>ERZ824600.51-NODE-51-length-169962-cov-33.148734_pt1 | contig 169962 bp, 143 predicted proteins | sample MGYA00519933_ERZ824600 | MGnify/ENA primary metagenome ERZ824600 (study PRJEB31778, sample SAMEA3449178) | human gut metagenome | biome: human gut; feature: human-associated habitat; material: faeces | place: United Kingdom | collected 2010/2012 ...
ATTTCTGTGTAGTACTTGTTCCTTGAACCCAATTGCGTAGACTCGACAGACCAGAAGGCACCAAACCAGCATGCGGCGGTCTTCAGCCCCATGCCAAATTCATTACGTCCATTGGTATTCTGCGGAGGGCGATCAAGAACCACTGCCCGTTGAAAGTCCGACCATTCCATGCCATAAGCATTATCATATATCTCAAGTCTATCGCCATTGATCTTGTCATCAATATAGTCAACTGTAACTTTCAATCCCTGAGAGTATTTTTGAGCCAGCAGTTCTTCTCTATGGTCATAAAAGCTCTGCGTGGAGTTATCAACGAACTCAGCAATAGCTGTCCAGGGCTGGTAACTCAACCTCTTGTATGTTGCATACACGCTACTTGTAGGCCGAATATTTATCTTTTTAGCCATTGTCTTCACCATCCCATCCGTCTTTTGCCAAGTCAAACAAACTCTTGCCGAGTATCTTCAGTATTCTAACATTAACAGAATTCCCCAATTGCCGGTATTGAGTGGCATCGGTGCCTCTGAATTTGTAATCACTTCTAAAACTTTGGAGGTTCGCAGCTTCTCTTGGCGTTAGTTTCCGATAATGTCTTTTGGCTGTATCCCAAATTATCGGGGTATTTGCTATTGCAACAAGCGAAGGGTAAAATGTTGGGCGTTTAGCTCGAATGCCTGACTGACGAATCTGAATCAAGCAATCATGCATATCAGCAATATCTGTCCCGCAGTTCCACTCAAATTTTTTGTAAAGCTTAATCTTATTCGTCATGTCATATTTCTTGACCCATCTGTCGATAAATGATCTGTGGTCAAGGTAGAATTGCCGGTTTTGTCTGAGAAACTTTTGCTTCCAAGAGGGCATGTCATCATAACCCTGGTCATCAAAGACAGCTTTATCATCATCCCGTCCAAGGCCAAAGCTATCAAGCCAAATAGGAAAACCGAGAATCTGTATTCCGGTATTTATCCTGAATTCATCCCAAGCTGAGATCATCAGTTCTTGCTCTGGAGAAATTATATATTCGTCGCCTACGTTTTCCTCAAGAATTGACCAAGCATCCCCCATTTTGCACTTTTTATAGTATTTATCTAAGTTCAAATCCTCTTTATGAATAAAGCCATTTGTGAGTATTCTTTCGTTCCTAATGTCTTTACGAATACCGAGGATATAAACGCGCTCACGAATTTGTGGGATGCCAAAATCGGACGGAGAAAGAATAATGGGGTCTTCTGTAATATAAAAATTTCGCTTCATTAGTTCGGAAGTTATTACGCCCCAATTCTCCGTCTTGTCTGCAAGATTCCTAACGTTTTCAAGGATGACGAATTTTACTTCAGGGTGCGCATCCAAGATGTCCATTATTACATAGAAGAGATTGCCACGCGTTTTGTCGTTGAACCCCTGTTGTGCCCCTGCCTTGCTAAAAGGCTGGCATGGGAAGCCGGCGCAAAGTACATCAAATGGCGCAATGGAAGTGGGATCTATTTTTTTTACATCCCCGCGGATTTCTTTTTCAATAGTCTTAAAATTGAGGTTATATGTTTTCACGCACTCCTGGTTAATTTCAGCTGCCATAAGGCATTCGCCACCCAGATATCTCATCGCTTGATGAAAGCCACCAATTCCAGCAAACAAGTCGATAAACCGGAATTTAGCAGTACTCGGCTTTTTTCGCAACGACCGTTTATCATCCGGTTTTGTGGCTCCCTCTGGGATCTTCCAAGACCGGCCGGTTTTCTCTGCGCCAGAAATTCGCCCCTGTTTGCAGAGTATACTAACCCATGCCTCTGAGACGCCCCACTTCTTTGCTATCTCTCTTGTAGATAAGAACATATATCTCTACCATCTTTCTAGCAGGCGATCTATTATCACACGCTAATTATTTCACATTATATGTCCCATAAAACGGACGATAATTCGGATCTTCACCGTGCTGATGAGGGAAGAATGCAAGACTTTTATTTTATCACATATTTTTTCCCTGCGCCTCTGCCAACTACGTTAATAAGTTCCATATTGCGCATCTGCTTCATGAGTTCAAACGCGCGCGTCTTTTTGATTTCCAGCAAAGACTGGACTTCTTCGTCCGTGATGTGGCCGTGCTCAGAGATATAGTCGAGCACCTTCTGCATCTGCGCGGTCACCGGCGAAGCCTGCTTCGGCGCGGCGGCGGCCACGGCGTTCATATTGGGCAAAACAATTTTGAACGTATTGGGAGTTACTTCGATTTGCGGTTGTTCGGGGCAATCGGCATACAGGTTGAATATTCTGCGAATGCCGGTGCCGTAACTTTCAATCAAGCGCAGACGATGGAACACCTCGGCAAGATTCTTGTTTCTGGGCTGAGAGATGCCGGAACGAATATCGTCTGGGGAAAGGCCGGGAAGAAGACCGCCGAGAGAAATAAACTCCATTTTATGGTCGGTGACATTAATTATGATACTGCCACTAAAGCTGTAATCGCGATGGACAATCGCATTAAGCAGAGCCTCACGGATAGCTTCTTCAGGATAATCCTGCTTATCCGTCCGTATCACACCTTTGATTACTGAGCTCGTTTTATTGCATAGTGCCAAATAGTTTACGGCGTCTTCAAATTGCTTAAATATCGAACCCGTGAACTCCTTGCTATCCCGAAACACGGTACGGGCATCATCGCTGAACACAGCAATTTTTGTTGTGTGTGCGCACTGATCGGAGAGGAGCAAGGCAAGATTGGTATAAATGCCGTCTTTCTTTTGTGTAATACCAAGAGACCGATATTTTTCTGCACCCCATTCCACGCCGTAAAGCTTGAACGCTCTTTGGGCCGCTTCAAAAGTCAGCTCCTGCTCCATGGAGCGCATTTCCTCAAACGTATCGCCGTCGCTTTCCTTGATCATCTGACGGATCTGCTCGGGGGACGCCGGCACGCTGGAGGTGCCCTGGCGCACGTAAACACCGCTGGGCTTCAGGCCTTTTCCTTTGAGGTAGTAAGGCTTGTTGGAGCCCTCGCTTACCGTAATGCGTACCACCTTGTTTTCCTGGATCGTGAAGCGCACGAACATTGTGACATCCGGCATAATGGCGTCACGGATGCCGTTGGTGATACGGGTATATTCCTGATCCACATCAGTCAGTCCAACAGCGTTGCCGTTGTTGTCGATCCCGACGTACACAATGCCTCCGTCCGTATTGGCGAAGGCAATTACTTCTTTATAGATATCCTCGGTAAACTGAGATTTGAATTCGATGTTCTCGGTCTCAATATTCATCGGAGCGCCTCCTCATAAGAAGTCTGACTATATTATACTCACAAAATTCGCTTTGTCAACCGGAATGAGCGAATTTTCGGCGAATATTCACTTATTCAACGTGAACAATCAGTGTGTTCGTCCCCAAAAAGGAATACAGATCTTTTCTGGAATCAAAAAAAGACCACCTCTGCGTAAGCAAAGGAGGCCTCAATGGATTGAGTATCCACTTTTCAATGGATTTTGATGCTCTGAATACACACTTTTCAATAGAAAAACGGCGCTAAAAAACGCACTTTTCAAATTCTGCCGCTAATCCTTTCAGGAATTGCGTAGCAATACTCGAAAAAACAGGCATCGGGCCACTGAATTCATCAGCGGCTCGCTGCCTGTTATTACATATAAACATTTCCGGTAACGGCAAAATTCCGCCAGATTATATCGTATCAGCTGTTGATTTTTTGCCGATAATGTGCTATACTATATTTAGGATTGGAGGTGTAGCATACGATGGAGTTTATCTCTGTTTCGGAGGCCGCAAAAAGGTGGGGCGTTTCTGAACGCAGCGTGCGGAATTACTGTGCCCAAGGCAGAATCACCGGAGCTTTTTTGACGGGAAAAACCTGGAACATTCCCACAACCGCCGAAAAGCCCGACCGCCTCAATAAGCATGTAGACATGCCGAAAACGCTGCTGGACGTACTGCGGGCAGAAAAGGCAGCAAAGCTTCATGGCGGAATCTATCATAGAGTTCAAATCGATCTGACCTATAACTCCAATCACATCGAGGGCAGCCGACTGACCCATGACCAGACGCGCTTTATCTTTGAAACGAACACGATCGGCATGTCTGACGGTGCGGTAAAGGTCGATGACGTTGTGGAAACCGCCAATCATTTTAAGTGTATTGATATGGTCATAGACAGCGCCGCCCACGTACTCAGCGAGGCCTTCATCAAGCAGCTGCATGCGACGCTCAAAAGCGGAACGTCTAACTCCCGGCAGGACTGGTTTGCCGTAGGCGATTATAAAAAGCTTCCGAATGAGGTCGGCGGAATGGATACCGCCCAGCCGGAAGAGGTTGCTTCACAGATGAAAAAGCTGCTGTCAGAATACAACGCCAATAAGGAAAAATCCTTCGATGATTTGCTTGATTTTCACTACCGTTTTGAGCGGATTCACCCGTTTCAAGACGGCAACGGCAGAGTCGGTCGGCTGGTCCTGTTCAAGGAATGTCTGCGAAACAACATCGTTCCGTTTATCATCGACGAGGACACGAAGCTGTATTACTATCGCGGTCTGAAGGAATGGGAACGGGAGCGAGGCTATCTGCGAGACACATGCCTGGCGGCGCAGGATAAGTTTAAGAAGTACCTGGACTATTTCAGGATACCGTATGATAATTGAGCATGCTTGCGCATTACAGAGGTAAGGTGATCGAATGACTTACAAACGTATTTCCGATATGACACCGACAGAATTTGAAAGATGCTGTTTGGATATTCTATCCGGTTATGCTGAGGAGGAACATCTAAACGGATTCGAAATCACGCACAATAAGATAATTAAGGCGTCTGATGGAAGATACCAGATTGATGTGTATGCCGAATTCACGGCTATGGGGGCTCGGTTTAAGATATTATGTGAGTGTAAAAAATACAAATACCGCGTTGGCAGGGAGAAGGTTGCGGTTTTACATCGGAAACTAGATAGCATTGGGGCCCAGAAAGGTATTCTTATTTCAACAAGTGATTTTCAAAGCGGCGCACTCGAATATGCCAAGGCGCATGGGATTGCTTTGATTAAAGCTGAAGATTATCATTTTGAATACCTTTCCCACTCCAACGGGCAACCAGAAAATGAGGACGATCCATTTCTTTATGCTGAAAAACACATGCCGACTTATGTCGGTTTGGACTGCACAGTCAATTCGAGTGAACCTCACAAAGTGTTCCCGACAAGAGCAATGATACGGGAATTGCTTCTTGAAGAGAATAAAAGAATTAGCGAAGCGTTGGGGATTGAGCGAAGTATTGATTTATGAAATCATAGAAGGCTTTTCTTTATATAACCCACTCAATATAACCCACTCATAGAAGCCTTGATATCATACGTAGAATACTATCCAAATCTGATAGTAGGATAGAATCATAGTGGATCATGAAGAGCAGACTGAGCGAGAGGCTTTTGCCTCCCGCTCAGTCTGGTAGAGCTATTCACTTTTTCTGCCAACCGTTACCGGGCTTCTGCGTAGGCGGCAATCTGTCACCGGGATCAATGTGGACAATTCTAGAATCATCCACTTTCCCGCCGCGAGGGCCTACTTCAACATAAGTTCCTGGACGCTGGTTGTCAGTGCCGGGTTTAATAGGTTTTGCCATTCGGTGTACCTCCTTCCTTTGAAGATACACGTGTTATACCATATATATGGTTAAATGTCAAACACTAACACAATATATTGTGTTCTTTGGATAATTATTCCTCCAACAAGCTCTCAAACGGCGCGTCGTCGCTCAGAAAGGTATCCATCATGAACCGTGCGCCGAGGCGGAAGCCGGTGATGAAAGTATCCAGCTCGGATTCGTCCATGAACTCGGCGTAGGCGTTGCAGAAGCGGAGGAACAGCACCTTGTTTTCGCCGGCGAGCTGCTCGGTGAGCTTTTCCTCCAGATCGTTCAGAGAGTCGGACGCCTTTTTCGCAGGGAGTTTAGGGCGATAGCCGCGATCCTGCGGATCGATGTTGCCGTAGTACAGCTCCTCGATGATACTTCCCCTCATTGTCCGTCACTCCATTTCTGCAGTTCCCAGAGCCGGTCAATGTGGCGGCGGGACTTGCGGAGGGTCGCGTTGTGCTCGTCCGTGGAGAGCCAGTCGATCAGATAGCACTTCGGGATCATGTACTTGTGCTGCAGCGCCAGGGCGCGGAGCTTTCCGAAGCGAATCCACTCGCAGACCGTGTGGTGGTTGTAGCCGGTGAAATCCACGACGGCGGCCACGTCGATCACGTCCGGGTAGGAGGCGAGCTTGCTTTCATAGTAACGCCGAGTCTTCTGCGGATCGCCAGGGAAAGGGGGCTGAATGCGGATCTTGTAGGGCTTCACGTCCTCGTTTCCGTATTTGTACCAGCCGGTTGGTACGATGTACCGGCTGGCGTTGACCTCCCGGTTGATCATAAAGTCGATGACATCGCGTTTCTTGATGGCGTAGCAGCGGGTTTTCTTCCCGGTGCAGACATGGGGGATTAGATTGAACTGCAGCAGATAGTGCGCCGTCCGCTTGCTGATATGGCAGACCTTGCGCAGCTGCTCCTTGTTCATAATCTCTGGGTATTGGGCGAGTTCCTTTGCATCGTATGTCATGACGAAGCTCCTTTCCATTTTTTGGTCCGAAAGGGCGCTTCATCGGCGCTGTCGGGGTCTCTGTTTTCTTGCCTGACTTCTTGCAAACGCGCAAGAACGGCGACTTTTTACGCAAGAACGCGGTTTTATTTGAACTCCGGGCTGGTTCAAATCAGCTCTGGCCGAAACGGGTCGGAACGTCCGCAACCCCTTGCGGCGCCTGGTTTTTCGCCTCTTGACGAAGCGGCCTGAAACGACCTACCCCAGACGTAAATCTGCCAAAGTCTTACAACACTCGAAATGCTGGTTACTGCTAACAGCTTTTTTCGATTACTAAATGCTGGGTATATAGGTGAGTATAATGAAAAAGAGAGTTATTTTCCCGTTGGTTTTTATATAGGGATTGAAGATACTCGATTGATCTATCTGCAAGAACTATATGAATCATAAAGAGCTTTGGTTCGTGATATTTAAAACGCACATGGCGATTGTCCGCTGTGAATCAGGAAGATCCCGTTAAATGAAAACGAGCCAAGGGGACAGGCGCTTCCGCGCCAGTCTGCGCTGACGGAAATCTTTGGAAAGTCCGCCCGAATACTCTGTTCTTTTTCGCCAAATTGTGGTATACTTCAAGAAATCTTTAGTAAACACACCACACACCCACAGATAATCAAAAAAGACATCCGAAGATGCCTCAATTCGCACACCTGTGCGGTCAGACAATGCTGACGATTTCGAAAATTCTTATTTGAACTTTGCTGTGTAAGTTCAGAGGGTACTGAACTATTACAAGAATATCAACTGTTGGGGAGGTTGTCAATATGGTAAACAAAGAATATTTCGTTGGGCTCGATATCGGGACGGACTCTGTCGGCATTGCTGCAACGGATTGCGCGTACAATCCGCTGAAGCATCACGGCGAACCTATGATGACCGTCGCCACATTTGAAACAGCGCAAACCAAGGCGGAACGCAGATCGAACAGAACCGCCCGGCGCAGATCTGAGCGAAGAAAGCAGCGCGTTCGGCTCGTGCAGGAGATCATGGCGCCCGCGATCGCACCGATCGATCCGGATTTTTACCGCCGTATTGCCGAGAGTGCATTATGGCGGGATGATAAATCCGTAGATCAGCCGTACTCCCTGTTTTGCGGCGATGATTACACGGATAAAGAGTACCATAGCGCCTATCCGACGATCCATCACCTGATCGTCGATTTGATGGAGGATCCGAGGCCGCATGATCCGCGCCTTGTCTATCTTGCATGCGCTTGGCTCGTGAAGCATCGCGGTCACTTTTTAAGCACGGTTTCCGAGGAAAATGTCCGCGAGATTTTCAATATTAACGTGGCTTACGATGCGCTGATGGAGACGTTCGGCGACACAAAGCCGTGGCAATGCGATGCGGAAAGCTTCGGCAAATTGCTGAAAGAAAAAATGCGGATAAAGGACAAGGAAAAGGAGATGATGAAGCTGCTGTATGACGGGAAGAAGCCGGTGAACCCGACGCCAGATCCCGACGATCCCGATGCGCCTGCACTTTATTCCGTTGAGCATCTGATCAAGCTCCTTTGCGGCGGAAAGGCCGCCCCGAAGGACATTTTTCCGTACAAAAAGGATGCTTATGAAGACCTGGAGTCTGTTAAGCTGTCGATGGATGACGACCAAATGGCTCCGATCCTCGCAGCGTTGGATGCGGATGCCGAGCTGATTATCCGGCTGAAAGCGCTGTACGATTGGGCGGTGCTGAACGACGTCCTCGACGGAGAGAAAATGATCTCGAAAGCGAAGGTCAAGGCCTATCACCAGCACGAGCGTGATCTTAGGACGCTGAAGGATTTTATCCGTAAATACATGTCAAGAGACAAGTATAAAGAAGTATTCTGTGATGCGGTCACGGGAAACTATGCGTCCTATACGGGACATGCGGATCGCGCGGATCGACGGCCGGAAAAGAGGGTAACGAAGGAGGACTTCTGCAAATACTTGAAGACACTGTTGAAAGACCTTGCCGTTGAGAATGACGACCGGGAAAAATACGACGACATGATGCTGCGCATCGAGACTTGTTCGTTCCTTCCCAAGCAGCGGGAGGGCGACAATCGCGTCATTCCGTATCAGCTGTATCTTGTGGAGCTGGACGCCATTCTCAAGAATGCTTGCGCATATGTTCCCGTTCTGCGAGAGAAGGATGCGGACGGGATTACGGGCGCCGAAAAGATCCGCTCCGTCTTTACGTTCCGGATTCCGTATTTTGTCGGACCGCTGAACAAAAACAGCAAGGCGGCATGGATCGAGCGCAAGGCGGAAAAGATCACCCCGTGGAACTTTACGCGTGTCGTCGATCTCGATGCGAGCGAGGACGGATTTATCCGCCGCATGACGAACCGCTGCACCTATTTGCCGTCAGAGGACGTTCTGCCGCAAAATTCTCTGTACTACGAGAAATTCTGCGTTCTCAATGAGATCAATCCGCTCAAGATCAACGGCATTCCGATCACGGTCGAGCAGAAGCAGACGATCTATGAGGAGCTGTTTCTGCGCTGTTCCCGCGTAACAGTGAAGGCACTGAAGCAATTCTGTTTGAGAAACGGTTATATGCAAAACGGCGATGAGATCAGCGGTATCGATGCCGAGGGGATCAAATCATCGCTGAAAACGCACCATGTTTTCCGCTCGCTCAGAGAAAAGGGAATGCTGAATACGGATCAGATCGAGCGAATCGTCGAGCGTATGGCCACCACCGAGGACAGGCAGAGATTGGCAGGTTGGATCCGCAGGGAGTTTCCACATCTGCCGGAAGAGGACGTGAAATACATCGCAAAGCAGAAGCTGCGCGAATTCGGCAGGCTGTCGCGACGCTTTCTTTGCGAAATGGAAGGCGTCGACAGCAAGGAAACGGGCGAGATGTTCACGATCCTGGACGCTCTGTGGACAACCAACAATACGCTGATGCAGCTGCTGTCCGACCGTTTTGACGATATGTATGTATCGCCAAGCGTCCGCCGCCCGATCATTCGAACGCTCGAGATGGTGCAGGAATATGTCAAAGCGATCGGCTGTGCGCCAAAGAAGATCTTTATTGAGATGGCGCGCGGCGCAACGGAGGAACAGAAGGGAAAGCGCACCAAGACAAGACGCGAGCAGATCATTGAATACTACCGCAAGTTCGCGGAGACAGAGGTCCGTGAACTTTCCAAACTGCTTGAAAACGTCGATGATAACAGTCTGCAAAGCGATAAGCTGTTCTTATATTTCTTACAGCTCGGCAAATGTATGTACAGCGGCGAGCCCATTCGGCTTTCCGACATTGGAAACAATAAGCTGTACGACATTGACCATATCTATCCGCAGAGCAAGGTCAAGGATGACAGCGTTCTCAATAACAAGGTGCTTGTCAAGACGGAGCAGAATAGGGCGAAGGGGGACGTTTACCCCATTCGGGCGGATATTCGCCAAAACATGTGCGGCTACTGGAAGCATCTGCATGACAACGGCCTTGTGAACGATGAAAAGTATCGGCGGCTCATCCGTGCGACGCCGTTCTCCGATAACGAGCTGAGCGGATTTATCAACCGGCAGCTTGTTGAAACGCGGCAATCGACCAAGGTGGTCGCGACGCTGCTGAAGGAACGCTACCCGGAGACGGAGATCGTCTATGTCAAAGCCGGACTTGTGTCCGAGTTCCGGCAGGAATTTATAATGCTCAAGGTGCGTTCTGTTAACGATCTGCACCATGCCAAGGACGCCTATCTCAACATTGTTGTGGGCAACGTGTACCATGAAAAGTTCAACAAAAAGTTCTTCAGCCTGCAAGACGGCTACAGCCTGAAGACGAAGGAACTCTTCAAACGCCCCGTTTTCGCCGGAACGGACGAGATTTGGCGCGGTGAATCGCAGATCGAGCAGATCCGCAGTATCGTCGGAAAGAACCATATTCATGTGACACGGTATGCGTTTTGCCGAAAGGGCGCGTTGTTCGACCTTCAGCCGCTGCGCGCCGACAGCAGTGCGGAGCTGATCCCGCGGAAGAACGGATTGCCCGTCGAGCGATACGGTGGATATCGAAAACCGACGGCCGCTTTCTTCCTGCCTGTACGGTATCGCTGCGGAAAGAAAACGGATATTCTGATCACCCCCATCGACCTCATGGCAGCCGAGCGCTTTGATTCGGACGCCCAATATCGCGACGTCTTCACGCGAGAAGCGGTGGAAAAGATCATCGGCAAGCCGGTGGATGCTGTCGAGTATCCGCTTGGCATGCGCAAGTGCAAGGTCAACACCGTCTTTTCGTGCGACGGCTTTCGGATGTGTCTGTCGGGAAAGTTAAGCGGTGGTAGTAAATTATTGATGCCGCCCATGATGCAGCTGCTGCTTGGTCCGGCAACCGAAACCTATGTAAAACGGATCGAGTCCTTTATGAACAAGAAGAAAAAGAACCCGAATCTTGTATTGAATGCGGCATATGACCGTATCACAGCGGAGGAAAACAACGCGCTGTTCCATGTGCTGCTTCACAAGCTGGAGACGACCGTCTACGCAAAGCGCCCTACGACTGCTGTCGTCGTGAAAGCGCTCCGTAAGGGAACTTCGCAGTTTGAAAGGCTTTCGCCGGAGGAACAGGTGCAGGTTCTTTGCGAGATCGTCAGCCTGTTCGGCAGGAACGGTCAGGGAGCGGATCTCAGATTGATCGGCGGCGTGCCCAACGCGGGGATTCCTACGCTCAACTCGGCGGTATCCAACTGGAAAAAATACTACTCAGACGTGCGCATCATCGATCAGTCCGCAGCGGGGCTCTACGAAAAGCAGTCCGTAAACCTGTTGGAGCTGCTATGAGCTGGAGAACGGTCGTCATCACAAGCCGCTGCAAGCTCGACTTGAAGATGGGCTATCTTGTGATCCGGGGCATGGAGACGAAGCGTATCTTTCTTGACGAGATCGCCATTCTGATGATCGAGAGCACGGCGGTATCGCTCACGGCCGCGCTGTTGGCAGAATTGACGGAGAAGAAGGTTCGCGTCATCCTTTGCGATGGAAAGCGGCAGCCCGCCGCCGAACTCACGCCGTATTGCGGATGCCACGACAGCTCCAGAAAGATCCGCGAGCAGATTGCGTGGGATGAACAGCGGAAGGGGCTGCTGTGGACGAGAATCATCGCGGAAAAGATCCGAAATCAGGCAAAGGTGCTCCGGCAGTATGCGCTGGACGAGCCGGCGGAGAAGCTGCTGACCTATGCGGAAACGGTCGAATTTGCCGACACAACAAATCGCGAGGGTCATGCGGCAAAGGTCTATTTCAACGCCTTGTTCGGGATGGACTTTTCCAGACGGGTCGAGCATCCGATCAATGCCGCGTTGAATTACGGGTACTCTTTGCTGCTTTCCGTTGTGAACAGGGAGGTTTCTGCAAATGGTTACCTGACACAGCTCGGGTTGTTCCATGACAACGGATTCAATCAGTTTAATCTGAGCTGCGATCTTATGGAACCGTTCCGCCCGATCGTGGATCGATTCATCAAGGACAAGGAATATGAAAGACTGGAGACAGCCGAAAAGCACGAGATCGTTCGACTTCTCCAGGAAACGCTGCGGATCGAGGGAAAGATGCAGACGCTGCTCTATACGGTCAAGATCTATGTGAAAAGCGTATTTGACGCGCTGTCCGAGGATGACATTGAACGTGTGAAGTTTCCGGAGCTATGAGTTATCGCTTTATGAGAGTGCTCGTTTTCTTTGATCTGCCGACGGAGACTGCGGAGGAAAGACGCGCTTATCGGCTTTTCCGCAAAACGCTGATCACAAATGGCTTTTTTATGATGCAGGAGTCCGTATACTGCCGGCTTTTGATGAACGCAGGCGCGGGGAAGTCTGTATCGGAGATCATCCGAAAGAACGCGCCTGCAAAGGGGATCGTTCAGCTGCTGACGGTGACGGAAAAACAGTTCGCGTCCATCGAATACTTGGTCGGGAAGAACCAGAGCGACGTGATTTCGACCGATGAGCGGGTGGTGATCGTATGAAACTGCTGTACTCGTTTCAATGCGAACCGATCCCGTTGCATGATGATCGGCTGAACACGCTGGTCATCGAGAATCAGCGACTCTTCCGCCGGTTGGTTCTGGACATTTTGAACCAGCAGCAGGGAAGCAGAGGGGAGGCGGTGCTTTCTGCCGAAAATACCATCCTTGACTTTGCAAAAGCTGCCGAGGTATTCTTGAACCCGATTTTGATCACAAGCAATCGAAAGTCGCTGCTGACGCGCCTGATCGCAAGATTGGAAAAGAACGCCTTGGAGCCGGACACGCTTGAAACGACGCAGAGACTGTTGGCAAATCTGGAGTCGCTGCTGGAAACGCTTTGCGAGGAGTATCCGATCGCTTTCGACAGGGGCAAGCTCACTGTCGGCAACCTTTTGAAAATGGCAGGCATGAGTATAGAGGAACGGGCGGATGGCTCTGCGGATACGATTCTCGGGTACATGGATCTGGTATCGGAGCTGGAAGGGGAAAAGCTCTTTCTGTTCGTAAATCTGCGGAGCTATCTTTCGGATGAAGAGACGACGGCATTTGCTCACGAAGCCGCGCTGCGGCATCATAGAGTGCTGTTGTTGGAAAACGCGGAACGCAGCAGAGTGCCGAACGAGGAGCGGCATATTGTGGACGCCGATCTGTGCGAGATATGAGCAAAAGAAGCATCTTGCCGAGGCCGCTACAAATGCGGTATACTACTGAATAGGAAGAGTCCCCTTTGAAATACCGATGATTGGCTGGATCATTTTCTCGAATTTGAGGTTTGAGAGCTGTGTAATTTCAGAGGGTACTTAAACCGGTGACGCACGTTGTAAACAGTTTGTTCTGTTTGAGAGCTGTGTAATTTCAGAGGGTACTTAAACAAGAAGGATTTGGCGCGCTTGCGAACATCTGTTTGAGAGCTGTGTAATTTCAGAGGGTACTTAAACCAAAAGATCGAGAACGTGACGCTGTGGATTGTTTGAGAGCTGTGTAATTTCAGAGGGTACTTAAACCTTGAGGCACCAGCCGCCGTGCCTACGCACGTTTGAGAGCTGTGTAATTTCAGAGGGTACTTAAACGTTGCGCAAGTGCTTGAAGTGCTAAAACCTGTTTGAGAGCTGTGTAATTTCAGAGGGTACTTAAACTCGGGATCAGGCCCGTCACCGCCGCTTGTCGTTTGAGAGCTGTGTAATTTCAGAGGGTACTTAAACTCATCTCTCCAAGCTCCCTCGGCTGTCCCGGTTTGAGAGCTGTGTAATTTCAGAGGGTACTTAAACCGATCTGGACTAAACGCGTCCGGCGGCTTCGTTTGAGAGCTGTGTAATTTCAGAGGGTACTTAAACGCCAAATCCGCAGGTCATACGGCGACGCTGTTTGAGAGCTGTGTAATTTCAGAGGGTACTTAAACAGCAAGTGGGGCATCATGTCTACGGAGCTTGTTTGAGAGCTGTGTAATTTCAGAGGGTACTTAAACAACATTTGTTTGCTCGTATCCCCATGACGTGGTTTGAGAGCTGTGTAATTTCAGAGGGTACTTAAACATGCATGTATTTCTATTTTGATCCGGACATGTTTGAGAGCTGTGTAATTTCAGAGGGTACTTAAACCGTCGTCGGCATTTGGAGGGAGGACCCTTGGTTTGAGAGCTGTGTAATTTCAGAGGGTACTTAAACCAGATATAATGCAATCCCCTTCAACGTTGAGTTTGAGAGCTGTGTAATTTCAGAGGGTACTTAAACTACGCTGGACGGGTCGGATCCGCGTTACAGGTTTGAGAGCTGTGTAATTTCAGAGGGTACTTAAACAGGTGCGTCCAGAATGATTGGGACCGCCACGTTTGAGAGCTGTGTAATTTCAGAGGGTACTTAAACGAAAGTCGCGGCACAGCCGAAAAGCAAAGGGTTTGAGAACTGTGTAATTTCAGAGGGTACTTAAACGTCTGTCGCTCCGATACAATCTTTGGTCAGGTTTGAGAGCTGTGTAATTTCAGAGGGTACTTAAACGTCTGTCGCTCCGATACAATCTTTGGTCAGGTTTGAGAGCTGTGTAATTTCAGAGGGTACTTAAACCCGTTGATCGTCAGCGTCGGCTTGGAAAACGTTTGAGAGCTGTGTAATTTCAGAGGGTACTTAAACGGTCGCCGCCGTCCTCCGAGGCTCTGGGGGGTTTGAGAGCTGTGTAATCTCAGAGGGTACTTAAACTTCGATCCCCGCCTGCTGATGCTGATATGGGTTTGAGAGCTGTGTAATTTCAGAGGGTACTTAAACGCTGCGGCTGATAGTACTGCTGCGGGTAGTGTTTGAGAGCTGTGTAATTTCAGAGGGTACTTAAACACCGAGCGCAGGATCCGCGGCATCATAAAAGTTTGAGAGCTGTGTAATTTCAGAGGGTACTTAAACTTATAGCAATTTGATCTCGTAAATCTTGTTGTTTGAGAGCTGTGTAATTTCAGAGGGTACTTAAACCGCAAAGCCCTATCTTAAATACCTTGCAGAGTTTGAGAGCTGTGTAATTTCAGAGGGTACTTAAACACCCAGATCAACACGATGTTGTTTCCGTCCGTTTGAGAGCTGTGTAATTTCAGAGGGTACTTAAACGGTGGCTGACGTTAAGTGGATCAAGATTACGTTTGAGAGCTGTGTAATTTCAGAGGGTACTTAAACCGTGCAGGTTTTCGTATTCGTCCTGAGTGAGTTTGAGAGCTGTGTAATTTCAGAGGGTACTTAAACAGATTAAGAGGAGGATCAGTCGCGCACAAAGTTTGAGAGCTGTGTAATTTCAGAGGGTACTTAAACGGCTCTGGGGGCGAAAACGTTAACGAAGGGTTTGAGAGCTGTGTAATTTCAGAGGGTACTTAAACTGATCTCACTGCCGCAGAAGCGCGCGACGAGTTTGAGAGCTGTGTAATTTCAGAGGGTACTTAAACGAGGCTCATCATCACGCGCTACAGACGGTCGCTTGAGAGCTGTGTAATTTCAGAGGGTACTTAAACTCGGAAATTTCGTTGGCGCGTTCTACTATGGTTTGAGAGCTGTGTAATTTCAGAGGGTACTTAAACCACCTTGAGATCGGCAAGATCGCCGGAGCAGTTTGAGAGCTGTGTAATTTCAGAGGGTACTTAAACCGATAAGAGCTTCAGGGAGTATCGTGGTCGGTTTGAGAGCTGTGTAATTTCAGAGGGTACTTAAATTTCTGTGCGGTTTTCAATCGGTAATGAATCGTTTGAGCTTTGTAGAATCGGGCGTCATGCAAGCTGGCTGACAAGGCAAGACGGAATATCGCAAAAGCAGCTTCTCCGCACGCAGGTGCAAAGCGGCTGGGAAAGCAGCTAAATAGATAATATATTACTTATTTCGCGAACGCAGATATTGACTTTTGCAGTTATATAAACTACCATATATTGTGCTGGGTTTAAGGTGTCGGTGTGAGATTTCACATCGGTGAAAAGGGAATGCGGTGCGAGTCCGCAGCAACTCCCGTTACTGTAAGCGCGACGAACCCGCCGGATCCATTGAGCGCAAAGCGCGTTCGAGAAGGGGCGGAAGTAGGATGACCGTAAGCCAGGAGACCTGCCTTAAACGGAATGGTACATTCCGGGAGTAGGATGCTGACTATTCAAGCAGGACAAGCGTATCCGTGCAGCGGCAGGCGCATTTGAAATCATGCGTGGCAGCGCCGCTTTTCGGAGCGCCTTGATCGCTATGCACCCGTAATCTCGCGTAAATGCTGCGATGAAACGGAGGCATGGCCTCGCTGTTGTCAAGAATCGCTTCTTCCCACCAACGGAAGAGGCGTTTTTTTGATGAGGCGTGCGCTAGCGTTGCATTCGTTTCCGAAAACAAGCGGAGGGTCGGATGAAAACTGCAAGCCGGGGCTTGATTCGTGTCATAAGCGCGATGCTTTGCTGGATGCTTTTGCCTATCAGCGCGTTCGCTGCGGGCGGGAACCCTGGCGCTGAAGAATCCGGCATACCGTTTTCCGACGTTGCTTCCGCAGAAGACGACGGCCTGTCCGCGACGTCTGTGGATGCGCCGGAAATACAATATGAAGCGTCTGCCAGTGCGTCGCCGTGCCCTACGGAAACTCCGGTCGAAGAGAATACAGATCCGATTCCGGCAACGCCGGATCCAAACGAAGAAGGCAGTTTTCTGCTCGCGGCAAAAACAAAAACACAGCTTTTGATCGCGCCGATGCATATACGCTTCTGCTTTGGCGAAAGCCTTGCGGAGGCGATGCAGCGTGTAAACGGACATACCTTTTCGGGCTTGTCCGAAGCATGCATCAGGGCGATCGACGGCGTGGAGGGCACATACCGATGCCTGAATGAAACAGGCACGGTCGATTTGTCACGCCCGGCTTCCGAAACCAAGGTCTTGCTGCTCGCGACGGACGAGGATGCGCTTTCCGAAGAAGAGACCGCGCTGATTCGCAGCATGGCGGCATATGCAGGGAGCGCTGCTGCGCAGGCGGACGAAGCCGCTTCCGCGCTGTATCTGACGTTGGTCGAAAGCTATCCGACGCTTAGCCGTGCGCAGATGCGCGAAAAGGCCAAAGAATTGCAGGACGCGATCCGACAGGAGAGCGCGCCCGTGATACAAGCGGCGGAGCCGGACTGCAAAAACGGATTCTACCAGATCACAAACGGCGGAGAACTGCTGTGGTTTGCAGATTTGATAAACGGAGAGCGAACCGCGCCGGAAGGCCTCGAGGATGTAAAGAGCGCAGCGCTTCTCTGCGACGTCAGTCTGAGCGGAATTGAGTGGAAGCCGATCGGCAGTCGCGAAACGCCGTTTTCCGGTGAGTTTTGCGGGAATGGACACACCGTTTCCGATCTCTCGATCCGTGCGGAGGGCGATTATCAGGCACTGTTTGGATATGCGGCCGCATCTGCAAAGCTCCAGGATCTATCGGTGTTTGGAACCGTCAGGGCAAACGGCAGCTATGTTGCGGGCATTGTTGCATACAGCGAGGCGTCCCTTTCCGGGCTGCGGAATGGATGCAGCGTCGTCGCAGGGGGGAAATATGCGGGCGGCGTTGTCGGGTATCTTGCCGGGACGAACAGTGCCGCGGAGGATTGCGACAACCGCGGAAACGTGTATTCGTCATATGAACTTGGAGCGACCTATGTGGGCGGTATTGCGGGAGAAGCGGAGGGGCTGCTCACACATTGCCGGAATTTCGCCGCGGTCAGCGGATACAGCTATATCGGCGGTATTGCCGGCGCCGCGGGAAGTATAAAAGACTGCGACAATCAAGGGAACGTTCAGTGCGTCGGCCAGTTTGCGGGCGGCGTTGCGGGCGCTGCGGCAGACGTTACGGACTGCGAAAATGCGGGCGTTATTACGGTCAGCGGCATTTATGTTTCGACGCGTTCCCGTTTTGAAGGCGGAAATGCGGGAGGGATCACAGGCAACGCAACGACGGTGCACGGCTGCGTCAACCGCGGCAGCGTGACGACACGGCAGGAGGGCAAGTGCAGCATCTCGTCGGTCGCGGGGATAGCGGGGCGCGCAAAAGAGGTCGCAGATTGCGAGAATTATGGCGCAGTGACGGCCAATGGAAGCTATATTGCCGGGATCATGGGCGGAAACGGCGGCGGTCTTGTCTTGCGGTGCCGGAACGATGCGGACGTCGTCAATACCTCGGAGAGCGGCGAACAGACGGGCGGCGTCGCAAGCGCCGGCAAGGTCGAGCAGTGTTTGAATACGGGCGCCGTGCGCGGGAATCATGCCGTCGGCGGCGTGCTGGGCGGGACGCAGAGCTCGACGGTCCGCTGTAGCTACAACTTGGGCGACGTCATCGGAAATGAGAATGTCGGGGGCGTGGCAGGCGTTTGCATTGCCGCGGACACCTGCTATCATGCCGGAACGGTTTTCGGCAAAGGCGCAAACCTCGGCCCCATCGTCGGAAGCGGCTCGGGCGTGAAAAACTGTCGGTATCTCACGGGCAGCGCCGCGTACGCAAAACATGGCGTTGAACTGGACGCGACAGCGCTGCGGCTTGCGTATACGGACGCTCCCTTTCAAATCAATTTCGACACGTCATATCATGCGGGCTATCCGACGCTTTCATTCGAGCGCGGCGCCAAAGAGATCGAGGCGGAGTCGATCTTGCTGGAGCCCGGGACAAAGACCGGGTACAGCCTGCTGCTTGGCAATACGCCTGCCGGACTTCCATCCCATCTGTTGCTGACTGCCGGCGGCCTGACGGTGCGATGCAAAACCGCGTGGCAAGCGGAGGACGGATTCGACAGGCAGACGGAGGGCGTCTATAGCTTTCTGCCCGTTCCGGAAGTGCCGAAGGGATGCAAGCTGACGGAATCCGCAAGGATCGACCGTATCTCGGTACATGTTTATTCGGAGGAAACACTTCCGGTCATCACCGCGGTCGAGCTTCCTGAGGGAACGCCGACGAGCTTTACAACGCCTTACGGAACGGAGCCGGAAGGACTTCCCGACGTTCTGATCGCGACGATCGGCGGCGAACGGCTGCGTCTGCATGTGCGCTGGGAGGCCGAAGGGGACGCCGCGCTGACGGATACGGAAACGGAGCACAGATATGCGGCCAAGCTGCTGGAGGACTATCGGCTGGCGGACGGTGTGCAGCTTCCGTTCATTACGGTGCGCGTTCTCCCGAATATGCTTATCTCCGCCTTTCATTTTACGGAGAAGCAGAGCGCGGAAAGCGCGGACTATGCGCTGGAATATGAAAACACGGAGATCAGAGACGGCGTTCGCGTATTCCGTTATACGCTGACGGTCTACGATACGAGCGCTACGGTCTATTTGCATACCACGCTCAAGGAAGGTGTGACAGCCCGGTACAGCTATATGCCGCTGAACGCATCGCCGACGGAAAAGACCGGTGCGGTCAGACCGGGTCGCGCGCAGATGCTGGCGGGCTTTGTCACGGCGCAGCGCGCTTATGTAAACGGAAACACGTTGGTGCTGACGGCGCAGGCGAACCTCAACGGGGAGCTCGCCGTTCAGCGTTACGAGATCAAAACAAGAGTGCTTCCGACGCTGGAGACCCTTTCCGGCTTGAGCGGGAGCTTTGACGCGCGTTTTACGCCGGCGTTTGACGGGCGTTGGTTTGTATATGCGGCGGCCGTTCCGTCCAGCACGGAAACGGTAACGTTCCGTGCGAAGGCGACACTTGCCTCGGAAACGATCCTGCTGGACGGTGAGAAGCTCGCCGCAGACGAAACGGGCGTTGTCTCCTGCACGGTCGCGGCAGAACCCGATGTACTGCATGAGCTGACGGTCGTGCGCGAATCGGATATGGGAACGCGGTTGGAAACGCGGTATGAACTCCGCGTGACAAAACTTGCGGAGACGATCCTTACGACACATTTTGAGCCGGAGGATCTGATTTTTGCGCTGACGGGCGCGAACGGGACCGTGTACCCGGAGCCGGACGGCAGCTTTCATCTGCTGCGTGGCGATTCGTATTGTTATACGGCGTCAAAATACGGGTTCGTAGCCGAGAGCGGAACGTTTGATGCGGATATGCCGGCAATGCGGCTGAACGTTTCGCTTAAAACGGCCGAAAAGAACGAAACCCTGCGGGAGGAGATTCCCTCCGAGTGGAACGATTTTCGCGGGAATGAAGATAACAACGCCGTAACGGAACAGCGCACGCCCGTGTCCGCCGCGGACGCCGTTCTGTATTGGGCAAATCAGGCCGGTATCAGCTATGGCGCGGACGCCGTCAGCTCGCCGATCCTCGTTGACGGGTATCTCATCTGCACAGCAAAACAGTACATCTTTAAGATCAATACAACAACGGGCGAGGTCGAGCAGACCGGCACGATGGTCAAGAAGTCGGCGTTCAACATCACGCCGCCGACCTATGCGAAGGGGATGCTGTTCGTCGCACTTGCGGACGGTGTCATCCAGGCGTTCAATGCGGCGACGCTGGAATCGATCTGGATCTACAAGGATGCGCTCGGCGGTCAGCCGAATGCGCCGATCACCTATCGAAACGGCTATATCTATACTGGCTTCTGGCGCGGGGAGACCGAGACGGCGAATTGGGTCTGTATCTCCGTAACAGACGAGGACCCCGCAAGAACGGACGAGGAGAAGCTCGCATCCTGGGTCTATACTGCAAACGGCGGGTTCTATTGGGCGGGCGCTTGCGTACGCGACCGTTTTTTGATCGTGGGAACGGATGACGGACAGAGCGGATACAGCGCGGATACGGCGGCGCTTTTGTCGATCGACCCGGTAAGCGGCTGTATCATCGACTGCCTGGACCATCTCGGAGCGGACATCCGAAGCACCATTTGTTACGATGCGGCAACGCAGCGGTATTACTTTACGTCCAAGGGCGGAAAGTTCTTTTCCGTTGCCGTATCGGAAGATGGATACTTTGACCGCAGTTCACTGAAAACGCTCGATCTGCGCGGAGGACAGGCGATCGAGGGCATGAGCACCTCAACGCCGGTCGTATACAACGGGCGCGCCTATGTCGGCGTGTCGGGCGCGGCACAGTTTGAGCCCTATGGCGGGCACAGCATCACGGTCATTGACCTGAAGAGCTTTTCGATCGCGTACCGCTGCCCGACAAAGGGATATCCGCAAACGAGCGGACTTCTCACCAAGGCCTATGAAAAGACGGGGCTTGTTTATGTTTATTTTCTAGAAAACATGTCGCCAGGCAACCTGTGCGTGATCCGGGACGCGCCGGGGCAAAAGGAAGCGCTGTCGATCTATGACGGCAAGCCGATCACACGGGCGGAAGTCCTGTTTACACCGCGCGGCGCACAGCGGCAGTATGCGCTTTGCAGTCCCATTGTGGATGAATACGGTACGCTGTATTTCAAAAACGATTCGGGCTACATGATGGCGCTCGGAAGCCGCGTCGTTTCGCTCGAAGTGTTCGCGCAGCCCGTAAAGACCCTGTATGAAGAAGGAGAATGCTTTGAAGCGGAAGGCCTTCGCGTAGCGGAGCACCTTGCAAACGGCTGCACGCGCGATGTAACATCGGCTGTCTCGTATTCGGAAGAACCGCTCAGCGTACAGGATACCGACATTACGCTGTACTTCAATTATTATTGCTACAACAATGATGCGGAAACGCTTGACCGCCCGCAGACAACGGTGGAGATCATCGTGCTTTCGCACGCAGACATGTACGCGCTGAAACAGACGCAGGAAAAGATCGATGCGATCGGTGTGGTGACGGCTGACAGCGGGGATCGGATCGAGGAAGCGCGCGGACTGTATGACGAGCTCAGCGAGAGGTTGAAAGAGCTTGTAACAAATCTTGACCGCCTGACGGAGGCGGAAGAGACATATGCGCTGCTCTTGCAGGCGGAGCGGCAGAACGCCGCGCGGGTCGACCGGCTGATCGCAAACCTGGGCACGATCACCGGGGAAAGCGCCGCGGCGCTTGAGAACGCATTCCGTTTGTACGAAGCGCTGTCGGAGAAGGGGAAAACATTTGTAACGCGTTATCCGGAGCTGCTGGAAAAACAGAGGATCTATGCATCGCTGATCAGACAGTCGAGCGAACGCGCCGCTGAGGTCATGGAGCGGATCGCGTCCATCGGTACGGTCACCGAGACGAGCGGCGCACTGATCGACAGCGCGCGTGACGCTTACGACAAGCTGCCCAAGGACGTGAAATCGTTCGTGACGAATCTTGCCGTATTGGAAGCCGCCGAAGAAGCGTATGCGCGGCTTCTCGAACAGATCGGAGCGAGCGCTCGGCTTGCGGAGGAGCGCATCGAGGCGATCGGTACGGTCACGCTCAATCGCAAAAATGCCATTGTGCGCGCACGGTCGGCCTACGACCGACTGACGGACGCTGCGAAACAAGAGGTCAAAAACTATGAAAAGCTCCTCGCCGCCGAAGCAAGGCTGAAGGAGCTTGAAGAACAGTATGCGGCATTGGAAGCGCGTGCAGAAGAACTGAAACGTGCGATCGCTGCGATCCGAGCCGCAGCAGCCACGCCCGGCGCGGTGAATGCGGACAATGCGGGAAGCGTTGTACGTCACGCAAAGGAAGCCGAGCAGATTCTCCAAGGGTTTTCGGAGGAGGAACGCGCGCTGTTCACGGAGACGGATGCGCTGCTCGAACAGTACCGCCGCGCGGCAGCGGACGCGATGCACAAGGATGCGGCGACCGGGATCACGGTGAGCGGACTTCCGTGGGATATGGGCATTCGCGTGGAGGTCATCGCCGAAAGGTCGTCAGAGGATTATCAAACGTTTTCCGCTTTGATCGGAAGCAAGCGTGTGCTGAAGCTGTATCGGATCACGATCGTGGATCCTGTGTCGGGTGAGCGGGCGGAACAGAGCACCGATTATCCCTGCGTGTGGAAGATCCCCGTTCCGGACTTCAATGCGAGCGCATATACGAAGATCGGCGTTACACGTGCGGATGGGGCGTCTGCAGTTTACATGGGCGACCACGGCGTGGATTATGTAGGCCCATTCGCCTTTTCGACGAACGGCGACGGACTGTTCGGCGTTGTGGGAACGAAGATCAAGTGGGTCGCAAACGACGACGTGAAGGAAGGGGAAAGCGTCTTTAACGACGGTATGCGCGGAGAGGTGCAGAACGGGCAAAGCGTGAGGTTGGGCGGATTCGTATCGCCGGGTGAATGGGAATACCGCGAGATCGTGTTGACGGAGCGCTGGGAAAGCCTGATGACAGAGCCGGAACGTCGGCTCTACAGCGCGATCTGTGAAGCGGTGGAGCAGGGCGCGAACTTTTGCGCGGGCTATGGCGTTCAGAACGAAGCGTTTGAAAGAGTCGCCGCAGTCTATGCGCTGCTGAACCCGCTGCATGTCCTTGCCGACCTGGAGTACAGGCAAGAGGATGGGCAAGTGGATCTGATCTATGCACTGCCGGAGGAGGATCATCTTGCTTTGATCCGGCAATGGCATGAGACGGTCGAGGGAATCGTCCGAGTGAACCTTTACCAAACCGAAGGAGAGACCGCGGCGCGGCTGTACGGCTACCTTGCAGAGAATACCATCTGCCCTGCACCCGGCGTAGTGCCACGGGATGACAGCCCCAGAATCTCGTTTTATCCGAGCGCGCTGTATGCCCTGCTGGCGGGGATCACAGAAAAGCAGGTCGTGAATGCGGCGTATCTGTATTTGCTGCTGCAAGCGGGGATCGAAGGCGAGTTTGTCCGGCCCATGGCTGCAGACGGCGGAGAAGCGTCTTTGCAGGACGCGGCGGACGAAAACGCATGGATCCTGCTGCGGTTGGAGCAGCAGTGGTATCATGCCGACCTGTCGCTCGACCTGTACTCGGCAGAGTCCGGGGACGACTATTCTCCTGTTGCGCATTTCGGCATGAGCGACGCGAAACGTAAAGCGTCTGCGGGGGCGACCAGCGGGTGGGAGTGGCTGGTCCCGTACGACGGGTCTCTGAGCCGCACGGCTGCGGAAGCGCCTGACGCCGACGCGGCATGGCAGATGCCGCAATGCCCGAACGATCGAGCAAAGGAGGCGAGGGAGAGATGAAGCGCGGTTTCATGCGAAGGGTATGCTGCGTGCTCGTCTGCACGATGGCTTTTTCCGGAACGAACGGCGCATTCGCCGTGTGCGAAACGGAGGGGGACGAAGGCTCGGCGATCGTGCCGGTCTATACGGAGGAAATAACCGTTACGCCTGCGCCTTTCCCGGAAGAAACCCCGGCAGCCGGGGAGACGCCCGGAGGTGCGGAGACGGAGGAAACGCCCGTGCCGGATGGCGTCCTTCTGCGCCCCTATGACGAAACGATTGGATGGCGCGGAGAGGGAACCGGCTTGACCACCATGCGCCTTTGGCAGGCGGATTACCCAGAGACGGTCTGTTTGGTCAACGGAGAGAAGAAATCCGTTGCGACTTCCGGCTGCGGTGCGGTCTGCATCGCGATGGTCATCGCCATGCTGACAGGGAATACGGAGCAGGATCCTTACAGCCTGTTCTATCTGGCGGCAAAGGAAGGATGGTATACGGGCGACGGGCTGACGCATCGCGTGTTGTCACGGTTCGCAAGACAAAACGGTCTGCCTGCCTGCTGGACGGATACGGACGCGGAGACGGTCAAGAAGTCTTTGGATCGCGGTCTCCCGGTCGTCGTGCATATCGGAGAAGGACATTTTGCGAGCGAAGGGCATTACCTTCTGCTCACGGGGTATGAGAGAGACGGCTCGTTTGTTGTGTTTGACCCTGCGAACGAAAACAATTGCGGTGCTTTCCCGGGGAATATGATCTTCCGCGAGACACGATCAAAAGAACCGTTCCTGTTCTTTGTCTCCGATCTTTCGGAGCTTTCGGCGGATCCTTCGGAGACGGAGGACGCGGGAATCGACGATTGCCCGCCCAATGCGGAGGCAGTAGAAGTACCGGCAGAGGAAGACGGAGGAGAGCCGCAGGATCCGGAGGAGACGGTTTATCCGGAACAAACGGCCGCGCCGGAGCCGAGCGTCGATCCGCAGCAGGATGCGGAGGGGGTCGGCGCAGTATTCCCGGAAGAAGAACCGGCAGAGGCAGGCGACCCGGAGCAGACGGCCGCGACTGAAGAGCAACCGGAAAAACAGGGCATTCTCGTGCTGTCCGGAAGCGATCGGCTCGTTGGCGACGTCAACGCTTCCGGTACGGTGGATATCAACGATGCCCAGCTTCTGATGGACATTTTTGCGGGACGGTACAGTGCCGGCGGACTGGAACCGGACAAGCTGCTTGCGGCGGACGTCAACGGGGACGGCGTTGTAGATGAACTGGATCTCAAAATGATCCTTTCTATGATAGAAACAAAGCTGAAGGGGGTTAAATGATGAAAAAAAGATGGATCGCGTTTCTGCTCGTGCTGTTGCTGCTGATCCCGTCGGCAGCGCTGGCAGAGGAAACACAGCCGTCGTCAAAGACCGTGTATTTTACATTGTCGAACGACGGCGTGCCGGTACTGGGAGCAGATGGAGAGACCGTGCTCACCCATGTGAAGGTTACGGTTCCGTACTTTGATCTCGGGTCGTACGGACTCAGCGATTTCTACCGATATGAGGCGGCGTCGTTTGAAGAGGGCGGCGGCTATATCGGCGATGAAGTGATCCAGCAGCCGACAGTACTGCATCTCTACATTTATATGCTTGAGAAATACTGCCTCGGGCTGGACGACAGCGAGTGCATGAACGGATCGAGCGATCTGTTGAATCAAACGCCGGATGCTGTCATGGATTGCAACGGAAACGACATTACCGGCGGCATGAAAGCCCTGAATATTACGGGCTCCAGCTGTTCGATGTATATGCAGCAGTTCTGGGGACATGATGAGAACCTCATGTATTACATCAATCACCAGTATCCCCTGCAGGCAGCCGGTTGGGGCTCGACCGCCGATTACATTCTTCTTGAGGACGGCATGACGGTCGACGTCGCGATGTTTACGGACTGGAGCTTTTGGAATGACGGCGGCGCGTTCGGATTCTTCGACCGCGACGAGTATTATGTGCAGGCGGGCGCAAGCGTCGAGTTTTCTGTTCTGAAAACGGAGACCATTGCCTGCGAGGATGGCTCTTCCTATGAGAGCAAGCCGCTGGAAAATGTGGATGTAAAACTGTATGACGCGACTGGCACGGAGGAGATCGATTGGATCGGTACGACCGATGCATCCGGCGTCGTGCGCTACACATTCGAGCAGAGCAAGGTGACGCCCGGAGACTACATGCTGATGGGATTGGATCAGAATCTCGGAACGTCCGATGCGCGTTACGCGCCCGCGACGGCGATCGTGCATGTGGTGGAGAGCCTTGTGCCGCTCACAGGCGTTACGCTTGATCGGACGTCTTGCGAACTGGCGCCTGCAGAACCGCTGAAACTGATCGCGACGGCCACGCCTGAGAACGCGGCCGGACTGACGTATCAATGGACGAGCAGCAATGAAGAGGTCGCGCATGTTTCCGACATTGGCGTGGTCAAGACCTTCCAGGACGGAGAAACGGATATCACCTGCACGGTCACGGATGCTGCGGGCAACAGCTTTTCTGCGACCTGCCATGTCACGGTTCGTGAAAGCGTGTCGGTAGAGAGCGTTACGCTTGACCGGAAGCTCACGGAACTGCGCGTCGGCGACACCCTGAAACTGAATCAGACCGTGTTCCCCGAGAATGCGAGTCAGAAGTCCTGTCAGTGGAAGAGCAGCGATCTTTCAATCGTCCATGTGGATCATCTCGGCAATCTGACCGCAAAGGCGAACGGCGTGGCGACGATCACAGTCACGACCGACGACGGAAGCAAGACTGCCGTTTGTCGGGTGGCGGTCGGCAAAAAATTCGGCGACGTAAACTCCGACGGCAAGATCGATACGACGGATGCGATGTATATTCTGCAATTCACGATCGGAAAAGCGCCGGAGGACATGGATGCTGAGGTCGCCGATACGAACGGAGACGGCGTTACGGACACAACGGACGCCATGCTGATCTTGCAGTATGCGGTCGGCATGATCTCCGAGTTTGAACAATAAAGGAGGAAGGACGCAATGAAAAAGTTTTTGAGCGCGGTGCTTGCGCTCCTGATGGTACTGACAGTACTTCCGGCCGTCAGCCTGGCGGATGGAACGGCGACGATTACCGTCGCGTCTCCGGAAGCGGCGGTTCACGCGGGCGACAGCCTTACGCTGAATGTCGATCTTGCCGAAAACCCCGGGTTTGCAAACGGGATGCTGCGCATTGCCTATGACAATGCCGCGCTGACCCTGACCGGCATTACGACGAAAAAGTTGCTGCTCGCCGGCGCGGTCACAAACACCGCGTATATGGACGCGAGCAGCAAGACAGTGAACATTGCTTATGCCGCTGCGGAGAATGAGACCGAAAACGGCACGCTCTGCCAACTGACGTTTACAGTGAACGAGAATGCCGCGGCGGGCGATTACACGGTCAGCGTTGATGTTGTCAAGCTCCAGAGCGAGACAAAGTCAGACATCGCGGTCAGCGTTGTTCCCGCGAAGGTGCAGGTCGGCAGCGATGAAGCCGCATATGCAAACGCAAAGATCTGCCTGAAGAACAATGCAGGAGAGTGGGTGCCGGTCGGCGAGAAGCTGCTGATCAATAATTACCGTGCAAATAACACGACGCTTTGCCCTTGGAAGCAGGAGTACAAGCTGGCCGTGGTCAACAACGGCGAAGTTGTTGCGGAGGTGTCCGCAGATCAATGGACGATCGAGAACCGGTCGAACGTGTTCATGAGCGCACAGCATTCGAGCTCTGATCCGGACGGCGTTTTGAACGTGAATGCGCATGGCAAAAAGGTCGGCGCGAGCGGGACGATCACGGCAACGCTGCCGGACGGCAGCACGCTGAGCTGCGGCGTGGAGGTCACGGCGTATGCAAGAAAACTGTACATCAGCTCATTCAGCGGTTTGGGATCGACGCGCTACACGACTTCTACGACGGATCAAAACCGCCCCGTCTTTGCGGGCGTCGGAGAGACGTTTCAGCCGGTTTATGTTTTGAAGAATGAGAACGCCAATCTGACTGCGGACGAGACTGCGGCGAACACCATCGTTCTGCGCTCGAACAACACAGACATTGCGACGGTCGCGAACGGTCGGATCACCGTCGTCGGCGAGGGCGTGGCGACCGTTGAGATCGTAGCAAACGGGTTTGTGGACGGCGCCGAAACGGAGTTGATCCTTGCAACGCTCACGGTGTATTCCGGTGCGGAGCATTTTCTTGGATTCGACCTCTATAACGAGGCCGGCGAAAAACTTGAGAAAAACCATACCTTTGCAAACGGCAACAAGACGTGGAAGGTCACGGTCGCCGAGGGTGAGACAAAGGTCTTTGAGATCAAGGCGGATCCCGAGACAGCGACACTGTATCCCAGTTCTTCGCGCGGCGTTACTTACACGTCCTCCGATACGGCGAGCATGACGGTGCAGACGCTCAGCGACACGAAATTTGCCGTCACGGGCGTCGCCGTTACGACGGACGCAAAGACGGTTCGCAGCGTGGGCGGGTTCAGCCGCCATGACGCGAACGGTAAGACGATCGGCGGATCGTTCGGCCCCACGATTCTTGTGGACGTAACGCCAAAGCTCCAGCTTGACGCCATTACGCTTGACAAGACGGAGAGCAAACTGCTTGTCGGTGAAACGGAGAAACTAAACGCGACGCTTACCCCCGCAGGCGCGTCGGCGGAGATCGTCTGGAGCAGTTCCAATGAGACGGTCGCAACGGTCGAAGACGGCCTTGTGACGGCGGTCGCAGCCGGAAAGACCGAAATCCGCGCAACGGCGGACGGAAAAAGCGCGGTCTGCACGGTGACCGTAGAGGAACCTCCGGTCGTTTCCGAGGGACTTCGCGTTGCACTGAGCGACGGCACGACGATCGGCGTTGGAGAAACGGCGGCGATCGATCTGTTTGTAAAATCCGCGAATGCGGACGATAGCTACAGCGCGTTTGACTTTGAACTCAGCTACGATGCGGACAAGCTGGAGTATACGGGATTCACGGGTGGGGACAGCGCTACGCTGTACTTTGTAAATGCAGCCGACGGGAAGCTTGCAGTCAGGGGCGTCGGCCCGAAAAAGCTGGTGAGCGATACGAACGCGCTGATCACGTTCAGCTTCACCGCAAAAGCGAGCGGGGAGTCCGATGTGACCATCCTTTCCGCAAAGGGCGGTACGCAGGACGAAGCGATCGGAGAGAACGCAAAGCCGTTTGCGATCGACGAAGCGAAGAAGACCGCCGTTATCACGGTGCTGCAAAGCTACACGGTGAACTTCTCCGGCGGCACGGTCAATGGCGGAAAGAGCGCGCTCAGCGTGAAAAAGGGCGAGACGGCCGCCTTCACCGTAGACGAAAAGACGGGCTATGACGTCGTAAAGGTCATGGACGGTGAGACGGAGCTTGTGGCTGCGGACGGCGTATACGCGATCGCGGGCGTAACGGACAATCATACCGTTACCATCCAGTACGCGGCGAAAACATTCGACGTCAGTTTTGCAGGCGCGGGCGCGTCGGATGCGACCGGCGCCGCGAAAGCAACCTACGGCGTTGCTTACAGCTTCAAGCTCAATCGTGACGATCGCTATACCTATACCGTGACGGCGAGCGTAAACGGCGAAACGGTCGATGTGACGGAGGCCGACGGCGAATACACCATCGCAGGGGAAAAGGTCACGGGCAAGATCGTCGTGACGGTTGCAAAGGAACTGAACGTTTCGAACATTTATCAGGTCAGAGTCTATGAGAACGGCGTTGTCAAGGAGACGGATACCGTTGCAAAGACTGCGGCTGCCTATACGTTCACATTGAAGGATACGTCGGCGTGGAAGCTGCTGAAGATCACGGTCGGCGGCGCGGCGGTTGAAGCGACAGAGGATGACGGAAGCTGGAAGATCGCACCGGTCAGCGGCGATATCGAATTGTATTACGGCGGCATCTATCGGGTCACGCTGCCCGAGGGCGCGAACGGCGAGACGAAGGCGACCTATGGTACGGAATACACCTTCACGGTCGAGCCGGGCAAGACCGTGGACAAAGTGACCGTGGGCGGCAAGGACTATACGCCTGAGCTGAACGAGGACGGCAGTTATTCGATCAAGGGCGAGGATATTACGGGTGATATCGTCGTGACGCTGAAGGACGCGGACTATACGATCGAGATCAGCGAATATGTCAAGATGGACGGCAAGGCAGTCATGCTGATCGTGATGAAGGGCTTGCCCGAAGGCATGCTTCCCGTCTATGAGGGCACGGAGTTCTTCTGGTCCGAAAAATACGCGGGATATGCGATGGTCGATATTACGAGTACGACGCTTGAAAAGGCGGAAGTGCTGAAAAAACTGTCCTTCAAAAAGGCGGAGGCTTCCAAGGTGGATTACACGGGCGATGTCAATATCACGGGGACGGTCGATGTGAACGACGCGCAGCTCGTCTATGACATGTACAACGCGCGGTATTCCGACTTTGCGCTTGTCTCCAGAGAGAAGTTCCTGCGCGCGGACGTTAACGGCGACAAGACGGTCGACGTGCAGGATGCAACGTATATCGTATCGAACGTTCGCGACTGAGCGGCGCATCTGCACATACGAAACAGTGCGGTAGCAGAAAACAAGCCCGGCAGCTCCAAAGCAAAGGAACTGCCGGGCCGAAAAGGGAAACGAGGATGGGAATGAGACGAAGGATCATAGCGGCGCTGCTTGCACTGCTGCTGGCATTCGCCGTGAGCGCGACGGCGCTTGGCGAGGACAACAGCCGGAGTTTTACCTTTGATCTGTCGGTCAACGGCGCGCATGAGGTGCATGTGCAGCCCGGCGAGATCGTGACGGTGACCCTGACGCTGCGGCGCGGCGACAGCGGGGATATCTATACGATGTTCGCAATGCAGGACGAGATTCGCTATGACGATGCATTCCTGCACCCGGTACCGCACGGCTCCATCGTATACACCGGTATTGAAACGCGGGACATTGCGCTTCGGGACGGCGATCGGGCCTACTATATGAACTTTGTGTCGTTCACGGATGGATTGACGTGGAATGCCGATCAGATCATCGGCACGTTCCAGATTCAGGTGGACGCCGCGGCCGGTGCGACCGTGCTGAAGAATGAAAACTACAAGGTGTCGCTGCGCGACGGCACGGAACGTTATGCTGCGGGAGCGGAAGATCTGACGCTGATCGTATCCGACGTATGCACGGTTCGGTTTGAAACGAACGGCGGCAGCGCGCTCCCGGAGCAGACCGTCAAAATCGGAGACACGGTCAAGCGTCCGGACGATCCGGTGCGGGAGGGCTATCGTCTGACGGGCTGGTATTCGGATATTGATCTGACTTCGGAATGGGATTTTCGGAGTATGACCGTTCGCGAGAACATGACCCTGTATGCCGCATGGGCAGAGGGCACTGCTGCACCGAAAAACATATTTGTCGCGATCGGTGATTTCTTCGCGGATCTGTTTGGTGCGGCTGCCGCGGCGCTTGGCACAGCCATCTTCGGAACGCGTATCCCCGTTTGGGGCTTGCTGCTGTTCCTGGGAGCACTGTTGCTGCTGTTGCTGCTTCTGCTGCGGGGAAAGCATACAGTGCGGTTCGAAACGAACGGCGGTGAAAAGATTGCCGCGATCCGCGTGCGGCACGGCGACACGCTCGATGAGGACGACCTGCCGGTCCCGGTGCGCGCGGGGCGCGTGTTCTGCGGCTGGTACAAGGATGCGGCGCTGACGGAACCTTGGTACTTTGGCGAGGATGAAGTCAGAAAGTCGATCCGGCTTTACGCAAAATGGATCTGAGATCACGGGGAGGACTGGGAATGAAACGACGTCGTATTCCGCTGCTGTTGCTGGTGCTTCTGCTGCTGTTCACTGCTGCTTGCAGAGAAAAGAGCGCGGGAGAGCTCCTGCTTGCGGCAACGCCGGAAGCGGGCTACGGCAGTATCGGCGGGGAGTGGGCGGTGATCGCGCTTTCCCGGGGCGATACGCCTGTCCCGCACAGCTACTACGACGCATATCTTGATCGGCTGGAACGGACGCTTGTGCAAAAGAACGGCGTGCTGAGCAAAGTCAAGGCCACGGATCCCGCCCGCGTGACGCTTGCGCTTGCGGCGCTCGGGGAGGACGCAGCGGATTTTCGCGGATTTGATCTCGTTTCCCAGCTGAAGGACGTGAAAAGAGACGGGATGCAGGGCCTGAACGGAACCATCTGGTCGTTGATCGCACTGTCGGCCAGAGACTATTCCGGCACGGAGACGGTAAAAACGGCGCTCCGTTCGGCACTGCTTGCCGCACAGAATCCGGATGGAGGATACGGCATGATGCCGGGGGACGCCTCCGATCCGGATCTTACGGCGATGACGCTGACAGCGCTTGCGCCCTGCCGTGAAGACGGCGGGGCAATGCCTGCGATCTGCGCCGCCGGGGCATATTTGGAACGTGTGTATGCGGCGGGCGAAATGCGCTATTCCGAGACGGTTTCGCAGACCCTGATCGCATATGCGGCGCTCGAAGAACGCGATAAGGCGGCGCAAATGCGGGAAGAGTTGGAGACGTTTCGAACGAAAAACGGCTATCTTCACGACAGGGAGGATACGGAGGCGGATGCAATGGCCACGGAGCAGGCGGCCAATGCGATCGCAGCATATGAAAGACTGCTGGCAGGAAAGAACGCCCTATATGATATGCGGGACGCAGACAAATAACAAGATGAGACGGCACGCCTAGAGCGGCGGTTTGGAGCAAGGATACGATGCTTGGTAAAGGCAGAAAACGGAATACGCTGATCGGCATACTGGTGGCGCTGGCGCTTGCCGCAGCGGCGTTTTTGGTGTTCAGAACGCCAATGGCCGAGCCCGAAAATCCATTGCTTTCCATGGAGCAGAATCGGTCGCATATGCTGGAACAGCAGATCACCGAGTACGCGGAAACGGGAGAAACATCATCCGCAGAGGGATCGGAAGAGCCGCAGGAAACGCCGCAGCCAGAGAAAACGGAGAGTCCGGAGAAGAGCACGGAAAGCGATCCGAATGAGCGGGAGGAGCCCTCGCAGAACGATCCGGAGCATGGCGGTACCGGGGAGGACGTATCCAACACGGACATCGTGTATTTCACGACGAATCTCATCAACGGCGCAACGGTTGCAACGCGGGAGATCGATCTGACGATCACGCATAAGTTTCCGGAGCTTTCGGTGGAACGACTGAGCGTGAGCGTCAACGGCGTTGCGGAAGGACAGTTTTCCGGCCGCCTGTATCTGGAAGAAGGCGAAAACAAGGTCGGAATCTCCGTACTGTACAGCAGCAAAGACGGCGGACAGCTTCGCGTTTCCAAGACATATACGATCTATGTGGAAACGGCGAAGCTGGTCATCACGACCGATCTGAAGGATGGAGTGACCGTACAGCAGCGATCCATCGGTTTTACGGCGTATGCCGCATTCGGCAGTGAGCCGGCGGGGCTTCGCGTGTTGGTCAACGGTACGTTGACGGAATCCGGCAGCAATCGGTACACGGCGCGTCTGCACGAGGGCGAAAATGAGATCGCGCTCACGGCAAGCCGGGACGGCAAGCAGAAAACGGAGTTGTACCATATCACGGTCGATCTCCCGGATACGCTGTCCATCGAGACGGATCTGTTTGAACATGAAGTGGACGACCCAGATTTTCTGTTCCGTGCAAGAGTGACGGGCGGCACGCAGCGCGCGGCGCTGACCGTTGTCGTCAACGGCGTGACGGTTTCCGGAACGGATTACAGCTATCGATGTACGCTTGCGCGCGGGAACAATCTCATTCGCCTGAAAGCAACGGATGTGGATGGCATTTCCTATACGGAGAGCTATATCATCTCCTACCATAACTATATTGTCGTCGATGCGGAGAATGCGGACGAAACGATGCCCCGCATTAAGACAAACGTGAGGGACGGGGCGACCGTTGCAAGCACGCTCCTGACGCTGCAAGTGAGCGCATGTACCGGCGCAGGCAAACGGCTTTACGGCGATCACATTCAGGTAGAACTGAACGGAAACTGGCAGGAGGATCTCTGGGAAGACGAGCAAAAGACCGGATACCGACTGAATCTGAACAGTGGCGCGAACGAGCTGACGATCACAGTCTGGGACTATGAGGACCGCTATACGGTCTATCGCTACACGATTTACTGCTCAGCTGCCGCCGATGGGGAAAAGATCGGGAAAGCAAAGATCAGCATTGAGGCGACAACGCTGGGACTTGGGTATATTCTTCCGCCGACGGAGGTCGATATCCTTGCCGGGCAGAATGCAGTCTGGGCGTTCTGCGGCCTGCTCGAGGAGAAGGGGATCGGGTACCGGCACGACGGGTCGCTTGAAAAGGGCTTTTATCTCAGTGATATTATCAAAATGGGGATCACCGACGGATACGCGATCCCGCCCGAACTTGAGGATGCGATCATCGACGACGGGATCACGCTTACGCCGAGCTATTATACAAACAGCCTGAGCGCTTTTGATTTCACGGCCTGGTCGGGCTGGATGTTCGAGATCAACGGGGAATATGTGAGCCGCTCGCTGTCCGACTGCTATTTGCAGGATGGAGACTGGCTGCGGTTTCGATTCACCTTGGCGCGCGGCAGGGATATCGGCTGCAATATGGACGGGAAAGCATACGAAAAGGAGTGGTAAAGCAGATGAATCAGCAAATCGAACAGATCCTTGTCGAAGTACGCAAGGTTATCGTCGGAAAAGAAGAGGTTTTGGAGCAGACGCTGCTTGCGATGCTTTCCGGTGGGCATATCCTTCTCGAGGATGTGCCGGGCGTAGGAAAAACCACCCTTGCGCTGGCGTTCAGCAGAACGATGGGGCTCGACTACCGCCGGGTGCAGTTCACCTCTGACGTAGTGCCTTCCGACATTATCGGGTTTTCCGTCTATGTGAAAGACAGCGGCGCTTTGCACTTCAAGCCCGGCGCTGTCATGTGTAATCTGCTGCTGGCGGACGAGATCAACCGAACGTCGAGTAAAACGCAGTCCGCGCTGCTGGAGGTCATGGAGGAGAAGCAGGTCACGGTGGACGGCGTAACGCATCCCGTGCCGGAACCGTTTTTGGTCATTGCAACGCAGAATCCGGTCGGCGCGGCGGGAACGCAGCTGCTCCCGGAGGCGCAGCTCGACCGGTTTATGGTCCGCCTCAAGATGGGGTATCCGGACTTTGCAAGTCAGGTCAGCATCCTGCGCGACCGTCTTGCGGAGAATCCGCTCGAGCATGTGCGGCAGATCGTTGACTGCGAAACGGTACGTCAAATGCAGGGGGCGATCGTCAGCGTGCAGGTGGCGGAATCAATCCTTGCGTATATCACGCATCTGGCGGAAGCATCGCGCACACATCCGCTGGTGCAAATGGGTGTAAGCCCCCGAGGCGCGCTGGCCGTGCTCAAAATGGCGCAGGCACGGGCGTATCTGGACGGCCGAACATATGTGATCCCGGAGGACATCGCGCGGGTATACGTCGATGTGACCGCGCACCGCATGATCCTGAGTCCCAAAGCAAAGGCTGCGGGCGATACGCAGCAGAGCGTTGCGCTGGAGGTGCTGCAGGGGATACGGATGCCGACTGCGGGACGGTAAGCAGACATGTGGAAGAATCGGCTGATCATCGCTGCGGCGCTGCTGACGGCCGCAGTCCTTTACGGCGCGACGCTTCAACGCATCTATCTGTCGCTGCTTCTCGCAGGGGTGCTGGCTTGCGGCGGAAGCCTGGCGCTGCTGTATTGCGCCGGCAAGCCTGCGGTGCGGGTCGCTTTGGAAGCAAAAACGTTCACCCTGCAAAAAGGAGAGCGCACAGAAGCTGTTGCAGAGATAGAGATGCACAGATCACCGATGCCGCCGGAGATCAGACTATACGGAAACGCGGACAATCCGTTTACAGGCGAAAGCAGGGAGCTTCTGCTTTCGGAAGGAACATATTGCGGGAACGGCATTACGAGATTTCGGTTTCGGGTGAGCGCAGTGCATTGCGGAAAACTGGTTTTGCAGATTCAATCGGCAGAACTGTTCGATCCCCTGAGGCTGTTTCGAAGACGGATAGACGTGCGGGCGGACTGCGGAAGGGTGCTTGCTGCGGATACGTTTGAACTCTTTATTGAACTGGAACCGCCGCATATGCAGCAGATCGAGAGCGATGCGTATGCTGCGGATCGCGTCGGCAGCGACCCAAGCGAGCTGCTCGGGATCCGTGCGTACCGGGAAGGCGACCCGCTGAACCGAATACATTGGAAACTGAGCGGGAAATACGATCAGCCGATGCTGAAAGAAATGGCGATGCCGGTGGAGCGTCGAATCCTGCTTGTATTCTGCAATTGCGGGACGAGTGCGGGCGAGCCGGAAAAGGTCGATGCGGCGGCAGAAGCGTTACTATCCGTTTCGCAGACTTTGGCCGCACAAAAAGTCCGCCATACGGTCGCATGGTTCGAACCCATGGAACAGCGGCTTTCCGAGGCGGAAGTCACGGAGACGGAGAGCTTTACCGCAATGGAGCTGCAGCTGCTCGGCACGGCACGGGGAGCGGAGGTCGAATACGCATTTGAACGTCTGCTCGCGGAAACCCTGGAAGCGTTTTCCGGTCGTGCGCTGCTGTTTTCGCCGCAACGGATCGAACGCCCGGCGGAGGCGGGAGAGAACTGCGAGGTCATGCGGTTTGTTCCGGGAGAGACGGAGGAGACGGAGACAGTGTTCGATTGCCTGCCTGAAAAGCTTCGGTATCTGCGTATATAGAAAGGGAACGGGTTCGGCCATATGGAAACGATCCGGATCGAGACGCGACAAGAGAATAGCAGGTTTTCGGCGCTGCTGCGGATCATTGCGGCAGGACTGCTTTCCGCGTGCTGCATGGAAAGCGCTTCCGTTCTGTTTTTGAATGGCGTGGAGCCGATAGCGCCTTTCGCTGCATTGGCGACGGTGTTTCTTCTGTGTGCCGCCGAATACGACAAGCGGGCCGGGATCCTGCCGCTTGCTGCCGCTGCGGTCGGGGTCCTAATCGGTTTGATCTGGTTTCGACTTTGGGGCGGCGTCCTATTTGTGCTGGATGCTGTGAACACGGCATTCGGCAATGCGGCCGCGCGGGTATCTCTTCGGCATGCGGGCGCGGATGCGGACGGCGTTGCGGCAGTCATGGGGCTTGGCGCTACGCTGCTGACACTGCTTGCAAACGCATTGCTTAAAACGAGAGCAAAGCAGCTGCTGGGCGTGCCGCTTCTGGCGCTGCCGGTGATCGCTGCACTGCTGTCCGAGACGCTTCCGTCGGCGCTGCTCCAGGCCGGCGCGATATGCTTTGTGATGGCGCTCACGCTGCCGGAAACAGGCGAGCCGCAGGCCGGACGCGCAAAAACGGCGACCGTGTGCATCGCGGTATTTTTGCTTCTGAGCGGGTCGTTGCTTCCGATGCTGCCGAAAACCGCGCCGAAACGGATCGAGACATGGAAAAGTGAGAGCGTCAGAACCCTCCGGGCGTTTCGCTTTGGTTCTGCTTCCGGCAGCGGATTGCCGGACGGCGATTTTTCGCTGGTCGGGAGTTTGAAACGTTCGCAGGAGCCGATGCTCGAAATAACAATGTCGCAGCCGGAATCGCTCTATCTGCGCGGTTTTGTCGGAAGCGTTTATACGGGCGACGGGTTTCTTCCGGCAGAGAACCGAAACCTGTCCGAGGGAAGCGATCTGTTTTATTGGCTGCATAAAGCGGGATTCTTCGGAGAAACGCAGGTGCAGGCGGCCGCGCGGCTCGCCGATCCTGCGGCGTTTGCGGCACAGGAGCCGATCACATTGCGGATCCGCTGCCTCGGCGCCAGTAGAGCATATGTTTATGCGCCGTATGAACTGATTGCCGCCGATGCAAGCCTTCTGGAAGAGACGATGATCGGAGACCAGACGTTGGCGTCACCTGGCCTGTTTGGTCAGGCAGCGTATACACTTACCGCGTCAACCAATCAGGTGAAACGATACCCTGCTCTTGCACGGCTGCTTTTGCGCAGGGAGACGGTCGCGGATCCGGCACTGTCGTCCTATCTGGTCTGCGAAAGCCATTACAATCGCTATGTCTATGATCAATTTCTTGAGGTGCCTGCGGATACGGCGGCGCTGCTGAATGAATTGCTCGGACCGACGGACGCAGGGAACGGTGCGCACGCGGATTACGGCGAGACCCGGGAAAGGATCCTGGAGTTCTTTGATGAGACCGTGGAATACAGCGAAACCGCGGCAATGCGGGGCGGGAATGACGACTTTATCGAAGAGTTTCTGACAAAGACGAAAAGCGGCTGCGATGTGCATTATGCAGCGGCGACCGTCATGCTCCTGCGCTATTTCGGCATTCCCGCCCGTTATGTCGAGGGGTATTTGATCACGCCGGAAGATCGGGAAATGATGCTGCCGGATGTGCCGTACACGCTGACGGGATACCGCGCGCATGCATGGGCGGAGTTTTATCAGGACGGTATCGGCTTTGTCCCGCTCGAGACCGCACCGGCTTATCTTGAACGTATGGAGCGCGAGGATATCGCCTTCCGCGGCAGGGCGATACGAAAGGAACAGACGTCGGCGGCGGAAAACGATCCAAGTCTTGAAATGCAGGAAGATCTCTACGATGAGGGAGAGGAGCGGACGCTCGGAGAGCGCCTGCTTCCGCTGCTTGGAGCGGCAGCGGTGGTGTTGGCGGCGCTGCTTGCCGCGCTGGCCGTCGCACTATTGGCGTATGTCCTGACACGCCTGCTTGAACGGCGGCGCTCGTTCCGCCTGAACGAGCGTGACCGGGCGGCGGCGAACCTGTATCGCCGGATGTATCGTCTGCTCCAACTGCGGTATTCGGACGTCGCGGCGCTCGCTCCATCCGACTATCTGTCGGCGATCGAGGCAAGCGACGGAGCCGAAGCGGCGATGCGGTTCCGCAGAGCGATCACGGCCGCGCAAAAAACGCTGTTCGGCGGCGAACCGATCGATGAAGCGGCATATCAAGAACTGTATAAGACCGTGATGACTGAGGAGAAAGCCCTTGTGCGCTGTCGGATCTTCGCCCTCGCGGGCAGATGGAAGCGTATTTGGAACAGGAAAGCCTGAAATGTCCGCGGCAGATACCATTTATACGGGTTGTATGGGGAAAGACAGCGGGGGCAGGCGGAAAGACTTCAGACGAAGCAGTACCGAAGGATTCCCTCTGCGACGCCGTCCGCATCGCAGCTCGCTGTGACGGCGTCCGCGGTCGCAAGAACCTCGGGGACGGCATTTCCCATGGCGACCCCAAGCCCAGCGGTGCGGATCATGGAAATATCATTGAGCCCGTCACCGAACGCCATGGTGTTCGCGATGGGGATACCGAGATGCGCTGCAAGCTTTTGCAGCGCATCGCCCTTGTTCGCGCGGATATTATTGATCTCCACGTTGTTCGGCACGGAGGAACTAACGGAGAGCGCTTCAAAGCGTTCCGCAAGGTGTGCGAGCAGCTCTGCGCGCAGCGCCGCGTCCCGTGTGAAGAGCTGGATCTTCTGTACATCCGCTCCGTGCTCCGCAAGGAAGCGTTTCAGCTCATCGACGGGCCGGCGCAGCTTGCGGATCATCGCGATCGAGTACGGATCGGGCGTGAACGTCTCCGCCTGCTGCTGAAAGCTGCGCGTCATCCAGCCGCAATCGTTCATGTAGCAGTCGTAGATCACCGGAAGCGCGTCAAGATAGGACATGATTTCAATGGCTTGCCGACACGGAATTTCTGCGCGATAAATCGATCGCGCCCGCTGAATATCAAGCGCCTGCGCGCCATTGATCGTGATGGCGTATCGCAAAAAGGGCAGCGCGCGGACGGCCTCCGGCATCGCGTCGAAGAAACGTCCCGTCGCGGGGACGATCAGAATACCGGCGTCTGCGGCGCTTTCGAGCGCCTGCCGGCAGACGGGCGTAAGCTCCTTTTTTGCATTCAGCAGCGTGCCGTCAAGGTCAAGTGCAATCAGTTGAATAGGGCTCGTATTCGCATGCATGGCTTGAATGCGCAGCAATATCGCCGCTGCGGGCGTGTTGATGGGAAAGCGTCCGATATGCCGAACAGCCGGCGCGCCTTTTGCCGCGCTTGCAGAGGAGGCCGCGCCTCCCCGCGTCGCCGCATTCCTTCAGCGTTTCGCCCGTCCCTGAGCGCCGTATGGAGCGGGGGGCGCCATGAATGGCCGAACGGGGTCCCGCGCCGGGCGGCCATGCCTTCTCGGCCATGGCAGAGGCGCCTGCGGATTCGTTTGTTACGACAGCCTAAGCATCTTAGCATGGAATTCCGTGTTTCGTCAATAGCGGGCAGGCCCGGCATCCCGCCTGCATCACCGCAAAAAAGCCCCCTGCCGGGGAAAAGAACGGCAGAGGGCGTTTCGCACACAGTCTCCGAACAACAGCGGCGACCGAACAGGGGGGGCGCAGGATTTAGAAATCCACCTCGGTGTCGTAGTAGCAGCACTTGAGCAGCTTTTCCATCTCCTCAACGGAGGGCTGCCGCGGGTTGGAGCCCGTGCAGGCGTCGCCGATGGCGTTGACCGCGATGTCATGGAGCCGTGCAAGGAACACGTCCTCGGGGACGAAGCCCTGCTCCGTCGGATAGCTGTCCGCGCCGTAGTTCTTGATGCAGTGCGGGATGTTCAGATCGTCGTTCATCTTGCGCAGGTAGGCGATGAGCAGCGCGACCTTTTCGTCGTCATCCTTGCCGCCGAGGCCCATGTAGTCCGCAATCTCGCCGTAGCGCTTCTTTGCGGTCGCATCCTTGGCGTTGAAGGCGATGACCTTGGGCAGGTACATGGCGTTCGCCGCGCCATGAATGATGTGCGCGCCGCAGTCTGCGAATGCAGCGCCGGTCTTATGCGCCATGGAATGTACGATGCCGAGCAGCGCGTTCGAGAACGCCATGCCGGCAAGGCACTGCGCGTTGTGCATACTGTCGCGCTTGGCCATGTCGCCGTTGTAGGAATCCACAAGATCTTTCTGGATCATTTTGATGGCAAAGATGGCGAGCGGGTCGGTGTAATCGCAGTTTGCGGTGGAAACATAGGCCTCGACCGAGTGCGTCATAGCGTCCATGCCGGTATGTGCGACGAGCTTCTTGGGCATGGTCTCCGCAAGATCGGGGTCAACAATGGCCACGTCCGGCGTGATCTCAAAGTCCGCGATCGGATATTTGATCCCCTTGGCGTAATCGGTGATGATGGAGAACGCCGTGACCTCGGTCGCCGTGCCGGACGTCGAAGAGATCGCGCAGAAATGCGCCTTTTTGCGCAGCTTGGGCAGACCGAATACCTTGCACATATCCTCGAAAGTGGTCTCCGGGTATTCGTATTTGATCCACATGGCCTTCGCCGCATCGATCGGGGAACCGCCGCCCATGGCGATGATCCAATCAGGCTGGAACTTCAGCATGGCATCCGCGCCGCGCATGACCGTTTCAACGGAAGGATCCGGCTCGATGCCCTCGAACAGCTCGACTTCCATGCCCGCTTCTTTCAGATAGGCGGCCGCCTTATCGAGAAAACCGAACTTCTTCATGCTGCCGCCGCCGACACAGATCATTGCGCGCTTGCCCTCAAAGGTTTTCAGCGCTTCCAGCGCACCCTTTCCATGATACAAATCGCGGGGAAGAGTAAAACGTGCCATAGAATTGACCTCCTTATTTTTTGACCGGCGGCAGGCCGCCGCTCCTTCTATCTGGCCTTATGGTAGCATATCCCGGAAGAAAAGCGAATAACTATAAAAGTATATCGATATATTTATATTGATATAGCAAGGGTGAATGAAGGCGGAAGGAGTGAAGCAGACGGAGGGGGCGCGCGGCGGCTGCGGAAGAAAAAACCGCCCGACACCGATTGGAGTGTGGACGGTTGGTCTGCGAAATATACGGGGGCGAGCCTTGGCGCGGCGAAGCAGGGTGCGCGGTCAACAGGAGCCAAGCTGTGCGCCAGCGTGGCGCAGCGTCTCGACAAAGCGTTGGTCGACGGCATCTAGGTGATAGTCCTTGCGATAGATCAGAACATCGCGACAGCGTTTTTTGCAGTCCACGCACTCGCGGCTGACAAGGCCGTTCCGCGCAAGAGTTTCGGCGGGCAGCGGGAGACTCCAGAGAAAGGCGTCTCTGCGCTCGCGGAGAATGGCAAACCGCGCGATGGGATCGACCGCCGCGATGTGGCGGCGGGAGCGCGTTGGGAAGCTGTCCTCGGCGGGGGCTGCCGCGGCCGCCATTGGCGCAAGCGGGTCGGTTCCTACGATTTCAAACAGCTCGCTGAGATCCGTGCGCCAGAGCGGGCGGCCGTCTGACAGCGGACTGTCCTTTGAGAGCAGCAGAACGTAGCGGAATTCCGCGATCGTCTCACTCTTTAGGTCTTTGTCCTCAAATACGCGCTGGAAATGCTCGCCATAGGGCAGCGCGTAGCGCACGATGCCAAAGTTGTCTTCCCCGAGCGAAACGCGGCTGATGACCTGCGACGCGATCGTTTCGGAGAAACGCAGTTCGCCGGGGACTGCGCCGGTCTCTGCAGCAAAGCGGACGAAAGCGGCGGAAAGATAGGCGGCGGGAGGGGCGGAAACGGAAAATTTCTGGTGCGCCGCACGACCGTTTTTATAGAGATTCTCAACGGCGTTGATCTGTGCGAGCAGACGCTTTGCGTGACCGACAAAAACCTCGCCCTCCGCAGTCAGGGACATGCCGTGGGAGGAGCGCTGGAAGATCACGATCCCAAGATCGGCCTCCAGTTCTTTGATGGAACGGCTGAGATTGGGCTGAGCAACCAGCAGGGCCTCGGAGGCTTTGCTGATCGAGCCGGTTTTTGCCACCTCGACGGCATAGGTCATATGAAGAAGGTTCAATTCCGCACCTCATTGCTGCAAGGCCGCGCGGCGGCGGCGCTCTGTGTTTGTACAAGTATACCATGGAGCTGCCTGCCGTTACAAACGGAACCCGAGCTTTCGCCGGAATTGCCGTCGCATCGCAGACGCGCGCTGTTGCGCGAGGAGGCCCGGACGGGTCTCGCTATCGGAAATCCACATAGATTTCGTTTGTGTTCGCAAGCGGCGGGATCGTCCAGTTCAGTTTGCCGGAATAGCCAAAGGTCGATGCGCAGCGTTCCGCAGCGGAGCGGAGCTTTGAGCAGGCGTTCGCGAGCTTATCCGTATCGCCGCCGCGAAGGTCGCGACAGGTATCCAATGCCTCCAAGTATTTCTGATAGATGTTCCGCTGCGTCGGAGAGTACTTTCTCGTTTCCTCCGTCAGGACGGACGACCGGTGCGGTGAAAGCGCAGCGGCTGTGTCGGTAAGATCGAACCGCATCCCGGCGGCGCCTCCGGGAACGCCTTCTCCCCCCGCAGCGGGCGTGGGCGTGACGGGCGACGGTGTCGCAGACGCTGTCGGAACGGGCGTTTCCGGCGCAGGAGAGACGGATGCTTCCGGCGTTGTCTCCGGCGAGGGCGTTGGGGAAGCGGTGAACTCCGGCAGAAGATCATCCGCCGCAATCAACGCCGCAACATACTTGGTCAGCGGTCCGCAGGTGTTGATGTACTGATTTGCGATTTTGTTTTGATGCACCTTTGCGGCATAGCTTTCGGAGATCTCGTAGATCTTCGGCACATCGACGCCGTAGATTTCCCGGATCAGATCCACCCGCTTGCTCTGGTTGATGAAATTGAAATTCCATGAGTACATGCTGCGCATATGACCGACCATGGAATGCATCCCAATGTTTTCACTGGGCATGTTGTAACCGTAGAGTGCGAGCGCGGCGGTCTGGCTTGTGGTGCAGTTTGTAAACAGTTGTCCGTCAAAGGCGGAAAGAATATCCGGCACCTTCAGCATCATGTCCTTTTTCTTCAACTGGTTGAAGATGGCGATAAGCATTTTTTTCTGACGTTTGACGCGCTGCGCGTCGCCGCGTTCGCTGGGCTTTAACCCGGACGCCTCTTTTCGCACGCGCAGATAGTCGAGCACGGCTTGTCCGTTCATGTGCTGACGGCCTTCATAATAGGTGCGGCCCTGCATCGTGAACGAAATATCGAGATTGAAGTCTACACCACCGATCGCATCTACGAGCTGCTTGACCGCGGGCATGGTGACGGCATAATAGTAGTTCACCGGGATGCCGCCGAGGAGGTAACTGGCTGTTTCGCATACCTTGAGAAACCCCGCACCGTTTTCCGCAAGCAGGCCGCCGCCGCAGTCCAGCGAGGCGTTCAGCTTATAAATGCCGGAAACGCCGGGGACCAGCGTATAGGTGTCGCGGGGCAGGGAGATGAGATCCGCACGATTCTCATCAAAATTGATGGCGAGCACGATCATGACATCTGCGTGCGCTGCGGTCAGGCCGTCCTTGCCGTGCCAGGACTCGCGTTCCTCTGCATAGTCTGCGCCGATGAGCATGACATTGATCACATTTTGCGGCAGGACAAGCTCCGACGGCTGCTCCAGTACGGAAAAGGGATCGGGCGTCGGCGTGGACGTGACGTTTGGCGCGGGAGCGGCGTTGTTCGATGCGGCAGCCGGTGTCGGCGCAGGCGTATTGGGGGCGTTTGCAAAAAAGTCGGAGGGATTCTGCCGCAGGCGGCGGTAATATACAAGACCGGCCGTTGCGATCGCAGCGACCAGAACAACGATCGCCGCAAATAGCGCCAGCCTGCGCCTGCGCTTTGCAGCCTGTGCAGCGATATCCGAGGAAAAATAGTCCGTCGGCAGAAATGCCTCGATCGTTGCAGCGGGCCTTTGTGTTTCCTGCTCGGCGGACTGCCCGGCCGGCGTATCGTTTCCGTCCGCTTTGCGCGTCTGTTGTGTTTCCGCTTCCCGACGGGAAGGGTCATTCTGTTTCTTGTTGCTCATGCGTATCCCTTTTGCCTCCAAACGGTACTATTATACCCGAAGACCCGAGATTCAGACAAGCGCCGCCGCATTTTGCCGGATCAGCGGAAGTCCACATAGATCTCGTTCGTCTTGGCAAGCGGGGTAATATCCCATTTCAGCGTTTTTCCGTAGTTGAAGGTCGAGGCGACGAGCTCTGCGGCGGACTGAAGCGCGTCGCAGGCGTTCTCAAGCCGGATCTCATGGTCGCTCATGCCGCCGGCGTCGCCGCTCAGGTATTTTTTCGCCTGCGCGTTTGCGCTTTTCAGCGCACTTGCACACTCATCGTAAGCAGCAAGATAAGCGGAATAAACGGCACGCTGCTCATCGGAATAGCGGCGAACGTCGTCGGACGGTACGCTGCGGCTCAGGAACCCGCTGACCAGCGACGGGCGCATTCCGCCTGCGCCGTCCACGATCGCGCCATCGTCCACGATCCCGGTCGAGGGATCGGGCGTCGGAGTGTCAGGCCCGATGATGACCGGCGTGGGATCTGACGGTCCCGGCGTGACGTCGGGAGGCAGCGTCGGCTCGGGCGTAAACTCCGGCAGCAGATCATCTGCGGCGATGAGCTCCGCAACATAGGAGGTCAGGGCCTTGCAGGTGTCGAGCGACTGCTCCGCGACCTTTGAGTAGTACAGATAGGTCGCATACTCTTTTGTGCAGTCGCGCAGATCCGTCACGTCCACGCCGTATACGCTTTTGATGATCTCCCGCCGGGTCTTCGGATTCGGGAAACAGAAGTTCCAGGTGTAGAGATTCTTTGTCGAGCCGCTCATGGAGTGCATCCCGATGTTTTCCTTGGGCATGTTGTATCCGTAGAGCGCGAGCGCGGCGGTCTGGCTCGTGGTGCAGTTCGTATAGAGCTGACCGTTGAAGGCGCTCAGCAGGTCGGGGATCTTTGTCATGAGGCCGGCGTCTTTGATCTTTTGGAAGATCGCGACAAGCATCTTCTTTTGACGGTTCACACGGTTGGCGTCGCCGGTTTCGTTTTTCGACAGACCCGTGCCGGCCTTGCGCACACGCAGATAGTCGAGCACGGCTTGACCGTCCATATGCTGAAACCCTTCCTGATAGGAACGTCCCTGCATTTTGAAGGTCACGTCAAGGTCAAAATCCACGCCGCCGATGGCGTCGACAAGCTGCTTGACGGCGGGCATCGTCACTGCGTAATAATAATCGACAGGAATGCCGCCGAGCATCCACTCCGCCGCTTCGCAGACCTTTTTGAAGCCCGCGCCGTCCGGAGCGAGACGGCCGCCGCCGCAGTCCAGCGAGGCATTGAGCTTGTAAATGCCGTCCACGCCGGGGATCTTCGCATAGATATCGCGGGGCAGCGAGATGAGATCGGCGCGGTTTTCGTCGAAATTGACGGCCAGTACGATCATTACGTCCGCGTGCGCAGCACTCAGACCGTCCTTTCCGCTCCATGTCTCGCGCTCCTCTGCATAGTCTACGCCGATGAGCATGACGTTTACGATGTTTTTCATCATGGAAAGATCCGCCTGCTGCTCAAGCGCGGCATAAGGATCGATCGTCGGCGACGGCGAGGGGCTGGCAGGAGCGTCGGGCGCGGGAGAGGATGTGCCGGAGACTGTCAGGACTTCCTGCTGCGGAAAGAGAGAGGCAGGGTTGTTCATCAACGACCGCAGATAAAAGAAACCGCCGCCGAAAACCGCTACGATGAGCGCAAGAACCGATACGAGGATGATTCGTCCCTTTTTGCGCTTTTTACGAGGACGCGAAAAATCCAGCTCCGGACATTCCTCCGGTTCCAGTTCCTCAATGCCGTCGTCCGTCGGTTCGGCATACATCAGGCCGCTGTTTTCCTCTGCGGCGTCCGGTTCCCCTGAAGCCGGGTCGCCGCCGTCCCCGTGATTGATCGCGTCGAACACGTCGTCGAGAACGTAAAACTCCTCGCCCTGCGGCGCTTGCCGCTTTGCGCCGTGCTGGTCGAAGGAGTTGCGGCGCTTTACGTCATCCATATCCTGAAACCATCCTTTCGGCCTTCGGTTTGTCCAAACATTTATGATAATCATTATATATCAAAAACCACGGGGAATATCATCCGGTTGCAAGAGTTCACATTTCGTTCAGAATGTAAGCCTTTTCAGAGAAGGAGAGTTGGAGTATAATGATACGTAAATTTGATACCATAAGGTTATCATGCGTTTTCGCAACCATACGGCGAAGGCAGATATTTGAGGAGAAACATACATGGTTGTTGTCATACCGGCATACCAGCCGGATGAGAAGCTCATCCGCCTTGTGGAGGAGCTTCGCGAGAGGACGGAGTATGCCATCGTGATCGTTGACGACGGAAGCGATCGGGAGAAACGGCCGCTGTTTCTGGCGCTCGAACCCTGCGCGACCGTACTGTATCACGAGACGAACCGGGGAAAGGGCGCAGCGCTCAAAACGGCGCTGGGTTATATCCGCGCACATTTTGATGCAAACGAGGGCGTCGTAACCGTGGACGCGGACGGGCAGCATCTTGTCAAGGACATCGTTCGCGTCAGCGAGGACTGGATGGCCAATCCCTCCGCGCTTGTGCTCGGCTCGCGTCGGTTCACTGGAAGGGTTCCGTTTAAGAGCCGCGCGGGCAATGCGATCACGCGCTTTGTGTTCCGCATCTCAACGGGCGTGCCCGTGTTTGACACGCAGACCGGCCTGCGCGCGTTTTCGGTCAAGCGCATTCCGATGATGCTTGCGATGCGGGGCGACCGCTACGAATATGAGATCAACGTTCTGCTGTACGCGACGCGGCATCATGTGCCGATCCGCGAGGTCACGATTGATACGGTGTACATCGAGGACAACGCTTCGTCGCATTTTCATCCCGTGCGCGATGCATGGCGCATCTATAAGATGATTCTGCTGTTCGTCGCGTCGTCGGCGGCTTCCTTTTTGGCCGACGTGGTCGCGTTCCGTCTGCTGCGGCTGCTGTGGCCGGGCTATGGAAAGCTGTTTGCGGAGATTGCGGCGCGCGTGATCAGCTCGCTTTGCAATTATTTTTTGAACAAGGAGCTGGTCTTTGAGGGAAAGGACCGTTCCAGCATTGTGCGCTACTATGCGCTTGCGGTCGGGATCCTTGCGCTGGATTACGGCATTCTGTCCCTGCTGGCGCTCGCGATGCCGGAGCTGTGGGCAAAAATTCTTGCAGGCTTGGTCGTTTACCCGATCAGCTTTTATATGCAGCGGAAATTTGTATTTGTAACGAAGGATGAAATGAACGATGAAACTGAGTAAGAAAGCAAAGATTGCCCGCATGGTTGTGGTGGACCTGCTGCTGCTTGGGGCGGCACTGTGTGTGTTTTCCTATTTTCACCATGTGCGCGTAAAACCGCCCCAGCCGCAGCAGATTTCGAAGCCGCATGCGTCCGTTTCGGAGAATACGGCAACGCCTGCGCCTACGCAGGATGCGGAGCCGTCAAAGGGTCCCGAGATGCCCGCCGAGACGCCGGAACCAACCGGGCTTTTGATGGGACAGTATGCGGATAAGTTCTCTAAGGCGACCATTCAGGAGGAGCAGGGCTACCGCAGCGAGAACGTGTCCGTTGAACTGCTGACGGAGGAGATGTACGATAGCATCGTGCACATCGCGGATATTTATGTGAAGGACATTACGAGTCTCCGTACCGCGGTGTATAACGATTACAGCAAGAAGTATATGCATACGCTTGATATGGCCAACGCGGCCGGAGCGATCGTGGCGATTTCCGGCGATCATTTCTATGCGCATATACAGGCCGGTGTGTTCGCCATCCGAAACGGCCAGCTCTATGCCGAAAAGCCCAACAAAAAGCAGGACGCATGCGTTTTGTACTACGACGGCGCGATGGAGGTGTATAAGGCGGACGAGATCGATCTTGATGCGATTTATGCCCGCGACCCCTATCAGCTATGGTACTTTGGACCGGGACTGCTCGACGAGGACGGCAGCGCGATTCAGGAATTCAAATCGACCGTTAGGGGGGAGAACCCGCGCAGCGCGATCGGGTACTATGAGCCCGGACACTACTGCTTTGTCATGGTGGAGGGACGCACGAAGGATTCCGACGGCGTGACGCTGCCGCAGCTTGCCCAGATCTTTGAAGACCTTGGCTGCAAAACGGCGTACAATCTGGATGGCGGAAAGACGTCGGTCATGACCTACAATGGAAAGCTTGTGAGCAAGCTCATCGGCAGCGGCCGCGAGGTCAGTGATATTGTCTATATCGCGGAACCCATTGGAAAAACGGACGCCGCGGCACAGGAATAAGGAGGTACGGAAATGAAGCGCATCATTCCTCATATCACGATCGTGCTTTCGCTGATGACGTTAACATTCTTTGTGATCGATCGCTTTAACGAGGTTATGGCGTTTATGACGAGCGAGCTCAGCAAATGGGTTTTTGCGCTGCTTGCCGTGTCTGCATTGATCACCTCGATTTGCCTGATTATGGAGAATTTCCGAGAGGACGCGCGGCGCGAGGCGCGTGAGCAGCGCCGCAGAAGAAACCTCGGGAACAAATGATTGAAAACAGACGGGATGCGGTTTCTTCTCTTTCGGGAAAGGAACAAGCGGCATGTGGTGACGAAGGAGTTGACGGGTCAGCCGTTTCGCCGCACATTCCGTTCGCATGAACAAAACGGTCGGTTCGCATGAGAACCGACCGTTTTGTATTGTGCGTCTGTGAAGCAGGCAACAACGTATAAGGGAATGCTGTTTCGCTTGACCTGCGTTGTTCCTTTTCTTCCGAAAAAACGAGAAGAAGTCCCCCGGTCTGCTTTCGATACGCGCAGGATAGATTCGGAAGAGAGAGCCGCGTTCAGATCAGCGTGTACTGCCCGCTTCGCAGCAGCGAAATGAACCCTTGCTCGGTTTCCGGCAGCGTGGCGGCCAAGATTCCGCCCATGCCGATGTCCTCGGCTCGGTGGCAGTCGGAGCCGGAGAGCCGCAAAAGTGAGGGATTGGCATGGGCAAAGCCCAGCGCCAGCTCGTTGCGGCTTTCGTGACGGGGATTCGCGTTGCGCACCTCTACGCCGTCGAGCAGTGCGGGATCCGCCGGCTTACATAGGCCGCGAAAGGGGTGCGCCTGAACGATCAGCGCACCGTCCGCGTGCGCAAGCGGTGCAAACGCCCGGATCCCCATGCGAAAGATGTCGTCCGCAGGCGTTAACAGCGCGTCTGAGTAGCCGTACAGCAGATAGTCGTTGCCGTCGCCGTCAAAGCGCAGCTCCGCCCCGCGAAGCACGCGGATGCCCGCCGCATCACCAAGCGCCTTCATGCGCCGATACCCCGCGAGGAAGTACTCCAGAGGGAACCGTTCATGCGCGACGTCGATGCCGAGATAATAGAAGCCCTTGCGGTCAAAGTGATCGGTGACGACGATTGCGCTGTAGCCAGCCTCCAGATAACCTGCTATCAGCGCATTGGCATTCAGCCGGGCGCAGCGGCTTGCGTGAACGGTGTGCAGATGAGGTTCGATTCGGTATTGCATAACGCCTCCGAGGCCCGAAGTACAAATCAAGTTTCGGGCAGAATAGACCAATCTCCGGCGTGCAGCAGGCAATTGCTTCAAACGCGGGATGTAAGCATTATAGACAAGCATGCGGAGAAGGTCAAGAGCGGAGACGGATTCCCGGAAGGAGCGCCCGCTGCCGTATGTCAATAAAAACTGGGGTCGCAGAATTTTGTCCAAGCGGACAGCCTGCGCTCGCGCTGCTCCACAAAGTCGTGAACCATGCGGCGGTCAAGCCCGGTCAACTGGCATCCGTAGCGCTTGCCCGCCCACTCAACGACATAGCCGCCGCCGACGTACAGGCCGATGTGCGCGGGCCGCCCGACAAAATCGCCGGGGCGAAGGCCGGACTTCGCAGTGGCCTTTGCATAGCGCTCGGAGCAGAGCTGATTTGCGGTGCGGTCAAACCCGCTGGATACGAGCTTCAGTTTGCGAAGCAGCCCGACAATGCCGCCCGAGCAGTCGGCGCCGGTCGTTTCCGGGTGCGCGCGAACGGCCTTGAGCATCATTTCCTTGCTGCCCGCGTTGTAATATGCGGGCTGCCGTTTTGCCCCGCTTTCAATACGCGCCTTGTCGATGATGTTCACGCGAAGATCTGTGTTGTATAGGTTGCCGCCGCGAATGTAGAGCGAGAACGGATAGTCGCGCCGTGTGGCAGGGTCGAAAGCGAAAGGAAGAGCTGCAAGAACGATGTCGCGGCGTGCGCCGGACATGTCGGAAAGCGCCGCGTGGATCGCACGTGCGGCCGTCGGGCCGATGTTTGCGGGGATGACGTCCGGCGCATCGGACAGCTCTGCAAGATCGCGCACGATCGCGGCCCAGGTCTTTTGACCGACCACACCGTCTGCAAGGAGCGGTGTGCCGGAGAGATCGCTGCGGGCGCGCTGGTAGGCGCGCACGGCCTCAGCGGTTTGACTTCCGAATGTGTCGTGCGTGGATTTTTCGAGAAAGCCGAGCGAGACCAGCGCATCCTTTATGTAGCGCACGTCCGAACCCGTCATTCCCCTTTTGAGCAGTCTTTGATATTCCATTTTTGATACCTCCTGACAGTATTGTAGCGCGGATCGCCGAAAACACCTCCGATAATGCAGCATATGTGAATATCATAAAAACGGTTCGAAACCGCCCGAGATGGACATTTTTGCGCCTCGAACGGAAATGCCCGTCACAGACGCTGTGCGCGCAGCATAAGATATGGTATGAACGAGTTATTGACGTGGCAGAGCCTGTCAACCTATGCAGGTGCAACACTCGCGACCGGTGTTATTACACAGTTCGTTAAGGAGCTGGGCATTTTGAAACGCATCCCGACACGGCTTGTCAGCTATGGGATCGCGGCCGTTCTGCTCCTGCTCGCGACAGCATTCACCGGCGGCTTTACGCTGCCCCGCATGGCGCTCGCGCCGATCAATGCGGCGCTGGTATCGCTTGCCAGCAACGGCGCATACGACGCGATGAATGCAAAAAATACCCACCCGAAAAAAGGAGCGGGTGGGAAAAACGCGGAATGAACGCGATCCACGGTTACGCCGGAGCGATTTGAATAACGGTGACCGGAAAAATAATGCCGCGCGGGCTTTCCGTAAAGGACCCGCGCGGCTGTAGGAATGATGTTGAAACGGCAGCGGTCTTACAGTGCTTCGCCTGCAAGCTGCGCCTGGGTCACGGTGCCTTCGGCAAGCGCGGCAGCCTTGCGCTCCGCATAGTAACCCGCGAACGTGTTGTTCATATAAGGCCCGACATAGAAGACGTACAGCAGGCCACCGGTCAGGGACGTCAACAGCATCCAGCCGATGAAGCTGAGGCCCAGAACGAAGTACTCCCATTTGTGCCCTTCCATCATACGCATGGAGAGCTTCAGCGCATCGGTCGCCCTGACGTTCTTACAGTCGGCAAGAATATAGGGCGTGAGCGCATAGGAGATCGCTTTGATGATGCCGGGGATCACGAACAGCAGCGACCACAGATAAATAAAGAGCTCCATCCAGAGGTAACCGCCGAGCTTGCGGCCAAAGTTGTCAAAGCCCTCCCGGAAAATGTCCTCGAGCGAGGTCGCATCCCCGCGATACATCGCGACGCTGAAGAAGTTCAGCCCGATCACGAGCGAGGGTACGAGAATGAACGCCGCCACGCCCAGAGAAATACCGCTGAGAACGGAGCACAACGCCATGACAATTACGTTCGCTCCGACGCAAAGCCAGTATTGACGATAGAATGCGTCTTTTGCGATCCCTTTGATCTCTTTCCTGGATTTCATATTGATACAAACCTCCCATATAGAATTACGCTATAACAGTATATCACGCTTTTTCAAAAAGGAAAAGCCCGATTTGACGCCGTTGCCGATCGCTTCAGACGTTGGTGCCCGTAGGTTCGGTGTTGCGGCAGGACGCGTCATTTCCGCAGACGCGCACATCCATGCGGGCGGCGGGGAAGGAAATACCGTTTTCGATCAACGCCCTGCCGGCATGTTCAAGCAGATCATAATTCACATCCCAATAATCCGCATTGCGGCACCAGACGCGCAGCGTGTAGACGGCGGCGGTCTCCGTGAGCTTTGTCAGACGCGCAAAAGGCGGGGGATCCTGCAGCACCTTATCGTGTGAAGCCGCGATCCCGCGAAGCAGACCGGACATGCGTGCGGCATCCGTATCCGGGCGCACGGAAAAATCCAGACTGAGCCTGCGCTCCTGCATGGCGGAGTAGTTGGAGACGGAGGCATTCGATACGGTACCGTTCGGGATGACGAGCTTGTGGTTATCGATCGTATGCAGCGTCGTATAGAAGATCGAAATGCTTGTGACGGTGCCGCTTTCCCCGGATTTCAATTCGATGAAATCGCCGACGAGAAACGGACGAAACAGCAGGATCATGACGCCGCCTGCAAAGTTTGCAAGGCTGCCCTGCAATGCAAGCCCGATCGCAAGTCCCGCGCTGCCCAGCACGGCGACGATCGACGCATTGGAAACGCCCATGATGCTGGCAGCCGCGATGACGAGCAGCAGCTTCAGCCCAATCGAGATAACGCTGAGAATGAAGGTATGCACGGTCGGATCGATACGCGCGGACAGTTTTGTCTTTTTGAGGTGTGCGATCAGCCATTTGATGAGCCGCAGGCCGATGAGCAGAACGACGATCGCAACGACAAAGGAAAACAGCGTTTGCAAAATGTCCTTTGGCAGTGTGGAGATCAGCGAATCCCAGAATTCTTTCAGCACAGAACAAGACTCCTTTTTGGATAACCGGTCAGATTCTCCCGGTCAGTGAATAAACGCAGATACCGACGCATTCCCGCAGGAAATTGTTGAGTCGCAGATACCAGACGTCCTTTGCGGGGATTCCCGCTGCGTTGATACCCTGCGCGGCGGCAACGCGGCTTGCACGATATACATGGAAGTCCGTGGTCACAAAGGCGATAGAAGCGTCCGCACCGAGCGATGCATCAATGAGCGCCTTGGAAAAACGGAAGTTTTCGACCGTGTTCGTCGCCTTGTCCTCCATGAGGATGCGATCCGCCGCGACGCCGTGCGCCAAGAGGTATTTTTTCATCGCGGACGCCTCCGTGACCGATTCGCCTGCACCCTGCCCGCCCGAAACGACACAGACCGCATTCGGGTGCATGCTGAGAAAGTCGATCGCGGCGTTCAGCCGGTTTTCCAACACCCAGGTGACCTTGTCTCCGTGTACGGCGGCGCCGAGTACGATGACTGCGTCCGCATCGACATCGGCGGCCTTATGCTGCGCACGGAGCATATGCATGCCGCAAACGAGGAAAATACAGAAAGCGACAGCGTAGCAGCCGATCGTGAAATACTTGAGAAACCGCAGGAAACCGTGCCCCATATGCGGCAGAAGGAACGCAAGCGCAATGAGCGGCAGACCGAAGAATGCGGGCAGGATCACGCCGAGATTATAATTGGAGAGTTTCATAACGATGCCGGTTTCGAGCGTGAGCACTATGCCGACAATGAAGAGCGCAGCCTGAACATGCGAGATCCGGATCCCGCGCCTGCGAAGAAGGTGGATGCCGATCAGGCATACGGCGATCGCCGCGAGAAAAACGCAGAGAATATAGAGCCTCCAGCGGGTATACATGGGTCGAACCCCTCCTTTGCGTGCAAAAATATGTGATGGAGCGCCGCTATTTCAGCCCGAGAGAGCCGCGAAGAAATTGGCCGGTGTAGCTTGCTTCGCAGGCGGCGACCTCTTCCGGCGTGCCGGTCGCGACGATCCTGCCGCCCGCATCCCCGCCCTCGGGGCCAAGGTCGATGAGATAATCCGCGCACTTGATAACATCCAGGTTATGCTCGATCACGAGCACGGAACTGCCGCCGTCGCATAGCCGCTGCAAGATCTCAAGCAGACGTTTGACGTCATCCGTGTGCAGACCGGTCGTCGGCTCGTCGAGCACATATAGCGTTCTGCCCGTATCGCGGCGAGAAAGCTCTGTAGCAAGCTTGACGCGCTGCGCTTCGCCGCCGGAGAGCTGCGTGGACGGCTGGCCGAGCTTGACGTAGCCGAGGCCGACGTCGTAAAGCGTTTGCAGTTTGCGCTTGATCTTCGGCAGCGCAGAGAAGAAGCCCAGCGCATCCTCAACGGTCATCTCCAGCACATCGTGGATCGTCTTGCCCTTGTAATGCACCTCGAGCGTCTCGCGATTGTAGCGCTTGCCGCCGCAAACCTCGCAGGGGACGTAAATGTCCGGGAGGAAGTGCATTTCGATCTTCAAAATGCCGTCGCCGCGGCACGCCTCGCATCGGCCGCCCTTGACATTGAAGGAGAAACGACCGTTGGTATAGCCGCGCATTTTTGCGTCGGGCGTGCCGGCAAAGACTTCGCGGATAAGATCGAACAAGCCGGTGTAGGTCGCAGGATTGCTGCGCGGCGTGCGGCCGATGGGGCTTTGATCGATGTCGATGATCTTGTCGAGCGCATCGATGCCGTCGATGCCGTCCGAGTCGCCGGGATGCGTGCGCGCACGGTTCAGATCGCGCAGGAGCGTCTTTTTGATGATCTCGTTCACAAGGCTCGACTTGCCGCTTCCGGACACGCCGGTCACGCAGGTGAATGTGCCGAGCGGGATCGTAACGTCGATATTCTTGAGGTTGTTGGCTCGTGCGCCGTGGACGGTGAGAAATTTACCGTTTCCGCTGCGACGCATGGCTGGTACTTCGATCTTTTTCCTGCCCGACAGGTATTGTCCCGTGATGGATTCCGGCACGGCGGCCACCTCCTCGGGCGTTCCGGCGGCCACCACTTGACCACCATGAACACCGGGACCTGGGCCGATATCCACCACATAATCCGCTTCGCGTATGGTTTCCTCATCGTGCTCCACCACGATGAGCGTGTTTCCAAGATCGCGCATGCGCTTGAGCGTCGAGAGCAGCTTTTCGTTATCGCGTTGGTGCAGACCGATGCTCGGTTCGTCAAGAATGTACAGCACGCCCATGAGGCCGCTGCCGATCTGCGTTGCGAGACGGATGCGCTGCGCCTCGCCGCCGGAGAGCGTGTTCGCCGCACGGGACAGCGTCAGATAGTCGAGACCGACATTGACGAGAAAGCCCAGCCGTGCATCGATCTCCTTCAGGATCTGGCCTGCGATCATCTGCTGCGTAGGGGTCAGCGTCAGCGTGGACAGAAACGTCTTGATGCTGCGCACAGGCATGTCGGAAAGCTCGGCGATGCTCTTTCCGCCGACGGTAACGCCGAGAGATTCCCGTTTCAGCCGTTTGCCGCGGCAATCCGGGCAGGGCGTTTCCGACATGTACTGCTCGATTTCCTGCTTGCTGTAATCGGAGTTCGTCTCTTCATAGCGGCGGGTCATGTTGACCGCGATTCCCTCGAACGGCGCGTCAAATGTTCCGCTTCCGAATTCCTTCTGATAGGCGATGTGCAGACGTTCTTTTCCGGTTCCGTAGAGGATCGCCTTCCGCACAGCTTCGGGCAGATCGCGGTAGGGCGTGTCCATCGATACGCCGAAGTGCTCGCAAAGCGCCTTGAAATACATGGCGGCGATCGTTCCGTGGCTGCCGCTGTTCCAGCCCATCACGTTGATCGCGCCCTGGGCGAGCGAGAGGGACGGATCGGGAACGAGCAGCGCAGGATCGATTTTTTTCAGCGTGCCGAGACCGGAGCATGTCGGACAGGCGCCGTAGGGGTTGTTGAAGGAGAACATACGCGGCGCAAGCTCTTCCATGTCAACACCGCAGTCGGGGCAGGCATAGTTTTGAGAAAACAGCATCTCCTCGCCGCCCACGACCTGTACGATCGCAAGGTTTTTGCCAAGGCGAAACGCGTTTTCCAGCGAATCCGTAAGACGGCCGCCGAGATCATTCTTGATCACGAGACGGTCGATCACGGCCTCGATGCTATGCTTGAACTTTTTGTCGAGCGCGGGAACCTCGGAAAGGTCATACACCTCGCCGTCTACGCGCACGCGAACGTATCCTTCACGCCGCAGCTCGTCGAACACCTTCTGATGCTCGCCCTTGCGGCCGCGGACGCAGGGCGCCATGACCTGAATGCGCGATCCATCCGGAAGAGACATGACGCGATCGACCACCTGATCGATGGTTTGACGCTCGATGACACGGCCGCAGACGGGACAGTGCGGCGTGCCGCAGCGCGCGTAGAGCAGGCGCAGATAGTCGTGGATCTCCGTCACCGTGCCGACGGTCGAACGCGGATTGTTGCTCGTACTCTTCTGGTCGATGGAGATCGCGGGGGAAAGACCGTCGATGCTGTCAAGGTCGGGTTTTTCCATCTGTCCGAGGAACATGCGGGCGTAGGAGGAAAGGCTTTCGACATAACGCCGTTGCCCCTCGGCATAGATCGTGTCAAAGGCAAGACTCGATTTGCCGCTGCCGGACAGACCCGTAAAGACCACGAGCTTGTCCCGCGGCACAACGAGGTCTATATTTTTGAGATTGTGCTCTCTGGCACCCTTAATAACAATATCCTTCATGGGGTCGGAAATATCCTTTCTTCCCGTCGCACGGGAAAACAGCGGCGGAGCCGCCGCCTTTCATATTATAGGGGAAAACGTTCCCGTTCGCGCTGCAACGCGTGAAAACAACACGAAAAATTCACTTTTCATGCCGTATCCGGTCAAAGCAGAGACATTGTACCAGAAACATTTTAAAAGGAAAAGAGGGGAAATGCGGCATGCGGAGACCTTTATTCATTTGGTGAAAGAAGCAGGGAGAGAGCTACGGCCGCACATTCTTGCCGCAAGTTCTCCGAATGCGGCTGTTTCATGATATAATCGTTTTCGGAGAATCACAGTGGAGGATGAAAACGGCATGAAACGGTATGTTCTTGCATTCGATTCGTTCAAGGGGACGATGGATGCGGACGAGGTCACGAAGATCGTGGAAGCAGCGCTCCTGCGGCATGACCCGGCATCGCAGATACGAGCGATCCCTCTTGCGGACGGCGGGGAGGGGTTTACCGAGACCTGCCTGCGCCTGTATGGCGGCCGGCGCGTGACGCATAGGACCGTAGACCCATTGGGGCGGCCGGTGGAAGCGTTCTATGCCGCTTTGCCCGACGGAACGGGCGCGGTCGAGATGGCCAGCTGCTGCGGACTGCCGCTCATGGGACGGGAACGCGACCCGCTGCATGCCTCCACATACGGACTCGGCCAGCTGCTGCGGCGCATGGAATCAGACGGTGTGACGAAGATCCTGCTCGGCCTTGGCGGCAGCGCAACAAATGACGGCGGCATCGGCATGGCGGCAGCGCTCGGTTATCAATTTCTGAATGCAGCAGGAGAATCGCTGCGTGCGATCCCTGAGAATCTGTCGGATATTGTGCGGATCATACAGCCGAAAAAGCCTTGGACGATTCCGGTCATTGCGGCCTGCGACGTGGATAATCCGTTGACGGGCGAGAAGGGCGCGACGTATGTGTTTGGCCCGCAAAAGGGCGTTTCGGGCGAGATGCGGGAGAGACTGGACGCAGGGCTTCAAAACCTTGCGCTTTGCATAAAGAAGGATCTTTGCATGGATGTTTCTGGGCTTCCCGGCGCAGGAGCAGCGGGAGGCCTTGGCGCGGGCGTCGCTGCGTTTTTGCATGGCACGCTGCTGCCCGGCATCGAGTTGATCCTGGATGCGGCTGGGATCGACGACGCGATCCGTCAGGCCGATTATGTGCTGACGGGCGAAGGGCGGATCGACGCGCAGAGCGCTCACGGAAAAGTTCCTGTCGGCGTGGCGCGAAGAGCGAAAGCGGCGGGCGTTCCCTGCATTGCGCTCTGCGGCGTGACGGGGGAGGGATTCGAGAAAACGTATGCGGCCGGTATCCGGCGCGTCTACGCTGCGAGCCCGGGCGGCGAGCCGTTCGAGACGGTGAAGCGCCATTGCCGGGAGACGCTGCGGACGCTTGCGGAGCGCGTGGCCGCCGAATTGGACTGATCCGCACCGCAGGAGAGCGCACAAAAGAATACAGCGGCCTGCTCACATCGCAGCAGACCGCTGTTTGTTTTCCGTCGGGGATTCGTTTAACTCAGCTCGAACATCCCCATATAGAGCTGATAGTACTTGCCCTTTTGCGTGAGCAGATCGTCGTGGTCGCCGCGTTCGATGATTTCGCCGTGCTCCAATACCATGATCGCGTCCGCATTTCGCACGGTGGAGAGCCGGTGCGCGATGACAAAGACCGTGCGTCCTGCCATGAGCTGATCCATGCCCTGCTCGATGAGCCGCTCGGTACGGGTATCGATGCTGCTCGTTGCTTCGTCCAGAATGAGTACGGGCGCGTTTTCGGCCGCGGCGCGCGCAATGGACAAAAGCTGGCGCTGCCCCTGCGACAGGTTTACGCCGTCCGCCGTGAGCACGGTATCATAGCCCTGCGGCAAATGGCGGATAAAGAAATCCGCGTTTGCAAGCTTTGCCGCACGCTCGATCTCCGCATCTGTGGCGTTCAGATTGCCGTAGCGGATGTTTTCGCGCACCGTCCCGGTAAACAGATGCGTGTCCTGCAAGACCATGGACAGCGACCTGCGCAGGTCGTCCTTTCGGATGTCCTTTACATCGATGCCGTCGTAAGTGATCCGCCCCTGCTGTACATCGTAAAACCGATTGATGAGGTTCGTGATCGTGGTCTTGCCCGCGCCGGTCGAACCGACGAACGCGATCTTCTGCCCGGGTTTTGCATAGAGCGTGACATGCTTTAGCACGTCATGCCCCTCTTCATAGGCAAATGTCACATCCTCAAACCGCACGTCGCCGAGCAGCTCCACAAGCTTGTTCGAGCCGTTCGCCTGCGGGCAGCACCAAGCCCACACGCCCGTGTATTCCTCGCAGGCCTCAAGAGAACCGTCGACATGCTTTTTTGCACATGTCAGCGTCACTTTGCCATTGTCGATCTCGGGCGTTTCATCGATCAGGTCGAAGATACGCTCCGCGCCGGCAAGCGCGTTCAGAATGCCGTTGAACTGCTGCGCGATCTGCGTGAGCGGATTCGTGAACTGACGCGTATACTGCAGGAAGGCGGCAATCGTACCGATGTCCATGAGACCCGCGATCGTCATGCCTGCGCCGATGGCCGCAGACGCTGCGTAGAGAACATAGCTGAGATTGCCCATAATGGGCATGAGGATCATGGCGAAGGTCATTGCGCTCGTCGATGCGGAACGCAGATTCTCCGAAAGCACGGAAAACTCGTCGCGCACGGCGTCCTCATGGCAAAAGACCTTGACCTCGCGCTGCCCTTCGATCATCTCCTCGATATAGCCGTTCGTTTTTGCAAGCGCTTCCTGGCGAAGTTTGAAATAACGCGAGGACTTGCTTCCGATGCGTTTGATCAGAACGAGCATGAGCACGAACATTATGAGCACGATCAGCGTCAGCACAGGGGAGAGCAGTAGCATCATCGCAATTACGCCGACCACCGTGATGAGACTCGTGATAAGCTGAGGGATGCCCTGGCTCAGCATTTCGCGGAGCGTGTCCGTATCATTTGAAAACAGGCTCATGATCTCGCCGTGCGTGCGGGTGTCAAAGTAACGCAGCGGGAGCTTTTGAAGGTTCGTGAACATTTCACAGCGTACGCGCTCCAAAATGTCGGTCGACACGTTCAGGATCAGGCGGTTGCTGAGAAAAGTTCCGAGCGCGCCGAGAACATAGATGAGCGCAAGCGTCAGTACCTGCGAGAGCATGGGCAGCATGGAGCTTGCACCCGCATTGAACAGCGCGGCAATGCTGTTGAAGAGCGGCTTCAGCATATAGGTGCCGAGCACGGCCGCCCCGGAGGAGAACAGCAGGCTCAGGACAATAATGATGAGCTGCACCGGATAGTACCAAAGATAACCGAACAAACGACGGAACGTTTTCATCGTGTTCCGCGGCTTTGCAACGCCGCGAGCAGGTCCGTGTGCCATTTACTCCACCCCCTTCTGTTGAGAATAATAGACTTCCTGATAGATTTTGTTGTGCGCGAGCAACTCTTCGTGCGTGCCAACAGCATCGATCTTGCCGTCGTTCAGCACCAGAATGCGGTCTGCATCCATAATGCTCGCGATGCGCTGCGCGATGATGAGCTTCGTGGTTTCCGGCAGCGCCGTGCGGAAGGATTCGCGAATGCTTGCGTCCGTCGCGGTGTCAACGGCCGAGGTCGAGTCGTCCAGGATCAAGATCTTCGGCGACTTGAGCAGCGCGCGGGCGATACAGAGCCGCTGCTTCTGCCCGCCGGACACGTTAACGCCGCCCTGCCCCAGCACCGTCTGATAACCGTCCGGGAAACGGGTGATAAAGTCGTGCGCACAGGCCGCGCGGCAGGCGGCCTCGATCTGCGCCTGCGTTGCGTCGGCGTTTCCCCAGCGCAGGTTTTCTTCGATCGTGCCGGAGAAAAGAACGTTCTTTTGCAGCACCATGCCGACAGCGGCGCGAAGCGTTTCGACAGGGTATTCCCTAACGTCATGCCCTGCGACGCGAACGCTGCCGGACAGCACGTCGTACAGCCGTGGGATCAGCTGAACGAGCGAGGTTTTACCGGAACCGGAACCGCCGATGATGCCGATGACTTCGCCGGAGCGGATCGAAAGATCGATGTGCTCGAGCGTCAGATTGTTCGGATCGTCCGCATAGGAAAAGCATACGTCGGAGAACTCGATACTGCCGTTCTTCACCGTGAGCGAGGGGTCCGCCTGCTCGTCGCCGATGGCGGGGACCTCATCGAGCACCTCGCAGATGCGCTTGGCCGAAGCGGAGGAGAGCACAAAGTTCACAAACGCCATGGTGATCATCATGAGCGCAACGAGGATCTGCGTGATATAGGTGATGAAGCTGATGAGCGCGCCCGATTGCAGACCGCCGTTCAGCACATGACCGCCGCCGAGCCAGATTACGCCGAGAATGCAGGCGTACATCGTGATCTGCATGATGGGCGATGCGATGACGAAGAGCTTCTCCGCACGCTTTTGCGCATTTTTCAGCGCCGCAGCGCTTTCGCTGAAACGCACGGTCTCATAATCGCCGCGGACAAAGGATTTGACCACGCGGATGGCCACAAGCGTCTCCTGCGTTCGGGCGTTCATGCTGTCATATTTTTTCAGCATCGCCTCAAAGCGGGGAAAGGCCAGCTTTGAAATGAACGCCATGGCGCCTCCGAGAATGGGGATCGCCAACAGGATGATGACGGAAAGCTCCGGGCTGATGCGGACCGCGAACACCGTCGCAAGGATCAGCATGAGCGGCGAACGCGCAAGCAGCCGGATCATCATTTGAAAGGATTGCTGCACGTTCGTAATATCGTTCGTGAGTCGCGTTACGAGCGAAGCAGTCGAGAACTTGTCCGTGTTCTTAAAAGAAAAGGACTCGATCTTGTCAAAGAGCGCAAGGCGCAGGTTTTTTGCCGCGCCGTTGCTCGAATAGACGGCAAGACGTGCGCCGAGCGCCCCGAAGAACAGCGCGCCGAGCGCCATAAGCACCATGACGCCGCCCGTCTTGAGTACATAGGGCAGATCGGCATTCGGAATGCCGACGTCGATAATGCGTGACATGTAGAGCGGGATAAAGACCTCGAGCACAACCTCGGCCATCACGACGATGGGCGTGAGGACGGAGGTATTGACATAGCCCCGCACATAGTGTAAGAGCTTTTTCAGCATTTAATCAGTCTCCTTCCAGAAGCAGGGCGGCGCCGGGAATTCAACGTCTCCGTCGCTGCTGAGATTTTGGATCATGTGGTCGAGCAGCCGCCGGAGCGTTTCACGATCCTGCTCCGACAGCCCGGCAAAGGTGACGGCGTCCACCTCGTCGAATGCGCGGCGCTGTTCCTGTACGAGCGCCTTTGCAGCTTCGGTGGCATACAGCCTGTTGCAGCGCTGGTTGTCTGCGTCTCGACGCTTTTCGAGAAAACCGGCCTTTTGCAGACGTTTTGTGGACAGCGCGACCGAAGCGGGCGTGATGCAGAGCATACTCGCGAGCTCCTGCTGGGTGCAGCCGGGGTGGCAAACGATCGTTTCCATCATGGGGCGCTGACCGTCGTAGAGCGCACATCCGGCACTCTTTTTACGAAACAGATTGCGGCGCAGAACATTCAATTGTATGATCCGTCCGCCAAGCGCGTGGTTATGCATGGCGTTCCTCCATTGGCCACAAAAATCAAAATAAACGTTTAACAATTAAACGCTTATCGATTTTACAGCACATGGGAAAGAATGTCAACCGGGGAATTGTGAAATTATTTGGCGCATGCTACAATAGAGACTATGAAACGAACGATCAACGGCAATACGGACGGCGTCCGCGAAATACTGCTCCGGGAGATGGAGGGCCTTTATGCGCTTTCCGTCCAGCCGGATGTTTTCCTCTCGAATGAGCTGTGCGACGCTATGGCGCGCTTTACCGCGCTCATCAACCGGGAGATCCTGATCTATCTTTCCCGCAGCGGTAGCGTTGAGGATGTGCGCATCGGCGACGACCGCTCCGTAGGCATGGAGGAATTGCGTCTCGTGCGCAATATCGACCGGCTCGCGGGCGTCCGTTGTATCCATACGCATCCGCGGGGCAGCGGACTGCTTTCCGACGTGGACATTGGCTCGCTTTCGTCCCTGCGACTGGATGCGATGGCGGCGATCGGGGTTTCGGAGGACGGACAGCCGACCACGATCTATGTGGGGTATCTGGGGGAGCTGGAGAACGATCGCAGACAAACCATCCTGTACGGCCCGCTGCGGCCGCATCACCTGCCCCAAAAGCAGCTCATGGAGGAGATCTACGCTGCCGACGCCCGCTTTCTTGCTCCGGCCTACGAGGTGACAAAGGCGCGACCGGAGCGGGCGATCCTTTGCGGCATCGAGTCCAACGACGGCTACGATACGCTGGAAGAGCTGGCACAGCTTGCGGAAACGGCGGGCGTGCAGGTCGTCGGCAGGGAATTGCAGCGGCGGCGCGCCGTGGATAAGACGACGTACATCGGCACGGGAAAGGCGGATGATCTTTCCCTGCTTTGCAGCGCGCTCGAAGCCGACATCGTGATTTTTGACGACGAGCTGTCCGCGATCCAGATGCGCAATCTCGAGGACGTGCTGGGCGTTCCCATCATTGACCGCACGATGCTGATCCTGGATATTTTTGCATCGCGTGCGGAGTCCCGCGAGGGCAAGCTGCAAGTGGAGCTTGCACAGCTTCAATACCGATTGCCGCGTCTGCTCGGCATGGGGCGCGCACTGTCGAGACAGGGCGGCTCTGGCGTCGGAATGCGCGGCCCGGGCGAGAAAAAGCTGGAGATCGATCGGCGCAGGATCCGCAGACGGATCTTTGAGCTGCAGCAGGAGCTCGACGAGATTGAAAAACAGCGCGCGCTGCGGCGCGTCAAGCGCGGCAAGAATGCGGTTCCCGTCGTTGCGCTCGTCGGATATACGAACGCGGGGAAATCGACGCTGCTCAACGCACTTTCCGGCGCGAACGTTCTGGCGGAGGATCAGCTTTTTGCAACGCTGGATCCGGTCGTGCGCCGCATTACGCTTCCCAACGGGACGGAGTGCCTGCTCTCGGATACGGTCGGATTTATCAACAAACTTCCGCACGATCTCGTGCAGGCGTTTCGCTCCACGCTCGAAGAGGTCAGAGACGCGGATTTGCTGCTGCATGTGATCGACAGCAGCAGCCCATATTATGACGTGCAGATGCGCGTCGTGGAAGAGGTCGTTTCCTCGCTCGGCGCGGCGGATACGCCCTGTATCCAGGTATTCAACAAGATCGACAAGAATACGGAGAACACCCTGCGCCCCGACGCCTGCCGCATCAGCGCAATGACGGGTGCCGGGGTATCGGAACTGCTCGAGGACATCGAAACACAGCTTTCGCACAGTCGTGTACGAGTAGAGCTGACCGTTCCCTATGACCGCTATGAGACCATGCAGCAGCTGCGCGCTTTCGGCACGATCCTTTCCGAATCGCACGAGGCGGACGGCACGCATGTGACCGTACTGCTTGATGAGGGACTGCTCTGGAAGGTCAAAAAGGGATTGGAGAGATAGCCGGAGCGCCGTGGCCTGCGGCATGGAACAAAACGAAAAGAACGGCGGGATCGCGATATGAGCAAGTCCCGCCTTTTTTTGTACCGCGCCGCGCTACATGGCCGCGTCCGAAAGGGAAAGTTCTTTTCGCATCGAAACAAGTCCGCATAAGTCGGGATACATATACATAGACTATAAGCATGAAGAAGTTTGACTGGAAATCGATCCATTGGAAAACGCTTCTTGCGAGCGAAGCCGTCGCTTTGGGCGTAGGCGGCCTGTCCGCGCTGTTGACCTCCGGCAGTATGGAACGGTATCAGGCGATCAAGCGGCCGCCGCTGTCGCCGCCCGGCACGGTCTTTCCCATCGTATGGACGGTGTTATTTTTGCTCATGGGCATTTCCGCATATCGGATCTGGCGTGCAGGGGAATCGAAAAAGAGAAAGACGGCGCTCACGCTGTATGTTTTACAGCTCGCCGTCAACTTTGTTTGGCCCATTTTGTTTTTCTGCCTCGGTGCGTTCGGATTGGCCTTTGTCTGGCTGCTTTTGCTTTGGGGACTTGTGGTCGCGATGTGCTTTGTATTCTATGACGTTGACCCGCTCGCAGCCTTTCTGCAGGCGCCCTATGTGCTGTGGCTCACGTTTGCAGCCTATCTGAATTTCGGGATCCTGCTGCTGAACGCATAGATTTAGGAGAGAACGGCAGCTTCGCGCTGCTGTAGCCGGCGGACGAGCAAACGTCTTGAAGACGAGGGGTTCGAGACGCGCACCGCATCAAAGAGCGATGGGTCAGTAAGGCTTTCAATCTTCAGCGTAAAGCTGCTCCCTGGCACACAGGTGACGAGGATCCCATCGCCGTCAAAGACCGCGCTGCACCCTTCTCCGCCGCCGGAAACGACGAGCCGATAGGAAGCGGAAAGATCGCCCGCGGGCTCTGCCGGGTATGTGTAGAGAGAGAAACGCTCGCTTCCGGATGGATCCACCCAGTAGTCATAGACGAAATCATCCGCTGCGTTTTTCAATTTGATAAATCGGATACCATGGGAAGGCGCTTCCGCGTAAGCTTCCAGCTCCGTCAGGCCTGCATCGCCGCCCTCGGTCTTCAGCAGCCGCAGGGTAAAGCCGGAAATATTGCTCTTTGTCGGAAACCGTACCACGGTCGCATCACCGCCCGGTGCGAGCGGGCCGGTCGTTATCACGCTGCCGTCGCTGAATGCAATCTCCGCATCCAGTACGTTGGAGAAAGGGTTCGGATTGTCATAGAGCCACAGCTCGGAAAGCGGAGCCGGAGTATCCAGCGTGACCGCAACGGCTTTATTCTCGTCATCCGGAGACCAGACATGGCCGGAAAACGTAACATTGCTGACGCCGACGTCTTCGATGTCGATGCGCTTAAAATCGTTTAGCAGGGATGCATCGCCGGAAGAGGCGGACAAAGCCGCCCGATAGAGGAGCGAACTCGTTTCGCGCAGCCAGAAAACGCGGTCGCCGTTCAGAATGCGGTCGGCGCGTGCCGCGGCATTCTGCGATGCGTGCGCCGCAAGCATTTGATAGGTGCTTGTGGAGTACATGAGACGGCCGAGCGCCTGCTTTTCGACGGGGAAACGAATACGTTCCGCCCAAAGATAGCTGGGGTTTTCCCATAAGTAGGAAAAATCGCTGGCGTTTTTTGTGGAGCGAATGTTGTCCTTGTAAAAGTCCGGACTTGCGAACCAGGCGCTTCTGTATCCAAAGCCCTTGAATACCGTGGGCGTATAGGAAGCGTCGTCGCGGAGCATCTCACCCATGACTTCCTCAAAGAACAGCGATACGGCGCGGTGGTCCCGGTGACCGTCGCAGTCGATGCAGAAGAGCGTATCCGGTCTGTATTCTTCAATGACCGACCGAAGATCCGCTTTCAGATTGCTGCGCGTGTAGGGCGTTCCGTTATGATAAGCCGGGTGGGACGGCGTGCCGTATGTGGCCTGAAACCCGCCGTGTGACGTCATCTGTTCATCGCTGTCCGCATGGTAGATGTGGGAGCGTTTCGGCCGCCACTGATCGCCGTAACCAAGGAAGATCACGTTTTCTTCCGGGATACCGACGATCGAAAGCGCCGCGATAGCTTCACGGATACGAACCTGTCCGCTGTCGCCGCCGCGGCTGTCGCCGTTTGTTACAAAGACGACGCGGACTGTGCTTCCGGCGCGGACATACGCCTCAAATACGCCGCCAAGCAGACAGACCTCATCGTCCTCGTGCGGCACGATCACCAAAACGTCATGGTTTGCATAGACAGCGTCTCGCGGGACGTCGGGGAAATCGTAAGAGAGTGCATCAAGCGCCGCTTCGTCCAGTACGGCGGTCTGTGTTTCCGGCAAGGCGGAGCTGCCCGCATCCGGCGCCATTCCGACTGCACCGGAACAGAGCACTGCAAGAAACAGCGCCGAGGTGCGGCGCATCAGCGAGGAAACGACAAAATACAATCTGCTCATGTCCTTATTATACTAACGGTACGCGTTGCTTGCAATGGAGTAAAAGTGTGCTATACTGAAACAGAACGTGAATGATTTTTTTGGAATCGGAGGCAATACGCGTTAACATGAACCCAAATGATTGTAAGTTTCATGGCAGAAGAATTCTCGCCATTGGTCTCGTCGCCGTGCTTATACTGTCAATGACGGCCTGCACCGTAAAGACGCAGCCGGAAGAGCCGTCCGCTGCCGTCACGACGCCTTCACAGACGCCGGAAGATACCGTGGCGCCCGCGAACGCACCGTTGGTCAGAGCGCAGAGGATCCTTTCTCCGGAAGAAACGTTTTCCGTGCGCGACAGAGCGACGGGAGAGCCCGTGGACTGCACCTTTGAGGTCAGAGCGCTGGACGAGTGGGACTCCAATCTGTACTTGACCGCAGCAGGGCAAGAAATCGCGGTCGTGGAGATCTTCAGTTATCTGGAAGAGGCAAAATTGCTGGAGTTCTCGGACGGCAGCGAGCTTGTTATGTTTGTGTTGGATGAGATGTCGGACGACTTCTATACATGTTTCTGTTCCGTAGAGAACGGCAAGCCCGTCCTTGCGAACGAAGTGTACGGTTCCGTGACGGAGATCGATCTGGACGGGACTGCGCAGCTGAGCCTTGTGGTGGATGTACTCGGCACATGGGGCGCGGTTCGGTCGTACGATCTGTCCTCGAACGGGACGATGACGCCGAAGCCCGACAGCCTGTATGAGTTGATCCCGTATATGCCGGTTGAGGTAGGACAGGCATTCCGGGCGAGTTTTCGGGACGGCGGCGACTGGGTGGAAGGGACGCTGGAACCCGGAACGCAGCTGTATCCGACTGCAACGGATCAGGAGAGCTTTTGCCTGTTCCGAACCGTGGACGGCCGGGAAGGCAAGATCGAGTTCACCATGGTCGATTATATGATGTATGTGGACGGCGTTTCCGTGGACGAGCTGTTCGTTTCTCTTCCGTATGCCGGGTAAGGGCGCGGGGCGCACGCTTTGACAGGATGCAGGGCGGAGCTGGATTGGCGGACGGGCGGACGCGGGATGCCGAGCGTGCAAACACGGCGGAAGAATGAAAAGCGGCTGTATCGCATAAGCGCGGTGCAGCCGTTTTTGCACGGTTACGCTTGGACGGAACGCTGTTTCCGCCGGCCTTTGCGCCTGCGCTTCGAGCGCGCGGCTTTGCTGCGGCTGCGCAGAAGAAGCACGATCAGCAGTACCAGCAGCACAAGCGATGCTGCGACAAGGCCGAGCAGGGTCCATGCGGACAGGTGCTGAGGCGCAGCGAGCGAAGCGACGGGCTGCGGCGTTTCGGAGGGGACGGGCGTCGCAGCATCCGCAGGATCGTAGGCCTCGACGCTGCGGCTCGCTGTCAGCTCTCCGGTATACAGCAGCTTTCCGCGGTAGTGAAAGGTCACGGTGCCAAGCACATCGCCCGCCTGCACCGGTGCGGTCACCGATTCCGATGCAAAATCGGTTTCAACAGTCAACTGCGCAGGGTCGGAGCGGATCGCTTCGACGGTGTCTGCGCGCAGCAGGCATTGCGCGTCCGGATCAAACCGCACCGAAAGGGTCAGCTTTCCACCTTCGGGATCGGTCAGCCCGGAATTTTCGACCGATATCTGCTGTTCGTAGAGATCAAGGCCGAGCGTTTCCGGCGTCACCGGCGTATACAGCGTCTCGTAGATGTTCTCGAACAGCATCTTCGCATCCGAAAAACAGCGTCGGATGCGCGTACTGCGGTCGCCGCCCTCGGTCACGCCAAGCAGCACGGCAATGAGCGTAACGCCGTCTTTTTCTGCGGCGGCCACAAGGCACTTGCCGCCCTTCGCCGTGGAACCGGTCTTGATGCCGACGGCGTATTCATAGAAAAACTTGGAATCCTTCGGATCGGAGACGAGACGGTTTGTATTGACAAGGTGCAGTTCGTTCTTGCGGACCTCGTTTGCGGGGACGGTGTATTCCGCCGTTTTGACGATCTCACGAAAGGTTTCGTTCTGCATGGCGTAGGCCGCAAGCCGCGCCATATCGCGCGCAGTGGAGTAATGCTGGCCTTTGTAGACGCCGCTTGCGTTGACAAAGTGCGTCTCCGTCATGCCGAGCTCCGCGGCTTTTGCGTTCATCAGCTCCGCAAACTGCTCCACATCGCCCGCAACGTGGTAGGCGAGGGCGATCGCCGCGTCATTGCCGGACGGCAGCATGAGCCCGTACAGCATGTCGCGCAGAGGAAGTGCTTCCCCGTTTTTCAGTCCCATGAGTGTGTTGGTCGATTTGAGACGGGTCGCGACCGTCGGAACGGTGACGATCTCGTCAAGGGATTCTGCATGCTCGATCGCAAGAATGCAGGTCATGATCTTCGTCGTACTTGCGGGCGCGACCTGCTTGTCGGGATTTTTTGCGTAGATCAGCGTCTCGGGATCGGAAGCGTCGATGACGACAAATGTCGGCGCGAGAACGCTGCGGTCCATATCGCTTTCGTCCGCGCGGGCAAATCTGCTGCCCGGTAATAGAAGCAGCGCTGCGAGAAAGATAGCAGGCAGAGTTCGCCGGTTCATGAAAGCCCCTCCAGTTTTCTTGAGTATCTCTCAGTAGAATTTTAACAGACGCGGCATGGAATGTAAATGTGCTTTCACAATTCGTTCGACTTCGGTTAACAACTTCCTAATATCTTCCTGATACACTAAAACCCGACAAGGAGGGGGGAGAACCGCATGGCCACGATCCTGATCGTTGAGAGCGAGAATACCGTTTCCGAACGTTTATATCATCATTTGACGCTTGCAGGGCATGAATGCACCGCGGCGTTTTGCGGAGAACAGGCGATGCGTCTGCTGAAAGAGCAGCGTTTTGATCTGATGCTGTTGGACATGACGCTGCCCAGAACCGATGGGTTTTCCGTCATCGAGCGTGCAGGGAAGCAGTTGCCCGTAATCTGCCTTACGGCGCGCGACGGACTGCATGACCGGGTACGCGGTCTGGACATGGGCGCGGACGACTGCATCATCAAGCCGTTTGCAATGGAGGAGCTGCTTGCCCGGGTGCAGGCGGTGCTGCGCCGTACAAAGAAGTCCGACGAACGTTATCGTCTCGACGAGACGGAAATTGATTTTGCAGGGTACGACGTGACCGTATCGGGAGAAAGAGTCGAGCTGACGCCGCAGGAATTTGCGCTGCTTGAAGCGCTCGTGCTCAATCGCAATATTGCCCTTTCGCGGGAACGGCTGCTTGCCATGGCATGGGGATTGGATTTTCTCGGAGATTCTCGGACGGTGGACGTTCACATACAAAAGCTGCGAAGGAAGCTCCATTTTGAAAACCGCATCAAAACGATCTATAAGGTCGGGTACCGTCTGGAGGATCCCCCAAAACGATAAATGTTCGGATCGGCCGCCCGTGAAACGAAAGCGCATCTCGGGCATATGCGTCTATCGCCGCGTTCAAGCTGTGCGTCTGTGGAACACCGTCTGCTTTGCATTTTGCTTTGAACGCTTCGCCTGTCGCCTTTGGAATGTTTGCAACGATGCGGACGCAGATCTTCGAGTTATATCGCGTCTTAACGGCGGTGCTTGTTTTTCCCATTGACAACACCTCCGACGATCGGCTATACTGCCAGTGAGACAAGACCGATACGATTAGCCGACTAAGTGATTACCCTTTCGGGCAACCGTCCTGTTGATGGCAGGGCGGTTATTTTTTAAGAAAACGGATTGTGGTGGACGAGGCGTTCCTGAGCAAAGCACGAAGGAGCATTGTGACCGGTACTTCCGGAAGGATACGGAAATCAGAGCCCCATGGCCGCGACGGCGCTCCGCTTGGAGCCACTGTCGGCCGCAAGGAGGAATCCTGATCGAAAGCGGCGCTTTGCTGTTTGAGCGAGAATATAAAAGGCCGGCCCTGTGCGGCCGGCCTTCGTGTCTATGCGGTTATGCTTTTACCGTGATGTCTTTGCCGCCTTTGATGACGTAGACCGGCGCTCTGTGATACCAGATCGCGTGGTAGACGTCGGACTCGTCCAGAACGACGATGTCTGCGTTGCCGCCAACCTTCAGCTCGTGGTTCTCAATGCCGAGCACCTTTGCTGCGGTCGTCGTGATCATGTCATAGAGCAGATCCATGTCGTCAAACGTCAGCATGCGGAGCAGATGGCTTGCAAGGAATGCGACCTGCAGCATGTTGCACTCGCCGAAGGGATAGTAAGCATCCTGAATGTCGTCCTGTCCGAGCGCAACGGGAACGCCGGCTGCAAGCAGATCCTTGACGCGCGCTGCGAGCGGGCCGGTGTGCGGGTCAGAGACGATGCCGACGCCCGCCTGCTTGAGCAGACTCGTGAGCTTGCGGAAATAGTTCTCAGGATACAGCTCCATCGCGCGGCAGTGCTGTGCGGTCACGCGGCCCTGCCAGCCCATGGCGATGGACTGCTTGCAGAGCATCTCGAGCGTGCGCTCTTCCGCGTCGCCGACGTCGTCCAACAGCATGGAGATCGGCTTATCATATTCCTTTGCATAGGCGCACATGGAATCCACATGATCCTGCTCGTCCTCTTTGGTGAACTCGATCCACGGGATACCGCCGACCACATCCGCACCGAGGTCGAGCGCCTGCTTGACCAGCTCTTTTGCGCCGGGTTCGCGGGCAACGCCGTCCTGCGGGAAAGCGACGACCTGCAGCTCAACGCGGCCCTTGTATTCTTCGCGGGCTTTGAGCAGTGCCTTGACGCCTTCGAGACGCGCCTTGGTGTCAACGTCTGCAAACGCGCGGATGTGCGTGTTGCCGTACTTGACCGCGAGGTCGCAGGCTTTGCGCACATTCGGGATGATCCAGGACTCGTCGTATGCGGCCTTGAAGTCCGCCGCGCGCTCGATGCTGGTCATGGCGCCTCCCATGCCGTCGCCGTTGTAGGCCTTCAGCGCCGCTTCGCCGGCCATCTGGAGCGTATAGACCTTGTCAAGATGCAGGTGACCGTTGATAAAAGACTCGGTTACCAAACCGCCCTTGGCGTCGATAACCTGCTTGGCGTCGGCATGCAGATCCTTTTCGATCGCTGCGATTTTTCCGCCCTCAATGGCGATGCTGACGAGTTCTGCGCATTTACGCGTCTTTGCGTTTTTAATCAGGATGTCGTAACTCATGATTTCCTCCCATTGTATTATTTTCATACGATGACGGATCGGATTCCGTTTTATCAGACAGCGCAGGCTGCGCCGCCGAAAAGAAAAACATAATTGTGGGGAAAACGACGATCGAACAACGAATCGAATCAACGCCGCAATTGGAATGTGAAAGGGATGAAGCGTTCCGGGCGGTTCGTCTTTGTACCGCGCAAATCCGCTAGAAACCGGTTACATCACAAGCGGACTGTTCTTAAAAAGTATAATATGGGATACGGCGGCTTGTCAAGACGACCGCGCGCTTTTACCGAAAAAGTATGCGCGGATCCCACTCGAACCTGCGGATCTGTCGGCCTGCGTGGTTACGCTCTGTATTGAAATCAGTTTCACAGCCCTGCACAACAAAAGAAAACCGTCCGGTCTCGTGATGCGGCCGGACGGTGCAGCGGAATGCGGGTCAGACGGACAATTTGGGGGACACGCCGCGTTTTTTCACACGCACGGTCTGGCAAACGATGATAGCTGCGGTGATCGCAAGGCCGACGGAGTCCGTAATCCAGCCGGGCTTGATCATGCAAAGCCCGCCTGCGATGAGCAGGAGCCGCTCATACCAGGTGCAGTCGTCCTGTACAAAACCAGTCAGACCGCCGGAGAGCGCATACATGCCGAGCAGAGCCGTCAGCACGTTGAGGATGATGTCCAGCGGCGCGGCGTCAATCAGCAGCATGGATGGATTCAGCACAAAGATATACGGCACGATGAATGCGCCGATTGCGATGCGCGTTGCGGTGACGCCGGTCTTGAACGGTTCGGCCTTTGCGATCGCCGCGCCAGCCATGGCTGCGAGAGCGACCGGCGGCGTGATGTCCGCAATGATGCCGAAATAGAATACGAACAGGTGCGCCCCCATGATGATCGCGGGCGTCGCCGCATCGAGACCGTTTCTCATACACAGCATGGAGATGAGCGCGGGCGCGCAGATCGTTGAGGTGATCAGGTAGTTGGCCGTCGTCGGAACACCCATGCCAAGCACGATGGAAGCGAGCATTGTAAAGAACATCATGAGATAGATGTTGTTCCCGGCGAGCGCCGCAAGTCCGGTCGCAAGCTTCAGACCGAGACCGGTCAGCGTAACGGTGCCGACGATCATGCCCGCCATGCCGCAGGCGATGCAGACAGTGAGCACGCCGCGCGCCCCGTTTTCGAGCGCTTCTACAATATCCATGGGGGCAAAGCCGAGCTTATCCTTGAGCGCAGGTCCGTTTTTCCAGTTCACGATGAGCGCCAGCACAAGCCAGATGCAGATCGCTATGAGAGCGTACGTCGTGAACGGGACAACATTGATGCCAAAGGGAACGAGCGCAGCGGGGAACCACGCATCCGCGTTCATGGCAAGGATCATAAAGCCGGTGGGAACGAGCGCCCACCAACGGATGCTGTAGGCCATGAGCGCGGTCAGGATGGCGCTGAGCGCCGCATAGGACGGCGTGACCTTGCTGCCCAGCATGTAGATCATGAGCGCAAGCGCAAGGAGCAGATGCCCCTGCGATTTCAGAATGGGGAGCACCTTCGGGATCTCTTCGGGAGGCATCCCGCGCAGGCCGGTTTTGCGCGCCTCGTGATGCACGGAGATCAGAATGCCGGAGAAATACAGAACAGCCGGGATGATGGCCGATTTGACCACATCGGCGTAGGCAAAGCCCGTGCTTTCCGCCATCAGAAACGCAGCTGCGCCCATGATCGGCGGCATGAGCTGCCCGCCCGTGGAGGCTGCGGCCTCGACTGCGCCCGCGAACGAGGGCTTGTAGCCAAGCCGCTTCATTGCCGGAATGGTGAAGGAACCGGAGCCGACGGTGTTTGCGACGGAGCTTCCGGAGACCGTACCCTCAAGCGCGGAAGCGATGACGGCGACCTTTGCCGGACCGCCGATATGACGGCCCGCAATGGCGTTTGCAAGATCGATGAACAGCTTGCCCACACCCGTTTTCTCAAGGAATGCGCCGAAAAGAATAAACAGGAAGATGTACGTTGAGGAAACGCCGATCGGGGTGCCGAATACGCCGGAGGTCGTATAGTACATGTGGTTCACGACCTGCTTGAGCTTCATCTGGCGAATGCCGAATGTGCCGGGAATGAGGTAGCCGAAGAGCGCGTACAGCAGGAATGCCGATACGATGATGAGGATCGGCAGACCGACGACGCGGCGGCAGGCCTCCATGAGCAGGAGAATGCCGACAACGCCGACGGCAATGTCAAACGGGGTGAAATTGCCGACGTTTTTGATCACATAGCCGTAGTTGCAGGGGATATACATCACTGCAGCAAAGGCGGCGATGCCGAGCAGAAAGTCATACCACGGGATCTGATCCTTCCGCATGCCGCGCTTTGCAGGATACAGCAAAAACACGAGCAGCAGCGCGAAGGCCAAATGCGTGGGTCGGAGGATCTGGATCGGGATCGTCCAGATCGTGGTGTAGAGCTGAAACAGCGAATACACGATCAAAATGATGCTGAGCATGCGCGCGAGCGGCATGGGAAGACGGTTGCGATACGCCGACTCTTTGTCATATTTTTCGAGTACGGCTTTCGCCTCGAGCCGCGCGATCTCATCCTCGCTCATGCCGGTCGTATCGACCGACAGCAGAGATTCGGGCACAGCCTGCGCGTCTGACGTTTTTTTACGAAACAGGGACATGGGTTCGATTACCTCCGAAGGAAAAGCATTAGACAGCAGGGGAAATATCGGAACATAGCAGCAGGGAAGCAATGGAGACGCGCCGCACCCGCAGCTCGATCAGCGTGCCGGAACCGAATCGTTCCAGCAGGTCGAGCTGCCGTCCGCGGTACAGCAGCCGATGATGGGGTACGGTTTGCAGCAGGATGGGGATGGTCTCCTGCACCTTATCGATGCCGGACAGCACAAACCCGTCCTCCCCCATGGAAAACGTCGTGCCGATCCCGTCCGCAAGATCGGGAATCCCTGCACCGTAGGACCAAAACTGCGTAGAACGGCACACGAGCTGCCGACCGTCACGCGCAATGAGATCCGTAACGTCGGAAAGATTGACCGAGTGCGTGAAACGAATGGAGAACTGCTCGCCGTCCGCAAGCGGCAGACAGAGCAGCACATCACCGCTGCGAAAATCAGAGATCACAAGCCCGTCCGCGATTGGGAGAAGCAGCAGCAGCGCGAGCAGCCCGAAGAGAAACAGGAGGGGAGACGGGCGCTTTCCGCCGCTCCCCTCGGTTTTCTTTCGTGCGGAAGTTACCGTTTCTGTCATAAGGAACGGCCGATGCTCAATCGATAACGCCCTGTTCGCGGTAGTAGCGCAGCGCACCGTCGTGGAAGTCTACGGTCACGCCGTCGAGCGCCTTGTTGATGTCGAGATCGCCGCCGCGGGCGTGTCCGGCCGCCATGGCGGGCTGCTCTTCAAAGAGGTGCTTCGTGATCTGATAGACCACCGCCTCGTCGAGATCCTCACTGCACACGAGCGTAGCAAGCATGGCGACGGTCTCCGCCTCGTTGACGCCGTAGGTGGCGGCGGGGATGACGGTTTTTGCATAGAAGGGGTGCTTTTCAAGGAGCTTGTCCGCGCCTTCGCCGTCGATCGGAATGACCACGATCTCTTTCATCTTGGAAAGCTCCTGAATGGCCGAGTTCGGCAGAGCAGAGGTAGCGAACGCGGCATCCACGGTGCCGTTCTGCATGGCGGTAGAGGCCTCCGAGAAGGAGAGGTACTGTACGTCAAAATCGTCGTAGCTCAGGCCGTAGGCTTCCAGCACCTGCTTGGCGTTCGTTTCGGAGCCGGAGCCCTGATCGCCGACGCAGACGCGCTTGCCCTTGAGGTCGGCAATGGAGTGGATGTTCGCGGACTTCAGCGCAACGAGCTGTACGGCTTCCGGATACAGCGAGGCGATCGCGCGCAGCTTCGGCATGGCGCCGTCCTCAGCCATGGTTTCGGTGCCGGTCACCGCATAGTCCAGGACGTCATTCTGCATAATGGCAAGATCTGCCTCCCCATTGTTCAGCGACCGGCAGTTTGCGGCGGAAGCGCCGGAAGTGACCGCCGTGATCTCAAGATTGTCAACGGTGCTGCTCAGCACATTCGCGATCACGCCGCCAAAGGCATAGTAAGTGCCGGAGTCACCGCCCGTGACCATGATCAAACGGGCGAGCGAGGAGATGGACAGAGAGTCTTCCTCCTGCCCTGATGTCTTGTCAACAGCGGGGACTTCGGCCGCGGGCGCGGTGCAGGCGGCAAACGCAAAGAGCATCGTCATGGCGAGCAGGAACGCAAACAGTTTTTTCATTGCAATATCCTCCAATGGATTATGGTATGATTGTATACAAACATACATTGGGTGTACTATATCATATATTTTGTGTGAATGCAAGGGATTGTACGAGAGAAAAGCAACGAAATCGCCTGTGTTTCATGCGGCGCAGCCGCGGGAGGGGAATTGCCCGAGGGAAAGTCGGATTGCCTCGTTCCACCATATGTGGTATACTGTGCTCAGGAAACGTACCAGAGGATGCGTATGGCAGAGTGGATCGTTTATGCGGTAGTATCGGCGCTTCTGACGGGGCTGATGCCGAGCTTTTTAAAAACCGGGATAAAGAAGGCCGCGCCTGCGCTTGGTGCGGCGCTGTTCTCGTCGGTCGTGCTGCTGTTTGCCGCAGGCGTTGTTGCCATGGAAGCGCGCGCGGGCGAGATCTTAGAGATCGGGAACGAGATGCTGCTGTATCTGGTGCTGTCGGGCGCCTTGCAGGGCGTGGTTTGGCTTTGTCTGTCCGCTGCGCTGATCCACGGGAACGTCAATCGCGTCATACCGATTACCAATCTGCATGTTTGCGGCGCGCTCGGTATTTCGGTATGGCTGTTTCATACGACGCTCAGCGTTTGGAAGCTGTGCTGTATCCTGCTGCTCCTGCTCGGTACGCTTCTGCTTGAGAGCAGACCGGATAAGGGTGGCAACGGGAAGTGGGCGCTGTTTGCCTTTCTTGCACTGTTTGCGTCCGCAGCAAAAACGCTGACCGATATGCTGTATTTGCCGGAGAGCGTCATTTCCGTCAGCGTCGCAAACGCCGTGCGGACAGCGATTTCCACCGTGGTGCTTTGGTGCGCGGCGCTTCTTGGAAAGTCGTTGAATTCCGCAAAGAGGATCACTGCGGACGGGTGGATTTTTCTCGTGCTCGCCGGTATGGCGATCGGCGTCGCATGGCTTTGCGACAGCCGCGCGGCGCTGCTCGGCGACAGCAGCTATCTGCTCCCGATCTCCTGCACGGCATTTCCCGTGGCGCTGCTCGGCGCACGAATCTTTCATAAGGAAGAGATGCCTGCGGGCGCGATGTTCGGGATTCTTCTGGCGCTTGCCGGTATGTTTGGAATGCTATTGGAATTATGAGGTGAGAAAAAATGTATAAGCTCTGTGTGTTTGACTTGGACGGAACGATCGTATATACGATTGAAGATATTGCCGCATCTTTGAATCGGGCGCTCGAGAAGAACGGATTTCCCAAGCTGTCCGAGCGGGAGGTGCAGGCGATCGTGGGTCACAGCACGGCCTATATGTGCCAAAACGCACTGCCGGACGATGCGAGGGAAACGTGCTGGAAGCAGCTGCACCGCGATTTCCAGGAGGATTACTACCGGCATTGCTGCGATCATTCGCACCCCTATGAGGGCGTGCTGCGGACATTGAGCCGCTTGAAAAAAGCGGGCGTGCGCCTTGCTGTCGTAAGCAATAAACCGCATAAAGACACGACTCGCGTGATTGAAACGCTGTTCCCGCGCGATACGTTCTGCATGGTGCTCGGCATGATGGAGAAATACCGCAAAAAGCCGGATCCGGAGCCGCTGGAGTTTGTTCTGAACTATCTGGGCGTTGAGAAAAAGGACGCGATCTACGTCGGCGATTCCGATGTGGATGTGGAATTTGCACGCAACACCGGGTTGGACTGCGTGTCCTGCACCTGGGGGTATCGGAGCAGGAAACAGCTTCTGGAAGCGGGGGCGACCTGCCTGATCGACGATTTTGAGGAGCTTTTGCAGATCGTACTGTAAGGTGAAAGCGGACGGAGAACGAAGCGAGTGCGCAAAAGAAAGCTCGTTTTACGTCTCCGTCCTAGAATATAAGGCACTTTGTCGGCCGTCCTGCCGCCGCTTCGCGGAATGCCGCGCGTGCCGGGCGCCCTGTAACAAGCGGAATAATTGTATATGGAAAGAGCATGCTTCCGCTTCGCTTTTTCGAAAGAGACGCGGACACCTTTCCTGCATCGCCTCGACCCGAACGTGCAGCAGAATCGTTCAAAGGCCGACTGATCGTTACAGTCGGCTGCAAGGCCATGGCTTTCTCATTCTGAAAGAGATGAAAAATGCAAAGAGTATTCCTCGATTAAAGATTTAGCGGAATAGCATGAGCTATCATTTTTTTTGGGGCGGGCTTTCTAATTCTGTCGTTGATTGCAGGGAGTTTTCTGAATGGAGCTCCATGGTATTTGTTTAGCCGCCTTTTGCGTGCTGTTTTTGGCGTGGGTATTCTTATCGCGGCGAACAGGCTGTACGGAAGAACAGCCAAGGAAATAATAAGCTTTTGTAAAAGTAAAACGGCCATTCTATCGGGAACCAGCTTTTTAGCATATTTACTGTACTATATAATAACCGTTTGCGCAGGATGCGAGAGGATTGTCGGGGTTCCGGAAAACCTGTTATTTGCTGGGATTGTGCTGCAACAGATAACAACAGGCTTTTACGAGGACTTGAATTATCGATTTCTGATTCTGGAAGGATATTTTTACGGGGCTGAAACTGCCCGGAACCGACGATTATATGCAATGATTAGTTCCTTTGTTTTTGGATTGGCGCATGTTGCGACCGGTTGGAATGCAACTGCATTCTTCTTGCCCGGGACGATCGGGTTTGCGTTTGCTGTCATATATCTAAAGTCAAGGAATCTTGTTGTGCCAATGCTGCTGCACTTTGTTTATAATATCGTTGCAAATGTGACGCCCTATATTGAATGGAATCACTCTGCGCTATTCTTGAGTATGAATTCCGGGATTGAAATTGCGCTTGGAATGATGGGGATCATATCACTCGTTATCCTGATGCAAAATAAAGCTAGATCAGTGGCGGGCAAGACCGATTTTCAACGCTAAAACCGCTGTTCATCGGGCAAATGCCCGCTCTGCGAGAACGAACGCCCCGGACACATGGAGTGCCCGGGACGTTTTGCACTGCCGTTTTATGCTGAAATTGCTTCGCCTCGAAGCCGTTCTTTCCATAGAAAACTCGGCAGGAACGATATGCCGTTTAGCAATCGTATGTCTTAGGGATGGTACCCCGAAGACGGTCGGAGCCTTTCGGGAACGTTAATTCGCTTCCCATAGCATACAATGAAAACTAAGAATCGCATGACACTTGGACGCAACAAAAACTGCGCTGCCGCAACGGTTTGCGGCAGCGCAGTGATTTTTTGCAGACGACCCGATTAACGGAGCGCTTACTGCTTCTTGTTCAGCAACTCCTGCTTGGCCTTTTCAATGGAGTTCACAATGGGGATATAGCCGGTGCAGCGGCAAAGATTGCCAGCGATGGCTTCTTTGATCTCCTCACGCGTTGGATCAGGATTCTGCTGGAGCAGCGCATAGGCGCTCATGAGCATGCCGGGCGTGCAGAAACCGCATTGCACAGCGCCGTGATCGATGAAGCAGCGCTGGAGTACCGCGCCGATCTCGGTTTCGCTGAGTCCCTCGACGGTCATGATGTCCGCGTCCTGCATTTGGCCGGCGGCAACGAGACAGCTCGTGACCGCAACTCCGTTGACCACAACGGTACATGCGCCGCATTCGCCGACGCCGCAGCCTTCTTTTGTGCCGCGGAGGGCAAGGTCATTGCGAAGGACGTCGAGCATACGGTCGCACGGATCCGCCTCGATCGTGTACGCTTTTCGATTCAACCGAAATGAGATTGTCTTTTTCATTGTTCATCCTCCAACAGCAGTTCGCTCAGAATACGCTCCGTCATGTTGCGGCAGACGGGCTGCTTGAACGTGGTGGACTTGCGGATGCCCGCGATCTCGGGGATCTTATCGGACAGCGCCTTGGCGACAGCCTTGACCGAAGCGGCGTCTGGCTTTTTGCCGAGCAGCAGCGCGTTGACATCCGGGAACGTCATGGGACGCGGGAACGTCGCTCCAACGGTGATGTTAAAGTCGTCGACAACGCCGTTTTCATCGCGATGCAGGATCGTGGCGATGGTCATACGGGAGATGGCGAGCGCCTTGCGGCGGCCGAGCTTCCAGAAATGGGTGACCTCGTCAGCAGGGAGCTTCCGGATCCGAACGGCAAGCACGAGATCACGGTCGGACAACGCTGTTCTGTACGGCTTTTCGATAACTTCGGACAGCGGGATCAGGACGGTTTCGCCGTTTCTCCGCACCTCGAGCACCGCGCCTAGCACTGCGAGCGCCCCCAGAGAGTCGGCCGCAGGAGAGGCGTTGCAGATGTTGCCGGCGATCGTTGCATGATCGCGGATCTGGCGGGAACCGACCGTGCGGCAGGCCATGGCAAGTACGTTTGCGTGCGACTGGATCAGCGCGGAGGTCTCGATCTCCGTATGGGTCGTGCCTGCGCCGATGCGGATCGTATCGCCTTCCTCCGTGATGCCGCGAAGCTCGGGAAGATGGTAAATATCGACGACGGAGTGCTCGGCGTAACGGTCGTCCTCGCGGGCGTAGACCATAACGTCCGTGCCGCCTGCGAGAAGAAGGACGGGGCCGTTCAGCTCGGCAAGCAGACGCTCTGCATCCGACAGGGTATCAGGACGGTAGTAGGCCTTGTATTTCATTGCTTACGCCTCCTTGTCAAAGAGTTCCTGGCCGGCAAAGAACACCTTGTCCAGATCCGCGGGCAGAGTGTTGATGTAACCGGGCTTGCTGAGCGCGTGGTTAATCGCGCAGGTGATAGCGCCGACACCGGGCTCCGTCGCGGGCTCGCCGAGGGAGCGGCCGCCGAAAGCGGAACGCGGATCCGGATGCTCGTCGAGCAGCGGGACATTCTCCGGCACGTCCATCGCGGTAGGGATGATGTAGTTTTCGAAGTTTGTGTTCTTGAGGCGCGCGGTCTTTCTGTCAAGGCCGAGATCCTCGAACAGCGCCATGCCCTCTGCCATGACCATACCGCCGTAAATCTGACCTTTGGCCATTTCCGGATTGATGGCGCGGCCCATATCGTGACAGGCGACCATCTTCAGCACCTCGACCGTGCCGCAGTCCAGATCGACCTCGACCTCCGCGATATGGCAGGAGTAGGTGTAAGTATAGAAGGGCTCGCCGGTGTGGCCGTCCCAGTTGAGCAGCGGTACGGAGTAGGTGCCGGCCGCCATCGGCGTCTTATTCAGACTGTAGCAGGCCTTGACCGCCTCGGGGAAACTGATATCCATGTCGGCAAAGCGCACACGGTCATTCTCAAAGACGATATCATCCACGGGCTTTTTGTAAACGATCGCACAGGCGTCTGCGATGATCTTGTGGATCTGGTCGCAGGCATCGCGGATCGCCATGCCGCCCATAAATGTTCCGCGCGAAGCGATGCACGCGCCGGTGATGGGGGAGCGGGAAGTGTCGGTCTCGCCCATGGTGATGCGGGCAAACGGAACGCCCATGCCCTCGGCCGCCATTTCGCCCTGCGCCGTGCGAAGTCCCTGGCCAAGCTCCGTGAGACCGATGTTCACATGCACGTTCGCATCCGGTAGCACCTCGATCAGCACGCGGCTGACGTCGAATCCGTTGCCGTCCGCGCCGACGCTCGCACCGCGCATGGAGGTCGCAATGCCGATGCCGCGGCGTTTTCTGCGGCTGCGGTCGCGATTCTCCTCGGTGTACTGCGCGTATTTGCGCTCGTAGTCCATCTCCGCAACGGCCTTTTCCATGACCGAACGAATGCTGACCTCGTGGAAATCGAGTTTATGTCCGCACGGACTGACGTCGCCGTTTTCGAGCAGATTGCGGCGGCGGATCTCGAGCGGCGTGATGCCGATTTTGTCGGCCAGAATATCCAGCGTGTTTTCAAGCGCGAAAATGGCCTGCGGTGTGCCGAAGCCGCGCATGGAGCCGGTGTGAACGTTGTTGGTGATAACGGCTTCCGCATCATAGTCGAGACTGTCCATGCGGTAGGGGCCGGGGCCGAGCGTCGCGGTCTTGTACATGACCGGAGGCGACATGTTGATGTAAGCGCCGCTGTCGCCGAGGGCGAAGCACTTGAGCCCTTTGATGTGGCCTTCCTTGTCGGCGCCGAGCTTGATATCAAAGGTGATCGGGTGGCGTTTGTAGCTCTCGACGATCGATTCTTCACGGGTGAGACGGTAGCGCACGGGGCGGCCGGTCTTGAGCGCGATGAGCGCCGCGCGCACACCCATGGCCTCCGCACATTCGATCTTTCCGCCGAAGGAACCGCCGATCGTATCAGGACGGATGATGATCTGCGAAATGGGCAGATTGAGCACACGGTGTACGGACTCGCGCAGATTGTACGGCGCCTGAAGCGAACCCATGATCGTGACTTCCTGACGGTACGGGCTGGGGACCGCGGTGACGGCCTCCGGCTCGATGTAGGCGTGCTCTACGAACTGCGTCTCGTAGTGCGTCTCAACAACGATGTCGGACTCAGCAAGGCTCTTTTCAATATCGCCCTTCTTGGCATGAACGCCGCCGCACATGTTGTTCGGGTAGTCGGGGTTGATGACCTGCTCGTTGTCGATCGCGGTTTTCGGGTCGCCGAGCACGGGGAGCGGTTCATACTCGACCTTGACGAGCTTTGCCGCTTCGTCCGCCTGCCGCTGCGTATCTGCCGCGACGACGGCGATCACATCGCCCAGGAACCGCGTCATGTCGTCGGCAAGAACATATTGATCGATAAATAGCTCGCCGATCATTTTTGCGCCGGGAATGTCTTTCGCCGTCACGACACAAGCAACGCCGGGCATATTTGCCGCTGCCTCTGTATCGACGGAAAGGATTTTAGCGTGAGCGTATTCTGCGTGAACGCCTTTGCAGTACAGCATGCCGGGAAGCCGAATATCGTCGCCGAATTCCGCTTTGCCGGTTACCTTTGCGAGCGCTTCGATACGTTCCACCGAAGTACCTACGGTATGCATGGCAATATCGTCTCCTTTTTCGTCTACTTTGCGTTAGTGTGTTTTAAGTGCATTTAGATGTGATAGACCCGCACTTTCTGCAATCCATTGTAACCGATTTCATGCGTCCTGTCCATCCCACGAATTATCTTTTTTGAGAATAACGAAAGCTGCAGATCAAGGCCGGTTTGGTGCCGATTTGGTCACAAGAAGAGAATTGAAGTGAATGGATGCAAATGGAACTTGGAAAACATACGGGCCGCTCCTGCACGGGCAGGAAACGGTCCGCTTTGTCGAAATCGCGCTGTAACTGTTTACGCGCAGCGCAGATAAACCGCGTTCAATACCAAACGAGTCGGAACAGCTGCTTGGGACAGCGCTCCGCACAGAGCCCGCAGCCGGAGCAATTCGACGGCGTGAGGACGATCCGCCCGTCGGGGGCGCGGGAGATCGCGTGATAGAGGCAGCTGTCCGCGCAAAGCGAGCAGGCGTCGCAGCAGTCCTCAGTCATCGATGCGCGCAGGGGACGGGGATTGATGTCCTCGTAGGGATGCAGACCGGCAAGCGCCGCACCGCGGATCTCCTCGATGTCGGAATAGCCGTGGCCGCGCATCCACGTTTCCAGATCGTTCAAAACGTCCGTAATGACCTGATAGCCGTGGAGCTGAATGACGGACGCAAGCTGAACGCAGGTTGCGCCGAGCATGAGAAATTCCAGCGCGTTTTTTGCAGAGGAAATGCCGCCCGTGCTGCAGATCTCCAGCGGCGAATACTGACGGATCGCAGCGGTCGCCGCGAGCGAGGCCGGACGGATACAGTCTCCGGAGTATCCGCCGAAGGTCTCCATCTTGGTCCGCTGCGTCTCGATATCAACGCCGCAGAGACCGCGCAGCGCATCGATTGCGGAGACGGCGGCAACGCCCGCGCTTTGGATCGAGCGCAGAAAGTCGGGCGAGGCCGCGGCTTCATAGGAGAGCTTGACCATGACCGGAATATGAACGGTTTTCACCACGGCGCCGACAAAAGCCTCGATGTCCGGCGTGTGGCTCGCGATGTGCTGGTTCCGGCAGCCGATCGGCGCAGAGATGCTGATCTCAATGGCGTCGGCACCCATACGCTCAACGCGGGATGCAAGGTATGCAAGTTCGGAGGCCGAAGAGCCCCAGATGCTGCAGATCAGCTTGCTGTCGCCCTTTTTGACGGTCTCCAGTTCGGATTCCCATTGCTCGATGAGCAAATTGGAGTAGAGGGTCGTGTTCAGAAGCCGGTCGTCCTCGACAAAGATGCGGGGACAGATGCGTTCATGCGCTTCCAGTGTGATCGTCTCCGTACAGACAGCCGCAGCGCCCGCGTCGATGCTGCGCTGGATGGATGCACCGTCGCGCGACCACGGGCCGGAAGCGACGAGAATCGGGTTTTTTAGAGAAAGCCCCATAAAGCGCACGGGAAATGACACGGAAGAGCACCTCCATTCAATATCTTTCGATCGCTTAAGTATATGTCAGTCAAACAGCTCGTAAATGTGTTTCTGGTTGCCGCAGGAGCGCCGGATCTTCACTTTCGGCTGAAGCACCATTTCCTGCGGGACGCCGAGATCGAGCGCCTGGTTCTCGATCCGGTCAAAGAGCATTCGCGCGGCCGCCATGCCGAGCTTTGCTGCGGGCAGTTCCAGCCCGGTCAGCGGCGGCGTGACGATGGAACAGGTCGGCGAATCCGAAAGACTTGCAAGCGCAAGGCGGGAAGGAATATCGATCCCGTTGTCCTGCGCCGCCTTGAGGATGCCGAAGGCCTGTTCGTGACTTGCCGCAACGATCGCATTGGGAAGAACGTCTTTTTGCATGATGCGCTGCGCAGCGATATAGCCGCCCTGCACGGTCGATTCCGCAAGCGTTTCCTGAAAATGCTCGGATGACAGTCCGGCCTCCCAGAAAGCGTGACGCAGTCCGTCGCGGATCTGTTCGGACTCGCTCACCTGCTGACGATCCAAAATCAGATGGAACGTTCGATGCCCGAGTGAAAGCAGATGCCGGAGCAGCCGGTAAGCGCCCTCTTCAAAATCAATATAACACAGCGTGTCGCAGCCGCCAATGCGGTTTTTTCCGATGTGTACGCGCGGGATGTCGCAGCTCAGAGGTACAGCGTCCTGTCCCCCGAGCTTGGAACAGACGAGGATCATGCCGTCGATGCGCCGCGTTTCGGCCATTTTCAGGTATTCGGCCTCGATCTGTTCGTCACTGTGCGTATCGCAGAAAAACACGGCGTACCCCTTGCTGCGGGAGATGGTCTCAATGCCGCTCGTGATCTGCTGATAAAAACTGGATTCAATGGTCGGGATTAGAAGAGAAATGATGTTGGACTTGCCGAGGTTCAACCCCCTTGCGAACCAGTTGGGCGTATAGTCCTGTTCGCGCATCACAGCAAGCACGCGTTCACGCGTCTCCGGGAGCACCTGCTCGGGATGATTGAGTACGCGCGAGATCGTTGCGACCGAAACGCCGGCCATTTCCGCTACTTTTCGAATATTCATGTTTCGTCCCCGCCGCCAATACCGTTGGATTTCTGAATGATGCAAAAAGTATAGCATGAATTCGCGCGCCGATTCAAGCATAGAATACGTAAATATATATTAGTAGACGTTCTTCAAAATTCACTGTGCGTTCATTTTTTTGCCGTAATCCATTGACAAAGGGGAAGGAGCAGGATAGAATAATTGCATAAAAATTGAAAGTGGTTACATCAATTCGAATCATCGGTTTGGCACACGGGTGCCACAAAATTACGGCCTAACACGATCCCGAAAGAACCGGAAAAGAAAACGGAATTACATAGCTTGCTGTTTTCCGCGCAATGCGGTTACAGGATAGATAGATGGATGAACCGGCGGAACTCGAAACTCACCAAAATTTTGAATGGGAGGCTTTTTTCATGGAAGCAAATGTGAAAAAAGAGCATTTCGACATTGACTATACCTTTGAACGCGTTCCCGAAACGAACCGCAAAGGTTTCTGGTCCATGTTCGTCATCATGTTGGGCTTTACTTTCTTCTCCGCGAGCATGTGGACCGGCGTTGAGCTGGCGAACGGTCTGGATTTCACCGGATTCCTGCTGGCGGTCCTCATCGGCGGCGCAGTCCTTTCGGCATACTGCGGCGTGCTCGGCTATGTCGGCGCAAAGACGGGTCTGAACTTTGACCTTCTCTGCCACCGTGCATTCGGCACGAAGGGCTCCTATCTGCCCTCTCTGATGATCTCTCTGACCCAGATCGGCTGGTGCGGCGTTGGCTTGGCCATGTTCGCCTACCCGATGAAGGAGGTCTTCTTCCCGAACGCCGGCAACGGTCTGCTCTGGCTGATGGTCATCATCATCGGCGTCTGCATCACCTGCTCCGCATACTTCGGCGTGAAGGGTCTTGAGATCGTTTCTTGGGTCTCTGTTCCGCTGATCGCGATCCTCGGCGGCTACGCCATGATCAAGGCGACCATCGACGGCGGCGGCATGACGGCGATCTTCGCAAAGAGCACCGGTGGCCTCACGCTCTTCGGCGGCATTGCACTGGTCATCGGTTCGTTCGTCTCCGGCGGTACGGCCACACCGAACTTCGTTCGTTTCTCCAAGATCAAGCCCGCTGTCTGGACGACGATCATCGCGTTCTTCCTCGGCAACACCCTGATGTTCTTCTTCGGCGGCGTTGCAGGTGCTTTCACCGGCAAGAACGACATCTTCTTCGTCATGGCTGAGATGGGTCTGATGGTTCCGGCGATCTTCGTTCTCGGCGCCAACATCTGGACGACGAACGACAACGGCCTGTACACCGGCGCGCTGGGTCTGTCCAACATCACCAAGGTTCGCAAGCGCCCCATGGTTCTTGCGGCTGGCGCTCTGAGCATCGTGCTCGCAATCTGGCTGTACAACAACTTCTGCAACTGGCTGACCATCCTGAACGCGACCCTGCCCCCGATTGGTGTCATCATCGTTGTGGACTTCTTCCGTCATCGTGACCGCTACATGTCCGACGATGTGAAGCTCCGCACGGTCAACTGGGGTTCCATCGCAGGCGTCGTCGGCGGCGCGCTCGTCGGCAACCTCGTGCATTGGGGTATCTCTGCTGTTAACGCCATGATCGCAGCCGTCATCTGCTACTTCATCGCAGAGATCGTCTACAACAAGAAGCAGGCGTAAACAAGAATCAATTCTTGCCCGGTTTTCCATTGAATCAAGAGAGGCCGTTCCGAGAGGGACGGCCTCTTTTTTGCGCCGCTGCGCATCAAATTGGACAGCGCGATGTGTGCGGCAACAATACAGCAGCATCGTTTTCCGGTGTGCGTACGGGCCTGTTCTCTGTACTGCTCGCAGCATGGAGGCCAACACGGGAATTGACGTTTGCGAAAAAAGCGTGCGTCGAAACCAGCCGTATCAAAAGCCTTTTCACGGCGCCCCCGCGTACAGGAAACGATGACGTTGACGTGGTGCGCCGGGGATACCAACGGGATAGCAGACGCTCCCCGTCCGCCAGAGACAGCGGCGCATCCGAAAAGTTCGAGGGGCTTCCTTCGTGTGTGCGGGATCGGGTGATGTATAGCGTGTGAGTTCCGCTCGCCGCGCGTACAAGCGCAAAAGCCGCATACGGGTCAGAGAAACAGTCGCCGACGGTTCTATACCGCGGCTTCCTTGTGAACAAGCCGCCCCCAAAAGAGGAAGCAGCCGGCGGGTGTTTTCGCCGACTGCTTGATTGGTGAATCGCACTTGCATAGTATCGTCGCCGCACTCCGCACCGGAGCGCGGCGTGGTGTGACGCCGGAAAAGACGTGTCAGATGTACAGCGACTGCTTCTTCTCGGTCGTTGCAATGATGCGGCCGTCGCGGATCACATACAGTCTCGCGGGCTGGAGACGAATCGCGGAACGAATGTCCTCTGCGTCGATGACGACAAGGTTTGCACGGCAGCCAACGTCCGTGCCGTAGTTTTCGAGACGCAGAATCTTTGCGCCGTCAACGGTGAGCATATCGTACACCTTCTCGATCTCGTCGGGCATGCTCATCGCGAGCGTGTGTGCAGAGATGTTTGCGACCTCAAGCATATCCGCGTTGCCGAAGGGATAGAACGCATCGTTTACGCAGTCCTGACCGAACGCCACGGTAATGCCCGCCTTGAGCAGCTCTTTGACGCGGGTCGTTCCGCGCGGAACAAGCCGCTGGCCCCATTCGCGTCCCTGCACGATAAGATTCGTGACGGGGTTTGTGATGAAGTGGATGCCCGCTTTGGCGCACTTTTCGATCAGGTACGCAGCGTAGTGGTTGTCATAAGCGCCGAGCGCACAGGTGTGACCCGCAGTCACGCGGCCATGCCACCCGCGCTTGACCGTCTCGTCAGCGACCATTTCAAGCGTTCGATAGAACGGGTCGAGCGTTTCGTCAACGTGCATGTCAATGTCTGCATCGTATTTTTCCGCAATGTCAAAGCAGAGCTTCACATGCTTAAGGGAATCCTCGGGGCTGTTCTCGTTCGCAGGCATACCGCCGACGATCGTTGCGCCCATTTCCATGGCTTCCCACATGAGCTTGTCGCAGCCGGGATCCTTCAGGATGCCCTCCTGCGGGAATGCAATGACCTGAATGTCCATTGCGTCTTTGTACTTTTCTTTGAGCGCGAGAACGCCTTTCATCGGCATGAGACCGCCGATGGTGTCAACGTCAACGTGCGTGCGCATGGTCTGCGTACCGTTCTGAATGCCCATGCGGACAACATCCTCGCTGCGCTCCAGAATATCTTCGAGCGTATAGTTCTTTTTGCGCGCCCAGATCATCTCGATCGCGCCGAAGAGCGTACCCGCCGCGTTCTTTTCACAGGAGTCAAAGATATTGACTTTATCCAGATGGATATGCGGATCAATAAAGGCAGGGGAAACGAGTTTGCCGTTCGCATCGATCACGGTTTCGGCAGCGACATCGATTTTCGGCGCTACTTCCTTGATAAAACCGTTGTCAATCGCAATGTCGACCAGAGTTTCTTTCCCACGGAGTCGGGCATTCTTCAATAGCAGTTGCATGATGGTACGTGAGATCCTTTCTGTTTCGGAATTGTGTCGAAGAGACGAAATGAACAGAGCCGCATCCTGCCGTAAAACGACAAGACAGACTACCATTGCTATTTTACCAATCCCGCTTCGGCCTGTCAATGAAAGCCGTGTAACTGCTTACAAACGGATTACAGGAGCAGCAGACGGCATACGATGGTGATTTTGTGAGCAGAAGACGGCAAGCGGCAGTGAAATACCGAACGTTCAGCACGAAAAGCTGCGCCGACATGAAGAAAAGCGTAAAACAAAAGAGAGCACAAGCGGCTCTCTTTGCTGGAGCTGATGAGCAGATTCGAACTGCCTACCTCTTCATTACCAATGAAGTGCTCTACCGACTGAGCTACATCAGCATCGCTATTTCAATATGTTGCAGATTCGCAACAAACCCATTATAGCGAATGCTTGCCGGTTTGGCAAGAGTTTTTTGCATGTTTTCGGCGACAATTTCAATCAGTTTTCCGCGCGGATCAGGCTTTCAACAGCTTTTACACAGGGCAACCGTCGAATCTCCTCGAGCGCGGCCTGCACGCTGAGCTCATGCGCCTCGTGCGTCATGAACGAAATGTGGGAAGACCCGCCGTTTGCCTCGCCGAGCTGGAGCACGTCCTTGAGCGACACGCCGTGCGCGGCAAAGCTCTGCGCGATCGCGGCCATGGTGCCGGGTTCGTCATATACCTCGATACGCGCACAGTAGATGCAGCGAAAGTCCCGTACAAGATCGATCTCGCGACTCATGGCGGCATCGTTGCGGAATGTCATGTAGCGGTGATGTCCGACCGCATGGCAGGCGTAAACAATATCCGATACAACAGCGGAGGCGGTAGGCATACGGCCTGCACCGCGGCCATAGAGCATAATATCATCGACTGCGTGTCCCGTCAGAAAGACCGCGTTGAAAACGCCACGCACGGAGGCGAGCGGATGTGTTTTCCGGATCATGGTCGGGTGGACGCGCACCTCGATGCGGGGTCCCGTTTTTTTACCGATGGCAAGGAGTTTGATCTCATAACCGAGGAGCTTCGCTGTCTCAAAATCGGCTTTGGTGAGCTTTGTGATGCCTTCACGATAGATCACATCGACAGGCATGTGCGCGTGGAATGCCATGGACGAGAGGATGGAGAGCTTGTAAACCGCGTCGAAAGCCTCGATATCGGCGGTAGGATCCGCTTCAGCATACCCAAGCCGCTGCGCCTCAGCAAGCGCGTCCGAAAAGTCCTTGCCCTCTTCGCTCATTTTCGTGAGGATATAATTTGTTGTGCCGTTGATGATCCCCATAACGCGGGTGAGATTGTTTGCCTGCATGGAGTCCGTGATCGTGCGGAGAATGGGAATGCCGCCGCCTACAGTTCCTTCAAAATACAGACCCGCGCCCGACGATTTCGCCGCGGCTTCAAATTCAAACCAGAACTTGCTGATGACCTCCTTGTTGGAGGTGACGACTGTTTTCCCGGCCTCCAGCGCGCGCAGAATATAGCTGCGGGCTGGCTCAACGCCGCCCATGCATTCTACGACCACGGAAACGGAAGCATCCGAAAGAATGTCGTCATAGTCCGTGGTAAACAGGGCTCGGGGCGCAAGTCCGAGAAGAGACGCGCGCTCGATGTCGCGAACCAGAATATGCGAAACGCAGAGGTCGAGCGACTCGCGATGCATGAGATCGCCGTGATTCTCCGTTAGAATGCGATATACGCCGGTGCCGACCGTGCCGAAGCCGAGGATAGCCAGTTGATACTGTTTCATGCGGAAAAAGCCTTTCAGTCAAATCACGGTTGTTTGTTCAGTTCTCCATGGCGGCGCCGATCGCAACGGCAAAGGGCGCATGCTCCGGTACGATAAAGCGGACATGATGCAGCGCGGCTACCTCATCCAGGCTGCGCGCCGCCGCAGGCCAGTCGCTGATCGTTCCGACGAGAACGATGGAGCGGGTGAGACGCTTTTTGACGGCAAAAGCGGCCATGACGCCGATGCTTTCAAACACGAGATTGCAAAGGCCGGCGGCAAGATCCTCGCGCGTAACGTTCGCACCGGTCTTTGCAAGATTTGCAACCGTAGAGGTCGGCGTAAGATCCGGCAGAACGCCTGCACAGACGTCCTTCAGCTGAAGATCGACATGCGAAAGATCACCGCTTTGCGCCAGCCGGGAGAATTCGTCCATATCGGTCACGCCGCACAGCCGCGCGGCAAGGCTCTGCATGGTGCCGCCGCCGAGCCCGGTGCCGCCGACATGCCAGGAGCGGAAAGGTGTGACGCGGACAAAGGAAGTTCCCGTACCAAGGCTGACGACGAGGCAATTGGGCTTCTTTGCCAGGTGGCTTGCACCGCGCGAGAGCGAGGCAAACTCATCCGCGTGTTTCGTGGGAAGCGACAGAATATCGCCCTGAACCGAAGCCGATCCGACGCCCGTAATGGCAATGCGGGCGGCGTTTTCGGCGCCGAGACGCTGAATGGCCGCCTCAAGGCTTTCGGTGTCCTCTTTGCGCAGGGTGCGCAGACAGCGGCCGTTTTTGACGAGGGCGAGCTTTGTCGCCGAAGCGCCGAAGTCGATGCCGAGCACGAGCTCACGCGGCTGCAATGCAGCAAGCACCGCAGGAACGATGATGATCGCAGCGCCGAGTTCGATCAAGCCGTTGACGCCGATAAGCGTCATGTAGATCGTTTCAATGAGACTACCGTTGATGATGGCGGAAAACAGCTTGAGAGCGGACAAGACGAGCACTGTGTTTGTCAGCGTTGCCGCGGCGGCAGACAGCGCACCGACGACATAGGGCTTGCATTTTGCCTTGCGCAGCCCGGCAGCGGCAAAACCTGCCACCGCGCCGACGATGACACGCGGAACAAGAGAGATCAGCGGATTTGTAAACGGCGCCCACAGCGGATTTGTAAATGCGCGTATCACGCAGGTCGCGCCCCAAACGAACCCGAGCCATGCGCCGTACTTCCAGCCGAGAAGCACACCGCCGATCGCAACGACGATATGCAGCGTTGTGATTTCGATCAGGCCATAATAAATGTAGCCGGTATACGGAATAACGGTCATGACAATGATCAGAGCTGACAGTACAGCGGCCATTGTAAATGCGCGTAGGTTTTGACGTTTCATGGGCTTTGGCATTGAATGGTACCTCCATTTCCGTGATCGCCGGCGTACAGTTCTGTATTCCGGCAAAAGGCCGTGTGGCGGCGCAGCGCGCTTCGACGAATGCCGCCTCTCGATAATTGTATATTGTTTTCACGGATATGGCAATGCAAAAGGCGCAAACTATCTGAAAATGATTGAAGGGAGCGGCAGAATGAAACGACAGGATCATGTGGGGACGCAGGGGGAACGAAAGCCTTCCGTTGCGGCGACGGCGGGATTTGTCCTTGTGACGGTCCTGCTTGCATATGGCGCGGCGAGACTGCTGTTTGGCACGATCTCCAGAGAGTTCACAAAAGAGGAGGCGTCCATGGAAACGCCGGCGGCAGCCGCGGAAGGACTGCAGCCGGGCAAGCAGACCGATGCGGCGCAAGCGGTATTCACACCGTCGCCCGCAGAACTTCGCACGCAAGAACCGCCAAAGGAAATCGTCGCGCCGGAGACAACGGAAGAACAGCCGGAGAGAACGCCTTTGCCGCACGGGACTGTCCTGCCGGAAGGACTGCCGGAAGAACTGCCGGCAGCGGCGATCGGCGTGCAATCGGCTCCAAAGCAGTTTTCCTGCGGCGCGCTGGATCTGGTATTCGGCATGACCGATACAGAGGGAAACATCGAATGCGTCGCCGTGCTTGTTTCTTCCGACGAAAGAACTACGCTGCTTTCGCTGCCCGGAAATTGTCGGACGGCTGGCGGCGCGCTGCTGTCCGAGTATGCCGGAGAACAACTGCTCGAGGCCGTCGGGGAGGTCGTTCCGGTGCAGTATGAGACCTATGCCTATATTTCGAAAACGAATGCGGCGGATTGCATCGACGCGCTTGGTTCGCTGTTCATCGCCGGAAAGCTGAGGACGGGAGAGGAAACGCTGGTGTATCTGGACAGCGCAGGCAAAGATCCCCTGCTGACCGCAGAGCGCTTTGCCGTTATTTTGCAGGCATTGACTGAGAAACTGCACGAACTGCCGCTGCTGCGGATGCTTGCTGCGAAGAATGTCCTGCAAGCGGCGGTCAAAACCAATTTGAAGGAAAAAACGGGCTGGGCGCTCTATCGAAGCCTGGTGAAGACGGACACGGAAGCGATCCGCCGCCGGACAATCCCGGTGGACTCGGCATTGATCGACGGGCGGCGCTGCTATATGCCGGATGAAACGCTCATGGAAAGTTTATTTGAAGAACTATACAAATCCTGACAAAAAAACATTGACACCAAAGCAAAGTTAGTCTATACTCATAAATGCGCGTTTGCGTGTTGGGAGCATAGCTCAGCTGGGAGAGCACTTGCCTTACAAGCAAGGGGTCACAGGTTCGAGCCCTGTTGCTCCCACCAGAAATGGAATTGTGGCCCGGTAGTACAGTTGGTTAGTACGCCAGCCTGTCACGCTGGAGGTCAGGGGTTCGAGCCCCCTTCGGGTCGCCATTTTTGCCTCGGTAGCTCAGCTGGTAGAGCAAGGGACTGAAAATCCCTGTGTCGGTGGTTCGACTCCACTCTGAGGCACCATTGCGGGAATAGCTCATTTGGTAGAGCGCAGCCTTGCCAAGGCTGAGGTGGCGGGTTCGAGCCCCGTTTCCCGCTCCACTGGAAAACCGGCATTTCGCCGGTTTTCCAGTGGATATTGAACGCGAAAGCATATCGCGGCACGCCCGAGCATAACAATGGAATATGGCGCCATAGCCAAGCGGTAAGGCAGAGGTCTGCAAAACCTTCATCCCCGGTTCGATTCCGGGTGGCGCCTCCAGAAAGAAAACTCCTTAAGTACTGATGTGCGGGGAGTTTTTGATTTGCCCGGAAGAACCCGCCTGCAAATGCGGCGGAGGGGGGGCGGCAACAAAAAGACGGACGGTCCACATGTGAACTGTCCGTTTTGTACTGCATGATGCACAAAATGCACGCAAGCGCATAGAACGCCATTATTTGGAATTTTATACGGGTCGGCCTGTACGGGATCCCGTGGGCGTTTGCCCGTGGCGAGGCTCGTTTATTTCGCGGAGAAAAACGCGGTGCAGAGACGCACGAATGAATCCTGATCTGCAGCGCCCATGGTTTCACAGGCCGAGTGCATGGCAAGGATTGGAACGCCGACGTCTGCCGCGGGCATGGCGAGCAGCGCAGAGACCATCGAGCCGACGGTGCTGCCGCCGGGAAGATCGGCGCGGTTCATATAGGTCTGCAGCGGGATGTCGTTTGCATCGCAGAGCCCCCGGATCACGGCGCAGGTCTCCGCATCGGACGCATAGCGCGGACTGCGTTTGAGCGCGACGCCGCCGCCGAGAACGGGTGCGGAGGTCGCATCCGCAAATTCCGGATGGTTGGGATGCTGTGCGTGCGCTGCGTCGCAGGAAAGCAGCATGCCGCGAAAACAGGCGTCGAGCAGCGTTTCCCGTGCCATACCGAGACCGGAGGCGAGCTTCTCCAAAAGGAACGTGAGCGTACTGCTGTCCGCACCGCGCCGGGTGTTGCTGCCGATCTCCTCGCTGTCGTACAGTACGGCGATGTTGATCGTGTCGCCCGTAGCATCGACAAGACCACGCAGACAGGCGTGAACGGAGGTGAGATTGTCGAGCCGCGGCGAGCAGAGCAGATCCTGTTGAAAACCGACGAGCGCCGAGGGTGCATAGCAGTAGGCAGACAGTTCGAACGAAAGGATGTCCAGAGGGCGCACATCGAGCTTCGAGGCAATCTCGCGGACAAGGTAGCCGTCTTTTTCACAGGCTTCGCGCATCGTCCGGCAAATGGGCAGCATATCTACGTTTGCCCGGTACGGCACGCCCTTGTTGACCTCGCGGTTCATATGGATGGCAAGGTTCGGAATGACGAGCAGCGGCGCATCCCAGCGGATCAGGCGCTGTTCGGGACGCATCGGGTCGTCCGTGCGCAGAAGCACGGTGCCGGCGAGCCCGAGTGGGCGGTCGAGCCAGCTGTTAAGAATAGCGCCGCCGTATGGTTCTACGCTGAGACGACAGCAGCCGCCGGCAACGAGTTCCGGATCGGGCTTGATGCGCATACAGGGCCAGTCGGTGTGCGCGGCTGCAATGCGCAGCGTGTCCCTGCTTCCGACCGTGACCGCAGCAAGAAAAGAGCCGGATTCGATATAGTACCGCCCGCCGCGCCGGACGGAGAACGGTTCTGCGAGCGGCAACGCGGAAAAACCGCGCTCAGTGAGAAATTCTTTTGCCATGGCGACGGTGTGCACGGGGGAAACGCCGCCGTCGAGAAACCGCATGAGCTCGGAACGGGAGTCGGACATCAATAACACTTCCTTTTGCAATACTGCCGTTCAAGGGAAACAGGCCAAACCCGCCCCGAACGATTCATATTTTAGCATGGATACGGTAAAATAACAACGAGATTCGGAAGAACGCAGCATCGAACGCGGCGAGCTCTTGACCCGAAGAAAACGTGTGCTATAATGTGACCGAATCAAAGGGGAGAGAGAACATATGCGGGAGTTTCTATCGGAGCTGTTTTCCAATCGGATCCTGATCGCAGCGATCGTAGCCTGGGCTGCCGCGCAGCTGATCAAGACGATCATTTATCTCATTCTGTACCGCGAATGGCGCTTTGAACGGCTTGTGGGAAGCGGCGGGATGCCGAGTTCCCATGCAGCGACCGTGTGCGCCCTCAGCGTGTCCGCTTTGCTGCACTACGGCGTCGGCTCGCCGGTATTCGCGCTCTGCGTGATCCAGACGGCGATCGTGCTGCACGATGCGCGCGGCGTTCGCCTGGAAACGGGCAAGCAGGCCAAGATGATCAACTCCATCACACGTTTTATCGAAAAGAGCTATCATGCGGACGTGTTTCCGGAAGAAGAGCTGAAGGAGCTGGTAGGGCATACACCGCTGCAAGTGCTTGTCGGCGCGATCCTCGGCTTTATCATCGGCCTTATTATGGGCTGAAATGTAACACGGAGCACAATGGACGGGAAAGGCCCGTCCTATTTTTATATGTAACGCATACGCTTTCTGAAGAGAGGAGCGGATGCGGGTGCAGCGGTCGTTGGAACAGATCGCCGTGGGCAGGGGCGGCACGGTACTCCGAGTCGATGCGCATGATGCCAGAACGCGGCAAAGGCTTATGGAAATGGGATTGACGCCGGGCGTCCGGGTCACAGTCAAACGGGTCGCCCCCCTCGGCGATCCGATCGAGATCGAATTGCGCGGCTACAGACTTTCGCTTCGCCGTGAAGACGCACGCAGCATTGCGGTACTGCCGGGCATGCAGGAACGAAGCGGATACGGCGCGGCGCGGGAACGGGAGACGGGACTGCCGATAGCGAAAAACGGAGCGCTCGCACAGGGCTTGACAGAACAGGCCCTTGGATGTGCGTATACAAAGACTTCCTGCTGCGGGAAATGCTGCGGCTGCGGCTCTGCGGAACCTTCGGAACAGACGGAAAGAAACGGCGCGCGCCTCGCGATCGCAGGCAATCCGAACTGCGGCAAGACAACGCTGTTCAACGCATTGACAGGGGCGCGGGAAACCGTGGGCAATTGGCCCGGCGTGACCGTGGAACGCAAGGAGGGGCGCGCCGCCGCGGGCAGGTACGATCTGACGCTCGTGGATCTTCCGGGCGTGTATTCGCTTACCGCAAACTCCACGGAGGAAACGGTCGCACGGGAGTATCTGCTCAGCGGGCAGGCGGATGCCGTGCTCATCGTTGCGGACGCGGTAAACTTAGAGCGGAACCTGTATCTGACGCTGCAGATCGCTTCGCTCGGAAGTCCCGCCGTGCTCGCATTGAACATGATGGATGAAGCGGCGTCATAGGGCCTCCGGATCGACTGCGCGCGCCTTGCTGGACGGCTCGGCCTGCCGGTCGTTCCCGTCAGCGCCCGGACGGGACAGGGGCTGGAAGCGCTGACAGACTGCCTTGCACGCCTGCTCGACTGTGTGCAAAACGGCCGGTGGAAGGAAGCGCCGCTTCGCTGCCCGCTGAACGGCGAAGCGGAACGACGGTATGCGGAGATGGAACGAGCGATCGGCGCGGCGGCGGAGCGAAACGGTATTCCGACCGCATGGGCGGCGGAGCAGCTGCTGCTGGGAACAGCAGGGGTCGAAGCGCGCCTGGCAATGCTGCCCGGTGAACGCTTGGCGGTCACGGCAGCGCGCAATGCGTTTTCCGATACGGAAATGGATGCGGCGGCGGTATTTGCGGATGCACGCTACCGGGCCATCACTGCGGTCTGTCGTGCCTGCGTTTTCAGACCGTCGTCCCACGGGCGCAGCGCGACGGAGCGTATCGATGCGGTGCTGACGCATAAGGTCATCGGGCTCCCGCTGTTCTTTGCGCTCATGTCATTGATTTTCCTTTTGACGTTCGATACGCTGGGGGCGTTTCTTTCCACTGCGATCGAGAGCCTTGCGGGCGACGCGGTGATGGGAGCGGCAGGGACATGGCTTGCAAACGCGGGAGCACCTGCGTGGCTCGCATCGCTGTTGACGGAGGGCGTACTCGGCGGCGTGGGCAGCGTGCTGACGTTTTTGCCGCAGATCGCGCTGCTGTTTTTCTTTCTTTCGCTGCTGGAGGACAGTGGGTATCTCGCACGGGCGGCTTTTTTAATGGATCGTGCGTTGAAACGATTCGGACTGTCCGGGAAAGCATTCATTCCCGTACTCATGGGCTTCGGCTGTACAGTGCCGGCAACGCTCGCGGCGCGCACGATGGAAAACGAGGGTGAACGGCGCATGACCATCCTGTTGCTTCCCTTTGTTTCCTGCTCTGCAAAGCTGCCGGTCTACGGACTGCTTGCGGGCGCGTTCTTCTCGAAGCACCGCGGACTGATCGTGCTGAGCCTGTATCTGCTCGGACTTGTGATGGGCGTGCTTACGGGCCTTTTGTTCCGACAAACGGTCTTTTCGGAAAACCGTGCGCCCTTTGTGCTGGAACTGCCGCCATACCGCGCGCCGTCGCTCAAGACAACGTTTCTGCATGTCGGCGAGCGGGTGTGGCATTTCGTTTCGCGAGCCGGGACGGTCATCCTCTGTATGAGCGTGCTGCTTTGGACGCTGACGCATTTTGACGTGAACCTCACGCTCACGGAACAAACGGAGACCAGTCTGCTCGGCCTGTTTGGCGTACGGCTTGCACCGCTGTTCGGACCGCTGGGCTTCGCCTCGTGGCAAGCTGCCGTAGCCCTTCTGACGGGACTTGTTGCAAAGGAGGCGGTGAGCGCGGCGCTGACGCTGTTTCTCGGCGTGGCGGGGAGCGCCCTGCCCGCAGCGATAGCGGGCCTGTTTACGCCGCTTTCCGCCTATTGCTTCTTAGTGTTCGTGCTGCTGTATCCGCCCTGCGCGGCGGCCGTCGCGACCATGCGGCGCGAACTGCACAGCGCGCGGCTGACACTGCTCATGGTGATCTACCAGACGGGGACAGCGTTTCTTCTTGCCGCATTGATCTATCGCATCGGGAGTATTTTGCTGCCCGTGTAAAGGGAAACGTCCCCTTTCTTGTGACAGGGATAGTGGAGAACGGTTCGGTGAAACACAATATCTGGGCTCTATTTGCAGGAAATGTGAAATCTTCCTGCATCTCTTTTCATATTTCCCGGAAAATGGTATACTACATTGAAACATTTTGATGGAGTTCCTGCATGAAATTATTATTGAGCAATGACGACGGCATTTCTGCCGAGGGGATCCACGCGCTTGCAAGGGCGCTGTCCGAGCATCACGAGGTCTTTGTCTCCGCGCCCGCGACGCAGCAGAGCGCTGTGAGCCGTGCCATGACGCTGTTCACACCGTTGCGCGCAAATCCGTATCCGCTTCCGGGGCTGCCCGGCGTGCCGGCATATGAGGTCACGGGAACGCCTGTGGACTGCGTGCGCCTTGGCCTAGGCAATTTGTTTGACAAACCGGACATGGTCATTTCCGGCATCAATCTCGGACAGAACCTTGGCACGGATGTGCTGTATTCCGGCACGGTTGCGGCCGCACATGAAGCGGCGCTTTTGGGATACCAGGCGATCGCCATGTCGTGCCTTGAGTTTCGTCCGAAGCATATGGACACGTCGGCAAGGATCGCCGTGTTTATGGCGGACTATCTTGCGGCGCATCCGCTGCCGTTTGGAACGCTCCTGAACGTCAACGTGCCGGATCTTCCGATGGAGGAGCTGCGCGGCATTCAGTGTGCCCCGATCTGCGTGGAGGAATATGCGCTGCCGTACATCGAGCGGTTGGATCCGCGCGGCGGGAAATACTACTGGTCGCCGCGGGAACGTATTACAAACGTGGGGACGGCAGACGTTGACGAGTATTGGGCGAGCCGGGGCTATGTCACCGTGACGCCGCTCGGCTATGATCTGACCTGTTACAGCCGCATGGACAGCGTCAAGAGCGAATTGGAGGGTACAGAGCAATGGAAGGGCTTCTGAAGATCATCGAGGATAATCGAAGCCTGTTTTCCAAAGGCCAGAAGCGCATCGCGGATTACATTGTGCATTCCTATGACGAAGCGGCGTTCATGACCGCGGCAAAGCTCGGCGATACCGTGGGCGTCAGCGAATCCACGGTCGTGCGCTTTGCATACTCGCTCGGCCTGGACGGGTATCCGGCCCTGCAGGAGGCCTTGCAGGAACTCATCCGCCACAGGCTGACGAGCGTACAGAGAATCCGCCTTGCAGCCTCGATCCCGCAGGACGAGATGCTGCGCACGGTGCTCACCTCGGACATGAATAACATCCGCGCTACGATCGAAATGATCGACAACGACAGCTTTCGCGGCGCGATCAATGCGATCCTTCATGCGCGCAGGATCTATGTGCTCGGTATCCGCAGCGCCATGTCGCTCGCACAGTTTTTGACGTATTATCTGGACTTTGTCTGCGATAACGTTATGTTTGTCAACGGCGCGGTGCAGGATATATATGAGCGCATGGTGCGCTTGGGGCCGGAGGATGTTTGCTTCGGTATCAGCTTTCCGCGGTACAGCGTGCGAACGATCGACGCCATGCGCTATGCGAAGGCGCAGGGCGCGACGGTCATTTCCCTGACCGACCTTCCGATGTCGCCGTCGGCAGCCTTTGCGGACTTTACGCTTTGCGCACGCAGCGACATGGCGTCCTTTGCAGATTCGCTTGTCGCGCCGCTGTCGCTCATCAATGCAATCATTGCAGCCATCGGTTTGGCACGGCAGGACGAGGCATATCAACATCTGACACAGCTGGAACAGATCTGGAGCGCGGAGGGCGTTTACATGACCGACCCGCAGAGCACGGGGGTGGAGCCGTGAGAGTCTGCGTTGTGGGCGGGGGAGCCGCCGGCATGATCGCGGCTGCGGAAGCGGCGCGCGCGGGCCACACGGTCACCCTGCTTGAAAAGAATGAAAAACTCGGCAAAAAGCTTTACATTACGGGCAAAGGCCGCTGCAATGTGACCAACTGCGCGGAGCGCGATGCGTTTTTCGCTGCTGTCACCCACAACCCGAGATTTTTGTACAGCGCGTTTGCGGCGTTTGATAATCAGGCCGTCCAGCGGCTTATCGAATCGCTCGGCGTGCCGCTCAAAACGGAACGTGGGGGCAGGGTGTTTCCTGCGTCGGATAAGTCGAGCGACATTCTGCGCGCATTGGAACGATACGTTAGAGATTCCGGCGTCGATGTTCGCCTGAATACGGCAGTCAGTGCGGTCTGTTATGCGGACGGCGCCGTAACGGGCGTGCGGACAGGCGGTGCGTTTCTTCCCGCGGAGGCGGTCGTTGTGGCGACAGGCGGGCTCAGTTACCCGCAGACGGGCTCCACGGGCGACGGTTACCGCTTTGCGGCGCAGGCAGGGCATACCGTGCTGCCGGGCAAGCCATCGCTTATTTCTTTTATAACGGAGGAGGACTGGCCGTTTGCGCTTTCGGGGCTGACGCTCAAAAACGTCGGTCTTTCGGCAAGGCGCGGCAAGAAAAAGGTGTTCGACCAGCAGGGCGAGCTGCTTTTGACACATTTCGGCATTTCCGGACCGCTCGTACTGACGCTGTCGTCCATCGTAGCGGACGAGCCGGCGGGGCTTGCACTTGCCATCGATCTAAAACCTGCGCTGGATGAAGCGCAGCTCAATGCGCGGCTCCTGCGGGAACTCGATGAGAACAAACAGAAGAATGTTCTGGGCGCGCTGCATTCATTGCTTCCGGAACGACTGCTGCGTACCGTTCTGGAACTTGCAAAGATCGATCCGGCCATGCCGGTCAGCGTTTTTTCAAAAGAGGCGCGGCGCCGGCTCGTTGAAACGCTGAAACGTTTGCCACTGACCGTCCGCGGAACAAGGCCGATCGAAGAGGCGGTGATCACGCGGGGCGGCGTGAAGGTGTCGGAGGTCTCAAGCTCTACGATGGAATCAAAAGTAATGCGGGGACTCTATTTTGCCGGAGAGGTGCTGGATGTGGATGCGCTGACCGGCGGTTATAATCTGCAGATCGCATGGTCAACGGGCGCATTGGCAGGGAGGAGCATCGGTGAGTAAGCAGTATTTGAATATCGCGATCGACGGTCCCGCGGGCGCGGGCAAAAGCACGATCGCACGAGCGCTTGCGGACAAGCTCGGCGCACGGTATCTGGATACGGGCGCAATGTATCGCGCTGTGGCGCTGCTTGCGGAGCGTGCGGGCGTTGACCCGGGCGATGGAGAAGCCATGGAGCGCATTTTGCCGGACGCGAATATTGCGGTACGGTATGACGATGCGGGCGTGCAGCATGTGTATTTGTCCGGAGAGGATGTCACGGGTCAGCTGCGCACAAACAGTATTTCCATGGGCGCGTCGATGGTCGGATTGCATATGGCCGTGCGCAGAAAGCTTACGGAGCTGCAGCGCCGCGTTGCGGAAGAAAACGACGTGGTCATGGACGGAAGGGACATTACGACAAACGTTTTGCCGGACACGCCGTACAAGTTTTATCTAACAGCCAGCGTAGAGGAACGGGCGCGGCGGCGATATCAGCAACTGCTGCAGCGCGGCGGAACGGATAAAACGCTGGAGGAGATCGAACGTGAGATCGCGGCGCGCGATAAAAACGATATGGAGCGCGACTATATGCCTCTTCGACGCGCGGAGGACGCCGTGCTGATCGATTCCTCGGCGCTCACGATCGATGAGGTGACGGAGCAAATGCTCCGCCTGATCCGTGAAAAGGAGAAGGAGTAAGCACCATGCTGTATTGGTTTGGAAAGATTTTTCTCGCACCGTTCGTGTGGCTTTTGATGCGTCCGAGGGTCAAAGGCTTTCAGCACCTGTTCTGTCGCGGCAGCGCGATCATCGTGAGCAACCATTGGTCGCTCGGCGATCCGATCCTGCTTGCGATCGTCAGCCCGCGCATCATCCACTTCATGGCGAAAAAGGAGTTGTTTGAAAAGAGAGTCCCGCGCTTCATTCTGCAAAGACTGCTGTTCACGTTTCCTGTCAATCGCAAGCAGGCGGATATGGCCTCGCTGAAGCAGGCGATGCATCTGCTCGAACGCGGCAAGGTGTTCGGTATATTCCCGGAGGGTCGCAGATCGGTCACGGGCGAGCTCGATACGCTCGAAAAGGGCGCGGCGTTTCTTGCGCTCAAGACCGGAGCGCCGATCATTCCGATCTATTCCGATCCGCGCACATATCGCAAGTTCCGTATCAACATGGTGGTCGGCGCACTCATGGACGCCAAGGCCATTGCAGCAGAGCATCGGGGAAAGCCATTGGATGTAGTGACGCAGGCGATCGCGGACAAGCTCCAGCAGCTCAAATTGCAGATGGAGGCTTGAAGCATGCGGATCCTTGTCGGGAAACACAGCGGATTTTGCTTCGGTGTAAAAAGGGCCGTGGATATGGCACTGAAAGAAGCCGAGGCGGGAGAAAGCGCGGTGTATTCCTATGGAAATATCATCCACAACGAAACGGTCGTGGAAGCGCTGAAGGAGAAGGGCGTTCGACCCGTGGAAACGACCGAAGGGCTCCGTGCTGGCGACACGCTCATCATTCGGGCGCACGGCGCACCGCCCCGACTGTATGCCGAATGCGCGGCACGGGGCATCAGAACGGTGGACGCGACCTGCCCGTTCGTGCGCCGCATCCACAAACTGGTTTCAAGCGCCGCGGAGACGGGGATGACGGTCTATATAGCGGGCAAAGCAAACCACCCGGAGGTCGTCGGCATACAGGGACATGCGGGCGACAGAGCACGCGTACTCGAAACCGCGGCGGATGCGGAGAACGCACCGAAAACGGCAAGGGCGTGTATCGTCGCGCAGACAACGCTGTCGCGGGAACAGTACGAGGGGATCGTACATGCGCTTGAACGGCGCGTATCCGACCTGACGGTATACGATACCATCTGCGATACGACGAGACAGCGGCAAAACGAGGCCGCGCTCCTTGCGGAAAAATGCACGAAAACTTTTGTGATCGGCTCAAAAATGAGTGCAAATACCGTCCGTTTGGAGGAAATTTGCAAAAAGAAATGTGAACATACAAAAACCATAGAGAATATCGGCAAATTTTTTCTTGATAATTTGCAATCCGATGATATAATAGGAATTGTTGCGGGCGCATCGACGCCGGACCGGATGATTAGGGAGGTTATACAAGTAATGAGCGAACTGGAAAAGACGACGATTGAAACCATCGAAGCGGAAGCTCCCGCCGAGGAGATCGTCGCAGCGAAACCCGCCGAGAATGAGGAAGCCATCGTGGCAGAAGCAACCGCAGCGGTAGAACCCGCCGAAGAACAGCCCGCAAAGTCTGCGGCAGCCGACGAGACGTCCGATTTCGCGGAGGCCTTTGAGAAGACCCTGACCCGTATTCACAACGGTCAGCTGATTACGGGCACCGTGCTGCAGATCGTGGACGGCGAAGTCTTCGTGAATGTCGGCTACAAGTCCGACGGCATCATTCCGAAGAATGAGTTTTCGAGCGACGCAGACGTGAATCCCGCAGATCTGTTCAAAGAGGGCGACGAGATTGAAGTCGAGGTTCTCAAGGTCAACGACGGCGAGGGCAACGTGCTCCTCTCGCGCAAGAACGTAGAAAGCAAGAAGATCTGGGATCAGCTCATGGGCGAAGGCGAAGTCGAGGGCAAGATCTTTGAGGCAGTCGGCAAGGAAGTCGTCAAGGGCGGCCTCATTGCGGACATCAACGGCATTCGCGCTTTCGTGCCGGCATCTCAGGTTTCCATCAAGTATACCGAGAATCTGAACGAGTTCGTTGGCAAGCCCATGAAGCTCAAGGTTCTCGAAGTAGACAAACAGCGTAAGCGTATCGTGGCTTCTCAGAAGCAGGTTCTGCTTGCGGAGCAGGCCGAGGCAAAGCGCGCCAAGTGGGCGGAGCTGGTTGTCGGCAGCAAGGTGAAGGGCGTTGTTCGCCGCATCACGGATTTCGGTGCGTTTGTTGACATCGGCGGCATCGACGGTCTCGTGCATGTGACCGACGTTGCGTGGGGCCGCGTGAAGCATCCCTCCGACGTGCTGTCCATCGGCCAGGAGATCGAAGTCCTCATCCTGAATGTTGATGCAGAGAAAGAGCGCGTGTCGCTCGGTTATAAGCAGCTTCAGCCGAAGCCCTGGACCTATGCGGATCAGAAGTATCCTGTCGGTTCCATCGTTGAGGGCAAAGTCGTCCGCATCGTTCCCTTCGGCGCTTTCGTCGCGCTGGAGTCCACGATCGACGGTCTCATCCACATTTCGCAGGTCGGTGTTCGCCGCATCGCGAAGGTCGAGGATGAGCTGAAGGTCGGCGACATCGTCCGTTGCAAGGTGCTCGAGGTCAACCCGGAAGCCAAGCGCATCAGCCTGAGCCGCAGAGAGGCGCTGCTTGAGGAGAACCCGGAGATCGCGGAGCAGATCGCCGCAGAGCGTGCAGAGCGCGATCGTCAGTATCAGGAGCGTCAGGAGCAGCGCGCCCGCGAGCGTGAGCAGCAGGCCGCAGGCAACGCACAGCGTCAGTCCCGTGAGCGCAGCAGTGCCTCGTCCGACAACGGCGAGCGCCGCGAGCGCAATAACGATCGTCGTCGCCGCAGCAGCGAGGATGGCGAGTATGAACTGCCGCCGGTGCAGTCCACCACGACGTCTCTGGCAGACCTCTTCTCCGCTTTCAAGACCGAGGAGTAAGTCGTATCATCAAGACACAAAGAGGCAGACGCTTGTCTGTCTCTTTATTTGTATTTCGACAGAAGGGGAAGGGTGCAAACCGAACGGTTTTTTGGAGCGGCCATGTGGGCGAATGCAGAGAAGCTGTTATCGGCTTTCACTTTGACCGTTCGTGTTCCGACATGGAACGAATGCGCGCGTCCTTGAAGAAGAGCTCATTTGTGCTGACCGCGGCGATCCGGCGTCAGGCATGGCGTGTCGAGCGGCGCAGAATTCTATGTGCTGACGCGCATGTATTTGCGCCGGACAGTAGACGGTACGCGAATCTTTTCTAATTTGTCAGTTAGAAAGCCGGATCAAGGGTTAAGAAGGACGGAACCTGTGAGATGTCTCCCGGCACCGACGGCCTGTGCTCGGCGGACTGATCCGGAGAAACCTCCCAAAGATCGCAGCAGAAGTGCGGTGCGGCTACTTTTGCAGCGCGTCTTTGAGCTGCGGTACGCGTCGCACAAGCAGTGCCATTGCGGTGAGATTCGGGATACTCATTGCCGCATTTAGCAGTTCACCGATTTCCCATGCGGCAGAGCGCGGCAAAAGCGCACCGAGTATCGTGACGAGCAGGAAAACGGCATAGTAGATCTTCTGTACATGTGAACCGAATAAATACTCTGCACATCGCGCACCGTAAAGCGCAAAGGTCGTCATGCTTGTAAAGGCAAAGAGCAGGAGCGAGACGGCGACAAACACAGCGGCTAATGCCGGAGAAAACCGCGTTGAAAAGGCGTTGATCACGAGCGTACTGTTGAGACTGGCATCGCCGTAAGGCATCGTGATCCCGGAAACGAGCACGGTGAGCCCCGTCAGTGTGCAGAGAAGCGCGTCAAAGAACACCTCAAACACGCCGAATAAGCCCTGATCCTGTGGTGATATTCCCTCAGCACCGCTGTGCGCGATGGCCGAGGTCCCGAGCCCGGCTTCATGTGAGAATACACCTCGGGAAAGCCCGACACGAAACGTCGTCAAAAAACCGATCCCTGCCGTACCCCCAAGAGCCGCCTGCGGCGAAAAAGCGCTTTCTAAGATCAGTCGAAATACACCGGGAAGCGCGGGCGCGCGAGCAAGAAGGATCACGAAGCAGAACACAAGATAGAGAAGGCTCATGACGGGAACCAGCAGCGACGCTGCACGTCCGACGCGGAGCGCGCCGCCGGAGAGTACGAGCGCAAGCAGGGCGGCTGCCAGTATGCCTGCGGTTAGTCGTACAAAGAGTAGCGACTGCGGCCCCGTGCGTCCGGAAAGCACAGTATACAGCGCTTCTGCCGATTCCGCGACCGTGTTGACCTGCACAAGGTTCCCCATACCGAGCGCAACAAGCATGCCGCAAAGCGAGAATAAAATCGCAAGGATCGAATAGCGTTTCGGGAGTCCGTAAGAGATGCAGTACATCGGCCCGCCGCGCCAAACACCGTCGTTTCCGCGGCGTCTGTACCGCATCGCAATGACGATCTCCGCATATTTTAAGCCCATCCCGAGCAGCGCGCTGACCCAGAGCCACAGCAGAGCGCCGGGACCGCCAAGCAGCAGAGCTCCGGCAACGCCGGCGATGTTTCCGGTGCCAATCGTTGCGGCGAGAGAGGTCGAAGCCGCTTCGAAGGGAGAGACGCCGTCCGAGGAATCGGCGTTCCCGCGCAGGGGCAGCACAAGCGCACGCCCCAAACGCCGGAATTGTACAAAGCGTGTGCGAAAAGAAAACGTGACCGCCGCAAGCAGCAGGATGGTAGCACAAAGTGTCTGCATGTGCTATACTACGGGAATGAAACGTTTGACATGCAGAAAAGTTTGGGAGCGCCCGCTGCTCTTGCTGCTGCTTGCACTCTGGATCGGGGTCATCTGGGGCTTCAGCGCACAGTCAGGCACAAATTCGGAGGTCTCGAGCAACGGGATCTCAACAAGGATCGCGGAACTGCTGTTTCGGACGCCCTCGAAAGCACAGTATTTTGCTGTAGAGTGTTGGGTGCGGAAACTTGCGCATATGACGGAGTTCGCCTTCTTTGCAATGGTGGCGCTGACGACGGTCGAAGCGATGAAGGCAAGGCGCCCCGGCTTGCGCGCCATGCTGTTGACGGCGCTGCTGGCGAGCACAGACGAGCTGCATCAGCTGTTTGTACCCGGACGGAATGCAATGCTTGCCGACGTGCTGATCGACTGCTTGGGCGGAGCGCTCGGCGTCGAAGTCCTGCTGCTGATCAGGCGGATCTTTTGGAAGCGGAGCCGCATGAAGCCTGTGGACATGCATTAGAGCCGAACGCACGGGAAAAACAACATCCCGGGAGGAGCGACCCTCTCCGGGATGTTTATGTGCTGCGCCGCTTACGGCAGCTCGTCCGTGTTCGGTGCGGGCGTTACAAGCACTCCGGGCATCTCCGTAACCGGAGACAGCGTGCCGATGGTGCGCTTTTCCGTCTTTGGCTCGTAGCGATCCTCATAGAGCAGCTGAGAAGACTCCAGTTTGCCGTTTACGAACTTGTCGAGATAGACGTCAACAACATATCCGTCCCGCGCTTCCACGGTCACAACATTGTAATCCGTGGTTTGCTTTTTGTCGTAGGTAATGATCGGTTCGCCGGGCTCAATCGTTTCCACGGTGACGGAGCGGGGCTCATAGGTAACGCCCTCGGGCAGCGCCTGTCCGTAGACAACGACGGTCAGATAGCTGTAGCGCGTGCGGTTTTTGTTGACCGACGTGTACGCAAAGATGTAAAGCGGATACTCGGTCGTATTCTTGAACTTAAAGTCGATATGACCGGAGTCCACCGTTGCGTCGAGACCGAGCGGCACATAGGTCGAGGGAATGGAATGTTCACGGCGCGTGAACTCCTCGAAGGGAAGCCCGGCGCGGAGCAGCGCGCCATAGAGCGTTGTGCTCACCTGGCATACGCCGCCGCCGTACTGCATGGTGTACGCCTCGCCGCCGTAAATGCCCTTTGCCTGCTTCCAGCCGTTCTTTTCGTTGCGGTCGCCTACCGTTTTGTTAAAGCTCCAGGTGCTGCCGGGCTGAATGACCTGTCCGTTGATGAGAGCCGCACACTTTTCAACGTTGAAAGCACGGTTTTGAATGACCATGCGATCCTCCTCGGATCGGTCGCTCGGCAGTTTCGTGCCGTATTCGGTGCTAAAACGTCCGATTTCCGAAATCTGCGATTTCAGATCGGCGACAGTGACGTTCGGCTGCACGGTCGTGAGTGCAGGCGTAATGGTCGCAGTGTAGTTTCCTGCTTCCAGCGCCTGCTGCACCAGCGCCTGCGTCGCCCGTACATCAAGCCCCATGCCCGCGCGGCCTTCAATGTAGTTCAGCTGTGGCTTGCCCTTGTCGTTCACTTCCAATGTGAACGTCGCGTCCGTCGCGCCGTAGGAAAGCGACGCATTGATCTCGGAGATGCGTGACGCAAGCGCGGTGTAGTCCAGCGACAGCTTTGTCGCATAGTTTCCGTTTTCACCGCCGATAAGCGCGTTCGACAGGATCTGTTCGAGATCGGAAGAAGCGTTCATCTGCTCGCCCGTAATGGTCTCAGAGAAGCCTTCACCTGCAAGCGTAATGCAGATGCTTGCGATCTTTTGGTCGATCGCCGGTTCAATGACGGTGCGTGCTTGGTCGATCGTCATTCCCGTGACGGAGAAGCCGTCGATGCTGACGCCGTCGCGGAATGTATCCGTTGCGGGATCGAGAACGACAGGTTCGCTTGGCCGGCAGCTGCGGACGACGACCAAAATGGTCGTGCCGAGCAGAAGCACAAGAAACAGGAACCCGATCGCAATGGCGCGTTCCTGCTTTTTCTTGCGGCGTTTTGCCGCGGAACCCGAACGGGAGCCGTGCGAACCGCCGGAAGAAGATCCGCCGCGTCTGCTGTCGGAGCGGGAACCGTCGCGGTAGGAATATGCGTCTGCGGAGGGACGGCGATGTGTGACGGCGGAAGGAAACTCCAGCTCGCGCGTGCCTGCATTTTTGGCGACGCTGCCGCGGGATCCGCTCTTTGCCTTATTGCCGGAGGAGGCGCGGGAACGCGAAGCATTTGCGCCTGCATTGCCGTGCGAAGAGGCGGAAGGAATGGAATAGTGAAAGGAACCGTCGCTGCGTGAAGCGCCCGCATTGCCGCCGGCTTTCGGAATGCGCTGCGTATGCGAATAGTCCCGGAATGTATCGCTCATGGCCTACCTCAAAATCAATGTTTCGGTAATTTATCCGATGCCGTATACCAACAACATGATATACCCTTACAGTATACACAAAAGTTGCGATGGTTTCAATCCGCAAAGGAGATTTTACGAATGCGGCACAATGTGATATACTGATAGCATGTTTCATATTGTACTTGTGGAGCCGGAGATCCCGCAGAACACCGGCAATATTTCGCGAACCTGCGCTGTGACGGGCGCTGCGCTGCATTTGGTTCATCCGCTCGGCTTTTCGATCGATGAAAGGCATGTCAAGCGTGCAGGACTGGATTATTGGAAGGATCTGACGCTGTTCGAACACGACAGCTTTGAGGCGGTGGAACGCGCTTATCCGGATGCAAGGTTTTTCCTTGCGTCGACCCATGCGACGCGCTGCTATACGGACGTTGCCTTCCGTGACGGAGGCTTTCTCGTGTTCGGGAAAGAGACCGCGGGCCTTGGGACAGCGCTGCTGACGCGGCGCGCAGACGATGCGATCCGCATTCCGATGGGGAGAGACCAGCGTTCGCTCAATCTTTCAAACTCCGTTGCGATCGTGCTGTACGAGGCTTTGCGCCAGAATGGGTTCCCGAATCTCGTGTGACGCAAAAATCCTTGTGTTTTGCTGAAAAATAGTCTTGCATTACCCCGCGCTATATGATAGAATACTGCTGTTCGAGTTTTCAAAGGAGGTGGACTTTTATGGGTAAGTATTGTGAAGTCTGCAAGAAGGGTGTCATGTCGGGTAACCTCGTGAGCCACTCCAACCGCAAGACCAAGCGTGGCTGGGCGCCCAACATCCAGAGCGTTCACGTCGTCATTGACGGCCGGCCGCAGAAGATGAATGTTTGCACCCGTTGCCTCCGTTCCGGCAAGGTCGTTCGCAGCGTCTGAAACATTTGACACCAAATAAAGATCGCATGATTGCATGCGATCTTTTTCGTTTTGGCGTATAAGCGAACGCTGCGGCGCGAGACGTGTTATTTTGTCCCCTTTTGCGGAGTATCCGGAATTTGGAGCGCGAGGGTTTTCCCGGCCAGAAGCTTTGCAAAGCAGGAGGTGACAGCCGCGCGCATGATCATTTCGTGAATATCTTTGTCGGTGGTCAGCTTTGGGTCGTAGAGTGCGGTTGCGTTTTCCCGTACCTGCTCCACAAAAAATGCGGAAAGCTCCCGGTGCGCGGCAACGAATTGCTCATAGCCGCGCCGGATCGCCTCGTCGTCGCCGCGTGGCAACAGCTTTTTAACGACCGCCATACTGAGGGTCTGCTTGAGTGTGCAGACCATCATAAGGCATGCCAAATGCGGCCGCCCGTATTTTTTCTTGACCGGGGGCGGGATCAGCTTCATTTTTACATAGTTATTGACCATGGAGGCGGTAATGAGCTTTTCATCATTGCCTTCATATATAAAATAACTGAGGTACCTGTTGAGCATCACGATCACCTGATCCATATATAGATCAAATTCCGGGAGCTCATCCCAGGCGGGCAGAGAAAAGCTGCTCAAAAAGCCCTTCCAGCGCATAATGCTGGCGGCGATCTGCTGTTTATCGTACAGCATGGGAACCTCCTTCATTCGGCGGCGCTGTTTTCAGATCGTGTCAATCTGGCAGGCACGCATGGCGGAAAGCGCCGTCTCGTGGCTCTCCGGCGTAACGCCCGCACAGCAGCGGCTGTCTACGACAATGCGCGCCTCCGGAAAGAATGCCTTGAGCAGCAAAGCGTTGCTGATGACACAGATGTCCGTGCAAAGCCCGATGAGCGTGACCTCGTCGATATCCTCCCCCAGATCCTCGTACAGTCGGAGCGGAAGATCCTTTGCGCCAAATGTCCCCTTAACGACCATGTGTGCTTCATCGGCCATGTTCTTTTCCATGAGCGCCATCCAAACCGCGGCGGTCGGCGTCCAGCCCTCCGTGCCTGCGATGCAGTGCGGGACGGGCAGGCGCTTGCCTTCCTGCGTTTGGGAATAATCCTGCTCATGCGTGTCGAGCGTAAAGTAAATCGGACCGTCAAAGCCAAGGATTTTCTCCACGACGGCGGGTTCGATGGCCCGAGCTGCGTCGGAACCCAGCGCGCCGGAAACAAAGTCGTTCTGCATGTCGACAACGATCAAAACCTGTTTCATTATGCGATCCCTCCATAGATCCGGTTAGAAAGTTCATAGAGCAGCAGCGCGGCTGCGACCGCGGCATTCAGCGATTCCGCACGTCCGCGCATGGGCAGACGGTATAGCGCGCAGAGCGCGGCCACCTCGTCGGAAACGCCGTTCCCCTCGCTTCCGATGACGAGCGCGGTTTTGGTCTTAAGCGGAGGAAGCGATTCACTTCCGCGCAGATGCCCCGCGATGCAGAGAAAGCCCTGCTCGCGCATGCGTCGCAGTTCGGCCGCCGCATCGCCCGTATAGAGCGGGAGATGATAGCTCGAGCCCATTGCGGCGCGCAGTGTTTTGCCGGAGAACGCATCCGCAGATCCGGCGCCGAGCAGGACGCAGGACGCGCCGAGCGCATCGGCCGTGCGAAGGATCGTTCCCACATTGCCCGGATCCTGTACGCAGTCCAGTACGACGGCGAGTCCGTCCGGGTATATGACGGGCGGCGTGAGATCGGGCGTGCGTACCACGGCGGCAACGTGCTGGGGAGTGGCGCTGACGGTCAGCGATTCCAGCACGCTTCGACTGACAAGCTGCACCGGAAGATCGTGGGGCAGCTCCGGCGGCAGGGAATACCCGTCCTCAAGAAACACCTCTTCCGGCGTGCATCCGGAAGAGACAGCCTCGATGAGCAGTTTTTCGCCCTCGATGAGGTGCAGGCCGCGCGTTCTGCGTTCTTTTGCTTGCAAAAGCGCGCGCGCCTGTTTGATGCGCTCATTGCTGCGCGCAGTGATAACGACCGTCATACAACGTGACACGTCCTTTGCGATAGGGTGAGAGGCAAAAATGCTTCTTCCTGACTATCATACAGGAAAGCGGCGGCAAGTGCAAATGAAATCATTCGAAAAAACAGACGCTTGGATTCCGTGGATGACGCTGGTACAATAGGGGGCGTAGGAAAAAAGAAGGGGGGAGCGGAGCACATGGAAAGAAACGGTGCGGCGCTGTTTGCGGGCGCGGAAGATACGATGATACGCGCCTGCGTATCAGGCACGATGGGAAAGATCTATACAAACCGTGCGGCGGATCCGACGGCTGCGCAGGCTGTGCTCGGCGATTTTTGTTTTTTCGCAGGGGAACCGAGCATAGCGTTTGCCAAAACCGCAGCGGCAGAGATCATCACACCGATGACCAAGACATGGTCGCGTGCCATCGAAGCCGCATGGGGCGCCGGCGTCCGGCGCGGAGAGCGGTATGCACTGAAAAAGGAGCCGAATGTGTTCGACAAAGCAAAATTGCTGCGCATGGCAGATTCTGCCGAACCAGGGTATACGTTTTGTATGTTCGATGAGCACCTTGCCGAAATCGCACTGGGGCAGCCGTGGTCGCAGGATTTTCTTTCCTTGTTTGAGAATACGAAAGACTATATGAAGCGCGGGCTTGGGATCGCAGCACTCTTTCGGGGCGAATTGGTTGCGGGTGCATCCTCTTATGCGGTATTCCCCGGCGGGATCGAGGTCGAGATCGATACGCGGCCTGATCACCGGCGGCATGGACTTGCAACAGCCTGCGCTGCACGTCTGATCCTTGCCTGCCTTTCGCGCGGACTGTATCCAAGCTGGGACGCTGCAAATCTCACATCGCTGCGCCTTGCGGAGCGCCTCGGGTATCGCTTTGACCGATGCTATCCCGTATACTTCAAACAATGAGCGCAGAAGAAACGCAGCCTCGGAAAACGGGAAATCAGCGCTGCCATCGGGCGTATTGTGGGTACGCACTTTGACAGCCTGCCGGCGGATTGCAAAGCTGCGCAGGAAGAACAGTGCGCTTCTACTGCGGATACAGGGGGAAAAACTGTCCGCTCTATGTGCCGGGACGGCAGCGGACGATGGAGAATCGTCGCCTGCCGACGAACATTCGGCAGTTATTATAGGAAGGAACGCTGTGCTCTTCCGTATCTTGCAAAAACAAGGGAAGCATGATACAATATGACCAAACGAACCAAACCGGTCATGTTTCATTGGAAGGAGGCGGTGCGGATTTGGCTTTTACCGATTTTGAATTCGAACAGCTTCAACACGCACTGCTGCAGGAAACAAGACGCTGTGCGGTTACGCTTGGGATGAAGAAAACGTCTGTAGAGCAGCTGACAAGAGCCGTCGGCATAGCGAAAGGCTCGTTTTATAAATTCTATGAATCCAAGGAAATGCTGTTCTTTGCAGTTCTGGAGGATATCCATTCCGAGCTGTTTGGCGTGGCTGACCGGGTCATGAGCGATGACGGCGGACTCCCACCGTCGGAGCGTGCGGCAAAGGCGATCCTCGCCGTTTGCAAGCGGCTGTCCGAGACCGGAGACATGGTCTTTATTGAAAATGATGCAAAGCTGCTATTACAGAGACTGCCGGAGAACGTCAAAACGGAGCATTATCACGATGATGAAACGCACATTCGAGAACTGTTGGAGAAGTATGACCTTGCGCCCAAAGGCGGCGCTTCCTTGGCGGCTGCGGCGGTGCGCGGACTGATCCTGATGGTCTCGCATAAGACACAGATCGGAGCGCTGTACCCGCAGGTGCTGGAAACCCTGGTACACGGAGCTTGCAGGAAATTATTTGAATAAATCCGAGGCCGCAGAAATGCGGCTTTTCCAAGGGGCGACGGTTAGTTTCGTCTAACCATACGCTTGTGAAGAGGGGATAGCGGACGCAACAGAATGTAAAAGGAGGAGAAAGCGCGAATGCAAGGACTTTGGGACAGAGCGCAAAGCTTATGCAAATAGAACGAACGGTCTACGAAAGCACATATGAGCTGCTGCACTCGGTGGTGCGGCATAAGACGGTACCGGAGCTGGCGGTCGGTACGGGGTTTAGCGCCAAAAACATCGTAAATGCGGCGGGCGCTGTAGAGTCCATGGATCCCTCATCGGAAATGATCGCTGATGTCAAGCGGGGGCAACCGCCCCTCAAAGCTGCGCAGGGCACGCATTCTCCGCCTGATGCAGATTGATCCCTTGATGTGGCACCCATATCGTGCCGAAGCCGGAGAAAGCCCTTGCTGAGATCCGAAAGGCGCTGAAAGAAAACGTCGCACCGGCGTTTATTGCGGCGAACCGAACAGCGGTGCAGATGCGTGCAAAAACAGGACGCAAGGTCCAAAGATCAAGAATGCGGGCGCGTACTTCGCGGTCTTGGACGTAAAAACGAGCCGTCTCCGCGGGACGTCCGCCTGCGGTTCATAAGCAGAGGAGATATGCCGGGGGGGGACATGATCTGAAAGACCCGTCCATCGGCGGTTAATTCCGCTTTTCCGCCAATGTCGGCGATAACAAGTTGAAAATGCAGATCGTAAGGATCGGATTCGGAGGGAACATATGAAAACAAATGGAGAAAAACGCGCGCTGACACTCGGAATGATCGGCTGCCTGCTCTATGCATGGACAGGCAAGGGCCAAAGCACCGATTCTATCGGTTTGGTGGTGCGCATTGCTTACCTGGATATGGACGTTTGGCGCATGGTGGTCAGCATCCTCTGCGGCGGCCTCGGCACAGCGCTGTATTATATTGGCTTTCATCAGATGTACAAGCTCTTGAAACTGCACTGTACCGCGCCGAAATAGCAAAAGTGGATCAAGGCGTTCCGGACGGCTTATCTTACCGGCACGGTCTGCTGGGCGTATGTCCACGCCATGTTCATGAATGTGGCGCTGGTCTTCAAGTTCACCTTTGAGAAGTACGGCGATGTCCGGGCGGCGGCTGACATTGCCAACAGGGTCCTTTATTGCAACGCCGCTCCTATGCTGGCCGCCTATCTCCTCTGCGATGTATTGCTCACTGCGGTGATGCTTGTGCTGATCTGGAAGCGAATGCTCCCGCTCAAAAACACATGGCAGCGGATACTGGCGTCTCCCTTTGCAACCCTATGGTCTTCGCCGGGATCGTAGGGAATCTGTTCGCCCTTTTGCTGTGGCCGCTCGATCAGCTTGACCATGGTACGGAATCCGCTGGGCACCTGCTGGTACTGGGACTTGGCCTGGTCTTGCTGCGGGAAATGAAGAAAAACGGCGAGTTGAAGGGAGCGGAACAATGAAGTATATGGGAATGCCATGGGGAATAAGGAATGTGCTATTTCGGTATCTATCGGCTGATGGCAGAACGTGCGCCCGCATACGCCCACCGTTACCGCGCAGGCATTATCGGCTATGTGGTTTTCGGCGGCTGCGGCTTCCATGTGCCGATATGCGCCATGGTGTTTTTGGCAAAGCATGGCGTTGCATCGGAGCTTGTCTGGAAATATGCCGCATACTTTATCCTGCCGGCGTTTGTGCTGTTCTGGATATTTTTCGCCGTTTTGGAGATCACGCAGATCAGAGCGTTTGCAAAGGGGTTGACGCCTTATCCGAGATGGTGCTGGGTGTTTTCTCTGCCGGTTGGTATGGCGGCGGCAATGCTTCTAACTGCGTTCGGCAACCTACCGTGGGTGAACGCCATTTCCTGTGCGTGGATCAGCGTGGGAAATGTCTGGATGTTCGGCGGTCTTCTCGCTATGATAGGAGAGGTGCAGCCTCGGCAAAAAGCGGGCTGTTGATTGGCATATTGGTTAACGGAAAGAGCAAGAGAAAGAAGGAATACAAATGATTCAAACAACGGTAAAGGTCTCCGGCATGGCCTGCTCCATGTGCGAGGCGCACATCAACGACACGATTCGCGGCGCATTTCCTGTCGAGAAGGTTTCCTCCTCACATTCCAAGGGAGAGACCGTGATTCTTTCGAAAGAGCCGCTGGACGAAAAAGCCCTGCGCGCCGCCATCGACGCCACCGGCTATAAGGCGGGAGAGATCTGCACGGAGACATACGTAAAGAGAGGACTGTTCTCGTTTTTGAAGAAGTAGTCATGCGATTGCAATGCCGCTTTCGGACGGTTTCTTAAATTCGCGAGAGTTGAAGAATCCCAACCGCACCAAAAGGCAGAAAAGCAAATAGGTATCGCTTTGAAATAGCAATTCGATTTCTCAAGGCGGTGGAAGAATGTCGAATCCTTCGGCGCCGATACGACCGCTGATCTGCGGCGATTCGTGGAGAACTGTTGCAACGGCATCGTCTGCATCGTCTGCGCGCGGGAACAGCGGAATGAGAAAACACCGCAGTCGCAAAAAAAGAACCCCGGCAGGCATCGTAAACATGATGACCTGTCGGGGGAATTCCCGTATGCAGTTGTTTTCCCCTCTCGGGGCAACAAAGCCGCAGCGGGTGATTTGTGCTTATGCGCGAGCCTTCATTGCGACATCGGCCAACTCTTTGAAAGCGTTCATGTCGGTGATGGCGAGATCGGAGAGAACCTTGCGGTTGATCTCGACGCCTGCGAGCTTCAGACCGTTGATCAGACGGCTGTAGGTGGTGCCGCACAGACGCGCACCCGCGTTGATACGGGCGATCCACAGACGGCGGTACTCACGCTTTTTGTTCTTGCGGCCGACAAATGCGTAGGCCATGGAACGCATGACCTGCTGGGAGGCTGCGCGATACTGCTTGCTCTTTGCACCATAGTAGCCCTTGGCGAGCTTAAATACTTTGCGACGCTTCTTGGCGGCGTTGACTGCTCTTTTAATTCTGGCCATTGTTCGTTTCCTCCTTAGCTATACGGGATCAGCTTGCGAATCTTCTTTTCTTCGCACTCGGCAATGTAGCCGGTCTGACGCAGGCCACGCAGACGCTTGGTGGATTTCTTGGTCAGGATATGGCTCTTGTACGCCTTGGCGCGCTTGATCTTGCCGGACTTGGTCGTGGAGAAGCGTTTTGCAGCGCCACGATGAGACTTCAGTTTAGGCATGTGTGGTTCCTCCTACTTGTGTTGTGTTACTCTGTCAATTCTTCGGTGCCAGCACCATGAACATGTTGCGGCCTTCCTGCTTGGGCGGGCGCTCCTTGACGGCGCAGTCGGCGACCATGTTGAAAAACTGGTCCATGACGTCGAGGCCGATATCCCCGTGGGTGATCTGGCGGCCGCGGAAGCGGATGGAAACCTTGACCTTGTTGCCATCCTGCAGGAATTTTCTCGTTGCCTTCGCCTTGACTTCCATGTCGTGGAGATCGATCGTGGCGGAGAGGCGTGTCTCCTTGACTTCAATGGTTTTTTGATTCTTGCGTTGTTCCTTCTCGCGCTTTGCCATTTCAAAGCGGTACTTGCCGTAATCCATCAGCTTGCAGACCGGCGGATTGCTGTTCGGAGAGATCTTGACAAGGTCCAGACTTCTCTCGTCGGCAAGGTGCTGTGCGTCGCGGATGTTAACGATACCGAGCTGATTGCCGTTTTCGTCGATCAGTCGAACTTCGGGATCGCGAATCTCCTCGTTGATCATCAAGTCCTGCTGCGCTATGGCCGAACACCTCCATAAAAAATAGTGGGCGCAAGCACTTTGCACCCACAAACCAAACAAACACATGATACGCTATCGGTGATTGCAACCATGCCGAGCAGCAATCGCTGGCAGGTGAGAAGCGGGTGGCCTCTGCTTGACTTCAACAGTATACCAGACCCCGCGGAAAAGTCAAGAGAAAAAGTCAAAAGAAACGGCAGGTTTTACTATTTCTCCTCAACATTACTCGTGCAAGAAAACCTTAATATAAATCTTTACCCACGAGCCTTTCTTTTCCTTTGAAGTAATTTTTCCGAAAAGGAGCTTTCCGGCGTCCATCAGTCGGGCAAATATCACATTATCCTGTCTTGGTACATACCCGATTTTTACTCCATCAACTGTTTTTATAACAATAGCCTGCTTGTCATACTGATTATCCGGTTCTCTGAAAAATTCAAGCCTATCGTCTGTATTCAAGTGCGGCTCTAATTCTTCAATACCCTCAATATGCGTAGTTCCTGCAACATAGGTGTCAAAAAGAAAAATATCTTTTTCAAACGGCTTTGGTATGGTAAGTTCTCCATTATTGCCGTGAAGCAATCCCATAAGTCCACCGGCGCCGGATTTCACTAAATCGCCCATAATCTCACCTCATCATTTCTTCGATTTTCGCCTGATAAATCGAGATAAGTTCAGTGTACTGACTGAGGATACTTTCAAGCTCTTGTTTCTTTTGCTCAGTTTTCTCCTTATCTTCGAGGATTTCTTTCATTGTATACGGATACTCCGATTTAATCTCCTCAATGCTGTCTCTTATTGCTTTCAACAAGTTTTGTAAACGGTCTTTTTCTTCGGAAAGCTGAGTTAAAGCGTCCTTATGCTGCTCAGGCAAAGGACTGTTACCCACCATTTCTCCGATAATCCTCAAAGTTCCCAAGTCTCCGTTTTTATATGCTTGTACGGCATTATCAAACAAATTTACCTGAGCTTCGGAAACATCGGGGTTAATATCAGGGTGCAAAGCCTTTACGATTTTACGGTAGAGCTTTTTCAGTTCTTTATTTTCCTCATCAGTTAAGACCTCCGCCTTGCTTCGCTTCAAAGCGTCATTCATCTTGTTTATCTGTTCATCAAGTTGCTTCTGATACTCGGCAAATTCATTATCAAGAACTTCCTCAATGGCAGAGATGATAACTTTTTCCTGTCGGTTCTTTTTCGCCTGAATCAACTCGATTTTTCTTTTCAGTCGTAAAGCCGTACACTGGGCTTCATAAGCCTTATACTCTATGCTTCCGAGATTAAGCATATATTCCGTTTCGATGTTTTTGCAGATAACGAACTGAAGTTCATCCCGTTCAAGCAAAAGCATTGATAATTCGGTACGCATTTTCTCGACTTCATTTTTCAGCTTTTCAAAATCAGGAAACACAATAACATTACCGGCAGAAGAAGTATCCGACGGAGCTTCGGTATCTTCTTCATCGTCCTTGAACATCATATATTCAGCAGCACGACTGGCAAGCCGCTTTTTGATTTCGTTATCGTCCATTCAATCACACCTCGCTTTACAGAACATATCCAACCTTTGAAACACCAATCACTCCTCTGTGTAAGAATGTAATATCCAAAGTATCCGGTTCAAAGGTATCTGTTTCAAATCGTAGATGTCGATATAATCTCCGAATACCTCACGAGTGCTGCGGTCTTTGGAAGAAATAGGCGTACCAGTAAAGCCGATATATGTAGCATTCGCTTAAAAAGCCGGACTGCGCCTTTGCCGCCTGCAGCGGGAGGCGGCGGATCAGTCGTTGTCCGCAAAAGCCTCAAGCCGGCTCTCGACCTGCGCCGGGCGGCTGTCGCCGTGACGCACAAAGAGAATGGTCACAAATGCGAGCGCGACAAAGATCGTGGCATAGGGGAAGAGCGTCGTAAGACCGATCCTGTCCATAAACATGCCGGAGACCCATGGCGTGACGGTCTGTGCCGCCATGCTGGCGGTATAGTAGAAGCCGGTGTACTTGCCGACGTCACCGCCGCGGGACAGCTCGACCACCATCGGGAAGCTGTTCACGTTGATCGTCGCCCAGCCGATGCCCGCGAGCGCGAACATGCAGTTCATGAGAAGCGCGCTGCTGCCTTCGCGCAGGAAGGACGCCACAAAGAAGGCGGACGCCAGCATGACGATACCCGCAAGAATGGTCTTTTTACGACCGATCCTGCTTGCGACAAAGCCGACCGGCAGATAGGAAATGATCGCCGCAACGTTTGCGATCATAAGCGTGCTGTTATAGTCGAGCGACAGCACTTTGCCCGCATAGACCGAGTATTTCGACGTTACGGCGTTGTATCCCATGAACCAGAACACAACGGAGGCGAGAATGAGCAGCAGAGAAGCCAATTCGCCGCGGGAGAGCTTGCGGTCCCCCTTTGCGGCTTCGTCTCCGGGCGTTTCATCGATGTGGTATTTCTTGCTTTCCGCTTCCATTTCGGCTGCAAATTTCGGCTCATTGACCTGCCAGAGAAACACGCCGAGCGCCGCGAGCATGATACCCGCCACGATGGAGAAGAACGCGGTGTAGCTCATGAGCGAGTTCCTGATACTGCCGGTTGCGAACGCCATGCCGAGGGCAAGAACGATGATGCCGCCCGCCGTACCCATGAGATTGATGACGGCATTTGCCTTGCTGCGCAGAGGCTTGATCGTCACATCCGGCATGAGCGCAACGGCCGGCGAACGGAAGATCGCCATTGCAATGAGAATGACGAGCAGGATGCAGAGGAATAGAACGAGGGTTCCGGGCGCTTTGGCCGTACATTGCCAGGCATAGTTCTGACGCGCGGGAACGACGTAGTTCGTATAATCCGGGTTCGTGACGAGCTTGCCGTTTTGCTCGATCTGGCTCCGAATCGCGGAAAATTCTTCGGAGGTAAAGCGTTCGCTGAGAACGAACTCCGTACCGTCCGGCGTTTTGAGGGCGTTGTCCTGCTCCGCCTCGTACAGCGCGGCGAGCGAAGCGGGATCGTCAATGACGGAAACGTCCGCAATGTTGGAAAGCTGTTTGTTGTCCACAAAGGACAGAACAACGAGCATCACGGAAGCGACGATCGTACCAATAATAATGAAGGGCGTTCGACGGCCGCGTCGGCTTGTACAGCGGTCGGATATCGCGCCGAACAGCGGAAGCATGAACAGCGCGAGAATGTTGTCCAGTGCCATGACCACGCCGGAGCCTGCCTGCGACATGCCGAACTGATCAACAAGGATCTTCGGAATGATGGTGTCGTAAGCCTGCCAAAAGGTGCAGATCAGGAAAAAGGCGAATCCAACAAAGATCGTTCTTTTATAATTGAGTTTCATGCGGCCATACTCCTTCGATGTCAGTAAAAAGCTTGCGGGATTTGTCTTGCTTCTATACATCTTACCGCATTCGGCGTATAATAACAAGCATTGGAGGGATGCGTTTATGTGGTTGCTTCTTGTACTGATCGTTTTGATTTTGCTCCTCATCGTTTTGGCGGTCAGGCCCGGACGCAGTACGGACGCGCAGAGAGCGCCGTTTGAGCACCGTACGTTCGCGCATCGCGGTTTATATGAGAAGGATCAGACCGTTCCGGAGAATTCGCTTGCCGCGTTCCGTGCGGCGGCGGAAGCCGGATACGGCGTGGAGCTCGACGTGCAGCTCACGCGGGACAAGCAGATCGTGGTGTTTCATGACGACACGCTGTTGCGGGCCTGCGGCGTTGACGCACGGGTCGATGCGTATTCTTTTGAGGAACTGCAGCAGATGCGCCTATTCGGGACAGAGCATACGATACCGTTGTTCTCCGAGGTGCTTGATACGATCGCTGGACGCATTCCGATGATCGTTGAGCTCAAGACCGGCGGCGATGTCGGGACGTTGTGCCGTTTGACGCGCGAGATGCTGCTGACATATGGCGGGGCATACTGCGTTGAGAGCTTCGACCCGCATATCGTGCGTTGGTTTTATCGGAACGCGCCGGAGGTACTGCGCGGACAGCTTTCCGAACAGATGCGATATTCGATCAAGGGCTTGCCGTGGCATCTGTCGTTTGTGGCGAGCCGCCTGCTCATGAACTGCTTGACGCATCCGCAGTTCATCGCCTATCGCGTCGGGAAAAAGCCGCTGCTTGTCCGCCTGTCGGAAGCGATGGGGGCCATGCGTGTTGCGTGGACAGCGCGGCCCGAAGACGATCACGACAAGCTGACACAACAGTATGACGCGATCATCTTCGAGCATTACCGTCCGCCGCTCACATATTGAGCGCGCGGAGGATCGCAGACAGTTTTTCCCGCTGCGCAGCGGAAAGCATGGGCGCAAGCTCCGCTTGAAAGGCGGATAGCTGCGCCTTTTCTTCTGCACTCATGCCGGACAGCGCCCGCATGAGTTCCGCCTCGCTTTTGCCTTGGTAAGCGTCGTAAAGCGACTGCACAGCCTCTTCCTCCGTCTGCGGCGCGGGGCTGCCTTCTATTCCGAAATCCCGAAGCTGCCGTTTCATGCCGTATCACCTCAGAAACTATCTTATGCACCGGTTCCGAAAAACGTGCCGCCCGCATAGGATACAGTGATAGGGGGGGGAATGCGTATGCAACGATACTCGGCGGGAGAGTTTCCCAAACGGCCTGCGGAGCAGCAGGCGTGCGGACAGGATACGCCGATCGGCCACGCGGTGCTGCTTGGAAGATATATCCTCGAACAGCGCGGCAAAGAGGGCGCCGCATGTTACCTTACAGGACTGAGACCGGTATTGCCGGATGGGATGCTTCGAGAGATCGCGGCACGGCTTTGCGTTCCGATGCCTCAAGAACCGGAAAAGCCGCCGTGTCCGCCGCCTCCGCCGTCGTGCCCGCAGCAGAAACAGAACGTGCCCGATATGGAGACGCTGGTGCAGCTTATGCAGCTGCTTGGCAATGCAAACGGCGGGAACAACGGCAGCGGCGGTCCGGACGTCAAAGCGCTGTTGAAGCTGATGGGAAAATGAGCGGCTTCGTATGCGTTGCGCGCCGCTGCGCAAAGAAAAGCGCCTCCGGGTTTTCGGAGGCGCTTTTCCTTGGGATGGGATGGGAGGTAATATTGGGGGGTATCGTTCCTTGTTCCTTGCTCTGATGATAAGATACTATACGGCTTTGTCCTGACAATGGTAGAAAAGTGAAATTCCTGTTACGAAGGAATTAGCAATCCGTGAATGCCGGATTCACGTCCGCAAAAAAGCAGGGAAAAGGCCACCCAGGGGCGAATATAAAAGCGAGGCACAGCAGAACCTATCCGAAACAGTCATTTCAAATCTTGTGCCCAAAAGGAGAGAACACTATGCGTATTGCCATCTTTGGAAAGAACCTGGAAATCTCCGACTACCTTCGCGACATGGTAGAAAAGAAGGTCGCAAAGCTTGAACGATATTTCCCGCAGGACACGGAGGCACAGGTCACACTTTCCGTTGAGCGGAACCGCCATATCGCGGAAGTTACAATTCCGTACGAGGGCGGCATCATTCGCGCCGAGGAGATTACGGGCGATATGTACGCCTCTGTGGACAACGTCCTCGATAAGATTGAAAAGCAGATTCTGCGTCACCGTACCAGACTCGAAAAGAGCCTGCGTTCCGGCGCTTTTAAATTTGACGAACCGGTGTACGCCGAAGCGTTTGAAGACTATGACGAAGAGGAAGGACCGCGCATTGTTCGTGTCAAGCGGTTCAATATTAAGCCAATGAGCGAGGAGGAGGCCATGCTGCAAATCGAATTGCTCGGGCATTCCTTTTATGTTTTTCAAAATGCAGCCACGGAGCAGATCAATGTTTTGTATCGCCGAAAAGACGGAAATTACGGCCTGATCGAGCCGGAAGCATAAGGCGATCACGGCGTGAGAATCAACGTCCCGGACGGCTTTGCCGTCCGGGACGTTTTTACATATGCCCAGAAAGAACAATGCACGAAATATACATCAAATATACACAAATTTCGTGTAATTTTGTATAAAATATGTGAAATATGCTATTGACATGTATAAATTTACAGAGTATAATGACCTCACAAGTTCGGCAGGGAGCAAGCCTCCCACGGAACCAAAGAGAATTGTTATGGGAGGATACCAAGATGAAAAAACTGTTTGCTGTACTGCTGGCGATTGCAATGCTCGCATCGTTTGCCGCCTGCTCGGCCTCGAAACCCGCGTCCGATGTTTCTGCCGATTCCGCTACGCCTACGATCGATAAGATCAAAGAGGCCGGAAAGCTCGTCGTGTTGACGAATGCGACCTTCCCGCCCTTTGAGTATATCGGGGACGACGGCGAGGTCGTCGGCGTGGATGCCGACATTGCGAAGCTCATCGCGGATCAGATCGGCGTTGCGCTGGAGATCGTAGACATGGACTTTGATCTTCTCGTTGAAGCATTGGTCGGCGGCAAGGGCGACATGATCGCAGCGGGCATGACGGCAACGGATGAGAAAAAACTATCCATTGATTTTTCCGATACATATATCAAAATGGGGCTTCAGGTGATCGTTCCCGTCGGCTCGGATATCAAATCGTTTGACGATCTTGCCGGAAAGAAGATCGCGGTGCAGCTCGGCACTACGGGCGACGCATACGCCACGGAGAACGTGGAAGGCGCAGAGGTCCTGCCGTTCAAAGGCATGGTAGAAGCGGGACAGGCAGTTGTCTCCGGCAATGCGGACGCGGCGATCATCGATGTGCTGCCTGCGGAATACATCGTCAAGCAGAATGCGGATAAGATCGAGCTGCTCGGCCTGATTTCCGAAGAGGACATAGCCCTCGGCGTTGCAAAGGGACAGGAGGACTTCCTCGCGCTCATCAACGAAGTGTTGAAGGAGAACATGGAGAACGGAACGATCGATCAGCAGTTTGATCTGCACATGGCGTCGTTCGACGCAGATGCGTATTGATCGAAATAACAGGCATAAAACCGTTCTGCCGGGGCGCGGAAGCGTCTCGGCAGAATTGCGGTCTGTATACTTGGGAGAAAGGGATCGGCAAACATGCAGTCATTTTGGGAACAGCTCTATAACGCGGTGATCGCCAAGGGCAGATACCTCATCTACCTTGAAGGTCTCGGCAACACGATCACGATCGCTCTGGTCGCTTGCGCGATCGGGCTTGCGATCGGTACGCTCATCGCCATCGTTAAGTACTATGCCGCGATCCGGCACGGGATCGGCTGGAGGATCGGTGCAGCAATCTGCGATTTTTACACTACGGTCATTCGCGGAACGCCGATCATCCTTCAGCTGCTCATTATCTACAGCATTACCGTCTGGACAAAGGGGACGTTTGCCTGCTTTGTGGGCTTTGGCATCAACTCCGGCGCGTATGTTTCGGAGATCATCCGCAGTGGGATCAAATCCGTAGACATCGGGCAGACGGAGGCGGGACGGTCGCTTGGGCTTTCCGAGGGTAAGACGATGCGGCTCATCGTTTTGCCGCAGGCGATCAAGAATATCCTGCCCGCGCTGTTCAACGAGTTTATCGCTCTGGTCAAGGAGACGTCGGTCGCTGGCTACATTGCGGTGCGCGACATGACCATGGCCGCAAATTCCATCAAGACGCGCGTGTTCAATATCGTTCCGCTCGTCGTAGTTGCGATCGTGTATCTCATCATCGTTATCGGCTTGACGCAGGTTCAAAAATCCATTGAGAGGAGGCTGGCGCGCAGTGATCGAAACTAAAAATCTTGTGAAATCCTTTCATTCTATCGAGGTGCTCAAAGGCGTCTCCGAAACCATACAGCGCGGCGAAAAAGTGGCGATTATCGGCCCCTCCGGCAGCGGAAAGAGCACATTTTTGCGCTGTCTGAACCTGCTTGAACGCCCCACGAGCGGTGAGATCTGGTTTGAAGGCGACTGCATCAGCGATAAGGGCGCGGACATCAACGCGGTGCGGCAGCGCATGGGCATGGTGTTTCAGCATTTCAATTTGTTTCCGCACCTGACGATCCTGGACAATATTATGCTGGCGCCGGTGCAGCTCAAGCGCATGGACAAGCCCGCGGCGGAAGCGAAAGCAATGGAACTGCTCGAGCGTATCGGACTCGCAGATAAGGCCAAGGCGTATCCCGCAACGTTGTCCGGCGGCCAAAAGCAGCGGATCGCAATCGTACGGGCGCTCGCTATGAACCCGGAAGTGATGCTGTTTGACGAGCCGACCTCTGCACTTGACCCGGAGATGGTGGGCGAGGTGCTGGATCTCATTCGCGAGCTTGCGGAGGCGGGCATGACCATGGTTATCGTGACGCATGAGATGGGATTTGCCCGTGAGGTGGCAAGTCGCGTGCTGTTCATGGATGAGGGAGAGATCAAGGAGCGGAATACGCCGAAGGAACTCTTTGATCATCCCCAAAACGAACGTCTGAAAACCTTCTTGTCCAAGGTGCTGTAAAATACAGTGAACGGAATTTGATGTGATCTGCGCCGAGCGGGAATTCATCCTGCCTCGGCGTTTTAGATTGGGCAATGCGCAGGCGTGATCGCGCTTGCCGCATGGGGATACGGTGTGGTATGATTGCCCTGCAAAGAGAAAAACACAGTCCGGTTGGTAGTCCGGACGCGGCGAATGCCGTCAGTAACCTGCCTCCTTGGTTGTCCGCTCTCTGCAAGGTTTTTAGAGATAAGGAGGAAACGGAAGATGGAGCAGGCCGCGGTGAAACTCACGGTCTTGTTTGCCGACCCATTTTGGATCGGATTGTACGAACGGGAATGCGGCGGACGCTATGAGGCGGCAAAGGTCGTGTTTGGTGCTGAACCGCGGGATGCGGAGGTGCAGGCATGGCTCTTGCAAGATGTTTACAAATTGCGATTCAGTCCTTCGCTTGAAACGGAAGTGCAGGAGACACGGCGCATAAACCCTAAACGCATGAAGCGTGCCGCCGAGCGTCAAACGGAGGCTCGGGGACTCGGCACAAAAGCGCAGCAAGCGCTTAAGCTCCAACAGGAGCAGGGGAAGATAGAGCGAAAGATCAGAAACCGTGAAGAGCGGGAGCAGGAGCAGGAACGACTGTTTCTGCTGCGCCAGCAAAAACGGAAAGAGAAACATCGCGGGCATTGAAACAAAGAAAAGCCGGAGCTGCACATGAACAGAACAGCTCCGGCTTGCAGATGCAGCGGCTCAGAAATCGCGGTTGATGACGGCAGGGGGCGCTTCAAGCAGAGCGGGATTTGCGAGGTACTGCTTGAGACGCTGGCAGACCTTTGCAAAATAGCTGCCGGAGCAGATACGTTCGTCCATAACGATGCCCATGGGAATGCAGCGCTCGAATACGACTTCGCCGTGCTTGCGGACCGGGACCTCACGCAGATTGCCCATGGAGACGAATACGCTCGTTGTGCCGAATTCGTAAACGTGATGATAAATGTGGTTCGTGCGGATGCTCGCAAGGTTCGTGATACCAAGACTGATATGGAACGGACTGGCTTCGATGACCTTGCGCGGAAGCAGACCGTACTTATCGAGCAGCTTGAACAGACCTACGCCGAGGTTGCATAGTCCAGGAATGGCAAGGAGCTTGCGCATGATGTCGTCGGTCGCGTTGTTGTCTCCTGATTGGCGGTTTGCCTCAATGTACTCGTTCATGATGCGGTGAACGTCATAGATGGTGTTCGAAACGTCAAAGTACATCTTTGACATCGTGCCTTCGCCCTGGCCGGGCTTCAGAACGACCATGCCGACCGTGAACTCGTTGCGCGCATAGATCCGCTTGTTCATGATGAAACGGTTCAGCATGGGGTATTCCGCGGCCGCCCGCAGATACGCCGCGATCACGATGCCGAGATGCGACATTTCGTAGCCTTCCTTGCGCTTGCGGTTCAGATACTCCTGCATGGGCGCGACGGGGAAGTCCAACTCGATCATATTCATGGCGTCGTACCGTTTCTCCAGAATATATGGCACGATCGCATACATCGGTTCCGCGTTCTTGACTCGCTTTCCGTCTTTTCGCATATTTGCTCATCCCTCCCAAAGTGTTACCCGTACATGATACAGGAATTGTGACAAAAAAGCAAACCCCAGTCTCATGAATAGCCCCGCATATGCCGGGGCTGCCCGCAGAAACGCGGCGCCTTGGCCGGCAAGCGAACGGCGTGTCAGCGCGTGACAACGAAACGGTCGTGCGGCATGTCGATGCCGCGGTAGTGTTTTATCCAGGAATCCACGGGAGTCATGCCGATTCGTCTTGCAACGTTTTGCGACGGAAGATTCATGTCGCGGATGATAGAGCACACCTCTTCGGCATTCAGAACTTCAAATGCGTATTGCTTGCAGGCGGCGGCCGCCTCGGTCGCATAGCCTTGATGCCAAAACTTTCGATTGAATAGATAGCCGATCTCCAACACCTCCGTATCCTTCCACGGCTGCATGGTGAGCCCGCACTGCCCGATCGGTTCGCCGGATTCTTTCAAAACGACGGCCCATAACCAGAATCCCCATTTTCTATACTGTGCAAGCTGGCGGTCGAGTCATTCCCGGACCTCTGCGTCGCAGAAAGCGCCCGCATAGGCATACATCGTTGCTTCGTCCTTCAGGATCGCGCAAAGCGCATCATGATCCGACGGCGCCAGTTCTCTCACATATAATCGTTCTGTTTCGGGATACATCGCTCCACCTCCAAAGATAAATTTCATTATACCATAATCGCAGAGGGATCTGACGTAAAGCTCCATATTCTCAACAGCCTCGCGCCTTGTTTCTGCCATAGATTCTGGTTAAGATAAGTGGCGAACTCAAGAAGGAGGTTTGGCTTTTATGGAACAAAACGATAACGCCTTCATCGCGGCGAGAGAGAAAAAGCGCAGACAAAAGCGGATCCGCAGCTGGATCGTGTCCGGCGTTGCCGCGATGGCCGTTGTTATTGCCGTAATCCTGCTGTATACAGGCCTGTCAAAGGGCGAATCGGATGTGAGTGTCGAGGAATTTCGCGCGGTCGCGGTCTCTGAAGGGGAGATCAAGACGACCATCAGCGGCAGCGGCACACTGTCTGCACGGGAACAAACGACGGTGACCGCGGCAGGGGACGGAAGAGTGGAGGCCGTACTCAAAGCACCGGGCGAAACGGTGGCGGCCGGCGAACCCGTACTGCGGCTGACGAGCGAAACGATCAAATCGGAATTGGATACGCTGTATGTACAGCTTGCTGCGGTGCAGAACCAGCTTGCCGGAACGACGCACGATAGAACAAACCTGAACGTGACCGCGCCGAGAGCGGGGATCGTTAAGGATATTCGTGCGGCGGCGGGCGATGCCGCGGAGAGTTTTGGGTATCTCTGCGTGATCGCGACCGATGGAAAAATGAAACTCACGATCGCCGCCTCGGAGGGTTTGACCGCATATCGGGAAGTCATTGTAGATGTGGACGGCACGAAGACCAAAGCGACGGTCGTTTCCGTTTCCGACGGAAAAGCGGACATCCTGTTTGAGGATGCAGGGTATGCCTGCGGCACGCCGGCCTCTGCGGAGACGGCGGAGGGCGAAGCGCTTGGCAGCGGCAGGATTGAAGTCTCCGATCATGTGATCGTGCGCGCAGATGCGGGATGCATTGATGCCGTGCTCGTGACGGAGAACCAAAAGGTTGCAAAGGGCGAGAAGCTGTTTACACTGAGAGCCGGTGCGCCGACAAGCGCTTATGAAACGCGCAAAGCAAAGGAAACGGAACTCCGAAAGCAGATCGAAACGCTGGAAGACGCGCTCACGATCACATCGGACTTTGACGGTATTCTTGCCGAGCTCTCCGTGCAGGCGGGTGATGAAGTGGCCGAAGGGGACGCGCTCTGCGTGTTTACCAGAACGGACGGGTATACATTGCAGCTTTCGATCGACGAACTGGATCTTGCCTCCGTGCAGCTCGGGCAGGCGGTCGAGATCACGCTGGATGCTTTGGAAGGGCAGAGCTTTTCCGGTAGGGTCACGAATCTGTCCTATGCGGGAAGCGGCAGCTATGTTACGACCTATACCGCCACGATCACGACAGAGCCGATCGCGGGCGCATACCCCGGTATGAGCGCTTCCGCCGAGATCACGACGGCGACGAGCGGAACGAGCCTGATCACTCCCGTCGGCACAGTACGGTATGAAAACGGACAGGCCTACGTGCTGCGCGCGCCGGAGACCGCCCTCGAAGGTGAGCGCGTTCCGGCAGAGCAGGTCGACGAAGCGAATCTTGAACATGTCTCCGTCACAACGGGCATGTCGGATGGCACATACCTCGTGATTACGGCCGAGGGCCTCAGCGCAGGCGATCTGCTGTATGAGAAAACGCTGGAGACCACGGCGGTTTATACGCCCGACAGCGACGCGGTGCAGTTTCCCGGCATGACGGTCGGCGAGATGCCGGGCGGCGGGTTTATTGCGTCCGACGGCGGTTTTGAAGGCAGAGACTTTGGCGGGGAACGGCCTGAAAACGGACAGCGTCCGAGAAACTGAGGAACGCTCGCCATGCTGCAACTACAACATATCTCAAAAACCTACTATGTGGGCGATGAAGCTGTCCACGCGCTGGCGGATGTGTCGCTGCACGTGCGGCCACACGAATTTGTGGCGATCTGCGGCCCGTCCGGTTCGGGAAAAACGACGCTGATGAATGTGATGGGTTGCCTGGATCTGCCGGATGCGGGAACATATATCCTGGACGGCGTCAATATTGCGGACTGCAATGACCGGGAACTCTCTCGCATTCGGAGCGAAAAGATCGGATTCGTCTTTCAGCAATTCAATCTGCTCGATCAGATGAGCGCGCTTGAAAACGTAGAACTTCCCATGATTTACCAAAAGGTCGGCGAACGTGAACGCCGGGAGCGCGCGCAGGACGCCTTGACGCTGGTCGGGCTCGGCAAACGAATGCAGCACCGGCCGTCACAGCTGTCCGGCGGACAGCAGCAGCGCGTGGCGATCGCGCGGGCGCTTGCCTCCGGCGCGCAGGTCATTCTTGCGGACGAGCCGACGGGAAATCTGGACAGCCGCTCCGGTACGGAGATCATGCGGCTGATCTGCGACCTTGCAGAGCGGGACCATACCATCGTCTTGATCACACACAATCAGGAGGTGGCCGACATGGCCGGACGCACGGTCTATGTTCACGACGGCCGGTTGTATGAAACGCGTGAGGAGGTGCCGTCAGGCTTATGACGATGTTCTTTAATACCCTGAAGCTTGCCGTGCGTTCAACGCTTGCAAATAAAATGCGTTCGTTTCTGACGATGCTCGGCATTATCATTGGCGTTGTGAGCGTGGTCATGCTGATGTCCATCGCGGAGAGTACGACCTCGTCGATCACGGACGCTATCTCCTCTATGGGTTCCGACCTGCTTACGGTCATGGTGACGGATGACGATGTCAAGCTTAAGAGCGACGATTACATAGAATTGACGCAGTATGACGCGATCAAGGGCGTCGCTCCGTATCTGACCATCAACGGCACGGCGCGCAGCGGCTCGGAATACGTTTCCGCTTCCGGCATCGGCGTAACGGCGGAGTACCAGGAAATTGCCGATCTTGCGCTGCAAGCGGGCCGCGGGATCCAGCCCACGGATCTGGAATGGCGCACGAATGTCGCGGTGATCGGCACCGAGATCGCGGAGGAACTGTTTGAAAGCTATGACGTGATCGGAAAGACATTTCAGATGAGCAACCGCACCTTCACGGTCGTTGGCCTGTTGGAGGAGAGCGGCACGGATTTTACCGGATCGCTCGATGCGCGCGTGCTTATCCCGCTCACAACGGCGCAGCGCATCTCGGATTCCGCATCCGTTTCGACCTGCTACATACAGGCCGCTTCGTCGAATGACGTAGCGCTCGCGCAATCCATGACGGAAGCGTTTCTTTATGCAAAGACTGGCGATGAGGACGCGTACAGCGTATTGAATATGTCGGCATTGCTGGATACGCTGGACAGCGTAATGAGCAAAGTCTCGCTTATGCTGGGCGGTATTGCGGCGATCTCCCTGCTCGTCGGCGGGATCGGTATTATGAACATCATGCTCGTATCCGTTGCGGAACGAACGCGTGAGATCGGCATACGCAAGGCCATCGGCGCGCGCAGAGCGGATATCATGTCGCAATTCCTGATCGAAGCCTGTACGCTGTCGATCCTCGGCGGCTTGATCGGGCTCGGTGTATCCGCGCTCGGCTTGCGGGCGTTTGGTCTGATCGCGAATCTCAATGTACGGCTTGAGTGGAGCGCCGCTGTGGGCGCGCTGCTGTTCTGCGTCTTGATCGGCGTGATCTTTGGGAGCTACCCGGCAAGCAAAGCAAGCCGCATGACGCCTATCGACGCGCTGCAGCGACGGTGAGAAATGAGCGTGGACGAAGCGCAGCCGAAAGGCGGGAATGCCCGGACAAAGAGAATGTCCGGGCGTTTTTATCGCCCGTTTTCGCAGGCGATCCATGATGTTGACAATTCCTGCGGAATACAGTAAAATCTATCATTACGCTGGAGGAAAGAACGATTATGATGCGAAAGATACGGATGCAGACCGGGGAAATGAATATGCTTGAAGGGCCGCTGCTCGGCAAAATTTTTGCATTCGCTCTGCCGCTCATGCTGACCAATCTGCTGCAAACCTGCTATTCGGCCGCAGATATGATTATTGTCGGCCTTTCCGGCGTAGACGGCGCGATCGGTGCGATCGGAACGACGAATGCCATGATCAATCTTGTTCTGAATGTGTTTTCCGGCTTTGCGGTCGGAACGAGCGTCGTCGTTGCACGGAACATCGGCCGCGGCGACCGCACGGCCACGTCGCATGCCGTGCACACCTCGCTCATCGTTGCCTTGGTTTCGGGGCTCGTCTGTGCGGCGATCGGCCTGTTTATCAGCCGTCCGGTTCTCGAAGCAATGGGCGACGAGGGACATATTCTTGATCTTGCGTCGCTGTATACGACGATTTATTTTATCGGAACGCCGTTTCTGGCGCTTGCTAATTTCATGATCTCGATCCTGCGCGCGCAGGGGGATACCCGCACGCCGCTGTTCATTTTGACCTGTACCGGGTTGCTGAACGTAGTGTTGAATCTCCTTTTCGTGCTGTGCTTCGGCATGTCGGTGGACGGCGTGGCCATCGCAACGGTGATCTCCAATGCCGTTTCCGTGGTTCTGCTGGCCATACGCCTGCGCAACGACACCGGTTGGTGCCACCTTTCGCTTCGACGGCTGCATGTGGATAAGTCTGCGCTTGGCGAGATCATCCATGACGGGCTTCCCGCGGGCGTGCAGGGCGCGCTGTTTTCGCTTTCCAATATGCTGATCCAGTCCACGATCATCGGGATCAATAATTCGACCTGCCCCGGCGGCTCGGAGATCATCGACGGACATGCCGCGGGTTCGAGCATTGAGGGCTTCCTGTATACGGCGACGAATTCCGTCTCCCAGGCGGCTGTGACGTTTACAAGCCAGCATTACGGTGCGCGGAAGTATAAGCGGATCGGCTCGGTCATGCGCAACTGTTATTTTGTTACGGCAACGATCGCCGTTTTCGGCGCAGCGCTCATCCTGCTGCTGCGGCGGCAGATCATCGGACTGTATATCACGAGCGAACTTGCGGTCGAAACGGCGATGATACGCTGCTTCATTATGCTGTCGTGTTACTTCCTTCTCGCCTTTATGGAAACGGGATCCGGTTTTCTGCGCGGGCTTGGCCGGTCGATCACCTCGACGGTCGTGTCGCTGATCGGCTCGTGCCTGCTGCGCGTGATTTGGATATGGCTCATTTTCCCGCTGGATCCCGTGATCGAAACGGTGTATCTTTCCTATCCGGTCTCTTGGGGATTGACGGCATTGGTCCACTTCGTGCTGACGCTGACCGTACGCAGACGACTGATGCAGCAGCAGGCTGCGGAACTTGGCATACCGGTGGCGGAACTTGCAGACTGATAGAACAGAATAGAAAATCCCCCGGCTCAGTTCGAGAATGATCCGGGGGATTCTTTATGCGGCGGGTCAGGCTCACTGCTTGACGCGGAACATGGCGCGTATGGCGTTCAGGATTGCGATGACCAGAACACCGACGTCGCCGAACATCGCGATCCAAACGTTTGTGAGGCCAAATGCGGTCAAGACCAGAATGCCGATTTTGACTGCAAGCGCGAATGTGATGTTCTCGCGGACGATCCGAACGGTACGCCGCGCGATTGCGATTGCGAGCGGGAGCTTCGAGGGCTTGTCGTCCATGAGCACGACGTCTGCGGATTCGATCGCCGCGTCGCTGCCCAGCGCGCCCATGGCGACGCCGACGTCTGCACGCGTCAACACAGGCGCATCGTTGATGCCGTCGCCCACAAAGGCGAGACGCGCTCCGTTTGCAAGGAGCGATTCCACGCGCGAGACTTTGTCTGCAGGCAGAAGCGAAGCGTAGAATTCGTCCACACCCGTCTCTTCCGCAACCTTCGCGGCAACTGCCGGAGCGTCGCCCGTCAGCATGACCGTGCGCTTGATGCCCAGCTTGCGAAGCGACCGTATGGTTTCGGCTGCGTCCGGCTTGACTTCGTCACTGATGACGATGTGACCGAGGTAGGTGTCGTTCTCCGCAATATGGATGATCGTTCCCGTCTGATGGCACTCATGCCAAGCGGCGCCCGCTTGCTCCATGAGCGCACCGTTGCCGACATAGAAGGTACGGCCGCTGATGACTGCGCAGAGCCCATGACCGGCGATTTCCGTGACGGACGCGATGCAGGAGGTATCGATATGCCCCTTGTGCGCCGCAACGATGGATTCACCGACCGGATGCGTCGAGTAGCTTTCTGCGGCGGCCGCAATGTCGAGCAGCTCCGCCTCCGTGATGCCGGTCGGATGAATGGCGGTGACGGCAAAGCTGCCCTTTGTGAGCGTCCCTGTCTTATCGAACACAACGGTATCGATGCCCGCGAGCGTTTCAAGGTCGTTTGCACCTTTGATCAGGATGCCTTCACGAGACGCGCCGCCGATGCCGCCGAAGAAGGAGAGCGGAACGGACACGACCAGCGCGCAGGGACAGGAAACCATGAGAAAGATCAGCGCGCGCCGCACCCACTCGACCCAAACGCCGTGGAAGAACAGCGGCGGGATGAAAGCGAGAAGAACTGCGCCGACGACAACGCACGGCGTGTACCAACGCGCAAAGCGGGTGATGAATCCCTCAACGTGCGCTTTTTTCTCGGAAGCGTTTTCCACGAGCTCCAGAATTTTCTGTACCGTGCTCTCGGCAAAGACGCTTTCGACCCGGACACGGATCACACCGGAAAGATTGATCGAACCGCTGATGACCTTGTCGCCTGCGCATTTGTCAACGGGCAGACTCTCGCCCGTCAGTGCAGAGGTGTTGACCGAGGTTTTGCCGTCGGTGATCTCACCGTCCAGAGGAATGCGTTCTCCGGGGCGCACGACGATCGTTTCCCCGAGCGCGACCTCGGAGGGATCGACGGTCGTTTCGACGCCGTTCCGGACAACAACCGCGTAATCCGGGCGAATGTCCATGAGCTGCGCGATGGACTTGCGGCTCTTTCCGACGGCGATGCTCTGGAAGAGTTCTCCGATCTGATAGAAGATCATGACGCCGGCGGCTTCAGCATATTCGCCGATGGAGAACGCGCCGATCGTGGCGATCGACATGAGAAACTTCTCGTTAAAGACCTGGCCGCGCAGAATGCTGCGCGCGGCGCTCAGGAGTACATCGTAGCCGGAGATCAGGTATGGAACCACAAACACGATGAAACGCCAGATGCCGGTCAGCGGGAGAAGGGCAAACGTGATCGTCAACGCCGCGGCAACGAGAATGCGGGCGAGCGCCCGCTTTTGCTTTCTGCTCATGGCCTTACAGAACGATCCGGCAGTCCGGCTCGACCTTCTTCGCGACCTTGACGGCTTCGCGCATGACCTCGTCGAACACGTCGTCGTCCGCATCGATGGTGAGCTTCTGCGTCATGAAGCTAAGGTGCACTTCCTTTACACCGTCGATCTTCCGAATGCCGTCTTCTACCTTTGCCGCGCAGTATGCACAGTCGAGATCCTCAATGCGAAATGCCTTCTTCATTTTGTTTCATTCCTTTCTTCAATCAAGTGTTCAAAGCCCTGTGCGATGATCGCTCGCACATGGTCGTCTGACAAGTAGTAGTAAATCGTTTTTCCCTCGCGCCGGTTGCCGACAAGGTTTGCGTTCTTCAATGTTTTGAGCTGGTGCGAGATGGCCGATTGTGTCATGCCGAGCAGCTCCGCGATAGCGCAAACGCACATTTCCGATTCGAAGAGTGAGAACAGGATCTTAATGCGCGTCGTGTCGCCAAAGATCCGGAACAGATCTGAAAGATCGAACAGCAGCTCGTCGGTCGGAAGGTCGTGCCTTACTTTGTCGAGAATGGCTTCGTGACTGTGTTGGCCGCAGCGCGTCAAAATAGATGCACCTCCGTTCATATGAAATATCATTCATATGTTTTACGATTCATATGATAAACCGCTCATATGTTTTTTGTCAAGCGGTTTTGTGGATTTCTTTTGCGATAGAAGCTGATTTTCACGCACTTTACAGGGGTGCAGACAGCGTGCTAAAATTTAATTGTATACAAAATGGAAAAGGAGCACAGGATTCATGCAGAGCTGCGATTACAAAGCGTTGTTTCAGGAAGCGGAAACGCAAATGCCCAAGGGGGCCTTTCTCATGGTACAGGGGAACCCGATGACGATCGGCTGGTGTCAATTCGGTGTCGTATGGGGAAAACCGATCTGCACGGTGTTTGTCCGTAAGAGCAGGTATAGTCACAGCCTCATTGAGAAAACGGGGCGGTTTACCGTCAGCGTGCCGAAAGCGGACACCATGAAGGAAGAGCTTGCTTTTTGCGGAAAACGTTCGGGGCGGGATACGGATAAAATGAAGGAACTGGGGCTTTCGCTGCTTCCGGCAGCGGCCGGCGGCGAGGACGGGCTTGCCGGTTGTTCGCTGCAGTTTGAGTGCCGCGTCGTGTTCAAAACGGAAAGCGAACTCGAGCATATGGATGCCGACTATCGCAGACGTTATTATGGAGACAATCAGGCGACGCCGGACGGCGATCCCCATACGGTCTATTTCGGAGAGATCCTTGCCGCCTATCGCGAATAGCACGGGGCGTATGCTGCGTCGTGCAGCGAAAACCGCATGAACTGCCGTCGTAAAGCACGGAATGAATGCCGAAACAAGAAAGCATCCGCAGGGTGGAATATCCCGCAGATGCTCTTTCTGTTTGTGCATGCTCTCCCCCAAAAGGTTGCAGCGCTGTCCGGGGGGGGATGGACAGCGCTGCGTACACAAGGATGGTTGGGGGTAGCACATGGCAGTTTCATGTGCCGTATGTCAAAACGTCCATCAGGACGGAATGACCGAGGTCAGGAGTTGTCCGGAGTGTACTCTCCGAAGGTGACGGTGAGCTCCATTTGCTTGCCGTTCCGTTGTATCGTTATTGTAGCCGAGTCTCCGGCATTGTATGCGCCGATGACGGAGGAAAGTTTGTCGTTTGAAGTAATTTCCGTACCGTCCACAGCGAGAATGAGATCGTTTGCCTGCATACCGGCCTGATCCGCAGCACCGCCTGCCATGACCTGTGCAATCTGTACGCAGCTCGTGCCGGAGCCGCCGAAGTAGCCGCCCCATCCGCCGCGGTCGGAGTGCAGCGTAACGTTCTGCGTGTAAACGCCGAGGTAAGCACGACCCTTGACGTAGCCATAATTGATCAGGTCGTCAATGATCTGTTTTACACTGTTGACCGGGATCGCAAAGCCGAGCCCCTCCGCATTGCTCGAACTGGCCTTTGCGTTCACGATGCCGATGAGCGAACCGCTGCTGTTGAACAGACCGCCGCCGCTGCTGCCCGGGCTGACTGCTGCGTCATGCTGAAGCAGCGCCATTTCGGTTCCCTGCACGTTGACCTCGCGGTTCAATGCACTGATCATGCCGCCGGTCGCCGTTCCGCGCAGCTCGCCCAAGTGATTGCCGATGGCGATGACGTCCTCGCCGACGGTGAGCATGTCGGAATCGCCGAGTGTGGCGGGCGTCAGGCCCGAGGCTTCGATCTTGATAATGGCAAGATCGTTGCGCTCGTCCGTGCCGACCAGCGTCGCGTCATACTGCGTGTTATCATTAAGCGTGACCTTAATGGAGGAAGCGCCGTCAACGACATGGTTGCAGGTGACGATGTATCCGTCGCTCGTGATGATGACGCCGCTGCCCGCGCCCGTCGTCTCCTGCGCGGAGCCGTCGCCGAAGTTGAAGCCCCAGCCAAAGTTGTAGCCGGAATTCGTGTTCGGGATCGTGACGTCAATGCCGACGACCGAGGGAGCGGCGATCTCGACGATCTGTGCTTTTGTATATCCGGCGCCGGTTCCGTTTTGCAGCAGCGAACTCCCCTGTGAGGATGCGGGCGCTTCCGTCAGAACAGAGGGCTTTTTCTCCGGCTGTGGATCCGAGTTTTCCGGGAGAGCGGCCTGCTGCTGTTCCGGCAGAGCGGAGACCTGCGTCTTGCCGAGATATGCGCTTGTCACAAACCCGCCTGCGACGCCCGCGACCAGCGCGGCAACAAGGACCGCCGCGACCAGCGCAGCGATGCTGACGCCTTTCTTTTTTTTCGGCTGCGGGTTTTGCTGTGCCTGGTATTTTTGATACCGTTCATACCAATCGTTGTATTCCATATCGAAAACTCCTTTCGATCAGTTTCATTTTCTGTAGATAGCATACCCCGTGATTTTGAACAGATGATAGTGTTTCTTTGTTTGCTTTGTGGAGAATATTGTCTCTTTTGTGGCAGTGAAACGCGGACGGCATTTGATTTGCCTACCGAAGAGGTGGTATAATCAATACCCTATAAACGAAGGGAGACGGAGCATGATCTCTACGAAGGGTCGATATGCGGTTCGTATTCTGCTGGATCTGGCGGAGCATCGCGATGCGGGATATATTCCGATGAAAGAAGTCGTGAAACGGCAGGGGATGTCGCTGAAATATGTTGAACGGATCTTGCCTGCACTCAGGGATGCGGGCCTGATTTCCGGCCTGCATGGGAAGGGCGGCGGATACCGGCTGACGCGTGAGCCCGAGCAGTATACGCTGTTTGAGATCCTGCGCTGCGCAGAGGGCGATCTTGCGTCGGTGGCCTGCCTGCAAGAGAATGCGGCGCCCTGCGCTCGAGCGGCAGAGTGCAGAACGCTGCCGGTATGGAAAGCATATGACGCGTTGACAAGAGAGTACTTTTCCGGTATTCGGCTTTCCGATCTGTTGCAACCGACCGCACGGGAATGCTCTGCACGCAGGGAATAAAAACGATATACGCTGAACGGCCCGCATACTTGATTCCAAGTATGCGGGCCGCTGCGTAAAATGACAGGGATTCCGGAAACCGGGGGGACGCGGTCACTCCGCAAACATCGGCGTGGACAAATATCTGTCGCCCGTGTCCGGAAGCAAAACGACGATGTTCTTTCCCGCAGCCTCCGGTCGTTTGGCGATCTCAATGGCGGCCCAAACCGCAGCGCCGGAGGAGATACCGACGAGGATCCCTTCGCGACGGCCGATCTCGCGCCCGATGGCAAACGCATCTTCGTTCCGAACGGGGATCACTTCGTCATATACGGCGGTGTCCAGTACGGGCGGAACAAACCCTGCGCCTATGCCCTGAATCTTGTGCGCACCGGAAACACCGGTGGACAAAACGGCGGAATCCTTAGGTTCAACGGCTACGATCCGCACGGAGGGCAGCTTTGATTTCAAGTAGCGGCCAACGCCGGTGATCGTGCCGCCCGTGCCGACGCCCGCTACGAAATAGTCCACGCGGCCGTCCGTATCCGCAAAAATCTCCGGGCCTGTGGTTGCAAAGTGAATCTCCGGGTTTGCCGGATTTTCGAATTGTCCGGGGACAAAACTGTTCGGGGTCTCCGCAGCGAGGGCTTTCGCCGCCTCGATCGCGCCTTTCATGCCTTTCGCTCCTTCGGTCAAAACGAGCTCCGCGCCGTATGCGCGCATCAGCTGCCTGCGCTCCACGCTCATGGTATCGGGCATAACGATGATGATGTGGTATCCGCGCGCGGCTGCCACGGAGGCAAGGCCGATGCCGGTATTGCCGCTGGTCGGCTCGATGATCACGGAACCCGGCTTCAAGAGCCCGGCTGCCTCCGCTTTATCGATCATCGCTTTTGCGATGCGATCCTTGACGGAACCGGCCGGATTGAAGTACTCGAGCTTTGCGATGAGGGTTGCTTTGAGAGAATATGCGGCCTCCAAATGCTTGAGGGCGAGCAGAGGCGTTTTCCCGATCAACTGATCGGCGGAAGTATAGATGTTCGACATTGCGATGGTTCCTTTCTCATTCTATTATGCGTTTTATGCGGTTTGCTGCAAAAGGGCACGCGCAACATCGAAATCCCGGAAGCAGCTGCATTTCCTTCCTCCATTTACCAACCAAAATAGTATGTTGATAGTATAATCAGAGACATCTGCTTTGTCAAGCGTGATCAAAGGACGGCGGGAAAGAAGTTTCCGAAACCTTCCATGGGAGATTTTCGGCTTGGCGGGGATACTAATGCCAAATCGGAGCGTTTGCGCATAAGATGATACAGGCGGCGGGCGCGAAAGGGAAACGTGTCTGCGGGATCGGGAAGGAAACGAGGGATAAGCGGCATGGTGACACGCACCATACATACGGAACAATATGATGTGGACCTCGGGCGCCTGCTGGCAAGGCGGCTGGAACAATGCGGCGCGGACTGCGTGCTGGAGCAGACGGGAAACGCGGCCACGATCTGCGTGCCGGACGAGGCGGCGCTGCCTGCGCTTTCGGAAGCGCTCGCGCTGCTGCTCTGCCGGGATCTGCAATACTTCGAGCTTGCGCGTATGACGGATGTGCTCCCGTATTCGCTGCAGCAGAAGCAGGAGATCCTGACGGACGCGCTGGAAAGCGCGCGCGGTTCGGAAAAGCTGGAACCCGTGCGCGCGCAGCTTCTGCAATACCTCCTGGCGGAAGAGTGCATCAATGTCGAGGGATATCTGCGCTTTCGGATGCAGGGACAGCTCGCGGACTGGCAGCTCTGCGTGGAGCGCGCGGCCGCGGATCAAATGCTGTGCCGGGAGTACAAGGAGCTTATGGCACTTTTGCGCGCGCTCAGTCCGCAGGAAGAGAGCGCCGGCGAACTGTCAATCTGCCTGCACCCGGACGGCAGCTGCACGCTGACGGATGAATCCGACGCCTGCATCGAATATGTGGATTGTTCCGAGGAGGGCATTTTGAGTCTCCTCGTCGGCATGGCGCCATCGCGGCTCACGGTATACGACCTGTCCGGCGGCAGCAGCGGACTTGCGGAGACGATCGCGCGGGTGTTTTCGGGACGGGTGCGCATCTACCGATAGGATCCCTTGACGCAAAATGAAAGATGTGATAGACTTTCATCCGGCAAATACGGAAACGTTTTGCAGCGGAAAACAAAGTAGATCATCGGAGGACACTTGGCCGCAGCCAAGCAGTCGAGAAGATGTCGAGTGCGCTCGGAAGGACCGGGCGCTTTTGTTTTGCTTCGGAGAAAGGATGAGAGGAAACATGGATCTGCTTCGGGATGATGTGCGAAAGACATATCGCAGGTATCTTGCGGCGGCATTTGGCAGCTCGTTTATCAGTACGATCTATTCGTTTGTTGATATGATCGTCGTCGGACAGTATCAGGGGCCGAGCGGCACGGCGGCGCTTGCACTGATTTCGCCTGTTTGGAACATCATTTTCAGCCTGGGCATGCTGTTCGGCATCGGCGGTTCTGTACACTTTGGTATGCTCCGCGGGGAAAAGGACAATGTGCCCGACACGGAGAACCGGTATTTTACATCCGCGCTGTATGTGACCGGCACGCTCTCGGCGCTGATCATGACGGTGCTCCTTTGCTTTGACGGTGCGATTTTCCGGGCGCTCGGCGCAGAAGGCGAACTGCTGACGCTCGCGCTGGATTACTTCCGACCCGTGCGCTTTGCCGTGCCTTGCTATATGCTGGGACAGGTCGTCGCGGCTTTTCTGCGCAACGACAACGATCCGGGCCTTGCGACGGCGGCAGTGCTCATCGGCGGCCTGTTCAATGTGTTCGGCGATTGTTACTTTACGTTTGTGCTGGACATGGGCTTGTTCGGTGCCGGCCTCGCAACGGCGATCGGCAGTGCGTTGACGCTGGCCATCATGCTGACGCATTTTTTCAAAAGGAAAAACACGCTGCGGCTTGTTCCGATCCGCCAGCTTTCCGGCACCGTCGGGCGCATGATCGAGACGGGTTTTTCGGCTTTTTTCGCAGACCTTGCCATGGGCATCGTGACGGCACTGCTCAACCGCGGTATCGTGCGGTATGCAGGGACTGATGCGCTGGCGGTCTACGGCGTGATCGTGTATGTCGGGACCTGCGCGCAGTGCTCCGCTTACAGCGTCGGACAAGCCGCGCAGCCGCTCTTTTCGATCAATTTCGGCGCGCGCAAGTGGGACAGGATCCGGCAGACACAGACGTGTGCAATTCGCTCCGTCATTGTGTTTTCACTGTTTTGGACGGGCGTTTCCATGGCATTTCCGGAACAGATCGTGCGGATATTTATGGATGCGACGCCGGGCGTATTAGAGATTGCCCCCACGATCATTCGGATCTATGCGACGTCGTTTCTGTTGCTTCCGTTTAACATTTATTCCGCGTACTATTTCCAGTCGATCATGCGTGCGCGGGCGGCGCTTTGGCTTGCCGTTGCGCGCGGGCTTGTGATCAGCGGCGGTCTGATCCTTTTGCTGCCGCTGATCTTCAAGGCGACCGGGCTTTGGATCGCCATGCCGATCACGGATGCCATTACGTTTGCGGCAACGCTGTTCCTGACGATCCGCTATACGAAAACGCTCGAAGAAGGCTTGTTATAAGCCTCGGATCCGCATAGGCTGCAGCGGGGCTCCGAACGCTTGCACTTGCCGACGGAACGTATTACAATAGCCCGTGGCGGATCAATAGAGAAACGCGCAGATATGTGCAGGAGCAGAAATATGAATCAGGATTTGACCGTAGGGGAACCGAAACGGGTACTGTGGAGGTTTTGTCTGCCGTTATTCGGCAGCGTGATCTTTCAGCAGATTTATAATGTCGCGGACAGCTTTGTCGCGGGCAAGTTTGTCGGCGAAAATGCGCTCGCGGCGGTCGGAAACAGCTATGAGGTCACGCTGCTGTTCATCGCGTTTGCCTTCGGCTGCAACATCGGCACTTCCGTTGTGGTGGCGCGCCTGTTCGGCGCAAAAGCATACCGCGACGTAAAAACCGCGGTGTACACCTCGCTCATCGCGAGCTCTGCATTGTGCCTGCTGCTCATGGCAGCGGGCTTCCTGCTCAGCAGAACGCTGCTTGTCGCCATCGATACGCCGCAGGAGATCCTCACGGATTCCGCGCTCTATCTGGATATTTACATTGCCGGTCTGCCGTTTCTGTTTTTATACAATGTTTCGACGGGTATTTTTTCAGCAATGGGCGACTCAAAAACGCCGTTCTATTTCCTTGTGGCTTCGTCGCTGGCCAACATCGGCATGGACGTGCTGTTCGTGACCGCGTTTCAAATGGGTGTTGCGGGCGTCGCTTGGGCAACGTTCCTTTGTCAGGGCGTAAGCTGCGTGCTTGCGGTTTCGTTTATGCTTGCGCGCCTTCGCACGATTCGTTCGGAAAAAGCGCCGGTATTTTCGTTCGGCCTGCTTTTGCAGATCGCGCGGATCGCGATTCCGAGCACATTGCAGCAGAGCTTTGTTTCCGTCGGCAACATCCTGCTGCAGCGTGTGATCAACGGCTTTGGCGCAAGCGTGATCGCCGGATATTCGGCCTCGATCAAGCTGAACAATCTTGTCGTAACGTCGCTTGTGACGCTCGGCAACGGCATTTCCAATTTCACGGCGCAAAACCTCGGCGCAAATCGGCCGGATCGTGTTCACGGCGGGTTCCGCGCCGGATTCAAACTGGTGTGGCTGATCTGCATCCCGTTCGCGCTTTTGTATGCCTTTGCCGGGCAATACCTTCTGCGGCTGTTTCTGGATGATCCCGCAGGAAAAGCCATGGCAACGGGCGTTGAGCTTTTACGTATCGTTGCGCCCGGATATTTCCTCGTCTCCGCAAAGCTCGTTGCGGACGGCGTTTTGCGCGGTTCGGGGCTGATGAAGCGCTTTATGCTCACGACATTGATCGACCTTGTCCTGCGAGTGGGGCTTGCAAAGCTCTTTGCATCGAGCCTCGGAACGCGCGGCATCTGGATCGCGTTTCCCATCGGATGGGCGATCTCCATGTGTCTGTCTTTGGCGTTCTATTGGAATGGGCCATGGAGGAAAGCGCAGCCTGTCGAATCGGCCGCGGGGGACAACTGAGGGTGCATCCGGAAAAAAAGAATCACGCGCAACGCTGACCCGAAATCGGAACCGCTGCGCGTTTTTCATTTTGACAGAACGGATTTATGCAAGCGCATCGATCAGGCGGGAGAGCGCTTTTGCAAACATGCCGATGTGTACGCCGTCGATCAGGCGATGGTTGACCTCGACGGAGATGCCCAGCTCCGACCGATCGTCGCCAGACGGGGTGAACCTGCCCCATGCGATGCGCGGGACGGAGTCGTCCTTTGCTTGCGGCGCGGATAGGTCGCGCTCGTTGGTGAGCGCCGTCAGGTCGATCCAGGGCAGACAGGAAAAGTATATGAGGTGGTCTCTTTCCGCATTTGGATCGAAGAAACAATCCTGCGCTGCGCTTCGATCCCTTGCAGCTTGACAGAAGGTCTCGATAGAACCCTCGCAAGGCATCGTAACGATGTGGAAGAGCTCGCTTCCCTTTTTCAGATCCGTAAAGCTCGGTATACGCCGCTCCAGACGATAAACGCCGTCGCCTCGGATCGTATATTGAAATGCAGGAATGCTGTTGACCGCCTGTGTGCAGAGGTAGACCAGCGCATAGTAGAACGAAAGACCGCGCGCTTTTGCATAGCGGCAGAGCTTCGTCACGTCCTGCCGGAAGGTGACCATGTAGAACGGACCGGAAACGCTGCTGAAGAAATCGAAGAGCTCCTTCCGATCCCATGCGCCAATATCGATCTTTTCCAAGAGAGCACCTCCAGAGCAGTACGCATTTTCCATATCATATCATACCGCCCCGGAGGACGCCAGAACAAAGTGCGGGTTTATGCGGCCGCTCAGCAGAACAGCCTTGTGACCGTTGTAAAAAGGAAGCAGGCGGCAAGACCGAAGACTGTCGGCAGAAGAACAGCCAGCAGCGTCCATTTGAGACTGCCGGTCTCCTTTCGGATGGTGAGCAGCGTCGTCGTGCAGGGCCAGTGCATGAGCGAGAACAGCATCACGTTGACCGCCGTGATCCAGGTCCAGCCGTTGGCGGATAGCAGAGAATGAAACGCGAAAAGGTCGCCGATCTCAGAAAGCGTGCCTTCGCACATGTACGCCATCAGAATGATCGGCAGTACGATCTCGTTGGCAGGAGAGCCGAGCAGAAACGCCATGAGAATCACGCCGTCCAGCCCGAAGCAGCGTGCAAAGGGATCGAGAAAGGAGGCGCAGTGGGAGAGCAGACTGACGTCTCCGACGGTCAAGTTCGCCATGAGCCAGATGACAAGCCCCGCGGGCGCGGCGACCGCGGCGGCGCGGCCGAGCACGAACAGCGTGCGATCAACGACGGAACGGACAATGATCTTACCGATCTGCGGCTTGCGATAGGGCGGGAGCTCAAGCGTGAACGAGGAAGCAACGCCCTTCAGAACGGTCGCGGAGAGCAGGCGTGAGGCGAGGAAGGTCATCAGCACACCGAGAAGAATGATGCCTGTGAGCGCCGCAGCGGAGACTGCGGAAGAAAGGAGGCCGCCGCTTTCGGCAGCAAAAAACATGGTGATGAGCGCGATAAGCGCCGGAAACCGACCGTTGCAGGGGACAAAGCAGTTTGTAAGGATGGCGATGAGCCGTTCTCGGGGCGAGTCAATGATGCGGCAGCCGACCACGCCTGCGGCATTGCAGCCAAAGCCCATGCAGGTGGATAGGCGTTCTCGGAATGCGGTGAAAAGACAATGCGCAAACCATTCTTCGAACGGGAAATGCGCGGGCGGCGCATGATGCGGAGATGAAATTACTGATGTAAGCCACTTGATTCCGGCCGCTCTGCCGCTTACAATAGATACAGCTTGAATTTGTATTGATCGAAGGGAGCGTCATTATGCGGTGCAGTTGTCAAAATTGCGGGGTTTATATGGTGCAGGACGAGCGGGGACTGGAGAGCCGCTGTATCTGCCCCAACTGTTTTTGGACCTGTTCCGCCTGTATGGGAACGGAGCAGACGCCCGTACAGAAGGAGGGCCTGGAGCTGATCGCGATGCTCCGCGAACGCTATGATCGGCAGCAGGATACAGAGGAATAAAACGCCATTCCTGCAAAAGATTCACATCGGCCGCGGCCGTTTGCGGATCGGTGACACTGTGCGCCCAAACCACCGGAACAGAAAACGGTTGCCTTGTACGGTATCAGAAGAATTGCGAGCGTTCTCGTTTGACATTACACGGTGGGAGAATGCCGAAAACAAAAGCCCCGCGCGATCACTCGCACGGGACTTATTTGCATGTTGACGGAGTTATGCGGCCGGATCGATGATGATGGGGCCGGGATTGGGTTCCGGCGTCACGATAATCGGATCGGGCGTTGTGATGGGTTCGGGCGTAATGACGGGAAGATCAGGCGTCGGCGTAACGATAAGCTCGGGACCGACACGTTTGGAACCGGCGAACGCACGGTAGGTGGATTGCGCCAGCTTCTCCGTGCGGACTTTCTGCCCGTTCTTGTAATAGTGCTTGTAGGACTGATAGACCGAACCGTTCGATGTCGGAACGTCGATCACTTCCGTGCCGGGCGCAAGCGTCGGATCCAGCGTGACGACCATTTCGCCATCGGGATAGACCGTCGAAACCTTCTCCGCTGACAGCCGGATCTCATCATACTCCGTCGTATTGAATGCGCAGCGAATGATCTTGAAGTATACGGTTTTTCCGGACGTCCAGGCAAAGATGACCAGATCGCTGCCGGTGTTGTTTTTGAATTTGAAGTCGATGATGTTGCCGACCGAGTTGATGGTCGCATCCAGACCCTTCGAAATATAGGAGACGGGCATGGAGTGATTTCTGCGATATACGACCTCAAGATCCGCCTTGACCACGGCATTGTAGAGCGTTGAGGAAAGCTGGCATACACCGCCGCCAGCCTGGAGATCCGTTGTGCCGCTCACATAGGCGTTTGCTTCCTTCCAGCCGTTGCTGTAGGTGCGGACGCCGAGCGTATCGTTGGTCGAAAACACCTCGTCCGGCGCGAGAACCTTCCCGTTGATGAGGTCCGCACCCTTTTTGATGTTGAAAATGCGGTTGCTCGTACTTCCCTTGAAGCTTGTTTCGGCGGTGATCTCGATCATTTGGAGATGTTCGCCCTTGACCTCCGGCTCGACCGTTTCTGCGGGAATGGCGATCGGAGCATGGTTGTTCGTCAGGATCGCGTTCGTGATGGCGGAGACCAGCTCCGTCTCCTTTACCGTAACGCCGGGGACGGCGTCGCTCATCGTAACGGTGTGATTAACGGTGTCCACGGTTCCGATGGAGGCGTTTTTGACCGATTGGTTCAGCTCCGCGGCAAGCCCCTTTACATACTCCGTCACGGTGTTGAAATCGTACTGTGTAGTCAGCGTATAGTTCTTCCCGTTTTTTTCGACGTCCTCCGCCTGCGAGAGCGCGGTCTGCATATCGTTTGATTGTGCGAGTTTGCCGGCATCATTCAAAACGACGTCGAGATTGCTTGTCGCCACCAGCGTTGACAAGTCGAACTGGTAGGTCTTTCCGTCGTAACTCAGCGTCAGGCTGCCCTTCGGCGTCCGCTCATCGATCAGACTCTGCAAAGCGGACTCAGCCTCCGCACGGGTCATGCCGCCAATGGAAACGCCCTCCACGGTGACACCGGGAAGATACTTTCCAGAATGCATGATCGCGTCATATTTGGCCTGATCCTCCTCCTGCTGCTTGCGAAGCGCCTCCTCCTCCGCCAGGGCGATGGCCGCCCGTTCTTCCGCAGCGCGCGCCTGTTCGGAAACATAGAGATATACACCGCCGACGATCAGCAGTACGGCGATGAGAGCGGCGACGATGATAATACCCGGCCGAATGCCGCGCTGACGGCGCTTTTTGAAAAGCGGTTCGTTCTCCAAAACCAGGCCGATTTCCGAAGTATCCGGCGAATCGTCCGGCAGCACGGATATTCTCTTGTTTTCGTGACGCTTAGCCAAAACATAACCCCCTTCAGCTCGATTGCAATATCTTCATTATGCAACAATTCACAACGTATTCCCATCCAAAATGGGATTTGTTACAATTTGTTCATCGCTTGTTTCCGATTCCGGCGCGGCTCGGTCAAAGCCTTTATAAAAAAGACCGAACACAGACCGCTTTGGTTGTGATATAGTATTGACATGAAAGAAAAACGCAAACAATCGGGGAAATCCCCCATGGATGCAGCGCTCGGATATCTTGGGTACCGTGCGCGGACGGTCCGGGAAGTGGAGCGCTATCTGGACGAAAAGCAGTACGGCGAGTACGAGATCATGCAGGTGATCGACCGGCTGGCGGAACTGGGACTTGTGAATGACACTGCTTTTGCGGAGGAATTTATCGCCTCACGGCTGCGGACAAAGCCCGTGAGCCGGCGGCATCTTCGCGAGCAGCTGTATGCGCACGAGCTGCCGCGTGAGGTGATCGACGAGGCACTTTCGACGATCACCGATGAGATGGAACGGGCGAATGCGCTGGAAGTCGCGAAGAAGTATGCAGAGCAGTTTGCATCACTGCCGCGGGAAGAACGCGAGCAGCGCGTGACCAAGCGCGTTCTTGCGCGCGGCTTCTCATATGAAACTGTGAAAAACGCCATGGCGGAGCTTTCGCTCACGGCGTCCGCGGAGGACGGAGACGCGGAGGAAACAGAGATATGGTGATCGGCATCGGCGTTGACATCGTGCAGGTCGACCGGATGCAAAAAGCGTCGGAAAAACAGCGTTTTCTCTGCCGGGTCTTTACGGAGCGGGAGCGCGCCTATGCCGCGTCGCGGTCCATTCCTGTGGAGAGTTATGCGGGAATGTTCGCGGCAAAGGAGGCTGCGGCAAAAGCGCTGGGCAGCGGGTTTTCCGGATTTGGCCCCGATGCGGTCGAGATCCTGCACGACGCATCCGGCGCTCCGTCGCTCAAACTGCATGGCGCAGCGAAGAACCGCGCGGAGACGCTTGGGGTCGAGAATGCCTTTGTCAGCATTGCACATGACGGCGGGTTGGCTATGGCGGAAGTCATATTGGAGGGATCACATGCAAAGAGTGTATGAGCCAAGGCAGATGCGAGAGATCGACAACTGCTTGACCGAGGAATACGGTATTCCCGGGATCGAGCTGATGGAGCGCGCCGCGCAGGGCGTCGCAGAGCGCGTGCTTTTGCGGCTGGCCACGTTGGAGAACCGAAAGGTGCTCATTGTGTGCGGATGCGGCAACAACGGCGGGGATGGGGTGGCCGTTCTGCGGCTGCTGCATGAGGACGGTGTTGACGTCAGCGCCGCACTGCTTGCGGAAGAAGAAACATATGGTGGGGATGCGCGGATAAACCTGAACCGCGCCAAGACTGCGGGCTGCCGGTTTACCGACATTACGACCGGCCTTTCGGAAAAACCGGGGCTCGTGGTTGACGCTTTGTTTGGGACGGGGCTGTCCAGACCGCTCAGCGGTGATGTGGAAACGAGCGTGCAGGCGGTCAATGCCTGCGGTGCGTATATTCTTTCCGTCGATATTCCATCCGGTGTGGACGGTGCGACAGGCGAGGTGCAGGGCGCAGCGGTCAGAGCGGACGAAACGGTAACGTTTCAAAACTATAAGCCCGGTCTGCTGCTGTTTCCGGGAAGAGAATACGCAGGAAACGTCTGCCTGCATCCGCTTTCGGAGCATGTTCCCGATGTGGAAACGACCCTATATTTGCAGGAGAAGGAGGACATTGCCGCATTGCTGCCGCCGCGGCCGCTCGACAGTCACAAGGGACGAAACGGGCGAGCACTGCTTCTCGTCGGCAGCGAACAATACACGGGAGCCGCGCTGCTTGCGTCCGCGGCGGCGCTTCGCACAGGCGCGGGACTTCTGACGGCGGCGGTGCCGCGTCTCGTTAAGCCTGCGTTTTCCTGCCTGCCGGAGGCGATGTGCTCGCCGGTCGGAAGCACCGGGACGTGGGATCGCGAGAGCTGTGCGGCAGCCAAGCTGCTTCTGAAAGACCGCCAGGCCATCGGCGTGGGCAGCGGCATGGGGGAGATCGAGGATCCGAGCCTGCTTGCGGCGGCGATGGAAACGAAAACCCCGCTTGTGCTTGACGCGGACGCACTGAATGCACTTTCGGCGCACAGAGAGCTGTTTGGAAGCCTGCATGAAAGCGTGATCCTGACGCCGCATCTGGGGGAAATGGCGCGGCTGACGGGAGAGAGCGTCCGCGCTATCCAGAACGCGCCCATGGAGTACGCATGGAACGCTGCACGCAGGTGGCACTGCGTCGTTTTGCTCAAAGGCGCGACAAGCTGCATCTCGGACGGACGGCGCGTCGTGCTGAACACGAGCGGAAATCCGGGCCTTGCGAAAGGTGGGAGCGGCGATACGCTCACGGGCATACTGACCGCGCTTCTCGCGCAGGGACTGCCGCCCATGGACGCGGCCTGCGCCGCGGCGTACCTGCTTGGCGCATCGGCGGATACCGCGCTGAAACTGTTGGAAACAAGAATGCTCCTTGCAAGCGATGTGACCAATGCGATCCAGGAGACGCTCGGACAGCTGTTCCGGGACGGGAAACGGGAGAATTGAAAAAACGCTTTGCCATAGAGAAAAGCAGCCGGTTTTGCCCGACTGCTTTTTCGTTGCAGTTTGGTTTTATCGCAGGTAGATTCTCGGAACACGGTCGCTGATGCTCAAAAGGATCTCATAGCTGATCGTATCCGCCCAGTCTGCGATCTCATCGGCGGTAATGGCGTCGTTCCCCTGTGCGCCAAGCAGAACCACTTCGTCGCCGATCTGTACGTTTTCTATATCGGTCACATCGCACATGACCTGATCCATGCAGACCGTCCCAAGCAGCGGCGCGCGCTTTCCGTGGATGAGCACCTCCGCGCGGCCGGTGAGGCTGCGTTTATATCCATCGCCGTAGCCGACCGGAAGCGTAGCGACCAGCGTCGGCTTTTCGGCAATAAACCTGCGCCCATAACTGACGCTTTCACCGGCTTCGATCTGTTTAATGTGAACGATGTTTGTTTTCCAGCTGAGCGCGGGCCGCAGGTCAAACGTCTCCACCGGGTGACCGATCGGGTGGTAGCCATACATGGCGATGCCGCCGCGTACCATACCGAACTGCAGCTCGGGCAGCGCCAAAGCGGCGCCGCTGTTGGCCGCGTGGAGAAGCGGGGCGTATCCGGCCTCGTGTGCAATGTTTGCATATTCCAGGAACCGTTTGCCCTGTTCAAGCGTGAAACTGTGATCCGCAAGCTCCGAAACGGCAAAATGCGTGAACATACCGTCAAAGACGAGATTCGGGCAATCCGGCAAAAGATGCAGCGCTTCGCGGAAATCCTCGGTGCGTTTGAACCCGATGCGGTTCATACCGGTGTCGATCTTGAAGTGGAACCGGCAGAGCTTTCCGAGACGCGCCGCCGTGTTTTGCAGCTCTTGCAGCGTATGTGTCGAAAAGACCGTCGGGATCAGATCGTTTTCAACAATGCACGAAAGATGCGTATCCATGGAAGCGCCGAGGATCAGGATCGGAATCGTGACGCCTGCGGCGCGAAGACGTGCGCCCTCCTCGGCAATGGCAACGCCAAGGCAATCCGCGCCGTGCTTTTGTACAAAGCGGGCGACCTCTTCGATGCCGTGACCGTATGCGTTGGCCTTGACGACAGCGAGGTATTTCGTTCCGGGCTTTTGCAGCGCCTTGATCACGGAAATATTGTGAGCAATGTTATTCAGTTGGATCTCTGTGTTGGTTGCGCGCAGCATGACGCCACCTCCTTTTTCAATTGCGTGGCCGTTCCGGGAACACCGGCCTTACGCTCTGCGATAAACGACGCTGCCGTTGATGATGGTGAATTCGCAGACCGCGCGGTAGTCAAACGGATGCCCGCTGTATACGGCGATGTCCGCGTCAAAACCGGGCGCGATCTGTCCGATGCGATCGGAAAGCCATACGGCTGCCGCGGCGTTTTTCGTGATACTGGCAAGCGCCGTTTCTTCATCGAGCCCCTCGCGTACCATAAGGCCCGCGCAGACGGGCAGGTACTGGATCGGAATGACCGGATGATCCGTCATGAGGGCGAAGGGGATGCCCGCGTCGTGCAGGAGCTTCGGCGCATGATAGGTCTTGTTGCGCAGCTCGATTTTGGAACGCTCGGAGAGGAGGGGGCCAAGAATCACGGGAATGCCCTGCGCAGCCGCCTGCTCCGACAGAACGTCCGCGATGAGATGCCCCTCTGTGCAGTGGTCGAGCGAAATGCGAATATGGAATTCCCGTGTGAGCCGCAGTGCGGTCAGAATGTCGTCCGCGCGGTGCGCATGGATCTTCATGGGCAGGTCGCCGGAGAGTACGGGCAGCAGCGCCTCAAGGCCGAGGTTTTTGGCAGGCGGCTTCGTGCCGTTCGCTTCGGCGTCCTCGATCGACTTTGCATACTCCTGCGCATCCGTAAGAGCCTTGCGGAAAAGCGAGGCGATGGCCATGCGGGTATAGGGCGCGGCCTTTTTGTCGCCGTATACGCGCTTTGGGTTTTCGCCGAGCGCACCCTTCATGGCGACGGGAGCCTTGATCAAACGATCCTCGATAGTCCGACCATACGTCTTGAGCGCGGCGAACTGGCCGCCGATGACGTTCGCGGAACCCGGACCGGTCACGACCGTGGTGATACCGGCGGCGACCGCCTCATCAAAGCAGGGATCGTACGGATTCAGACCGTCGATCGCACGCAGTTCCGGCGTGATAGGATTCGAGACTTCGTTTCCGTCCGCGCCCTCACGTCCCATGCCGTCTTCCCACATGCCGATGTGGCAGTGCGCGTCAATGATACCGGGGATCACATGACGGCCGGAAACATCGATCACTTCGGCCTCGGGCGCTTCCAGCCGCGCCGCGGCGGCGTGGATCTTTCTGTCCCGGATGAGTACGTCGCCAATGAAGGGATCACCGTTCATGGTATGAACGATACCGTTTTTTAAAAGCAGCATCAAAAATCGCCTACCTTATCTTTCGTATATCTTATTATTATCGCCAAGTTTTCCCTTCTTGGCAAGCAAGAATTTTATAAAACTGCGGAAGCCGGGTGACAGACCGGAATAACGGGGGGCGCAGACAGCGGAGCTGCCCGCCCTTGGACGGCGCAGCGCTCGAAATCACCGGTCAAAATGCAGCCGAGCAGACAGAAGCGCAGACATCAAGTCGGAATGATTACCGCGGAGAAAGAGCGATTCGGGAACAAAATACACTCGCACATTCGGATGTGGCGCAGAGCGGACGGCTCCGTATCGCCGAATCGCGAGACGTGCGAGTGCTTTTCAGTGAGATTACTCCGCCTAGGCGGTGGTGCGCTTACTCTTCACGCAGTTTACGGCGCAGCACCGTATTGATGGCAAGGCCGGCCGATGCGATGAAGATCAGCGTTGCCCACAGCAGGGGCTTCGACGTATCGCCTGTGGGCGGGAGCGGCTCATCCATGGGCTTATCGTAGACGACAACATCGGCGTTGCGCTTGATGAGACCGCCGAATACGAACGCCTGATCTGCTCCGTTGATAGTCAGCGTCGCATCTGCGGGAACCGAGATCACGCCGTTTTCGACGGAGAGCTTTGTGCCGTCATCCTTGGGCAAAACCTGTATTTTAGAGTCGGTGTTGCCGCTCAGATCCAGGTCTTTGTGATTGTCCGTTTTGTTCAGCAGCATCGCCAAGACGGTGTTCGGCTTGGTTCCGGCAACAACGGGGGAAGCCGCGCTGCCCTTCACAATGAGCTTGCCGTCCGTTGCCGCGGTGTTCGCGACCTTATCGCATACCTCGCCGATCAGGCCGCCCGCTATTTCGGAGGCGAGCACAAAGCCTTCGGACCTGCAGCTGTCCAGCGTAATCTGGTCCGGAGGATAACCGATCGTGCCCTCGGGGAATCTGCCGTCATAGGCCGGGGTGGTATCGACAACTTGTCCGAAGAAACCGCCCGCGACAGTACCCGTAACGTCGCCGGTCGCCTTGCAGCCGGTATAGTCGCCGCGATCCGCTTTGCCGGCAAAGCCGCCTGCCACACCATTGCTGTTCGTGACGTTGCCCTTTGCCGTGCAGTTATCAAAGGAAGCATACATGCTTCTGTTGTTGGAGTTCATCGCCGCGCCGATAAATCCGCCGGCGGGAGCGCCGCCGCTCGTGATCGTGACATCGGCCGTACATCCCGTGACCTCATGCCCTTTTTGACCGAGATTGCAGTTCCAACCCAAATTGCTGAAAAAACCACCCACTGCACACTCTGTGTTCGTGATACCGCTTGCGTCGACTTTTCCCTGCGTGTGGCAGTTCGTTGCAACGGTATGCGCGCCCGGCCAGCAGACAAACCCGCCGAAGTCCACGAGGCCCCTTGCTGTAACGTCGATCCCCTTGATCGTGCAGTCGGATAACGTCGGCTTTAACCAGCCGGTCTGCGTTTGACCGATGCAGCCGCCAACGCCGCACCCGTCGCCGCTGCCGGTCACATCGACCTTGAAGCCGTCAACGTTGCAGCCGACAAGCGCCGTAGCGTTGTTCTTCTGTAGAATACAAGTGATACCTGCGATGAATTGTGCGCCGCTTGCGGCATTTACATTCAGATTCTCAACCTTGCAGCCGGAGAGGTCGCCACCGCTGATGAAAGCACACAGACCGCCGACCCAAGCGGTGGGAGCCGTTGTCGTTGCGCGCACGTTTTTGACGGTCACGTTCCGTACCGTCGCCTGCATGCTGTTGGCGAGGATACCGCAGCGCCCGTTTCCGACGGTGGCGGACACATCCGAGAGCGTGAGATCGTGGACGCGAACGCCTTCGCCCGAGGCAAGGATGTTGAAAAAGCCCGCTCGTGCGTGCGTATCGTCAACAAGCAGCTTGAAATTGGAAATGGTCATGCCGTTGCCGTCAAACTCACCTGCAAAGGAAGCGATCGGCGTCCAGTCCATGCCGCCAAGGTCAATGCCGGCTGCAAGCTTTATCGTCTTGCCGGCAAAGTCGGTCTTGGCGATGCCCTCTGCGGTGCCGTTTGCAATGTTTGCAAAGCCGACGAGATCGGCAGCGCAGGAAAGCGTATAGACGGTTTCCTTGTCCGAATACCAGCTATAGTCGGCGGACACATCTGCGAGCGCCGAAGCAGGAATCAAAACGAAAGCGAGCAGTAGGACAATCAGAACGAAACAAATCCTCTTCATAATGTTACCCCCAATTGATGATTTATCCAGACAAGTGGACGATAGGTGGTTGAAAACAGAGCTTCTGCTGCCTGGAAAAAAGCCGACGTTCAAAGAACGCAGACTGTAATCCTTTTTTTATTTTACCATCATCCGAAAACATAAGGAGATATAGTGGTGACGATATTCGCAACGTTTGTGTACAAGACAATCGCTCCGTGCAGAATCAAGGCGCAGGGCGACGGAGACACGCAGAATTGTAGGACTGTGCTCGGCCACAGTATGACAAAGCCGTTTTGCGTATAATAGAAAACGACGGCTTGCTCAGCTTGCTGCGGGGGGCGCAATACCGGCGGCATCGCAAAGCGGAAAAGCATGAGGCAATCCTTCCTCAGATGCCGCTTACAAATCGCTGCCTTTGATTTACGTCCCTTCAGAGCCAACACGGGATCAATCGGTTTGGCTTCTTCCTAATAATATCAATCTGCTCGTTACGCGATCGATTCTTTCCGTTTCCGATATTATGGAACGAACATGGAAAACGGCGCAGTAACGCAAGCGTGAAGCCGCGGCTCATCCCGCGGGCAGCAAGAGAATGCGCATTTGATAGGCCTTTTCCTTCTGCGGGTCGAACGGCCAGAGCAGCCGTGTTTCAGACAAGACAGGGATCCCGCGCCGCGCGACGTCCGCGATGGCCTGCGCCGCGCCCTCAACGCCGCCCTCAACGCCGACACGCTGCTCTTCGAGACCGAGGAACAGACCGTGCCCCGCAAGAGCGAGCAGCTGTGCCGTGCATTCGGAAGCGATCGCGCCGTTCAGCTCGCTGATCCTGCGGAGAACGGGGACGGGATCAAAGTCGAGATAGCGTCGGTATACTCTGAGCATCTGCGGAAAAATGGCGAGCAGCTGGGAATGTACCCCGCAGCAGACCACATAGTCCGCGGGAATGCCAAGCTTGTCCAGTTCGGCAGGCCGCCTGTGCGACATTGCCTGCTCCATGCGCGCGAGAAACAGATCCGCAAAGGCATCCGGCCGTGCTCCGCCGACACGCAGACTTGTTTTGAGCGCCTCTAGGAGCGTGTCCGCGGTTTCGCGATAAATATCTGGCGTGACGCCGAGAAGGTCGGCTTCCACCAATCGAATCTTCGCCGAGTCGGCGTCTTGACGTTTTAGTCCTTCCCGCATGGCGTCTGTATTGAGATCCAGAAGGGTCAGTTGCGAAAAGTGCGCCGCAAGCCGCCGCAGATCGAGATCGTTGCATTCCCCCGCGCCGACCAGGACCGCGGTCGCGCCCGGCGGCGCTTGCCTGGTGATATACGCTGTGAGCGATGCACGGTAGTCGCGCCAATTCTCATATGCGTTTGGAATGCGCCGCAAGGAAAGCAGCGCGTCATAAAGGTTTTCCATTCTGTTGATTCAAAGAACGCATGGCGCGTCTCGCGCGCCGAGCGGCGCAGCGAAATGCCCGAGGCGTATATCCAATCGAAAGAGATGCTTGCCTCAGATCGCGGCGCCGAGATCAAACGCCGTTTTCAAGGCGGGATGCCCGGCAATGTCGCCCGGGTCATTCACGCCGCCCGCAAACACAGTGCCGGCAAGCCTGCATTTGTCAAAGCAGCAGATCCAGCCCTGCAGCCCTTGGATCGCGCGCGCATCGGCGTCCGGCGCATCATCCGCAGCGGTTGAGAGAAAATAAATATCACGGAAGCTGTAATCCCCGGCATAGATCGGGTTGCAGCGATCCAAAAGCGTTTTCAGCTGCCCGCTCATTTCATAGTAATAGATCGGCGTGGCAAAGACAACGACATCGGCATTTTTCACCTTGTCCGCGATGGCGTTTGCATCGTCGTCAATGACGCAACGGCCAAGCGACTGACAGGCAAGACACCCCCTGCAGAACGCGATTGTGTGACTGGAGAGCGATACAAGCTCCGCTGAATGCCCGGCCGATTCCGCGCCGCGTCGAAAAGCGTCCGCCAGTGCGGCGGAATTGCTCTGCCTGCGAAAACTCGCGCTGATGATCAAAACGTTTTTTTTCAAAACTGAATCCCCCTGCTGCATTCTCTTATCAAGCATTATACCGCATCGACCCGCGGAGCAGTCAAGCAGTATCGCAAACCGATTCTGTGCGGCTGTTCGCCGCGCTGCGCTAGTGGACGGTGCCGCCCGCCGCGGCCGCTGATTTCCGTAAAAGAGTGCTTTTGACGCAATTTGACACATCTGTGTCGAAAGGCTACATAAACGTTCGAGCGATACGCGCCGTCGGCACTTGAATTCCTGACGCGAGAACGTGCAGAATGAAATAGAACAAATTCTTTTCTGCAGGTGATCATGAAGCTCGCTGTATATGAGCCAACAGAATACAGCCGATATCTGGAGGGGCTGCTGCGTCAGATCAGGGACGTCGCAGGCTCGACGATCACATTTTATGAAGATCTGCAATTCATGGTGGAGGATATCGAAAGCGGCGGAGACAGCTTCGACATTCTCATCGTTGTCTGCGGCGAACGGCCCAGCGAAGGCATCAACGCGGCGTATCAGATCAAATTCCACCTAGTCGACTGTCAGATTATTTTTATCCAGCAAAGCGATCTGCTCATGCCTGAGGTATACCGGGTCGAACACGTTTGCGCGCTTTCGAAGAAACATGTGCCGCTGCTGCTGATCGATGCGGTGCAGAAGGCGGTCAAGAATCTTTTGGAAAAAGACAGGCGCGTGATCTATGTGAACGTAGACCATGAAAAACGCTATATCCCGCTCCGAAACGTTTTCTATCTTGAACGCGTACAGCGGAAAACGAAGATCTGCTATGAAACGAACATGGGGGGAAAGGCAGAGATCGAAACCTCGTTTTCCGTACAGCAGATCCTGAGCCCCTTTCAAAAGAACCCGTTCGTGCGCTGCCATAAGAGTATATTTGTCAACATGCAGAAGATCGAGGGCTTTCATTCCGCATACCTGCTGCTGACGAGCCAGGAACGGATTCCGATAGGCAGAGCATATCAGACGCAGGTAAGAGCCGCGTTTTTGAAATTCGCGGACAGCAATCTCGTCGAGTATTGAGCGTATTTCTGTCGATTCAACAGAAATTCATGTCGATTCGACACATTTTTATCACAATGCTTTCACTTCCGTTATGATGGTCTTGTTGAAATACAGATGTCTTTGCTGTTTATGCAGCGGAAAGGAGTTCATATGCTGTGCCCGAATTGCGGGAGAAACGTAAACAGGGGCGACAGGGTCTGCGGCCATTGCGGGACGCGCCTGCCCTACGAAAAGATGAGCGATCTGGAAGCGGCGCCTCCGCTTTCGTTTCTGAAAGGGGAGCAGCGCGGCAGCGGAACGGAAGCGCTGCAAAACGCGGTGAACAGCCAGGCGCAGAGGATCCGCGAACTTGCGTCAGAGGTCGAGTTTCTTCGAGCGCGGGAAGCGAAATCGCGCGGAAAGACAAAGCGTGCGTTCTGCATGTCGATCGTATCGCTGGTGCTTTGCCTGCTGTTTGTAGTCATGCTCGCTGCCGACCTGAATTATGTTGAAAGGAAGGCGAACATGGCGTTTAGTAAGGCGTCGAATTTGAGCGAACAGATAACGAATGAAGTGACTGAACGCGGAAAGATCGAAAGTAGGCTGACAGAGCTCGAAAGCGAGCTGAAAGAGCTGAAAGAAAAGTCGGAACAGGTGCAGCTGCGCTTCGAGGAGAATTTGCCCGAGGACGCAGCGGGAACCGTGGGGATGCCGTCGCCGCTTTGGTGCAAGATCGGCGCTCAGGCCACGCTTCCGACGGATAAGCCGACGCTCGACGGCTATGACTTTTTGGGATGGAAAACAAAGCCGGACGGCAGCGGGGAAAAATACACCCCCGGACAAAGCATTACGCTGACAAAAGACCTTACGCTCTATGCACAGTGGTCGCCGGAGCCGATGCCAAAGCCGATGCCAAAGCCGACGCAGGTGCCGACACAGGAGCCGGAGCCGACGCAGGTGCCGACACAGGAGCCGGAGCCGACGCTGCCGACGATGCCGCCGACGACGCCGTGACAGGACGAGGAATGATGCGGGAAAATTGCCCAGGATACAAGCAAACAGATCGTGAGATTGGGAGGGAAACGATCCATGTGGAACTGTCCGAATTGTGAAACGGAAAACGCTGAGGAAACAAAGACCTGCCTGGTTTGCGGCGCGCAGCGGCCTGCACCCGGCTGGACGGGCGGCATAAACGCCGACAAAACCTGCGGAGCGGCGCGCGGCGTACAGGAACCGACGGGAGAGACGGGCTGGCGCTGCACCTGCGGCACACGCAATGAAGATGACGCGCGCTTCTGCAAAAACTGCGGAGCGGCGCGCAGCGTACAGGAGCCGCCGAGGGAGATGGGCTGGCGCTGCGTTTGCGGTATGCAAAACGGAAACGACGCACGCTTCTGCAAAAACTGCGGAAAGCCGAAAGGCAGTGCGGCAGGGACTGTGACCACGGCGCCAAAGACGGGGGTTCAGGCCGAGTACAAAGCGCTGGAAACGAGAGCAAATATGATGCGCGGTCTTGCGATTACCTGCATTGCGGCGATGCTGTTCGTCCTGTTTTTGTTGCCCTACGCCGCTGCGGCCTATACGAGTCAGTATACGGTCTATAACAACATGGCGGGCCTCAACGGCAGCATTGAACAGATCTGCTCCGTTGTGCTGCTCTGCTTCGCGCTTCTGCCGATTCCGTTCCTGCTGATGAAGCAGACCGTAACCAAGCGCAATCTGCCAGTTACCATGTCTGCGGTGAGCGCGGGGGCAATCGCGATCTACAGCGCCGTCATCTGGTTTGGCAGCATGTTACCAACGGCTGTGCCGTTTTTGATCATCCTGTCGGCGGCGGCCGAGGTGCTTTGCACTGTCAAATACATTGAAGCGCTGAAGGCGATGGACAATCTCATGTTCCGGCCACAGGCATTGTGAAGTACAAAAACAAATATTTGATAAGAGTGAAGGAGGAATAACAGTGATAATTGCAGGTGCGATTTTATCAGTTCTCGGAATCGGCCTAACGATTTGGGGGTTCTGTTTGAACAACAGTCTGGGAGCACAGTTTAAAGCGTATCTTCTCACCGGAAATGAAAACCCCGGCACAGTCTTGATCGTTATTGGCATAATTGCTCTGGTCAGCGGCATTGTCCTTCTCATTATTGGGAAGAGGAAGGGGGTTCCTTTAGCTATTACCCTGAACTGGCACGGTAGGACATGTCCTTATTGCGGGAGAAAGCTGGACGGTTCCGCTGTGTTTTGTCCTTTCTGCGGAAAGAGCACGGCTGCTAAAGCGAATGTATGTCCAGCCTGCGGAAGCGCCCTTCCGGCAGGGAGCGCCTTTTGCCCCAAATGTGGAAATCGAGCTGACGGATCGACGCGGGGATCCGTGACGTCCGGCGACGGTTGGAGAACGCCAACCGGTTTTGACCGTTGATCCACCTGATCGCAGTTGTTTAGAGTGTTAGAAAGAAAGTAGGTAAGTAATGGAAACATCGAGTCATTGGACGGCCAAAAAAATAATCGCCTTTATTCTGCTGATTTTAAGCGCTCTTTTGATTATTTTCCCTTGGATGAATGCCTATGTGAGTATCTTGGGGCAGAGGCTTACTATTCCCAGAGTGTTGGATTACTCCAGCCCATCCGGTTATTCGGAATTCAAGACGGAGATATATGAAGGCCTTTCTGAACTTAGTCGGAACATGGCCAGCGAAGAGGGTATATATATGAGCGCGGATCAGGCAATGAGTGTGGTTGAGCTCATTCTTAATGGCAGAATATCTCCGATTGATGCCGCACGTATTTGCTCCGCCGCCGCCAGCATTCTTGCCAAGATGAAGGCTTGTATGGTCAAAGAGTATCAGGATTATTACGGTACGGAAAAGGTGGTTGCTGACTTCATAATAGATGGCGCAGATAAAGCCGCGGTTGCCGCGGTCATTATGTGGGTGCTCATTATAGGCGGTGCGATTGCATTAGCATTCGCTTTGTATTTGTTGATAAAAGATAAAAAATATAGTGCTATTCCATATTTTTGCTTTTCCGCCCTGCTGTTGATTGTTTTTGTCGTGGCGACGTCTAAAGCCAACGACGGAATCAGGCGTTACGTAGGCAGCATGTCGGACGTAGCATACTTACTCGCTGGGATTGACATCGGCAACGGGTTATCTGCGGATTTCAGCGTTTTCCACCTTGGCATTTCCGGAATACTCAGTTTTGTTTTTGCGACAGGCGCGCTTGTGCTTTCCCTGTTGCAAAAGACGGGAGAACGCAGGGCAGAAACTGTCGAGTCGTCAGGCTGGTATTGCAGCACATGCGGCAGATACAATGAAGGGGCGTTCTGCACAAACTGCGGCAGGGATCGGTACGGAAGAGCAGAGGAAGCGGAGACGACGGTATATACCCGCAGCACCACAGGGTACACGAGATTTGTGGACACAGACACAACGTCCCCTTACAAAACGGGCGGCGGCTTGAAAAAGAAAACGCACAGCGACGAAAGCGGGAGTTCTACGACAAGCAGGGAACCGGATTCGCTCTTTAAGAAAAACGACTCGCTTTAACAGGAGGAATGTCCATGGGTCGATGCTGGCGGAAAGCGCTTGCAGCACTCATATGTGCCGCGCTGCTGCTCATGCCGGGACTGACAGACGCAAAGGCGGACGGCGCGTGGGAGTGCAGAGACGGCGTGATCGCCTTCAATGACCACTATTGCGACGGTGCATCGGGAAGCGGCTTTTTCATCGGCATACCCGGCGAGCTCGTGCAGTACATCGTGACGGACAGGGCGAGCGTGGATCGGTTGTTTGAAACCATGCCGGAGCGGGGCGACGACTATTTCGGCTTTGCCTACTTTGAGTTCCGCGAGACGCCGGAGGAGATGGGCGGCGATGCCGCTGTCTGTGAGATGGAGTTCGTCTGCGATGTTCCGGAAACGGATTTTGCGATCTGCCGCCTGATGGAGCCGATCTCCGATGCGATCCCGCTCGTTTTGAAGCCTGCGAGCGCCCTGCGCGCGGGGGAGAGCGTCACCATGTTTTCTCTTCCACGGTACAACGGCATGTCGGAGGAGTGGCGCGAGACCCTGGAACCGCTGGAGGGAAGCGTCCTTTCCTGCACGCCGGATCCGGATGTGTATGTGACGCGAATCGAAACGGATCTGGAACCGCCTGCGTATTTCGAACCGGCGAACGTGCTGATGACGACGGAGGACGGCTGCGCGGCCGGCATGTACATCGACGGATACGTCGGTCTGGATCGCGTGATAAACTACCTGCAATACGCAGAGATCCCCTTCGCACTGTGGACGGAGAACGGCGTCGCAGCCGTGTACGGCGAGGAGATCAGCACGCCGACGCCCAAGCCGACGCCCAAGCCGACGCCCAAGCCGACACCGAAGCCGACGCCGACGCCGAAGTCGGCGCCGACACAAAAGTCGACGCCAAAGCCGACACAAAAGCCGACGCCAAAGTCGACACAAAACCCGACGCCAAAGTCGACACAGAAGCCGGAATCAACGCCGTCGCCGAAGATCCAGCCCGGCGCGGAAACAGATGTGCCGGCAGAGAAGCCGACGACGCAGCCGGAGGGGAACCCGAACGCTGCCGTGCGGCCGGCGGGGAAGCCATGGAGGAACAAAAACCTATACCCGGTACTCGGCGTTTTGGCTGTCCTGGTAATCGTGGCCGCTGCCGTGATTATCGCTTGCTCGACAAGAGGACGCAGAAAAGAAGCGGACGGGTCGGGCTGGTACTGCGAAACATGCGGCAAATACAACGAAACGCCGTATTGCGGAGCCTGCGGCAGGGATCGATACGGAACACTGCCGGAGACGCGGGTGAGCGGGGAATGGAGCCACAGCAAGGGGCGCGAGCCGGAGCCGCGGCCTGAATTTGAACGGCCTGCGACGGAGCATCCGCCTGTTGCGCCGCACGATATCGGCACATCGGCAGAACCGGGAAGCAGCGGTCTCAAACGGAAATTCTCCCGGCCTGATATGCGACCCGGCGCGGGTGTATCGGCAGAACCGGGAAGCAGCGGTCTCAAACGGAAATCGCCCCGGCCTGATATGGGACCCGGCGTGGATGTATCGGCAGAACCGGGATGCAGCCGCCTCAAGCGAAAATCGCTTCCGACGGAAGGAGCGCCTATGGAAGACGCCGTCTCGAGCGATCCGCTGTTTCGCCCGCCGGACGACTTGTCGTGAAGCAAAGGGAGCAAAAGCGACGGATATCAGACGGAGGCCTATGCGGCCGCGATCCGACTTGCTGATGAATCGAAATATGGATCAAGAGAAAGGAAAGAGAAAAATGTCGAATGATTACAAAATGACCTATGATGTCGACCTCGTGTTCTGCATCGATGCAACGGGCAGCATGAAAGGCGCGCTCAACATGGTGAAATCGAACGCTCTGCGGTTCCATGGCGATTTGCAGCGCAGAATGGAGGAGAAATCCAAGATGCTCAACAGCCTGCGTATCCGCGTCGTCGCGTTCCGCGATTACCTGCATGACAAGGAAAACGCCATGCTGACAACGGATTTTTTCAGACTGCCTGAGGATAACGCCATGTTTGAGCGCGCCGTGAAGAGCATCGAGCCCTTCGGCGGCGGCGACGATCCGGAGGACGGTCTGGAAGCGCTTGCCTACGCGATCCGATCCAAGTGGAACCGTGACGGCAGTACTAAAAAACGTCAGATCATCGTGGTATGGACGGACGCGCCGACGCATGGGCTCGGTTACGGCGCGGCTGCACCCAACTATCCGAACGGTATGCCGCGTTCCTTTGAGGAGCTTTCCAACTGGTGGGCGCAGGAGCCGGAGGCGCAGGGCGCGCATATGGACTATCAAGCGGAGCGACTGGTCCTGTTTGCACCGGACGAGCCGTATTGGAAGACGATTTCCGACAACTGGGAAAACGTGGTGCATTTTCCGTCGATCGCAGGCGGCGGCTGCGGCGAGCTTGACTACAACGAGATTATGGAGACGATCGTCAACTCCGTGGTGAGCAACGCCGGAAATCAGTATTGACGGAGGCACAGACATGTTGAATGTGTCACTGCTCACGGGACTGATCGTGGATGCGATCCCCGGAAAGGGGGAGGATGCCGTCTGTTCGCTTCTTGGCGAACGGACGGCGCTCATCGCCTGCATGGACGGCTGCGGCGGCTCCGGCGCACAGCGGTATGAGGTCGCCGGAGAGTCGTGCAAAGGCGCGCGCATCGCTTCGCACGAGGTGGCGGAAGCGCTCAAGTCATTTTTTGACCAAAGCGGCATCGCGCAAGACGGCGTGGCCAGCATTGGGGACGACGAGGCTGCATCGTGCCTGAAGGCCTGCATTGACGCGCGCCTTGCCGACGTCTGCGCGGCGCTCGGGGACCAGCGCTCACGAATTAAGAGCAAACTGTCCGCGGTGCTTCCGACAACGCTTGCGCTGCTGCTTGCCGAGCCTGTAGCACAGCCGGATCGCGTGTCCGCGCTCGCGATGTGGGCGGGGGATTCGCGCGTGTATGCGCTTTTGCCGGAGGGGCTGCGGCAGCTCAGCGCAGACGATGTGACGGGCGGCGCGGATGCGGAGGATAATCTGACGGACGACGGGATCATGTCCAATGCCGTCAGCGCAAGCGGGATGTATCATATCAATACGAAGCGCGTGGAGCTGCGCGGATCGTGTATGCTTCTGACTGCAACGGACGGCTGCTTTGCGTATTTTCCCTCGCCGATCCTGTTTGAAGGCGCGCTGCTGGAAACGTTGGAAGCGGCGAACACGCCCGCAGAGTGGATGGACAGCCTGAGCGAACGATTGGGACAGATTGCATCGGATGACTATTCGCTGCAGCTTGCGGCGTTCACGCAGGAGGGAGAAACGTTTTTTGATCTGAAACGCCGTTATGCGCGGCGAATGGAACGCTATCGCAGGGACTACGGAGAGCCGATACGCCGTCTCATTGCGGATGGCGACCGCGAGGGGATGCGTGCGCTTTGGAAGAACTATCGTGAACAGTATTACGCCAAGTAACAGCGAGGGAGAATTGGGATCGCAATGCCAGTAGGATCCAAAAAGAAAGAGACGCTGCCGCCGGAGGAACACGGCGGATACCGGCTGATACAGCCATGGACGACAAAGGGCGCGGGAACGTCCATGTGGTCGTTCGCGGAAAAGAGAGGGAAGCAGTACTTCATCAAAGTGTTCGTAAAGCCGGTGCTTCCAAGCCCGTCGAGCGGCATGTCGCCTGCGCTGATCGAGCGAAAAAGAAAGGCCTGCGAGCGGTTTGAGCAGAAAAAACGGCGCGTATATGCGGCCGTGAACGAGAGCGCAACGGGAAACATCGTCAAGATCGAGGACTTCTTTTTTGATAAGACCAAGTTCTATCTGACAACGCGGAAGGTGGAGGGGAAAGAAAGCAATCCCAAACGGATCGCGGCGCTGCCGTATGCGCAAAAGATGCTGTTCATCAAGGTGCTTGCCTACTCCATTTTGTCGCTGCATCGCAAGGGCATTGTACACGGCGACTTGAAGCCGGAAAACGTGCTCGTCAAGCAGAAAGAGAATGGGAACATGCTTGCAAAGCTGATCGACTTTGGCGAAAGCTTTCTGGAGACGGAGCCGTCGAACGAGCTGACGGGGGACGTTTATCTTTCGCCGGAAGGTGCGGTCGCGATCGCAAAAGAGGAGGGCTCTATTACAAGAAAGGCGGATGTGTTTGCATTGGGACTGATGTTCCATGCCTACTATACCGGCGAACTGCCGCGCTTTGACGCAGGCTATGACTACGCTTATGAAGCCCTGCTCAACGGCGGAACGCTGATACTGCATCCCATGCTGAATTCCGTTTCGGATCTCCGTGAAGCAATCGAAGGGATGCTTCGGACGAATCCGGAGGAGCGCCTTTCCATGGAGGAGGTCTATGCCCTCCTGAGCGGAAACACCCCCCGCAGAAGGGCGGTCCCGGGCGAAGAGCAGGAGCGGACTGGGTCGACGATGGAGCAGAAGAGACAGTGGCAGTGCAGCAATCCGGAATGCCATGCGCAAAACCCGGAAACAACGGAGGTCTGCCTGCACTGCGGCAGGAAGAGATCGCGCCTGAAGAGAAAAGAGTCTGCGAAGCCGGAGGGAAAGAGCAGGGATGCGGCCGCGCGGGACGAACTGCTTTCTGCACCGACGGAGCTTTGACGCGGGGAAGCGAAGGCTTGCGTTCCGAGCGCATATGCGGATGCTATGGAGATCGATGCCAAGCATAGAAGAAGATGGGAGAAAAACGAATGCATTGGAATTGCAAAAATTGCGGCGCGCCGAACGAGGACGACGCTCGGTTCTGCATCATGTGCGGAAAGCAGAGGGTTATGGAGCCGGAGACATATGAATCGGCAAGCACGGTTGACGCGGCGCATGCGCCTTGGACGTGCGCGGCCTGCGAAACGGAAAACGCGGGCGATGCGGCGTGCTGTATTGTTTGCGGAAAAGAACGGGACGCATCGACGCACGAATATGGAAACACAACGCCGGTTGAGAAAGTCGCGTCACAACAATACGGCACGTCACAACAATACGGAGAGAAAAAACACACGAATTGGGTGTTTGTCGGTGCCGTAGCGGGATTTATTGTGTTCCTGCTCCTTGTCGGGCCCAGCATGTTCAAGAACAGCTCGTATACGGGCGGTGCGGCTGCCGCCAACCCGAAGGCCTCCAAGAATGAAACGATCAAGTGGGAGGATCCGGCGCTGGAGCGTGCGGTACAGGAATACCTCGGAAAGAACGCGGTCACAGAGGATGATCTGGCAGGGATTACAGAGCTTTCTCTGCTCGGGGAGAATGTCAATTTTTCATGCAACTACTACTATGATTACTTTAACGTCGATGCGGAAGATACCGCACGGCTCGCGGACAGTGGAAACGTCAATGCGAGCAAGTTGAAAGATCTCCGGCATTTCAAGTCTTTGAAACAGCTCTGTCTGTCGAGTTGCGAGCCGGGCTTGGATCTGTCCGACTTGGAATATTGCAATCGGCTTTGCGAGTTGCGTATCTGTAATTCGGAGGACGTGGATCTGTCCTCGTTCCGGAACGGAACCGCTCTGGAAATTCTGGAACTGCGTTTTTGCACGCTCGGAGACAAAGCGGCAGACGAGAAGAACACCGAGTTGACCCATCTGGGCTTTCTTTCCTGTGCCCCGGTAGACATGCAGACCGTGACGGATAACTTTGCGGGCATTGATTCATTGGAGATCACTAATACAAGTGTGCAAAACGCAAGAAGTCTTATGCAGCTGCAGAGCCTGAGAAAATTGTGGCTGTGTGCGCCGGAGAGCATCGCATTTCTTGCACAAGTGCCGCAGCTTACCGATCTTACGATTGTATCTGCCGATGTGGAGAGCTTTGAAGTGCTGCAAGGGCTTAAGAATTTGAAGACCCTCGAATTCTATGTTTGCCCGAATCTGTCCAATCTTGCGAGCGTTCTCGATGAAAAGCAGCTGGACAGATTGGTGCTCTGGGAGTGCCCGAATACGAAGAACTTTTCCGCACTGCGGTCAGAGCGGTCGCTGAGATCGATGAAGGAGCTGACAGTGTCCGGCTGTTCCTTCTCTGACACAGCGCTGCTTGGCAGGTTTGAGCAGTTGACGCATCTGGCCCTCGACGGAACGGAGGTTAAGGACTTGACGCCGTTCCCGAACATGAAGAATCTGGAGTGGATCTCGCTTTGGGGTACGCGAGTATCGAATATTTCGCCGCTTTCACGCCTTAAACACCTGCAATACTTGGATATTTCGAAAACACAGGTCAGGGATCTGAAGCCGCTCTCGGGTCTGACAAACCTGCGGCATTTGGAGATAGTTGGAACGAATGTGACAGATCTCTCACCGATCGCGGGTCTGCCGCTGGAGTATCTTTCGGTATCGAAATCCCTTGAGAAGCAGGCGAAAGAGCTGTTCCCGGAGGAGATCATCGAGGTTTTTGACGACTGAGAATACAGTGTGGAGAAGAAAGCGGCAGGGAATGGAATCGACGGCAAGCACTGCCCCGAAGCCACCGGGATCTGCCGCTTCAATGGAATCGCTGACGGAGAATGCAGAGCATACCGGTAGATGCCCTTGTAAATTGCTGTGCAGCCAGCAGTCGCAAGGTATAGTGCATAATAACGGTTGTCCCATCCGAATCGGGAAGATGCGCAAGACGCCTGTAGAATATAGTAAACGCGGTCAACCCGAGATATGCTTCTGTTTTTCCGCCGCCAGTAGGAAACCAAATCAAATCCACAACATCTCTGTCACAGGCAGAATCATTTGTGATTGACTCAATGCTCATCAACAAAAATGCTATCTGAAACAGACGCCAAAAATAGTTATCTCTGGTTATGCCGTTAGGTTCGCCGTAATCCATAGTTTCAAGAGACTTTGTAAGGTCTTCATCTCCGGGATAGCGATCAACATCTGCCATATCGGATTGTAATTTCAAATGTACTCGCTGCATAAGCATTGCCCTGTTGTCAATTATTCTTTTCATTGCATTGCGTATATGTGCAACGAGATCTTCGGAGAGCGCACTGCTTGTCAGCCGAAAGACGAGACGGATTGCAAAATGTACGGGCATGAGGACAAATGCGTTTATCGTTCAGAAAAGCCGGAGGGAATTGCCGTCGAGATGGTTGATTGCATCATCCGCATTCTCGACTACCTTTCTAAAATTGGCGTTGACATTGAAAAAACACCGTAATTTTGATAGAAATCCGTTAAGGGCGGGGCGCAGTTCCAGTTCAGAGGGGGTGCAGTTCTCGATTTGAGGGGGTGCAAATTAGCGTTGTTTAGTATATCAGATGTAGCAATCTTTCCATCTTGCCATCCCATTCTCTGCTGGAATCGGCGCACTCTTTCAGCTCAGTTTCGATTTCAGTATTTATCGGCAGATTTTTCTTATAGCGGATGGTATGCTCAAGGCTTGCCCAGAAGTCCATAGCGATTGTACGGAGTTGTATCTCCACCGGCACATGGATCTCTTTTTCCGCAAAGA
>ERZ824600.52-NODE-52-length-169786-cov-8.298855_pt1 | contig 169786 bp, 155 predicted proteins | sample MGYA00519933_ERZ824600 | MGnify/ENA primary metagenome ERZ824600 (study PRJEB31778, sample SAMEA3449178) | human gut metagenome | biome: human gut; feature: human-associated habitat; material: faeces | place: United Kingdom | collected 2010/2012 ...
ATTTTCCTACATCAGGGGGGCTTTTGTCACTGTCCTTTTTTTCTGGACCTGTTCACCTTTTGTGATCGCCGGGGATTTTAAAATTTTCTCTTAGGAGTGGGATCAGCGGTTTCACCCAGTAACCAGGAGGTTGAAACCTTGAGCACATCGGCAAAAGCGATTAGTTCCAGATCAGTGACATATCGCTCGCCGTTTTCAATGCGGGACATACCGTTGGCTGTAAAAACGATATTGTGACGGGTATGCATCAGCGCAATTAAATCTTCCTGTGTCAACTTGGGATCAAACATATTTCGTGCAGCACGTATCCGAACCCCGGACGCATTCCTTTTCATATCACTAGCCTCATTTTAAAAGACAGGCATCCACCTAGTTAAGTGGATGCCTATTCTTTATTTATAAATGTTGTTATAAACTCTCGCAATACTTGAGCTTCTTTTTCAGATAAATTTGAGATGTTTATGGAAGAGGCGTCTTCCATACCCAAGAGATAGTCAACGGATACGTTGAAGACGGTCGCAATCTTTTTAAGACGGTCTAGCGGGGGAGATTTAGTATTATTTTCATAAGCAGAGATAGCATCTTTTTTAACCCCTATTTTGCGACCAAGTTCTTCTTGCGTCCATCTCCTGCTTTTTCGTAAGGATTTAATACGCAAACCGAAATCATAAACTTCATTATTAATTTCGCCAGCCATATAAACACCTCACATTATTTTGTAAACAATATATCTATATTATAAGATAAACTTGCTTTCTATCAGTCCGGATTATTTACATATTTTGCGGACTAAAAGAATAATTAAACGAACCGTCCGAAATAAAGTCGAACGGTTCGTTTAGTCAGGATAGACAAATGTTTCTAGAAAATTCTGAAGAAGAGTCTCCTTATCTTTGGGAAGATCATAAAGTTTAATTACCATTGCATTTTCCATTCCTAGAAGGTAGTCAACAGATACATGTAAAACAATAGCTAATTTTTTAAGATGCTCTGTACTAGGCCTTTTTGTGTTATTTTCATAACTAGATATAGAATCCTTTTTAACGCCAATTTTATTTCCTAGTTGTACTTGAGTTAAATTCCTCCTTTTACGTAAAGCCTTGATACGCAAACCAAAATCGTATACGTCATATTCAATATTGTCCGTATCTTCGGCCACGTTAATCACCTCACTTAGTTTTTATAAAAATTATACCCCAAGAATGTTGACTGATAGACATAAAAGATATATAATTATTTATACTATTAGTACGACTTTGCCGCGTAACAATCATTTATAAAAGGAGACTACCGCATGAAAAGCACCGGGATCGTGCGAAAGATCGACGAACTGGGCCGGGTGGTGATACCGGTGGAACTGCAGCGTTCACTGGGGCTTGCGACCGAGGATTCGCTTGAGGTTTTCACCGACGGGGACTATATTATCCTGCGCAGATATGCCCCCGGCTGCATGTGCTGCCACCGTGTGGAAAACCTTGTCCGGTGCGGCGACCGACGTATCTGCCGCCCCTGTCTGGCGAAGCTTTTGGACAAGGAGCCGTAATCGTGAATGCAGCGGGAGGGGTGCCGATGGATACGTATAACGGCCGGTTTGATCAGCTGTTTGCCGCGTTTTATGAAAAGATGCTCACGCCTGATGATCTCAAACACCAGAGCAGGGCGATGAATGCGGTTGCCAGGGATCTGCTGAAGCATATGACCCGGGAGGAGTATCTCAAAGCAGAGCAGCTCATCGGTGCTTATGTCGAGATTGTCGCTTTCGGCGCCTTTGAAAAGGGCTTCCGGCTTGCCGTGGAGCTGTTGACCGATCCCGACCGGAAACAGGAATGAGCCGCAGGCACTGCCTGCGGCTCATTCCTGTTTTTCCTCCCCGGCAGCCTGACCGCGCGGGCGCATATTGTCCACCTTCTCGGAATATAGTGTTGTGAGAACAAGCATCCGAAGGAGTGAGGCAGGCGTGACGTCTATCACGGACAGACAAAACGGGTTGAATCCCGTGGAAGTGGAAGCATCCCGCCGGGAAAACGGTGCCAACACGCTGACCCGCCGCAAAAAGCGGGGATTTTTCCGGCAGTTTTTGTCCAGCTTCGGCGACCCGATCATTAAAGTGCTGCTCGCAGCGCTGGCGGTGAACGTGATCTTCCTGTTCCGCCATTTTGACTGGTTTGAATCGCTGGGCATCGCTATCGCTATTTTTCTGGCTACCTTTGTATCCACGCTGTCGGAATACGGCAGCGAATCCGCCTTTGCCAAACTGCAGGAGGATGCCGGGAAAATCCAGTGCCGGGTGCGGCGCAGCGGGATGATCGTCTCGCTGCCGATCGGGGATATCGTGGTGGGCGATATCGTGCTTTTGCAGGCGGGGGAGCGCATCCCGGCGGATGGCATCCTGCTGTCCGGCCGCCTCGGCGTGGATCAGTCCGCCCTCAATGGGGAAAGCGCGGAAGCCGCCAAATCCCCCGGTGGGGATACGCTCGGCGATCCGATGTCCGGGCATTCGCTGTTCCGCGGCACCATCGTCTGCTCGGGGGATGGGGAAATGCTGGTCACGCGGGTCGGTGACAGCACCTTTTACGGCAGCCTGGCGCAGGAGGTGCAGGAAGAGACCCGCGAAAGCCCCCTCAAGCTGCGGCTGAGCGGACTGGCCAAAACCCTCAGCCATATCGGCTATGCTGCTGCGATTCTGGTGGCGGTTGCCGACCTGTTTCACTCCTTTTGTCTGGATAAGGGTATGCAGTGGGCGCAGATTGCTGCCCAGTTCGGGGATCCCGCGGCGGTGGTCGAACAGGTGCTCCATGCGCTGACGCTGGCCATCACCGTGGTGGTGGTCGCCGTGCCGGAAGGCCTGCCGATGATGATTACGGTGGTGCTGTCCTCGAATATGCGCCGCATGCTCCGGGATCATGTGCTCGTGCGCAAGCTGGTGGGGATCGAAACCTCCGGCAGCCTGAATATCCTGTTCACCGACAAAACCGGCACCCTCACCAAGGGAAAGCTGGAGGTCAGCCGGTTCATTTCCGGCGATGGGACGGAATACCGCAAGCCGTCCGAGCTGAAACGGCATAAGGCATTGTGGGAGCTGGTGGAGTGCAGCGGCGTGTGCAATTCCGACAGCCAGATTTCCGGCAAAAAGGCGATCGGCGGCAACGCGACCGACCGGGCGCTGCTCGAATTTGTGCTCCCGGCGTCCAGAAAGAGCTGGCCGGCGGTGCTGTCGCATGTGCCGTTTGACAGTGCGCGGAAATTTTCTGCCGTCACACTGCGCGGTGGCAGCGGAAACGGGCTGTTTAAACGGGAAAAACTGGTGCTGGTCAAGGGGGCGCCGGAAAAGCTGCTTTCTGCCTGTACGCGGTATCTTGATGAAAACGGCGAGGTTTGTCCCCTCGCTTCCCGGCAGGGGCTGGAGAGCCATTGGAAAGAGCTGACCCGCAGCGCCATGCGGGTGCTCGCCCTGGCGGTGTCTGATGAGGATGTGGATGAGCGCGGCGATTTCTCCCGCCTGATTCTGATCGGGCTGGTGGGCATCCGGGACGAGGTACGCGAGGAAGCGCGGGCCGCCGTCCGGCAGGTACATAACGCCGGTATTCAGGTGGTGATGATTACCGGCGATAATAAGGATACCGCCGCCGCCATTGCGCGGGAGGCAGGGCTGCTCAGCGAGAAGGGACGGCACAGCGGCGCGGTTATCACCAGCGCCGAGCTTGCAGCGATGAGTGATGACGAGGTGAAGGCGCTGCTGCCGAAGCTGCGGGTGGTCGCGCGGGCCCTGCCGTCGGATAAAAGCCGGCTTGTGCAGCTTGCCCAGTCGATGGGTCTGGTCGCCGGCATGACCGGGGACGGCATCAATGACGCTCCCGCCCTCAAAAAAGCCGATGTGGGCTTTGCGATGGGCAGCGGCACCGAGGTGGCCAAGGAGGCCGGCGATATCGTAATTCTCAACGATAATTTTGCCTCCATCGCCCGTGCGATCCTGTACGGCCGCACCATCTTCAAGAGCATCCGGAAATTCATCATCTTCCAGCTCACAATGAACCTGTGCGCGGTAGGCGTTTCCATCATCGGGCCGTTCATCGGCATCGATACGCCGGTGACGGTGGTGCAGATGCTGTGGATCAACATCATTATGGATACGCTGGCCGGTCTGGCGTTCGCCGGGGAACCGCCGCTCGAGGAATATATGAGCGAACCGCCGAAAAGGCGGGATGAGCCGATCATCAACCGGTATATGTTCAGCCAGATCCTGTGCATGGGGCTGTTCACCGTGGTGCTGTGCATCCTGTTCCTGAAGCTGCCGGTCGTGCGACCGCTGTTCCGGTATGCCAACGATTACATCTACCTGATGACCGCCTTTTTTGCCTTATTTATTTTCTGCGGCATTTTCAACAGCTTCAGCGCCCGCACCCATCGCCTCAACCTTTTCGCCCATCTGCATAAAAATCCGGCCTTTGCCTTTATTATGGCGCTGGTTGCGGTGGTGCAGCTGCTGCTGATTTATTTCGGCGGCACCCTGTTCCGTACCGCCGGACTGACCCTGTCGGAGCTGCGCACGGTGCTGCTGATTGCGTTCCTGGTGGTGCCCGCGGACGCCATACGCAAGCTGGTGCTGCGTTTGGCTGGCCGGAAAGGGACGTTGTAAGAATTAGTCGTTGACATCACCGCCTCTCCGGCCTAAAATAAAAAAGGAAGCTTTGGCAAAGAAAGGAATGGTTTGAAGTGGATATCGGAGAGGTCCTCAGTCACGCACTGTCGGTGGTTCTGACGTTTCTTCCCAAGCTGCTGTTTGCTCTGCTGATTCTTGTGGCGGGCTACATCCTCACGAAAGTCATCGTGCGGCCGATACGGGCGGTTCTGAAGCGTTCCCGTGTGCCGGTGGATGAGGTGGCGGCAAAATACATCCTGCGCATTGTCAACATCATCATCTGGGCGCTGGCCATCGTTATGGCGCTGGATAAGATTGGTGCGCCGGTGACCAGCCTGCTGACCGTGGTGGCGGCTGTCGGTGCGGCGGTTGCCCTGGCGGTAAAGGATAATCTGGCCAGTCTGGCATCCGGTATTGTCCTGCTGTTTTCCCGGCCGTTCAAAGCGGGAGATTTTATCGATGTGGACGGCGTATCCGGTACCATCACCGAGATCGAGATGATGCATACGTATCTGAACACGGTCGATAATACCCGTATTGCGGTGCCCAACGCAAAAATGATGAGTGCAACCATCCGCAACTTCTCCGCTATGGAAACCCGTCGGCTGGATCTGGTGTATTCGGTCGGCTGTGAGTGCGATATCGACCAGGTCAAGAAGGTGCTGCTTGACTTGGCACAGAACCATAATCTGGTGCTGCGAGAGCCCGAAGGGCCGTGTGTGCTGCTCAAGGAATACGCGGATTCCTCAATTAACTTCACGCTTCGGATGTGGTGCCTGAATGCGGATTACTGGACCCTTACCTTTGACATGAATGAGAAGGTCAAAAAAGCATTTGATGAAAACGGCATCTCCATTCCGTTCCCGCAGATGGATGTTCACATGCATACACAAGCCGAATAACGGCAGCAAAAACACCCGGAAGCCAAGGGCCCGGCCGCATAAGGGTATCATTTAAAACCGTCCAGGGTTCAGTAAGTTGGGACACATGCTACACACCGTGTGGCATGTGTCCTGCTTTTAATTATACTTCAATTACATATCCTTGTTGAAATTAGAATACACTTGCGTTATCATTTTCTTTAGTCAATCACGATTTCCAAGAAAGGGCAAATAAGTATGGCTGATGTTGTTGATATTCCGGAATTCAGAGCATTTTATTATACAGATGATACGCCCCGCCAGTTTTATACCCTCCGGCGATACGAGGATGAGAGCGGGTCTGGGGAAATGCACTGTTATAATATTGCGCCAGGTATTCAACTGTCTTTTAATGATCTAAATCTAAGTTCTTGCTATCAGCCACTAAATGTCCAAAAAGATTTTTTAGAAATAAATTATTGCCTTGAGGGCGGACACGAAGTTGAAATGGTCGGAGGCGGAATTACCTTCTTGGGTGAAAAGGATTTAAGTATATCTGGCCTATACCATGATAAACGGGTTATTGTCAATTCAAGAATCCCTTTCAATAAATATAAAGGTATAACCATTCTCTTGGAGCTAGAAACAGCCCAGACGACTCTCGACAATGAATTCTCTAAGTGGCATATAGACTTGCAAAAAATCCGCACAACTCTATGTCCGGAAGGACGTGTTCTTTTAATAAAATCCAAACAAAAAATCGACCATATTTTTGCAGAGATCTTGAGCGTTGAGAACCAGATAAGATTGCCGTATTACTGGCTGAAAATCCTGGAAATCTTACTCTTATTAAGCCAACTGGATAACAGTTATGTGGAGCCGCCCCAACAGTTTACGGAGAAAGTATCCCGGCGGACTCAACAGGTCTATCAGTATATTATTGAAAATCCTTTTACACAAAAAAATATTTCTGAGATAGCAGAGATTTATGGGGTTTCGGAATCAAGTATGAAACGCTGCTTTAAGTCAATTTCCGGTGCTTCTCTAGGCACGTTTATGAAAAGGAAACGGATGGAGGCTGCTGCGGAATTACTTAGGTCAGAGCCGACATTGAGTGTGGGTGAAATTGCCAGTCTTGCAGGGTATGAAAATCAAGGAAAGTTTTCTGGGGCATTCAAATCAGTATACGAAATGACTCCTATCGCATATCGTTTGAAATACTCGTGACCTAAATGGATTAAGACTTGACCTAAACAGTTATAGACGGATATATGATCTTGTGCTATCATAACTGACGTTAATTAGAGAATGGTGAAAAGAGCCGCGTTCAGCGGTTCTTTTTAAGGGTGTCAGTTAGAGATGTCTAACCGCGAGCGAATGGGGGGCAAATCAGTTGTTCAGTATGGGGATCAGTGCGCGAATTGTAAAACGTATTATAACCTTGCTAATTGTGATTTTGGGAGTCGTTACTCTCAGTTTTTGCTTGCAGATATTTACCGGTACAGATCCGGCAGAAATGCTTGTAAGAAAGACTACATTGTTCGCAACAGAAGAGCAAATCCAAGCAATGAGAGTTGAACTTGGCCTGGATGGTACACTCTCTGAGCAATATGCAGATTATATAAAAGGACTACTTACCGGGGACTTGGGTATTTCAATTACCAATCGAAAGCCTGTCATTGATAATATTAGAAATGCCCTTCCTGTTACATGTATGTTAGTTATTATGTCTATGCTCTGGGTTGCTATTTTAACCGTTTTAATATCAGCGTTTTCTGTCATATGGAAAGACAAAGCATTTGACCATGCAACAAGAGTTATCTGCATAATTGGTATATGTGTTCCGAGTTTTTGGCTGGCACTCATTCTGCTAATTGCTTTTGCAGTTGAGATTCCGATATTTAGTGTGATTTCAGACGGGAGTATTAAATCCCTTATATTGCCATCTATTTCTATTGCCATTCCAATTGCTTGTATTTCTATCAGAGTTTTGCGCGCTGCTGTAATAAACGAATTAAAAAGTGACTATGTTACTTACGCTAAAGCGAGGGGGTTTTCCACATCTAAAATTGTATACGGCGAGGTCCTGAGGAACGCATTTCCATCGGCCATAACACTTTTCGCACAATATTGCGCATCAGTTTTTGGAACCTCTGCACTGATAGAAACTGTCTTTTCCATTCAGGGTCTTGGATACTATTTAACTGAAGCGTGCGAAAGTATGGATGTATATGGAATATCGGGTGTGGTACTTATTTGCGCAATCCTATTTGTTCTTTTTAATACTGCAGCAGACATCTTCTCGGGCATTATTTGCCCTGCGTATAGGAGGAAACGTGTATGAGGAAACATCCACAAATTGTCATTGGTGTTTTGCTTATTGCGTTATTTGTTTGTATTGCGATAACTGCACCCCTCCTTGCCCCAAATGACCCAAATGCAACAAACCTTGCACTAAAAAATGCCCCGCCATCAGCCGAGTATCCTCTTGGATGCGATCAAATGGGGCGGTGTGAACTTTCGCGCTTAATTTACGGAGCGCGATATTCACTAAGCCTTACGGTGCCTGTGCTGATAGTACTAGCAGCGATTGCATTGTTTATTGGATGCTACACTTCTTATAAAGGTGGCCTAATAGATGAGGTCATCCGATTGTTGTGCGATATATTTATGGCATTTCCGCTTTTAGTAATAGCAATGTCATTAGTGTCAGTTATTAACAATTCTGTTGCGAGCATTATCACTGCAATTGGTATTTCTATGTCTGCGTGGTTCTTACGCATGGCGCGTTCTTATGCAAAGACCGAGTGTGGAAAGGGGTATGTAGAATCCGCAAGAGTATCTGGTGCATCTGCAATGCGGATCGTACTTCACCACATTATCCCGAATGTATTGCCACAGTTTGTTGTCTATTTTACCACGGGAATAGCATCAGCAATTCTATCGGTATCAAGTTTTGCATTTTTGGGTGTGGGCCTTATTGCTGGTACTCCGGAGTGGGGAGCCATGCTTAATGACGCTCGAAACAGCATTTATACAAATCCCGCCCTAATTGTTTATCCCGGCATATGCCTCATTATCTGTTGTGCGGGCTTTAATTTATTAGGTGAAGGTATTCGGGATTTTATTGGCAAGGAGGACCAGATCAGTGTTTCTTGACGTCAGAGATCTCACTATTACTCTCAAAACGGGTGAAGAAATTGCAAAGGATATTTCTTTTTCAATAGATGGAGGAGAAATGTTGTCCATTGTGGGCAGCTCTGGGGCAGGAAAAACGACGGTATGCAAGGCCGTTATGGGCTTACTTAGTTCTAATTATTCCATTTCAGGTGAGGTGCTTTATAGGGGGGAAAACTTGCTGCACTGTTCAAAGAAACGATTGCAGGCAATCTACGGTAAAGAAATATGCTATATTATGCAAAACCCCATGACAGCATTTAATCCATCGCTGCGTATTGGAAGGCAATTAGAAAAAACATGTTACTTACATAACCCCCAAATATCGCGGCAGGAATTACAACTATTAGTGAGCAACACACTACAACAGTTGGGCCTTGATGATTTGAAACGGATACTGAAGAGTTACCCTGATGCCCTTTCAGGTGGGATGTTGCAGCGGATTATGATTGCAGCAGCACTAATCAATCAGCCTACTATATTGGTTGCTGATGAAGCGACTACAGCAATAGATGCCTGTAACCGAATTGAATTGATGCAATTACTTAGGCAGTTATGCAGTGGCGGCATGGCGATCTTATTTGTTACACATGATTTAAGAGCGGCGTCAATGGCGGATCGAATTTTAATAATGAATGATGGCCAGTTGGTCGAGGCAGGGACAACAGAGCAGATCTTCAATGAACCTAAAGAAGAATATACAAAATATCTGCTTAGTGCTTGTACGTTGGAAAGGCGGTGATTATCTATGATTGAGGCGAAAGATGTAAGTTGCACTTTTGCCCGCAATCCGTTTTCCAAAGAGGGATTCATGGCGGTTTCCCCAGTTTCAATCCAATTCATTGATGGTGAACGGTATGCCATCGTTGGTGAGTCAGGGTCAGGTAAGACAACACTCGCCAGAATGATTGCGGGCCTCCAGCGTCCTACGACGGGGAATATCTATGTCGATGGGATGCCTGTTTACGGTAAACACAAGGTTCATACAAATTACTTCAAGGAAGTCCAAATTATTCAACAGGACTCTTCATCTGCATTAGATCCTAAAATGTCCGTGGGTAGATCAATCGAAGAACCTCTTTTGTGTTTTTTTCATTTAGACAAAAGTGACTGAAGTGGGGACTCCCAGCGAGTTGGCTAAAAAAGGCGGGTTGTATGCGCATTTGGTTGCACTCCAGCAGAAACAGCAAATGTCTTCCTTACCGACATGAACGTCCTAAGAGGGAAATATGAAAAGAAAACAGCAAGCCACCACATCGGGTGAAGATTATTTAGAGGCAATTTTAGTGCTCCAAATGCAGAAAGGAACAGTGCGCTCTGTTGATGTCGCCCGGCATATGGAGGTGTCAAAGCCCAGCGTGAGCCATGCGGTGGCGACCCTGCGGGATGGAGGTTTTCTGACGATGGACAGCGACTATTTCCTGCACCTGACCGATGTGGGCCGGGAAGTGGCGGAACAGATCTACGAAAAGCACCGTTTCTTTACCGAGTGTCTGATTGCCGCCGGCGTGGATCCGAAAACCGCAGAGGCAGATGCCTGCCGGATTGAGCATGTTATCAGCGACGAGAGTTTCCAAAAATTAAAGAAACAACTCATGTAACCTGTGGAGATCGAACTCATTACACCAAGAGTGTCTTTGAAATTGAGGATGACCAATATGCAAAACGATCCGCGCTCCCGAATTCTCCTATTGCTACAACTTCTCCTGAAGCAGACAGATGAGTACCACTATGCAACTGGCGCGGATATTCTCCGCTTTTGGGAGGCACATGGCACCCAAGCCAACCGGAAGAATGTTTACAGTGATATCCAACTGCTCATGGACTTCGGCCTGGACATCATCTGCATCAAAAGCACGCAGAACCGTTACTTTATCGGCTCCCGGCTGCTGGAGCTGCCGGAACTGAAACTGCTGGTGGACGCCGTGGAGTCCTCCCACCTCATCACGGAGAAGAAAAGCGCCGCCCTCATCGAGAAGTTGGGCCACCTCACAAGCCGGCACAACGCCGCGCTCCTGAACCGCCCCGTCTACATGGACGGCACGGCCAAGCCGGACAACGAGGCCGTGTACTACGCCATCGACGCCATCCAGACGGCGATCCACGAACAGCGGGCCATCTCCTTCCAGTATTTCGAGTACACGCCGAAAAAGGAAAAGATCCTGAAACATAAGGGGTACCGCTATGGCTTCAGCCCTTACGCCCTCATCTGGAACCGGGACTTCTACTACGCCGTGGGCTGGTCGGGAAAGCACAGGAAACTGGCCCAGTTCCGGGTGGACCGCATGACGGCCATCCAAGAAACCGACGCCCCTTACATAGCAGACCCGTTCTTTGACCCATCCAGTTATGTCCGGGAGGTCTTTGGCATGTACCACGACGCGCCCCAACGGGTGACGCTGCTGTGTGAAAACCGCACCATGCGGAGCGTCATAGACCACTTCGGGGAGGATATGGCCACGGAGGTGGTGGACGCCAACCATTTCCGGGTCAGCGTGGATGTGGCGCCCACCCCGCCGTTCTTCTCTTGGGTGTTCACCTTTGGCGGCGCCATCCGCATCGAGGGGCCTGCGGAGGTGCTGGAGAAGATGCGGGATATGGCCACGTGGCTGCATACATAAAAGCAAGAGGGATCCGCCCAGGAAACGCTGGGCAGATCCCTCTCACCTTTATAGAGCAGGAGGGCCGCTGCGGGGAATGTATCCCCGCAGCGGCCCTTCCTGATTTTAGTCCGAAAAGTATACCGGCCTGCCAATGGATGTAAAGCCCTCGATGCCGGTGATCACCACATTGTTGTATCCGCTGGCGCAGTGGATGATGAGCAGATTGCCGCTCTCGTCCCTGCCGCCTACAATGCCCACATGGGAGTCCTCTGGATAGAATACCAGATCGCCGGGCAGCGCCTCGTCCCAAGAGATAGCGGAGCAGTAGGTATGCTGCGCGGAGGCTCCGCCGCCGTGCCCGATGATGTACTCGCCGCCTGTGGCATTATAGAATACCCAATCAACGTACCCTGAGCAATCCATCCCGTAGGGCCGGTAGGTGCCGGAACTGGAACTGCCGGGGGCCGTGACCTGCATGGTGGTCCCCCAGCGGGAGTCCCAGCCGAGGACGAGGCTCTTGCCGCCCCAGAAGTAATTGACCTTACCCACCAGCTGGCAGGCGGTTTCTATGATCTCCCGGCGCTCGGCGCTCAGGTCCGCCGGCAGTGAGGCAAGCAGTTCCTTGGCGTCGGCCTCTGTCACAGCCAGATTCCCAATGGCCCCGCCCAGCAGGTCGAGATTCTCCAACAGGTCATCCAGCATGTCGTTCTGCTCGTCGGTAAAGGCATAGTGCTCCCGCATCTCGTCCACGGTCTTTCCCGTGACTGAGATCGTCAGGATGGTTTCCGTCCAGCTGTCGTCCTCGCCGTCGTCCGGGTCGCTGTCCGGGTGATCTATGGTTTCCACCGCGGAGGAGAGGGCTGTCATTTCCCAGAACACCTCCTTCAGCCGTGCTACCCGGTCGGCATCCAGAGTGACCACATCCACACCGTCATTGGTCCCCGCGGTTTTCACCGCAAACACTGCCACGATCTCCCGCCAGTCCGGCGGGGCGCCGTCTATGATAATCTGGTCGTAGTCCCCGGCCTGCAGTTCCTCCAGCTTACCAGCGTATTCCACATTGATCTGGGCGATGGCCGTACTGAGCGCCACAGAGGTACTGTCAGCAGGCTCGTTGGCGAACAGGATACCAAAGGGGGAGGCGATTAACAGGCCGACGACACAAATCAGGACCAACAGGGCAAGGACGACAGATCCTCCCGCAGCCGCAGCGGCGATCAGGCTCCTTGCCGCGGCGAGGATGGCCCGCAGGGCGTTCCCCGCTTTGGCGGCGGCCTTTTTCGCCGCACTGCCGGCCCGTTTTGCCGCCTGGCGGGACATAACCGCCTGCTGTGCCGCACGGGCTGCTTTGGCGCTCTGGGCTGCACGGGCGGCCTCGCGCCCCGCCTGGGCGGCGGTCCTCCCGGCATGGCCGGCTGTCTTTACCGCCTGCCTGGGGGCGCCGGCAGCCGGCTTTGCGCGGTGCACCGCCCGGCTCCGGCCCGCCTCCTTTATGGCAGGCATTCTGTCTTTCCCTTTTGGCAGCGGACCGACATCCTGGGCAGGCTTCGCCTTTGGCCGCGTGGGCGATACGGCCCCGTCCTGCCTGCCCCCATTCCCAAACGCAGTTCTGCCGGAGAGCCGGCGATCTCCCACAGGCTGAGCAGACTCCTGCCCGCTGCCTGCCGGCTGCCGCATCCGCTCAGCTCTGTCCTGCGCGGATCTCTGCGCCGCCTGCCGTCCGCGCTCCCGGATGAAGGGCTGCTGGCCCTGGGTGCGCTCTGGTGACAGGCCGGAAACCTGCGTTTCCGTTTGAGCGCGCAGGTATGCGTCCTTGGTCTTGATCCGCTGCCCGGCTTTTCCGACCGGTTCCGCTGGCTGGTCTGCCGCTGCGGCGTTGACACGGCTTTCATGCTCCCGTGTGCGGATTTCCGGCACGGGATCCACAGCGGTGGAATCCGCGGAACTGCCGTCGCGGGAGGCACGGTTCTTCCGCTTCTCTTTGATGAGCTTTTCCGCACCGCGCTCCATGCGGCGCATGCCACCCGCAGCGGTATCCTCGATCTGGTCGCCGCCGTAGTCATCCCGCCGTCCCTGCTGGGCGGCGTCACGGAGCTGCGTCCGCAGGTGGTTTGTCCCATCCTCCAGGCCGCGATGGACCAATTCCTTCGGTGCGGCCGTTATCTTCTCCCGGATGGAGGATGTAGCCTGCGGTTTCTCCTTGATTTTATCCATCTAAACACCTCCCTATGGAAACGGGCCGCATCACGCGGCCCGCCCCATCCCGATGGTGCCATCTGTGTCGGAAGGCTTGGTGGTCATCAGTTTATACAGCCGGTTCTTCGGGAAGTTATCCATAAAGGGCACGATGGCGCTGCCGCACTTGATGAGGCCGCGGCCGGAGTCCACATTGGTAATGTAGGAGAGCTGGTTGTCCGAGATGTTCAGCAGCCGGGCCAGTTCCGTCCGGTCCGTCGCCGCCTGGTTGAGCATGACGAGGAACTCGCTGTTGGCCAGCATGGTCCGGGCGGTGTGGGACTGCAGGAGGTCGTCCACATTCTGTGTGATGCCGGTGCAGCAGGCCCGGTATTTGCGGACGCGCTTCCAGAGAGTAAATAGGAAGTTCGCGCTGTACTCATGCTGGAACAGCAGGTAAATTTCGTCGATGTAGATCCAGGTATTGCGCCCCTGCTGGCGGTTGCGGATGATGCGGTTGAAGATGCTGTCCAGCACCACCAGCATGCCCACGGGCAGGAGCTGGCGGCCCAGATCCCGGATGTCATAACAGAGGATGCGGGCGTCGGTATCCACATTGGTGGGCTTGGCGAAGGTGTTCAGGCTGCCCTCGGTAAATAACTCAATGGCCAGGGCCACATCCCGCGCCTCCGGCTCCGGCTGACGCAGCAGTTCGGCGTGGAAATCCTGCAGGGTGGGCACCGCGCCGGTGTAGCCCTTGCGGATGTACTCCCGGTAGCACTGGGCGGCGCAGCGGTCGATGATGGACTTCTCCTTGGCGGAGAGTTTCCCGGAACCCATGAGCTGCTCACACAGGGACAGCAGGAACTCGGACTTCAGCACCACCGGGTTCTCCCCGTCACCGTAACCCTGCTCCATGTCCATGGCATTGATGTGGTTGGGCGAGGTGGCGGACACCTCGATCACCTCGCCGCCCAGCCCCTCGATGAGCGGCCGGTAGTCGACTAAGTCGGCGGGATTACTCCCGCTTTCTCGTCTAAGAACCGTACGTGAGCGTTTCCACTCATACGGCTCAAGCATTTCATCACGCTTTCGCGCGGCGCTCCAAGAAGATTTGCTGGCAATGTCTGTGGACGTAGGCCATATTGCGCACTTCGTCCTTGCCACCCATGGCCTTTGGGACTTTGAAGAAAATCTCCCTCTCGTCGCTGATGTCCATGGGAAGCCCACAGTGATAACAGCATCCCCGCTGGTTTTTCCAAACTTGCTTAAAACGCCCGGATAGGCGTTTCATACCTTGCTGGAATTTGCGGTCCATGAAGTATTGGGTGTCAAAATAGGGGTTTGCGTCCATTCGTACTTTGGTATGGCGGACAATGGGGATGTGATCCACCCGCAGGAGTTCCTTATCCTCGGTGCAGAACACCCAGTTCCGGTTCCCTTTGCGGTGCCAGTAGTTGGTGGATATCCACCACTGTCCCTTGTGGGGATGTCGGCGCTTTGCCCATCGCCACAGCAATTCGTAGAGGATGTAGTCAATGTGGGCAAAGGCTTCGCTGGCGCAGACCGATTGATGATAATTTGTCCAGCCGCGTATCTGCTGGTTCAGCTTTTCAATCAGGACTTCCTGCTTCCAAGCCTTACCACGTCCAAGGATGGTTTCAGACAGGGCCGATTTCAGGGCCTTCAATGCCTTCTTGGACGGCTTGACGATGAGTTTTCCTTTGAACTTCCGGAATGTCCAGCCCAGCATATCAAAGCCGTCGTCAATATGGGTGATGACCGTCTTTTCCTCGGACAACTCCAGACCCCTGGTTTGCAGGAAATCACGGATGACCTCTTTGGCCTCTTCTGCGATCTCTTTTGTCGCCGCCGTGACGATAAAGTCATCGGCATACCGCACCAGGTTGACCTTGCTCTTGTTGTGGACAAATGCACTGACCTCACCTTTGACACTTAAATCAAAGTGGTCGCTCAGGACTTGCTGCATCCCATCCAATGCCATATTGGCAAGGATGGGCGAAATAACGCCGCCCTGGGGCGTACCCTCGTCGGTGGGGAACAGTTCCTCCCGGAAAACGAATCCGGCTTTTAGGAACTGCTTTAAAACAGATTTGTCCATGGGGATATGCTCCACGAGCCAGTCATGGCTGATGTGGTCAAAACACCCTTTGATGTCGCCCTCCAGCACCCACTGCGGGGAGAAGCTGCGGCTGAGGGCCGTGAAAATGTATTCACAGGCGTCCTGCGCACAGCGTCCCTTGCGGAAGCCGAAGGACTTTGTGTCCGCCGTCGTCTCCGATACCGGGTCAAGGGCCAGAGCGTAGAGCGCCTGCATGGCCCTGTCATACATGCAGGGGATGCCCAGCGGACGTTTTGCCTTTTTGCCCTTCTTCTCGATGAATACCCGGCGCAGCGGCTTGGCCTGATAGCCCTTGTCTGTCAGGGTCAGGACACCGCGCATCTTGGCGGCAGGGGTAGACCACACTTCGCCGTCCACGCCCGGTGTCTTTTTCCCTTTATTGGTCGTCACTTTTCGGACGGCCAGCGCTTTGGCATAGTACGAATGGGTCAAAAGATACTGTAATCGCTTCACTGTGTTCCATTTCTTCTCTTGGGTCGCCTTAGCAATCCTGGTTTGCAGCCTATTGACCTCGGCCTCCGCTTTCTTCCAGTCGATGGATTTCCACTGGTATTCCAGCGCCGCCGCGTCCGGCAATCTCTCAGGGCTTTTATGCCCCGTCGTTGAACCATTACCGTTCATAGGTTTACCTCCATTTCTTGCTATGAAATACCGTGGGATAAGTCAGCGCCCTTTCAGGCTGGGGCAAAGTTGGAACCCCTATCCCGCCCCATTACAGGGCGGGCCTTCGCTTTTTATCCCGTTCCTCTACCCTCTGCGCCGTTTCTTCCCCTTGCGGGGTCGATACCTCCGCTTCTTTTGCGAAGGAGCGCATAGGGCTTACCACGTTCCGCGCAACAAATAATCGTGTGCGTTTTAGGAGCCATCTTTGAGCCGGGAGGATTTGTGTCCATTTGCCGAGAGATTCCGAAAGTTCCCGCGGCCACCTCCGCACCTTTTGGTGTAGGCGTATCAGCCTGATTTCGCCTATTCCCTGTAACGACCCTTGCGATGATTCACTTACGTTCTCCATGACGCACTTATCCTGGCAGTACGGCTGAGTTAGGCTCTCAGCGTTCCCACGTTGTCCCACAGGCTTCCCACCCCGCCGTTACCAGCGACGCAGGCTGTGGTAGGATTACCCCAAATGGATAGGGTAGCTTCTTAGGCAATTTGTTGCGCGACCTCGTGTCGCACTTCGGATTCCGGGTCGATGACGATGATGTCGTCCGGCACCCCGCCGTCACCATTCTCCGCTGCCAGGGCCAGCCCCACCATCTCCCGCTTGGCGGTGAAGGACTTGCCGGAGCCGGACACGCCGAGGACAAAGCCGTTGGCGTTGAGCAGCTCCCAGCGGTTGGCGAGGATGAGGTTCTTGCTGATGGTATTCTGGCCGTAGTACACGCCGCCCTGATGGCGGATCTCCTGGGCCTTGAAGGGCATGAGGACGGCCAGCGCCTCGGTGGTAAGGGTGCGGAGGGCATCGATGCGGCGCAGGCCCAAGGGCAGCGCCGTCACCAGCCCCTCCGCCTGCTGCCAGTTGAGGGTGGAGAGCTGACACAGGTGCTTGCGGGCAATGGACTGGAGGGTTTCTGTGTCGCTGTCCAGTTCTTCCTTGCTGTCCGCCAGATGCACCAGCGTCACTACGGCGAACATCATGCGCTGGTCACGGGTGGTGAGATCGTCCAGCATCTCACGGGTTTCCTTGCGCTGCTGTTCGAGGTCATACGGTACAACGGCGGAGAAGTTGTTGTTGCTGTTCTGCCGGCGCTGCCAGTTGGTCACATTGGTTTCCACGCCCAGCAGCCGGTTCTGCATCTCACGCACCGCCTCGTCCGTGGGGACGGGGATCACATCGATGGACAGCATGAGCGTCCGGTTCAACTCCGTCAACTCGTTGATCATGGAGTCTTTGATGTAGGAGGCGTACTCCTTGAGGAACAGGACCCGCCCGAACTTATCACCCATGACAAAGTGGTCCTTCTTGAACTCCATGCTGTCCGGGCAGATGGCATCCTTATAGGAGGCCCCCTTCCGCATGCTGTCCTTCAGGTTGAAGTGGAACTCCGTTTCCTCACCTACCCGGTAGAAGTCATGGAGGATCCGCAGACGTTCGATGGCGTCCAGTTCCTCGCTGCGGGAGTCCAATTTGTTGAGCCGGCTGGTAATGTCATTGGTAACACGGTCAAAGAAGGTCTTGGCCTCATCCACATTTTTCTTGTGGGTGGAGACGGTAATGTACCGCTCCTGCACCACGCTGTTGGATGCGTCGGTGACCTTGTCCGTGAGCATGGTGTTGTATTCGGCCCGGTATCCGTCCAGAAAATCCCCACGGGGCGGAAGTAGGATGGTTTCCTCAAAGTTCTGGCGGTTGAGCCGCTTGTTGTTGATGGTGATCTTGGTGGTGGAGCCAGTGTCCAGCGCATTGAGCAATTCGGAATAATTCAGGAACATGGCCGTCTTGTCCTCTTTGGAGGCGATGGCGTAGTTGATATCCGAAAAGCGGATGCACTTGGAGAACTTACTCCCAAACTGAAAAATCCCATCCGGCCAGATGCGGCGGATGGGGATGGTGTCCTGTACAGATCTTGGTACGGTAAATTGTTCCTTGTCCTGCCTCAATGTATTTTGCAGGGTTTTAATCAATCTTCAGGGCCTCCTTCATACTCGAACGCTCCATGAGTTTTGCGTACAGGTTGTCCGATTTGAAGACGAGCCGGTGAGGATATATAAATTCCGTGCGGATATAAGCAAGTAGAAACTGCTCCAGCGTCATGCCGTTGTACTGGAAAAAGCCGCCGAGGGCGAAGGGAAAAGCGCACAGGACGCAGACCCATCCGATCTCGGCGGTCGCCAGCACGGAGCGCAGGCCAAAATACACGCCTACGGCAACGGCGACGGCCAGCAGCGCGAAGATGAGCTGGCGGAGCGACAGCCCGAAAAACAGGCTCTCCTGATAGTTTCGGACCTCTTTGTTGATGCGTACCTCGATTGGATTTCACCTCCGTTTCCGTTCCTGGACTTTTGGCAGACAGGAGTTGCCATGTCCGCCGGGGTATGCTAACATCAAAGTGAAAAAATAGCGAGAGGGGTGTACCCATGTTATATGCATATATTTTCCTGGGAGCCGGGATCCTGATCCTGTCCATCCTGTTCCGCCTGGCCGCGGTGTTCCGTCTGACCATCCCGCTGCTGTACGCGCTGGTGGTGCCGACGCTGCTGAGCGACTGGTACTACGCCCACTACACGCTGGCTAATGTGATCTGGTACATCCTACTGGCGGTGACGGCCCTGTCCTGGGTGTACTCTCTGGTGCGGAAGATCTCCGCCATCATGGAGCGGCGCCGGCGCGAGAAAGAAAAAGAGGAAATTTTGATCCAGCGGGTGCGCGAGGCCGGCCGCAACGGCGGCGGTATCGTCCATATTGATGACCTGCAGGATTAACCAAGGCCCATCAGTTCCCGCACCAGACGATCGCTCATCTTGATAGCGCCCACCAGGACCAGCATATTGAAAATCAGCTCCCCAATGTAGTTCCAAACGATGGTAGCGGCAGCCATGGTGTCATCCGCAATGGCCGGCGGCGCCGCGGCAAATTGGGAAAAGATAATACAGGACAAAACGATCATACAGCCCTCCAGGCAGATGGCGGCGTAACTCTTAACAAAGGCCACGCCAATGCTGCTGGAGGGTTGTCCTGCGAAACTGGCCAGCGGGATGGGGGCGATAGCCGTCGCCATATAGAGTTTGAAAAAACGGGAATAGACGGTCAAAATCATGACCAGCGACAAAACCCAGATAAACAGGGATCCCAGGAGTGTCACCGCCCACAGCGGGATACTCTCCAGAAAGCCAACGTCCTCGATGATGGTCACCATCTCGTCTGGCAGGGCCGTGTCGGACATGGCCGTGAGGCCGGAGGCGTCCATAATGGTGGACACCGCGCCCTGGGCGATGCTGAACAGGGCCATCATCAGCTCCAGACCGTAGGTGACAGCCCCCTGCGCCAGCGCAAACCGGACAAAGGTTTTGACCGCCACCTCCGGGCGCTTGAGTTCCGTAAAACTGCCGCAGGTCTTGACCACGCCGGCGACGAAAAACAGTACCAACAGAGCGTAGCCGATGGCTCTCAGCGCGTCATGGATGTTGAGAATGACGTCCCAGATCCCGCCGCCTTTGAATTCTTCCGGCGACGTGGAGATGAGCGTCCAAATCTCGGTGAGTTTTTCATTCCAGGTAGCAAGGGCTGAATTCAGGTTGTCAACGATCCAGTTTCCACTTCCCATTGTGCATCACCTCCGTGTGGGAAGGGAGCGGGAGGACGCTGTGTGCGCCCTCCCGCTTTGCCCACTCAGCCGGTGATGAGGGTAAGGATCTCCTTGGTAAACGTGATCACAATGCCGCCCGCGATGGTGAGCATGCCGTTGGCGCGCTGGGAGGGGTCGTGGCTCTTGAGGGACAGGCCCAGCTGGAGGACGCCGAAGCCCAGCAGGATGAGGCCGATGGCCCGGATGAGGGAAAAAATGAAGTCGCTCAGATTTGTAACAACCGCCAGCGGATCGTCCGCCGCGAAGGCAGGACAGACGGTCATGACCGCGACCAGCACAAAGCAGGAAAGCATGGCGTAAATGCGCTTGACCCGCTTTTCGAATTTATGATTCATGCTGCATTCTCCTTGTTTTCATTGGTGTCATCGGTGGAAAATGCCGCAAAAAATTCATGTCCAGAAATCACCGGTGCTTGGTTCTGCCTGTGGTGAATATAGGGTGGCCCGCCAGCCAGTGAGGTTTGCCGGACGGCGGGATGTTTCATTAAATCGTATTTCAGGTCCATGACCGGTCCGGTGCCGCGGATGAGCAGAATGGCGTACCGGTTGTCCAGCCGCCGTACCTCGTCCGGCGTCAGCAGCTCCCGGCCGCTGATCTGCATGTTGGTGGACCATGAGCCGGACTTACCTTTGGTTTCCCCATGAGTCTTGGTATCGATGGTGGATTTGCCGAGGGCCTCGGAAATGTACTTGTGGGTGCTGGACTCGTTGCCGCCGAGGTACAGCAGGGTGTCCGAGTTGCCGGGGATGGTTTCCCAGGAGTCCTTAAACTGCTCCTTGATCTGCGCCATGTTCTGGATAATGGTGCTGCAGGAGATGTTTCTGGACCTCATGGTTGCCAGTTCGCGGGGCAGCCCCGGCAGGTTGACCGAGGGTGCCTCATCCAGGATGAAGTGGACATGCCGTGGCAGCGGGCCGTGGTGGATCTGGTCTGCACAGTAGTAGAGGGTCTGGAACACCTGGGAATAAAGCAGACTTACCAAAAAGTTATAGGTATTGTCATTGTCCGGGATAACAGCGTACAGGGCGCATTTCTTCTCTCCCAGGGTGTAGAGGTCCATATCGTCGTGGTCCGTGATGGCCCGGATCTGGGGCAGGTTAAAGGGGGCCAGACGCACAGCGGTGGACACAAGGATGCTCTTGGAAGTCTTGCCCGCGGCCATCTTAAAGACCTTATATTGCCGGACGGCGACGCTGTCCGGTTTTTCCCGTTCCATAGCGCTGAACAGCAGATCCAGCGGCGAGACGTGGTCCTCGTCGTCCTCTTTTACCTCCGCGTATTCCAGCACCCGCATGACCATGGAAAAGTTCTGCTCGGACTCCGGCGCCTCCTGAAACAGCATGAGGATGATGGCCTGCAGCAGCGCCGTTTCGGCCTTGGTCCAAAACGGATCCGACTCATGGCTGTTCTTGGGTGTTGTGGCTTGAATGAGGTTATTGACAAGCCGCAGGGCATCCTTCTCGTCCCGGATATAGCGGAAGGGGTTGTATCCGTCCGACTGCTCCAGATTGACAAGGTTCAGCACCCGCACATCGTAGCCCTGGCTTTTGAGGTAGCCGCCGGTGGCAGTCAGCACCTCCATTTTGGGATCGGTGATCACATAGTTGGTGTTGGCCTCCAAAATGTTAGGCAGGACATAGCTGCGGGTCTTGGCCGCGCCGCTGCCGCCGATGACCAGTACGTTGAGGGACCTGCGGTGCTTGTGGGTATCCAGCCCCAAACGGACATTTTGTGTCAGGGGCTTATTCTGCTTTTGACAGAACATAGCGTTAACCTGTTTGGGAGACGCCCACTGTGCCGAGCCGTGTTCCTCGCCGTCACGGGTGCGGCCCTGTGTGGTGCAATACAGGCAGATGCCTATGATGTACGCGCCGGTGCAGGCGAGGATGCTCATCAGGCTGTGTTCCGTCCAGCGGATCTTCAAAGGAGTCTGCAGGGCCGCGGTCAGGTTCGTCAGCAGCTCCGGCAGGCCGTTCCCGAGGGACTGGGCAATCAGGAGAGCGGCCCAGACCACGGGGATGTAGAGAAACAGATACGGGAGGATCCCTCCCGATCTGCCCGGTTTATTCAGCGGCATTCACCTCCAACTGAAAAACAGGGGCGCACCGCATTGGTACGCCCCATAGGCTGATTGGATGTATGCCTGTTTGCTTAGTCCTGTTCGAAGGGATACAGGATGTCCACACCGAGGGCGTGCATGTGATCCTCATACTGCAGGAGGCCCCGCAGGTCGTGGCCCCGGTAGATCCGATCCTGTTTACAGGACAGGATGTAATCCATTTTCTTTTCGGCAGCCTCCCGCGCCAGGAACCGGAGGCTGGGCCTCCGGAGGTCCCATCCGCACATATAATCTTTGTATACGCCGACGATCTGCAGGCTGTTTTCTTCCGCAAATTGGCGCAGGTAAGTGTCCTGTCCGCTGATACCGATCTCGTCTGCTGCCGGATTGTTCGTGTTCACCCGGAGATACAGCCAGCAGCGTTTCCCTCGCAGCTGCGCTTTGGGCGGCAGGCTCCCGTGCGCAAACAGCCTTTTCAGCAGTGCCATATCCTCCGGGAGCAGGAATCCTGCGCTGCCGGTGCGTCCTCTGTAGTAGTAAACGACTTTCATGGTATCTGGCCTCCTTCACTTTTTCAGTAACGCAACCATACCTGAACCGGCCCAGAATATCCAGCACTTTCCCCGAACAGCACCCAATTATCTGGTCTTGGTACGCGTCTTGGTTTTCTGCCTGGCCGGGGCGCGCCGCCGCAGTTCCTCCAACTGTGTGCGATAGTCCTGCAGGCGACCCTCAACGGAGGGCCGATCCTCACTCGTCATCCTCGCCGCGCTCCTGGCGTGCGTAGGCGAGCTGATGTCTGTATCGCGCAAGCCGCGTCCCGACCGGGAATCTTTTTTTGGCGTTCCAGGTTCCTTCTCCGGCTGCCGCTCCCGTTCCGGCTGAACCTTCTGAGGGGACTCCGGCTGCTGGTACATCATCTTCTGGAACACCAAATTGGCCCGTTCCACCTCAGACGATGGCATGATAACGTCTACCATGCTGTTCAGATCATTGGTGTCCCTGGAGTTTTGGATGGCTGCATAGAGCAGTTTTGGACCCCGCGCCTTATACCTGAAATCCCGGTATTCCTCCTGCGTCATGGGAAACACCCGCAGATCCCGTGTCTGCTGCAGCATTTTGCCCATGCGGATCTTGCCGCTGATCTTCTTGTGGTTTTTCGCTAAGGCCAGTGACATAGCCAGCAGGTTCTTGGCTGCCGAACCGCCCAGCCGGACAGCCACCTCTCCGCCGGAGAGCAGCATACGGACCAGCTGGTCCGCAGCCTCACCGCCTCCGATATTCATCTCGTTCCACCTCCTTTCGTCGTCGCAAGCTCCATATCCCTTGCCCCAGCGCAGGCGCCGGGGTGCGCTCATTCCGCTGCTCCGCCCCTCCGACAGCAATCCGCTGCGCTGGGTTCGCTGTCGGGTTTGGAAACGAACTACCGGGACGGAAGTTCCATCTCCTGTTGACGCCCCCGCCTCTCGGCCACCTGAATATCATGTTCCATCTGGGGCCGGTTTTTCTCAATGGTTTCGCACATAGCAATCTCCTTCCGCGCCTGCCGGATCTCCCGGTTGACGTCCGCCAACTGTCGGTATAGTTCAGCCTTTTCCGCCATGAGTTGCTCCCTGGGGATCCCGCACTGCTCCAGAGTGGAGACGGCGTCCATGTACTTGGCGAACTGTTCCTCCATACCGGGCATGCCGGACTCATAGCAATCCCTTGCCGGGGCGAGGGCCTCCGCGTCGGAGAGGGCGTCGTAGAGCGCCCGCCGTTTCTTCTTCCGCACGTTGAGGATGGTGCGCTGTTTCATCAGGCTGGCCAGCGTTTCCTCTGCGCGGGCGCGGACGGCACTCAAATCCTCCGCCGTAGTAATACCATGCGCCCGCAGGAAGGCGAACTGCTCCTTGTAACTCTCGAACTTCATGATCTCCCGTCTGAGATGGGGCGTCATCTTCGGCGGATACTGCCGCTGCCCGGCCTTGCCCAGCAGATAGAGGTAGTGGACGTACAGGGCCATAAATCCGGTATACTTCTGGGGCTGGCGCCTGCGGTACGGCTCATACCGGGGCCGGTAGATAATCGCCGGACGATTGCCAGCGGCAATCTCGTCCAAGTTCCCATCGATGGCGGCGCGGATGCCGTCCTCGGTGAACAGCGGATTCTTCCGGCCCGGCACCATGAACCGCTCTTGGCCCCGCAGACGGAAACCGAGACGGGCGCCATGCTTGATCTCATATCCCTTGTGCTCCATGATGAGGAAGAAGTGACCGATGTCGTTGGCATCCTGGATAGTCTCCCGCAGATCTGCCTCCAGCATGGAGCGGAAGGTGGGCTGGCCCCTGCTCTGCCGCAGCCACTCGATGTAACTGACCGCCTTTTCTCCCTTGCCCTCCATGATAACGGACAAGCCGTGTTCCCGGCACAGCCGGTCTGAGATGGCGCGGATCTGGCTGTAGTAACTGCGGGCATTGCTGTGGTACTTCTCGCCGGTATCCGCATTTACGGAATTGAAGATGGTATGGGCATGGATATGCTCCTTGTCCACATGGACGCCGATGACCGCCTGGTAGCCGGAGAGATGCTCTGCGGCGAACTCCCTGGCGATCTCCAGCGCCAGTTCCGGGGTGACCTCGCCGGGCTTGAAGGATTGGATGAGGTGATAATACTGGACGCCGTCCATCTGACGATAGTGCCGCTTGGTTTTCATCATACGGCTGACGGCGTGCTCCGTAGAACAGCCTTGGCTGGCGGTCAGGACCTGTTCCTCTGTTTTATCCCCATTGAGGACATAGCGGACTCCAACATCCAGCCGCCCCTTGCGGGCTAGGATCTTCGTAACCGCCATTACAGATCCGCGACCTTTTCCATGAGCAGGTACACCTGCCGCAGCAGGAACAGCGCCTCCTTTGCGTCTTGTCGGGTGGCAATGCCGGCGTTGACGCTCCGGGCGATTTGATTGATATTCACGCCGATCCGGTTGATCTCCCGATATAAGTCGTTGATTTCCGCCGGCTGGCGCTGGCGGATCTCCGTGCGGTTGATACAGGAGCGGATGACGTTACTCAGGGACAGGCCGGACTCTCTGGCCAGCCGGTCCAGGTGTTCCCGTTCCTCCGCGGTCAGCCGCACGGAGAGAAATTTGCTTTTTTCCTGCACACGTCACCTCCTTTTTCCGCCGGCAGGCGGCATTGGGGCCAGGGGGATTCCCCCTGCAAGCGCATTTGTCATACAAATGCTATGCTTGCGCCATCGCCGCCGAAGGCGGCGGTGGCCTCGCCGCGCAGGGCGCGGCCATTTTCAAGCGGTAGGTGGATTTCAATTCCCTCTCCTGCGGAAAAGAAAAATGCTCACCGCTCATGGGCCTTGAAGTCCAGGTTATCCCGCGGGACGCCGGCCAGATCCAGTTCGCGCTTGTCCCGCACATACGCCGCATAGCGGGCGTAGGTGTAACCTTCGCTGTCAACGAGGATGCCGTCCTGCCGCCTGCGGGCGGTGACCAGCAGGCAGCGGAAGCGGCCGAACTTCTCGCTGTACCCGGTGAGCTGGGTCCTTGCGGCGATGAAAGGGGCCTCGGCCAGCAGGTCCGCTTGAAAGCGGCGGTATTTGGATTCCGGCAGGATGATCTCCCGCACCACCGTAAAAGGCGCGGTCTTGATGATCGGGGTGTCGTTTTGCAAATCAGCAACAGAAGCCGCCTTTCTGAAAAATCGTGCTTGCTGCTCTTTTGCTATGGTGCAGACCTCCCTTCAATGGCAGGGCGTGTCATTGGACGTCCTTGCCGTCCACGGTTGAAAAGCAAGGGCGTGTCATTGGACGTCCTCCAGCGCCTGGCGGATCCGGCCTCTGGCCAGTGCGGCATAGGCGTCCGTGACTTCGATGCCGGTGGCGGAGTAGCCCTCCAGCACAGCGGCCAGCACCGTGGTGCCGCTGCCGGCAAAGGGGTCCAGGATCCGTCCGCCCGGCTCGGTGATCTTCACGATGTCCCGCATAAGTTGCAGGGGCTTTTCCGTCAGGTGGATGCGGTTCTGGGGGTTGCCGTACTTGAACACGCCGGGCAGGCAGGGCACAGGCCGGCTGATGGGCATGTCCCCGTTGGATCCCCAGACGATGTACTCCGCCTGCTGGCGGAAGCGTCCCTTCTGGGGCCGGCTGTTGCCCTTGTCCCAGACGGCGGTGCCGCGCCAGATCCAGCCAGCCCACTGGAGGGCGTCCGTAGCTGCGGGAAGCTGCCGCCAGTCGATGAACATACACACCGGGGCGCCGGGCTTACAGATTTTTCTGGCGTCGTACAGCCACTCCGCCGCCCAGCGCGTCCATGACCGCTGGTCCTTGGCGTCCCCGTCAAAGGGCGGCGGAGCATGGTCGCCCATGTTGGAGTATTTCTTGGCCGTGGACTTGTTCTTTTCCGCCTGGGTGCGCCCGCCGGATGCGTAGGGCGGGTCTGTGATCACCGCGTCGAAGGTCCCAGGCGCAAAGCCGGACAGCACCTTCAGCGCGTCGCCTTGGATGATTTCCCACTGGGGGTTATCGCTCATAGGCAAGTTTCTCCTTCTTTCTTGTGTTCTTTTGCTGGAGCCGACCCAGCTCCTTTTGGTCTGTCAGGACAGGGATGCCCAGCCTCTCGGCGTGGCGGATCTCCGCCCACATTCCCTCCGTCCAGACGGGACCGTAGACATTGACCTGCTGGCAGGACTCCACCAGCCGCAGGCCCATTTCCCGTGCCGCTTGGTCCTGTGCCGGATTTTCCGGGTCAGCAATGGGAGGAAACATCAAATGGGGGCAGATAGGCACGTCACCCTCCGCGAACACTTCCCGTGCCTTTTCTCTGGCGAAGGCGATGTTTTTCTCTACCTCGCCACGCAGGGGCGCACAGATGTAAATGAGTTTTGGTCGATCGCGATTCTGTTCGATTGTGCGGTCCCGGAACACGTCCAGGTACTCGCTCACGGCCCCCCGCATGGCTGTGTAATCCGCAGCGGAGGGCCGGAAGGCGTACCACTCTACTTTCCCATAGTCATCCCAGATGTATGGTAACACGCCGCTGCGGAAGTTGGGGTTGCCCGGCACCTGCTTGACGCCGAGAACATCCTTCAGCCGGAGGCGAAGTTTATCGACTACACCGTCCGTGCGGTTCAGCACTGTGATGCTGATGGCGTCATAGTGATCCGCATGACCCGATGTTACAAACTGAACACGGACACGGAGGTCCTTTCCCAGCGTTCCCAAACAGGCCCGGCCTGTAAACTTGGGGCTGCCGATCACCGTGCCGTCTGCGAACAGTTTCCGAAGTTCCTGTTCGTAAAATGTCATCTCGCCGGCCCATCCTTGGTACGTTTTGTTTTGGGTGGGTCCTCATGGTACTCATAGGTGCTTTTATCCGCAGAGAGATAGAGGTCAAAGTCTGCAAGGTCGATCCCCATGATATCCGACGCCAGTTCATACGCCTCTCTGGATCCGGGTTCCGGGATGTTTGCATCGATCATTTCTCCGTTTTTGTATACAGCCTCTCCCACATTGCTCCCGATGTCCTCGTCTGCCCAGCAGTAGGAGATAGTCTGATCCGGGTACTTTCTCGAAAGGGCCTCCAAAATTGTCGGGACGCTGCTCCAGGCAGTAAAGAACTCCAGGGTATCATCATCCTTACCCAGTTCCACACAGGAATACGCATTCCATTTGGTTCCCCAATTTTTATTACACCACTCGTACCAGGTGGGGGAACCGTACTGCTGAATATTCTCATACGCCTGTTTCCCAAGCGCCCATTCCTCCGGATGTTCTTTTTGGAAAGCTTCCGCGCCGGCTTTGTCACCAGTTATAAACCGGCGATATGCGTCAAGGCCGTTGGTTGTCCTGGTTCCGGATTCAATGTCTAAGGCTTTTGGCATAGGGATGAGTTTGTTAAAATCGATGCTCCCGTAAACACCATCCTTCTGGCGCAGATCCCGCAGCATTTGATGGAAAGCGGCGACCTGCTCCGGCTGATCTCCAAATGAGATCAAATTTGTGATATGATTTGGCATGAAACCTCCCTTCACCGCTATGCAGCGTTTTTCCATAGGCTGAGTTGTTCATCTTCACGCCGAAAACCTGCGTCAATTTCCGAAAATGTCGTGGTCCGGTTAAACTTCTCAGTGACCTTTCCCGGCAGGGCCTGCAGTTCCAGCATCCTGGCCCACAGATCCGGGTGGTGGTCATAGAGATGGCGGAGTTCCCGTCGCCTGGCGTTGGGGCAGAACCAGCAGCCGCCCCTGTCGGTGAAGTCATAGACAGGAGAAAGCAGCCCCGCCTCCCGGCAGAGCTGCTTTGCGTCCTGTTCCGTATAGCCATACTTGTCCAACAGGGAAACACGGCGTCCGTCCAGCCGGAGCAGCCGCTCCTGCTCATCCCTGGCGATGCCGATGTATTGGACCGTGTCCGGCGGGAGGCTTTTCTGGTACCGTAAAATCGGTTTCAGTTTGCAGTCCCGCTGGACGGCGCATCGCCCACAGATGGGAAAGGAGCGGAGCAGGCCCTTTTTCGGCCCGCGGGTGATCCGCCCGGTGAACAGCCCCACATAGGTCTGCAGCCCACGAAGAATGCGGATCTTTACGCCCATGCGCTCCAGCGCGGGGATGGCCGTGCCATAGATGAAGTCCCGGTGTTCCGGCACCTCGCCGGAGATATGGCTGTCAAACATAACTTCGCAGTACACCGCCTCATCCAGCGGTTCCCCGTAGCGGAGCGCCAGCAGGATGGTGGCGATGCTGTCCTTACCAAAAGAACAGGATGCTATATATTTCAGCCGCCACCATCTCCGTGATCCAACTGCGCACACAGCTCCGCAAACTTTCCGGCCTGACCGGTCTGCTCCCACGGCAGGTTTGCCCTGGTAAAGTGGCCATAGTTGCAGGCGTCCGCAAAAATCGGCTGGTTCAACTGCAGGGTATGGATCATACCTGCGGGCGTGAGGTCAAAGAAACAGCGGACCGCCTGTTCCAGCAGTTTGTCCGAGTATGTGCCGGTGAGGTGGGTATCCACGTCGACGGCCACCGGCTCGGCCCGCCCGATGGCATAGGCCAGGGCGACTGTGCATTTCTCCGCGAGGCCGGCGGCCACAATATTCTTGGCGATGCAGCGGGCCATGTAGGCGCCGCTGCGGTCCACCTTGGTCCCGTCCTTGCCGGACAGCGCGCCACCGCCGTGGGGCGCCAGCCCTCCATAGGTGTCCACCATCAGCTTGCGACCGGTCAGGCCGGTGTCCGCCTCGATCCCACCCAGCACAAAGCGGCCGGAGGGATTGATGAGAATCTGGGTATTCTCATCCGCTGGAAAGATACGAAGAGCGGGCTTGATGACAACCTTCAGCAGTTCCTCCCGCAGTTGTGACAGATCCTTATCTTCCGCATGCTGACAGGAGAGGACGATTGCGGCGATCCGCTGGGGAATGCCAAACTCATACTCCACAGACACCTGCGCCTTGCCGTCTGGCCGCAGGTCATTGATTTGGCCCGTGGTTCGTACATAGGAGAGCAGGGCGGTCAAGCGGTGGGCCAGCACCACCGGGAGGGGCAGGAATTGCTCCGTTTCGCCGCAGGCGTAGCCATACATAATGCCCTGGTCGCCGGCTCCAGTTTGGTCGCCGCTTGCTACGGCTCCTGCAATATCCGGGCTTTGGGGGTGGATGAGAACTTCTACATCGAAGTTTCTGCAATTGTATCCGGCCCGGCGCACCGTGTCGCGGACAATGGAGGGGATATCCGGCACAGCCAGAGCAGTGATTTCTCCGGCGACGACAATTTTGCCCGCGGTCGCCAGAACTTCGCAGGCAACGCGGGCGTTGGGATCGTGTTCCAGACAGCAGTCCAGCACGGTATCTGCTATGGTATCGCACAATTTGTCCGGGTGTCCCGCTGTGACAGACTCCGCTGTCAAGATGGTCTTATCGTTCATGCTCATCTGTTCTCTCTTTCTTTTTGGGGAATGGAAACAACATCTCACGGTTATACAGAGCACCATATCTTTGGAGTTGATCCTGTGTCAGAGACACAAAGGTTTCCCCACCGAGGCCAGCGAGGAAAAAGGTGCCGCATACAACATCATACGGATCTCCGTTTTCCAGCCGGAGCAGCCGGTTCGGCTGCAGGTCACTGAATTTTCCCTCGCTGTTGAATACAAGCGCCACGGGGTCCTCAAAGGGGTATGTGGCATCGATATTCCCACCAACAATCTCCTGCATGGCCTGCAAAGTGTCCGGGATTTGCTTAACATACGGCGGTTTCGCCGGCTCTACAACAAGGACCGTCAAAAGGTTATCGCTCATGGCGCTCCACCTTTTTTGCCGGACGGGTCCCTGAACATTTTCCCACGCTGCGGTCGGTATGCTGCCGCATGGAATCACGCTCCCGTTCCGCCTGGCGAAGCATTTCCACAGTTTCCCGGAAAGCCATATATCGCTGAATTTGCTCTGGATCCTCTGTGATGGTGCGGATGGTTTTCCAGAAAGGGCTTCCATGCAGACTGACATCTTCCTGTACAACCAGTGCCGGCCGCTCCCCATTCTCCAGTGTGACGCGGCAATCCCGCAGATCTTCCGCATGGTCATAAACACCATACGCGATACCAATGATTTTCAGCGTTTCCAGTGCCTCAACGGTTACGGAAAATCCTGTGGAATTCATGTGCAGTTCTCCCGTCAGGGAGATCATTTTACCTGACATATCACACCTCCCAAGCCTCATCGTTCATGATGATCTTTCTTCCTGCCCTGTTTTTTGCCAGAAAATAGATCCATCTCCTGTATCCGTTCAAAATGCCTGGCCTGCCGCACTTCATCATGGACATTCTTCAGCGCGGCCTCCAGTTCGGGTGCCGGCAAGCCGTTTTGTTTGTATCCTTCCAAAATACCGCCATAGTAGGAAGGAGAAGGGATAGCCGGGTCCCGCCACAGTTCACCGGTCATGATATAAGCCATGACGGTCACTTCTTTGCCGTCCATGGTGCGGACGATGATGTCCCCTTTCTCGTACAAGCGCGGGTATCCCTCGTAAATGTCAAGTGACTGTTCACACGCTGGCGTCAGGTTCCAAAGCAGGCCATGGACTTGGCTACCGTGCAGAGGTTCAATGGTGGCAACGCCAGTCCCACGCCGGTTGCCGCGGAACAGCAGTTCATAGCCATCCAGAACCGCAGGCCCCACCACCTGGGCGGCAGGACAGCGGACCGCCATCTGGTTCAGATTGATGTTGCTGCCATAGGCGAAGTACAATCGTTCCGTCATATCAGTCCTCCAGAATCGTCAGAGCACCGACTTTCGCCAGTTGGGCGAACAGGGTCTGCGCCTGCTGCTCCACATCTCCCTCCGGCAGCGGGAAGTCCAGCCCGGTGGCACGGATTACATTGCTCTGCAAAAACCAGATGTAACTCTCCGTATCAGGGAACTCCGTGGGATCAAACACACGCCCACGCAGCTGGTCCATGATCTCTGTCCCGGTCCCCTCCAGAACATCTTCTTCAATTCGGATCTTCATCTTGTCACCTCTCCATCTCTCGGCTCTTTTTCTTCTTTTTATTGACTTCATAACTGTCCCTGTCATAGCGCCAGGCGCGGTCGCCGTCCAGGTTGGCCAACAGGTGGTCGCGGGTGTTCTTGAACTCCTGCCCATTGAGGCCCAAACGCACCAGCCAGACACGGAAGGTGAACAGTTCGTTGTCGCTGTGGGTTTTCCGCATGACGGTACTGCGCTGGGCGATGGCCTGGGCAGATATGGCAAGACATAGGTTGATATAGGCCGCCGCCCGGCCGGCATGGAGGGTGGAGTTGAAGCAGCGCCATTCCACCGTGCCGCGATAAAACACCGAGTGCAGGTTTAAGGCATAATAGCGGGTCCAGTTATAATGCTCTCCGGCACTGACGTCCCCTTCATACCAGATGCGTTCCAACTGTGTCAGGTCACTGGTTTCCTCGGCGGAGAGCGTGCGCGCCTGCCGCAGCATAGGTTCCCGCACCTTCTTGCACCAACGGGCGGCACGGGCCTCATTCACCTGCAGGGCCTTGAACAAGATATCCTCCTTGGAGTACATGATGCTCAGAAGGTTTTTCAGGCTCTGGCGGTTGTGGTTGGCCGCGTCCACATGGATGTGCAGGCCGCAGGACTCATTGACTTTAGCGCCTGCACGGCGGACCTGCCGCACACACTCCTGGAACTTGGGCAGCTCCGCATAGGCCAATTTGGGCGAAACCATCTCTACCTTATATTGCCTGTTATTTGTCTGTTCGTAGCCATGTAATGTCTTTCGCTCTGCATGGATGCTCCCGTCGCTCATCAGTTTCCACTCTTTATTCTCTGCATCTCGGACTACCCAAGCATCATAAGTCCCGCCTTTGTACCGGGGTGTAGTTCCAAAATAGTTCGCGAGCGCCTGTGCGGCCTGTTCACGGGTGATGCCGGTCATTTCTACCTCGACACCGAAACACTGATCTTTCAAACCAATCATGCGGCCGCCTCCTTCCGCAGTTCTCCATCTATGATGTGAATGCAGATGATCCCGGCGAACATATCAAAATATCGTATCAGGTGATCTCATCTCCCTCCTGCAGCGCACGGAGAAAGCCGAGGACGTCCTCATCGACGGCCCCGGCCTGCTCCTGCTGCGTAGTGGTCTTTGGGAAGGAAACGCCTGCCAGTTCCTCCCGGATGATTCTACGGACAGCCTCCAGCAGTTCCTGCTGTTCCATGTAGCCGTTGATCATCCTGCACACGGCGTCCATGCGCTGGCCGGGCGCAACGGCGGACAGGCGCTCCCATGCGTCCCGCTGCTCCCGCTGGGCCAGGGAGAAGGAAAGGCTGAGCCGTCGCTTTTCAGGCATGGGCGCCGCTCCCCGACATCTGCCGTACAAGCCGTTCATAGCCCTTGGCGTTCAGGGATACATCATCGAGGATCACGGGCCGACACAGGCCGTTTGTGGCCGAAACACGCCGCTTCATGAGCGCCGCTCCGCCGCCTATAAAAATAGTAGGCATGGCGCGGGTGTCCAGGCCGCACTCCGTGATGGTGGAGAGCAGGTTCTGCACATACAGGTCCGCCTGGGCATGGATGATGCCTTTCGCCTCGTCCGGGAGGCTGCTGGCATCACCCCGCAGGACGCACTCGATCTGCGCCGTTGTCAGAGAAAGACCCAGGACGCGTCGCACCTGTTCGCTGATCTCATCGATGCAGCGGATCATGCCCCACTCCAAGCTGCGGCAGGTGGCGGCATTGGGGAGGCGGTTGTCCAAGCGCATCAGGTCCACTGTCCAGCCACCGATGTCCGCCACGATGACGGACGGTTCATCCAGCAGCTCCGTCTGGGTCAGCACAGCGGCATAGCCCTGGGGGAACAGTTTCACATCCCGGACGGTGACGGTATAGTCCCGGCCCTCATAGCGGAAGGGCACCGGTTTGCCGTCCCGCAGCAGATAGGCACGGAACTTCTTCTTGTCCCGGCCAAAACTGGTCAGGGGCAGGCCGGCAGCCAGAATGACGGAGCAGGTGCGCTCGGCATTGCGGCAGTCCAGTTCCCTGGCGATGGCTGCCAGGGTCAGCAGATAGTAGTCCTCCGTCCGGGTCTTGTCTTTCTGCAGAGGCTGCCTGCCGCTGCCTACCACATAGTACGTACCGCTGTATTCCAACACATTCTTCTGGGTGTACGGCTCATGCTCATAGGCCACCAGCCCCGACGGGAAGGAACCGTGGACAGTTTTCATGGCTGCGTAACCGTGGTCCACGCCGATGACGTATCCCTCGCTCACCGAGCGCCGCCCCCTTTCTCTTTTTTGGTAGCCATGTCCTGGACCTTGCCCTCGTCCAGCAGCCGGCGGATCTCATGGAGGTCGTAATTCCATGTGGATGGCGCCGCCAGGAAACGCTCCGGCCCGCCGTATTTCTCGCACAGCCGGGGTAGGAACCGCGGCAGGTCCTTCGGCTCCCTGGGGTATTGGATGCCGTTTTTGTAGACGATATCCTTTTTTAGCTCGTCCCGCATCTTCTCGATCCTGTCTGGTTCCATCTCGTCGTAGGCGCTGCGGCCGGTGAGCTGCTCATAGGCGTAATCGCCCACATAGGACAGGCACTCGAAACAGCAATCGCCATATGGCTCTATATCTGCCAGCGTGTCGGGATCCCGCAGCGCATTCATGTACACCTCTTTGCCCTGAGCAATCAGCCAGGCGCGGAAGTCGATAAAACCGTCATCCGAACAGCCATACTCCTTGATCACGCTGACGGCGTCCCACAGGCCGTATTGGTCCGCCAGATCCTCATAGGTTTGCAGAATGTCATGGAAATTTTTCGCCGCGGCAGGCCCCATAGACACAAGCTGCTCCTGCAGGTAGTACTCCATAGCGTTCAGATCCTGGCCGCAGGCGGTTTTTGCCTCCTGAATCAGCGCCCAGAAGGCATCCTTGCTCATCCCATTGTCAGGTTTCTGTTCTATCGCTCAGCACCTTCCTTCCGTTTTTCTTTTTGCTTGCCGATCCGCCGTTCCTGCTCCTGGGGCAGAAGGCCCTGAAAACCTAAGTCACGCAGGGCCTGCGTATAGAGCTGCTTTTCAAAGGCCCGGTACTCCGGGGTGGCGGTATCCACATCCAACAGGACAGCCTTTTCATAAGGTGTCCCCGGCACGGCCTCCCACCGAACGGCATGGAAGTGCAGGGCGGTCAGGTACTTCAGCAGTTGATGACCGTCCGCCTCATCAAAGACACCGCGGTTGTCCTCATAGGGGAACTCGCCGGGGAGATTGGGATAGCCGGAGATCGCCAGGGCGGCGTCGTAGAGGCGGAAACCACCATCATCAAAATCCGGGGCGATGGTGTCATAGAACCGCCGGAGCTGCTCCGTGCTGTCCAGGGCCGGGCAAAAGGACGCAAGGGCTTTCTTCAGTGTTTCCACTTTCTGGCGCTCCTGATTGGCGGCATATTCCTTACCGCAGCTCTCCTGGTAGTATTCATCGACGAGCGGTTCCAGTTCATTGATCTTGCTCTGCAGCTGCGCGCATTCCATCCGGCTGAGGTCCAATTCAGTGTTGGATTCCTCCAACGCCTGCCGCAGAGCGGGGTAGTCCCGGACCGCGGCGATCAGATCCTTGATCTTCATGTCACGCCGCCTTTCTGAGACAGGCGATCAGGCGATCCAGCACAGCGATGCGGGCTCTCACCTTGCCGGCGGAAGCGTTCAGGCCATGCGCCTGATTTTGAATGCGGCGGCGGATGGCCGCAAGCTGTTGGCGATCCCGGCAGCACTCCAGCACAACATACCGCCCCCTCCCATTGGACAGGACCTCGCGCTCACCGGAGGCGTCCCGGAGGCTGGCCATGAGGCGCTGGCCCAGTTGCCTGCGGTAGCGGTCCTGCAGGACGTCGGCGTCGCAGGAGACATGGTGCTTTTTCAAAATGGCCGCGATCTCGTCGCCGCTGATCTCCATGTTGGCAAACAGCACATGGAGGATCTCATCCTTGGCGTCGGGCGGCAGCGCGGGGCGACCGTTGAATCTCCTGGTCATCGCGTCTGCTCCTTCCTGCGCTGTGCGCGCTGCAGCACGTCGGCCCTGTCCAGTGCGGGCGCCTCGCTTGGGAAAACATAGAGCATGCAGTGCTGTTCTGCAAGTTCTGCAGGAAAGCCCTGGGGGACATTCTCCGGAGAGTCCGAAACCGCGACAGTTCTGTATTTCCAGTCACGGGGGGATTGGTAGGCGAACAGGTGATCCCCCGCCCGCCGGATGCTGTAACTGCTTTTCCCCTCGTGCTGCCGGACATATTCGCCCACAGCCGCTTTCTCCTGCACGAAGCGAGGCTGGATCCCCCGCGCCAGCTCCGGCGCGATGGCGTTGATGTATTTCACCATGTCACGGACATTGCCGCATTCAAATTCCGGTGCGTCGTAGCCATACCGCTCTGTAACGAGCGCCCACTTCATATGCTCATGGGGGCTGTCCAAAGAAACGACAAAGTATTTCCCGTCGCGCTCCCCGGTGAGAGGCTCAAACCGGACGTCGTCATAAAGCGGTCCCTCCAGCGGGCAGTTGTTCTTGAACCACACATAGTAGTTGTCCAGAATGAAGGGATCCGTGATCCCCAGCACAACGCCGGAGATTTTTTTCAGGCGTCCGGCCAGGGCGTCGTCCCGGCAAAACCAGTCATACCAGCCGGCCTCGCACTGCACAGCACGGTCCCGGCTGCTGAAATCCCCGGCACGGAACCGCTCCTGCCATGTCCGCACACTCATCTCACTCATAGCGTCCCCCTTTCCGGCAGGAGGTGTTCCATGAGGCCGGCAATGGAGGTAAACACCCCGGCCAACTCACGGGACTCCTTGATGGTATCCTCCATTTCCTCCCTGGTCATGCGGGTGCATTTGACCCAGATCCGCACATTTTCCTCCGTGGGCGTCAGCAGAACGGCCTTTTCATAAGCCTTGCAGAACACGCCGGCGATCTTGCTCTGGCGGTCGATCTCCGCATCCTTCTCCCGGATCTCCTTTTTCGCTTTTTCCAGCTCCACCAGGTCCAATGCCGCCTGCCCCTGCTCGTCCTCCGGCAGATCCTGTACCTGCCGGGTGATCTGATACCCCTGGTTGACGGACAGTTCCTTTTTATCCAGGGCCTCCTTCACGGCGGCGGGGGCGTGTTCGTCGATCTGCATCACCTTGCCCATCGTGCGCTCCCCGAGGCCAACGGATGCAGCCAATTCTTTGCGGGTGTCCACAGGTGCGGAACCTTCCGGCAATGTTGCCGAAAGGTCTGTACGGGCACCCTGGTTGGCCTTTGCCCTGGCCTCGATCTCCGGCCGCAGTTTCAGGGCGATCTTGCCCAACTCCCATTTGTCCAGGTTGCGGCGGCCCTTCTGGGTATCCAGCGCCCACTGCTTGGCCTCCAGCAGATCGTCAAAGGCAAACACCGCCATCTTGTAGGGCAGGTCGTGCCGGGTGCAAATCTGTTGGCGGTTGTGGCCATCTACGACAACGAGATCCTCATTGACGATGATGGGCGCATAGCAGCCGTTTTGCAGGATGTCCTTCTCCAGCGCGGCAAGCTGCTCCCCGCTGAGAGGAGGGAGCAGCTCCGCCAGATCCGGCAGGATGGTGGGGGTGCGTTCCGCGCTGGTGTATTCAATGCCTGTATTCCGCATGGCGCTCAGGCCGCAGCCTCATCCATGCCGTCCGCGGGCATGGACGCGGCGCTTTCCTCCACCCGGCGGGGAGACAGGAACTCCACCTCCGTGGCTTTGATGAGGAAACCGGGCTGACGCTCCGGCTCGTCCGCGAAAGTGATAGTTTCAAAGTCGCCGGAGGCGGCCAACTTGCAGCCCTTCCAGGCAAACTCTGCGCAGCGTTCCGCCAGCGGGCCGCGGACCTTGATGGAGATGAAATCCGTCAGGCGGTTGCCCTCCTTGTCCCGGTAGCGGCGGTCCGAGGCGATCCGCAGGATGGCATAGGGCTTGCCGGTGGCCTCATGGACCTTCAGTTCCACGTCGTTGGTCAGGTTTCCGATTGCTACGATCTTCAGCATAGGTGCATTTCTCCTTCTTTCATTTCATGTAGGGTGGGTTGTGGTATAAAAGCGCCGCGGCCCACAGCGGGGCCGCGGCACGCGGATGAATCACTTGTCCCAGGTTTCGGGATTGGTGAGGTTGGCGGTGTGGGCGTTGGCGGCCTCCAGCACGTTGTAGTAGGCCCAATGGCGGGAGGACACGTCGGGGAACGTCACCAGCTGGCGGCGGTTGTCCGCAATATAGTCCTCGTCAGCCTCGCGGCCCAGCAGGCGGTTGACAATGGTGACGACTTCCGCCCGGTCAATGGGATCGTCGGCCCGGAAGGTGCCGTCGCCGTAGCCCTCTACCCAGCCGTGGATGGCGGCGTCCTTGATATACTCAGCAGCCCAGTAGCCGTCGCTCACATCGTCAAAGCCCTCGTACTGCTCCATGATTTCCTCGGCTCCATCGCCGTACACATCAAAGAACCGCGCCGCCATAGCGGTAAACTCGGCGCGGGTGATGGCCTTATCACCCCGGTAGGTGCGGTCATTGTAGCCCACGGCCACGCCGTAGCCAGTGAGATATTCCACATAGCCCGCATACCACATATCCGGGTCAATATCCTTGAACTTCACATTATTTCCGCTGGGGATGCGCTCATCCAACTTGTCAGAGAGCAGGCGGGCAAAGATGGCCGCCGCCTCGCTCCGGCTCATGCTGCGCTCCGGGCCGAAGGTGCCGTCTGTGTAGCCGACAATATAGGCCCCGTGATATTCGGTTTCGGTGACGGCGGGAACCGTGAGTTTCCCGTCCTCGTCTGTTTCGCCGGTTTCCCGCTGGCCGAGGTCGCCCTTGACGATGACGGTCACGTCCTCCTGCGGGTCGCGCTCATTGTCTGTGACCGTGACGGTGATGCGGTTGTCCTCGTCCATATCGGTGCCGTCCGGCAGGGTGACGGTAATATTGCCGCCCTTACCGATGGACACCTCTGCGTCCTCGATGGGGCGTCCGGTTTCGTAGTCCTCTACAGTGACGGTCAGTGTCCAGCGGTCGCCGTCCTCGTCCTCCCAGCCAACGGTGGCGTTACCGTCCTCGTTGGTCTTGCCGCTGGTGCCGGGAACAGTGACCTGCCCATTGCTGTCAGTGTTACCGGCACAGTAGTTATTGTGCTTGTCTGTCACAGAGATGAACAGATCCGCCACGGCGCTCTTATCCTTGGTGAGCAGGACAGTCACGGTAGTCTGGTCAGCGTAGTCCAAAATTCGGCTGTTAGGCAGACGGATGGACAGGGTATCGTCCGCATGAAGGGTCACGGTGGCATTGGCAACGGGGTCCTTGGTGTCGGTATCCGTGACGATTACCAGATAGCCGCCCACAACGGCCTCACCTTTGCTGTCCGTGGTGGCCTGATTGTAGATCTTCTCGATTTCCTCAGTTTCCAGCGTTTCGCCGCAGACCTCACACTCTTTATGCTGGCTGCCCTCGCTGTCGGTGGTAGGCTCCTTGTCGATGATCCAGTCGCCGGGCTTATGGCCTGCGGCCTCGGTGTAGTCGCCCTTGTAGGCGTCGCCGCAGCGGGTGCAGGTATAGGTGGTGTAGCCCATCTCGGTGCAGGTCGGCTCGGTCACTTCCTCGGCATAGTCATGCCCCAAAGCGTTCTCAATGACGGCGCCGCAGCGGATGCAGAGTTGAGGATCGGTGCAGGTGGCCGGATCGCCGGGGATATGACCCGCGGCCTCGTCACCCTCCAGCCGGGTGGCTCCACAGCGGATGCAGGTGTACTCGGTCATGCCCTCGCCGGTGCAGGTGGCCCCGGTGATCTCCTTGCCCTCATCCCAACTATGCCCCAGCGGGTCGGTGTAGTCGGTGATGAACGAACTGCCGCAGCCCTCGCAGATATGGAGGGTGCGCCCGCCGCCCTCACAGGTGGCCGGGGTGGTCTTGCTTACATAGTTGTGAGGCAGCGCGGCGGTGATGTCCTCGATGTGGCGCTCCCCACAGACGGTACACTCCCGCAGGGTGTAGCCAGGGCTGGTACAGGTTGCCGGAATGACGGTGGTGGAGAACTTATGCTCGGTCTGGGGCAGGTCGGTTTCTTTCACATTGCCGCACCGCTCACAAATATCAATGGTCTTGCCGGGGACTTCACAGGTGGCGTCCCGGATGGCCACACTCTGATAGGCGTGGCCCAGCGCGGCCTCATAGTCCCGCTTTTCAATCATGCCGCAGTCCACGCACAGGTAACGGTCATAGCCGAGGGTCAGGCAGGTGGGGTCTACGCTATCCAGCAATGTCCAGTTGTGGTTCTCGCCGCAGCCCTTGTCGTCACAACAGCAGCCGTCGCAGTCCGGGTCCTGGCAGCCACAGTCGGGATTGCCGCAGCCGCAGGTACAGGAACCATCCTCGGTAGTGGTTTCATCCCTGAGATGGACATACGCCACGCCGTCCTCCACCATGTCGGTGTCGTGGTAGGTGTAGGTGATCTCGTAGTACACGGGATAGTCCCCGGCCTCGGTGTAGTTGGGGGCGCTGGTCAGGGTGCAGGCGTCCGCACTGTGGCCGTAGCGGATGGCAGTGGTCACACCGGCCTCGGACAAGTCCGACACGGTGACGGTGTGGGGCTGGCCGTCCACCACGCCGAAGTAGTCCGCAATGACGGCCTTGGCGGCGGTGTAGGAAGTTTCAGCATAGCCGCAGTCGGCGCAGGTATCCATCTCCACAAAGCGGTCATGGGCCAACTCGGGCCGGATGGCATTCTCCATGTGGTGACGCTCCAACGTGGAATTTTCCTCCTTGAATGTGCCGTAGCAGAACCCGCAGTATTCGCCGCTGGTGGTGATGACGCGGTGATACTCGCTGTCCGCTTGCTCAATGGTCTGTGTTTCCGGCAGTTCCTCGAAAAAATTGTTCGCGCAATCGTAGAGCCAATAGACGTTCTTCAGGTAGCCGTAGTCCGTCTTGGCCATGTTGGTGTTGATGCTGCCGCAGGTTTCACACACGGCTTTGGTCCAGTGATAAGCCGTGTAATAGGCGTCCTGTCCCGGTACGCCGTCCAGAATGGAACCCTTGCCGGAACCATCTACAAAGGTGCCGTCCGAGTATTTCACATTCCGGCTCATGGCCGTCTGGCCATCCCTGGTATATTCCGGGGTGCGGAACACGATAAAGGAAGTCTGCTGCTTGCAGACTTTGCAGTTAAAGGTTTCGTGGGTCACGGTGGCGTTGGCGTCCAGTTCGTTGGTGCGGTTGTTGGCCTCCTGCCAGTTCTCAGCGGGGTCGTGGTAACTGTCCTGCTGGGCGGCAAAGGCGCTGGGCATCATACCCATGCACAGCACCAGGGCCAGCAGCAGGGCTGTCATGCGTTTCAGGCCATGCCTGGTTGTCTTGCTTTTCAAGTGGTCTTTCCTCCTTTTGTGTAGAAATTGCTGGTTCAGGTTTTTATTTTCGTTTACTTGGTCACCGCCCCCTTTCCCGGAACTGCTGCACAAAGGTCAGATAGGCGTTCCAGTCCTTCCGGGAGGGAGGGGACAGCGTCTGCACGACATATCCCTCCGCCGCGTATTTCCGGCCCATGCGCTCCGCGGCCTCCTGGCCGGGGCGGTCGTGATCCAGGCACAGGACAACCTTCCGCACTGTGGGATGCTCCCGAAGAAACACCGACAGGGCGCGGTCATCCAGGCAGCACAGGGCAAGTGCATTGCTGTGGAACTCCCGGTGCAAAGTGCAGTAACTCATGAGGTCGATAGGTGCCTCGAACACATACACGCTCCTGCTGTCCGGGGCATACGGCAGTCGGAAACCGATGGATTTGTCGCTGCCGGCGGCGTCGCCCTTGAAACCGCTGCCGTCCCGGTCGTAGGTGCCCCGCAGGCTGGCGAAGGCAGCCTTGCCGTCCCTGTCATACCCTACGAACACGCAGTTGTGATGCTCGGAGTCCTCATACAGCAGTCCTGCGGAAATAAAACTCCGAATAATCTGGGGAGAAACCCCGCGCTTTTTCAGGTAGGCGTACACTCGGCGGGCATCGGTGTGCCTGGGCGGCAATGCAAACGGTTTCGGCGGTTCCGGCGCCTGCTCAGTTTGCCTGCTCCGCTCCGCGGGGGCGTCCCTGGCGCGGCCGTGGAATGCCAGCAGATCCTCCACCGCCTCCGGGAAACTTCTGCCGCAAAAATGCTGTAGGAAGGTGATGGCATCCCTGCCCACTCTCTCGGAGTAGCGATACCAGGTGCGGCGGTTCTTGATCCGCAGGCTGTCCATCTCCTTGGTGGAGTAGTAGCGGCCTATCCGCGTCACGGTGTAGCCGAGAGACGCCAGCAGGTCCGGCAGGTCCGTCCCACGGGCAATCTCCAACTCCTGTTCTGTGAAACGATTGGCTCTCTGTTCCGACGTTTTCTCACCTCCGGTTCTCTTGTGAAACAGACCGCCCGGAACGTCCCTGTCGGGCGCTCCGGGCGGTTCTGGGATCCTGATTTACTTGGTTGTTCTCTTCCTGGGTGGCCGCTCCACATACTCGGAGATGTCGCAGTCGCAGCTGATGAGCTGCCCTCCGCACACCGGGCACCGCTCCGCATCACACCCCACATGGTGGTAATGCCCAGGCCTGGCGCCGCAATCGTGGCAGCGGGCATCGCCATGCGCCATGCCATCCTCGCCGTACTTAATGCGGCGGTAGTACCGGTTGCCGCATTTCACATGGGTCCAGGTGCAGCCGTCCGCTTTCAGCATCCGCTGGCCGCAAGCCCTGCAGGGCGCTCCGCCGGCCGCAATCATGGCCTCCAGTTCATTTTGCCACATTCTTGGCTCCTCCTTCCGTTTCTTCAGCCTCCCAGGACGGGGCGCTGTCTGCCGGCTCATCTATGGGATCCAGCGTGTCAGTTGGTGCGCCGGGATCGGCATCCGCTGTTTCCTGCTCCCACCGCTCCAGAGCGTCCTCGATCAGCCCAATCACGAACTCCTTCTGGGTCACTTTCCGGCCCTGGCGCTCATTCTCGTGGGCCAGATAGTCCTTGATCCGCTGGAACAGGTCCTCACTGATTTGAAATGCCATTGTCCTTGTCTGTGCCATGTCTTTTTTTCCTCCATTTTCATAGTAGTTGGTAAGTAGTCCCGTGATGTACTCGCTGAGGGATTGGTTTGCCGCGACGCGCTCCGCCGTCACCCTGGCATGCAGGGATTCCGGGATCTGGCAGGAGAGACCCTTTGTCTGCTCCATGTCTGACTGCCTCCTTTTCTTGATTTGCAACGCAAGTATAGCCGGAAAGCATCACGAAAGCCATTACCAACACCACCAAGGAACGGCGAACAGACGCAGCAAATGCAACAATTTCATCCTGCGTTGGGGAGCCGGAAATAACCGGCGCCCTTGCGGTCACGGTAGAACTGTTCCACTGCCCGCAGGCTGCCCGTCACCGGCATCTCCGGCAGGGCCTCCACCATGCTCTGGAAATATCTCCGGCCGCGGGCGGCGCGGGGATCCAGCATGGCGACGGCACAGGTGTCCGTTTCCGTTCGGATGGCCCGGCCAAAGCCCTGCCGCAGTTTGATCTGCATTTCCGGGACAACAACGGAGCGCAGGAACTCCCGCAGGTTCGGGTAGTCCTCACGCTCTTTTTCTTTTACAGCGTCCGGGTAGGCGAAGGGCAGGCGCGGGATGATGAGCAGGGACACGCCGTCGCCGGCGAAGTCCAGCCCCTCCCACGCTGCGCCAGTGGCCAGCAGGATACTGCCGGTGGCGGCCCGAAACGCTGCAAGGGTGCGGGCCGGGCGCCTGCCCATCGTAAATACGGGGTAGGGCAGCGCCGCGGCCTGCAGCCGTTCCTTGACAGCCGACATGGCAAGATAGGAAGTGAACAGCACCAGGGCGTGGCCGTGGGATGCCGCCGCCAGCTGCCGGATCTGTGCGGCCAGCCGGTCGTAGTAGTCCGCCGCGTCCAGCGGGATCGGGTCCGTGGGAAGATAGAGGAGACAGTTGTGCTGATAGTCAAAGGGGGACGGGCACACAGTTTCCATCACGGGCCGCTCGCCCGTCAGGCCGGTGGCGGTACGGAACCGGCTGAAGTCCTTCCCAACGGCAAGGGTGCCGGAAGTCAGGACAATGGGCTGTTCCTGCCGCCAGAGCGTGGCCTGGAGCTGCGCGGCCAGTTCCGACACCGTGCCGCACAGCATGGACCCGCCGTGGTCGTCGTCTGCCGCGTAGAAGATCATCTCGGGATTCCCCAGGTAAAAGAGGGATACTGTGGAGGCGACGGCGGACAGCAGGCGCCAGGTTTCCCTGGTCAGCAGGCCCTCCAGCTGCCGGCAGATCACCGTCAGGACCTGATGCGGCCGCTCCAGGAACATCTGGTAGGCGTCAAATCCGGCCCCTTCCTCCACCGGGAGCGACAGTTTCTCCGCCAGCGGCTCCACGGCCTCGGACAGCAGTTCCGCCGCGAGGACATACCGCTCCACATGCAGGCTGCGGATCAGCTCCGCAAAGTCCTGGGCATTCAGCGTTACGCCGAACATCTGCCGTGCGGTTTCCGGCAGCTTGTGGGCCTCGTCTATGATGATGGCCGCGCTGTCCGGCAGGATGGACTTTTTCTTTTGGCTGCGGTGGATGAGGTCCGCCAGCAGGAGGTTGTGGTTGCAGATCTGGACCGTGTACTGCCCGCTCTGGCAGGCGTCCAGGAAACAGCGGTACCGGCAGTCCTTCCTCCGGCAATTACACCGCTTGGGGACGCAGATCCGCTCCCGGTCATAACTGCTCATCCCGGACAGCTGGTCCAGATCCAGCACATGCCAGGCGGTGTGCAGGGCTTGGCGGGCGGCGGGATTCTTATGGCTGCCCTCCACCTGACGGACCCGCCGTTCCAGCCGGGCGTCGCAGGCGTAGTGGGCCTTGCCCTTGCGGATGACCGCCTCGATGGGCGCGGAGATCAGCCCCTCGGACAGCAGCACGCTGGACAGCAGGGGCAGGTACTCCTTCTGGATGGCGCTCTGCAGCGCGATGCTGGAGGTGGAGATCAGGATAGGACGCTGCGGTTTACCCTCTGCCGCCCGGCACTTGCCATGCAGGATGCCGGCGGTCAGGTAGGCGAAGGTCTTGCCGATGCCGGTCCCCGCGTCGCACAGGGCGATGCTGCCGTCCAGCATGGCGTCCAGGATGCTGTGACACAGCCGGATCTGTTCCGGCCGCTCCGCCATGCCCCTCTGAGGCAATAGGGTTTTAAAAATATAGTCGATTTCCTCATGGGCCTTTTCATGGGTATATTTCTTCATGGATACTTCCGTCCTTTTATCTTTTTTCGTGTTCCCATCGTATTCGCACTCGCCCCCCGATGGGTTCGGGAACAATGCGGGCAGGCCCCTGGCCGGGGCCTCACGGGCATATTTCCGGGATCTCTACTGCTTTCAATCCCGGAGCAGCGCCGCCTGTCTTACGCGCAGGCCGTGCTTGGTGTGTCATTATTCGAGCCGTTCCATCTCTTGTCCGGCCTGCCAGGGTCGGCCGCAGGCGGAATCGCTCACCGGCCACTGGGCCGGGTCTTGGCGCGCGCTGTGGGGTGGGTACGGCTGCGTGTTACCCGCATTGCTGGTATGCACTTTTCAAGGAGCAGCGAAGGGGGAGGTATTTCCCCCTTTCGCTGTCCTCCCGAAAAAGGGGCTGGGTGAATACCCTCACGCCGCAAATTTTTCAAAATGTTTTTTCATGTCCCGCAGGATCCGGTCCCTGCGCTTGATAACGGCCCGCTGGGTCACGCCGATTCGCCGGGCGTATTCTCTGGTGGAGAGGTGGTCATAAAACAGCGCGGTGATGAGCTGCCTGTCCCAGTCCTCCAAGGCGATAAGCGCCGCCAGCAGCAGGCTGGTCAGTTCTTCCCGCTCCCGTTCCGACTCCCGTGCAAGGACACAGTCCTCGGCGCTGGGCGCCGTTTCCGCGCCTACATAGTCCGGCAAAACGCCGTCCTCTGCCATCTGTTCCAGGGAAAGGACCTTGCCAGTGGGCAGATCCTCGCTGAGATACCGCTCCCGCCGGTCCATCTGGGCATACGCCGCGAATACGTCCTCTGTGACCGCCACATCCCTACCATCCACGGTGATGATGTTGGCGATGACAGTTCCATTCTCGTCCCTGATTTTTCTGTAGTTGCGATTTTCCTGCCATTTTTCCATAGTCGTGATCTCCAATCTCAGATTTTTTAGGGGAAACTTCTGAGTTGGGGATCACGGGTACTTTGCTATGTAGGGCTGCCAGGCGTTCCGCATTTCGTGCCTTTCCGCTGTTCTGCCGCGGAAAAGCGCAAAAAAAGAGCCTTACAGCACAGCAGAACTGCTGCCTGTAAGGCTCCGAACACGGTGGATCCCGCTGCTGATGCGGGCGGTTGGTGCGCTTGACGAGGTCGATACTCTATATTTTATTTGCTTTTAGGAATGTCCTGCCTTTTCAAAGGAGATGCCAATCTGCAGCCCGCACTTTGGACATTTGGAGAACAGCTCCGCCTTGTCCGCATGCTCCGGGCCGTAGAGGTGCAGGCGCCCCGGATCCACGTCGGCTGCGGCATCAATGACGCGCCCTTTACCGCACACAGGGCAGCGCACCGCATGGGTTCTTTTCACTTGTTGCATGGCGTTCCTCCTTCTAAAGTGTTCTCAATTTTGAGAACACCACAGTAAAAAATTTTACAGCAGATGGTGGTTGGTGAGCCGGATCCGCATGGCCTGGCGGGATACCTGAAACACCTCCGACATGGCCTGAACAATGGCCTGATTATCCCGGCCGGACCGCATTTGGTAGAAACACCGCTTGACCATTGGCATGGGCATGAGCAGGGCGGACCCAAGCATATTCGCCTGGATCTCCATACTGGTTTCCTTGACGGCAGGCTGCAGCGCCGCGCTCTCCCCTGTACCCACATACAGCCCCTTATGCAGGATCCAGTGCGACAGTTCGTGGGCCTCTGTAAACCGCAGGCGGCCGGTGCTGGTTTCTTCTTCACACAGCGAGGCGTCTATGAGGATCGTGCCGGCTTTCACCGGGAACAGGATATACTCGCCCAGTTCCATGTCGTACACGGCCTCCAGGCCGGTGTCAAAAACGGTTTTCCCCAGGATCCGGCCATTCTTGCGGAGATACTGGAACTCCAGTATCAGGCCGTGGCGCTCGATAAGATCCTCGATGGGGATGGCGCGGGGCTGCCCCCGGTAGAGGCGCTCATCGTAGGCATCCAGCACACGCCGGGCGATGCTCTCCATCGTCTGCTCGGTATAATACTTCCTCATGCGCGTGCCCCCCCTTTCACTCGTCCCGCTTTCCCCGCTGGGTAATGCGGTCTATAAACTCCTGCCATTCCTCGTCTGTGGCGTCCACTTCCTTGGCCGTCCGCAGGGCGGCCCGGACGATATCCCGTTCCATGATGTACTCCGGCAGGTCCGCGGAGACTCGCTGCGTCTTAGATTTGGCGGCCAGATCCAGCAGCAGTTCCGTGTCTGCCTGGCACAGCCCCAGAATCTCAATGAGGCGGTCCATCTTCTCCTTGGTGGGAGCCGGCCTTCGGTCATTCTCCATGTTGCTCATGTAGACCGGGGATACCTCCAGTTTCGCCGCCAAACCGCGCAGGGACAGTCCGCGGGCCATCCGCTTTTCCCGCACATAACTGCCGAATGTCTGCTCCATTGTGGCGTGCCTCCTATTCTGTGTTCTCTTTTTCGAGAACGGCTACGCTTAGTATACACGCCTCCATCTCATGCCGCAAGAGGCCAAACGCGAGGTGCTCCTTTTATGGAACACCTCGCGCCTTTTCTTAATATGGGTATTCACTTGCCCTGTTTTTCGGGAGGGGGATGAAGGGGAGTTTTCTTTTCGGGCATGAACGTAAGGCAGGACCGGGTTTGGCAATGCTGCCGGACCCGATCTGCCGTTTCCTGGCCCCTCACATTTTGTAGAGGAGGGACGCAATGCCCAAAATCATTCCCACGCCCGGCCGGGTGGAAAAAGTTGTGGCCGAGCGCGACCAGCTGAGCCACGGACGGCTGATCCATGTGGTTTCCGTGTTCCCCGCGGACGGCGCCTGTTCGCCGGAGGAGAAACTGAAAACACTCATTGACATGGACCTCAAAAATTCCCGCACAGTTGCGGAAAGGGGTGGACAAACCGCCCCGGCAGAGGTAACATCACACAAACTCTGGACGGTTTGACTGGAGAAAAGGAGGATTGCATGAGTCAGTCAAACCAAATGAAAATCACCGCCCTGTACTGCCGTCTGAGTCAGGATGACGGTCTGGACGGGGAGTCCAACAGCATCCAAAACCAAAAGAGAATATTAGAGCAGTACGCCATCGACCACCGGTTTCCCAACATCCAATTCTATGTGGATGACGGATACTCCGGGGCCAGCTTCAACCGTCCGGATTTCCAGCGCATGATGTCCGACATGGAGGACGGGAAAATCGGGATCATCATCACCAAGGACTTATCCCGTCTGGGGCGCAACCAGCTGCACACCGGCCTCTACATTGAGGAGCGGTTCCCGCAGTTCGGCGTCCGCTATATCGCCATCAACGACAATGTGGACACGGAAAACGCCGAGAGCAACGACCTGATGCCCTTCAAAAACCTGTTCAACGAGTGGTTCGTGCGGGACACCAGCCGGAAGATCCGGGCGGTACAGCGGGCCAAGGCTCAGCGCGGGGAGCGCCTGGGGACACGGGCACCCTACGGCTACAAAAAGGATGAGAATGCCAAGGGCAAACTCGTTGTTGATGAGGAGGCCGCCGCTGTGGTGCGTCGCATTTTTGCACTCTGCGCTGCCGGCCGCGGCCCGAGTCAGATTGCTAAACAGTTGAGAGCCGAAAACGTGCTTTGTCCGGCGGTCTACACCTACCGCAAGTTTGGATCCGGCCATACCTGCCTCGATCTGTCCCAGCCCTATAACTGGTCCGACAGCACCATCGCCAACATCCTGGAGAATGAAACCTACCTCGGGAACACGGTCAACATGAAGTTCACCACAAAATCCTATAAGGACAAGCGGTATATGCAGCATCCCAGGGAGGAGTGCTTGGTGTTTGAGGGGACCCATCCGGCGCTGATCACGCGGGAGGTTTGGGATATCGTCCAGCGGGTCCGGCAAAACCGGAAACGCCCCACAAAGATGGAGGAACTCAACAAGTATTCCGGCCTCGTCATCTGTGCCGACTGCGGTTCCACAATGGTCCTGCATAGGGCGCACACCATGAAACCAACGCAAAACAATTTCACCTGCCGAACCTATAAGAAAGCAGGGTCTGAGGTCTGCACGGCCCACTACATTCGGGAGTGTGTCCTCGACGAGATTGTGCTGGAGGACATCCGCAGGGTGACGGCGATGGCGCGGGAGCATACGCAGGAGTTCGCCGCCTATATCTGTGACCGGCAGTCCGCTGAACTGCGGCGGGAGATCCGCAGGCAGGAATTGGAACTTTCAGGGATGAAAAAGCGCGAGGCGGAACTGGGGGCCATCTTCAAGCGATTGTATGAGGACTCAGTGCTGGGACACATCACCACGGAGCAGTTTCAGTCCCTCTCCGCCAGTTATGTGGCGGAGCAGGAGCAGTTGAAAACTGCCATCCCGCAAAAGGAGCGGGAGGTCACCAAACTGAAGGCCACGGTGTCCGGCGCAGACAACTTCATTGCCAGGGCCAAACGCTACACCGACATTCAGGAATTGACGCCGGAACTGCTGCGGCTGTTCATTGAGAAAATCGTGGTGCATGAGAAGGATGTGAAGTGGTCCAAACACGCCAGCCAAACGGTGGAAATCCATTACACGGATATTGGCGTGGTTGGGAATATGAACATCACGAAAAGTGCATAAAGGAAAAGGCAGGTGATGCCAAAGCAACACCTGCCTATCCTTAAAATTTGTAGTTGTCCCTGTCAGGCCGGACCTAAAGCTTCCGGGTGTTTTGCTGCCAAAAAGTTTGCGGATTTTCCCATATAGGAAAACGAGCATCCCATGCCTGGGCGGGTGCTTGTTTTTTTACATGTTTATTTTATCTGTGCTGGGCAATTTCGCCGAGGTGTGACAAGGTTTGTTTCACCAGTTCAGTAATGCTAACAGTTCCCACACCGAAGATGGAGGTGTGAAGAGTATTGTTGATCGTTCTCGTCCAGGATGGGTCGATGCTCTCGATGCCATGGGCCATGCCAAGTATTGAACCTGTCGTCGCACCGTTGCAGTCGGTATCAAAACCGGTTTCTACCGCCATGCAGATGGATTTTCCATAATCGCCGTTTCCGTATAGCAGGGAGGCGGTCACGATCATGGCGTTGGAGAGCGTATGGCACCAAGCATGGGTATCAAATTCATTATACTTGCGATGAATTTTTGCGAAACATCTTTTCTGAGATACTCCGTCATGATAATCGGTTAAAACGCTGTCAATTTCCTCATAGAGTCTGGAGGTACAGGGAATCTGGGCGAGACCGCAGCGAATGATATCCTCGATATTGCTGGTCGCGGCTGCGGCAGCGATCATAGCCGATACGAACATTTCTCCATAAATTCCATTTTTTACATGAGAGATAGAGGCATCCCGCCATGCCATTTCAGCAGCGGTTTCGGGATCACCGGGGTTGATATAGCCAAAATAATCCCCCCGGATCTGAGCACCGATCCATTCTCGATAAGGATTTTTGTATATTGCGGATTGTGGCGGTTCAAAGCCTTTGATGAAATTGCAGAATGCCACCCTTTCTGCTGTACAGTAAGTATCCTTATTCTGATATTCCAGCCAGGCGCGTGAGACGTCATAAGGGGTGAAATCCCTGCCGTATTTTTCGATTATAATCTGTGCGAGTACGGTATAATTTGTATCGTCATCAACCGGCATTCCGTTAATTTCATCGGCGAACTCCCGGCTTGCCAGAGGATATTTATATTGGCCTAAAATTTCTTCGGTCAGTTCGCTGTGGCAGATATACCGATGCAGAGGATAATTGTCGGTTTGCTTGAGAAGGGGGATGAGCTCATCCGTATGGATTCCCTCCACGGTTTTGCCGAGCATGCAACCGCAAATTCTTCCCATCCACGCGCCATGGATTTTATCTTCAAGGTTATCTAAAGCCGTGTCATTGATTGTATGGGGCTTGCGCAGGTTTTTTATCCCCTCTAGGTCGGAAGGCTCAATATATTTGTATCCCTTCCGCTGTCCGGCCTGCAGGACAACCTCGTACAGAATATCCCCCAGCTTCTTTTTGGGCTCCGCTTTGGGCAACCTTGCTATAGAGGAAAAGGCATCTTTATAGATATCGATATCCAAGCCCTCCTCGATAGACTGCACATATTCCGTTTGCAGGTTTGAAGAATAGAATTCCCAGTCGTGTACATTGGAATACTGTGGCTTAATTTGTCTGGTGTTTTTCATTTCTTCAACAATGCGGTTGTTATTGCCCAGAATCAGAGCGTCAAGCGAGATGCCGAAATGCTTTGCGATGGCAATCAATTTACTGAGTTCCGGAACGGAATCGCCACTTTCCCATTTTTGCACAGATTGCTGCGATACATGGAATAAGCCGGCGAACTGTTCCTGTGACATGTTGGCGTTCAGTCTCAGTCGATTTATGGCATGGCTTAAAGTCATGGTATGGCCTCCTTTTTATTGGTATTCTAGCATCGTTTCTGGCACTCCGCAATAAACTGACACCTGTAGTTTTCACACCTGCTGTTTGTTAAAAGCGCACGGCTATATAGCCGTGCGCTTGTGCTTATCCGTATTTCTGTCAGGGACATTCGCCTGTATTTGCGAGCTGTTTCGCGCGTCCCAGCTGCCGGCGCATGTAGAGAATGCCGAACAGCATTATGAGCGGGAAAACGATCGCGGCGAGCAGGCCGATCTTCAGTCCCGCCTGAGCGGGATCGTTGCCCATGCCGGCCCCCCAGTTCACAATGGCGGACGAATTCTGGGCGGCGTCGGAGACCAGACCGGTGAGCCAGGGTCCCGCGGAGCAGCCCAGATCCCCGCACAGGGCGAGGATGGCGAACATTGCGGTGCCGCCGGTCGGGTAGCCGGCGGAGGACAGGCTGAGCATGCCGGGCCACATCAGGCTGACCGACAGCCCGCACAGAGCGCAGCCGAGCAGAGCAACGGCCGGAATCGGAACCAGCGCCGTGAGAAGATAGGAAACGATGCATAAGACGGCAGAAGCCGAAAGCGCTTTCTGCAGGTTAAGCTTCTGCCCGCGGGTGCCATACAGGGTGCGGCCGATGCCCATCATCACCGCAAAGATGCACGGACCAAGCAGATCGCCGAGCACTTTCGAGATGCCCAGCCCTGTTTCCACAAAGAGCGACGCCCACTGCGACATGGCCTGTTCGGCAGCACCGGAGCATACCATCAGCAGCATCGCTACCACAAAAATACGGGAGGTCAGCAGCTTTTTCAGCGGAATCCGATGCGCCTCTTCCACCGGAGGAATCAGCGGAACCCGCAGGAAGTAGAACAGGTTGGCGACCGGCAGAATGGCCCAGAGCATCGGCAGGAGAAACCACAGGTCATGCCCGATCAGCTGCAGCAGCAGGGTGGACAATGCAACCACCACCACCTGCCCCCAGCTGTAAAACGAGTGAAGCAGGCTCATTGTCGATGCCTTGGCGTCCCCAGGCAGGGAGTCGACAATCGGGCTGATCAGCACCTCAATGAGTCCGCCGCCGATGGCATACAGAAACACCGCAATCAGCATCCCGGCATAGGCCGGCATAATGCCCGGCAGTATGCCGAGCAGCAGCAGACCCGCCGCGGAAAAGCCGTGCGCGATCATCACCGACGCCCGATAGCCGATCCGGTCGACAAATTTGATGGATATGGCGTCCACCGACAGCTGTACCACAAAATTGAACAATACCAGACTGCCGATCATGGTGAACGAAAGACCGTAGCGGTTCTGAAAAATAACAAACAGCAGCGGGGCAAGATTCACTACCGCCGCTTGGGTCACATAACCGAGGCAGCAGGCACGCAGAGTGCTTTTATAATTGGGCTGCGGCATAATCCAGTCTCCTTGTTTTCAAAATACGGCTGCATTATAGCATAACCTCAGGGGTACATGCAAGGCACGATATCGCCATAATGCTGTCGATTTTTGCTCGGCTTATTGTAAACTTTATATTTAAAAAGGTTGACAAATGAGGCGCATCCTGCTATGCTGGAGCAAGAGAATTTCAGCAGGAAAGGAAGACTCGTCTTATGCAGAGTACATCCAAGCGTTTGTTTCCGCTTATTCTAAGTGCCGTTTTTGCCGCACTGATCGCGGTTGGCGCCTTTATCCGCATTCCGACACCACTGGTTCCGGTGACGATGCAGCTGCTGTTTACCACGCTGGCCGGCCTGCTGTTGGGTGGGCGGTACGGTGCACTGAGTGCGGCACTTTATCTGGTACTTGGGCTGGTGGGGGTGCCGATTTTCACAGAGGGCGGAGGCTTCGGCTATGTGTTCAAACCCAGTTTTGGCTATATAATCGGGTTTGTGGCCGGTGCCTATGTGACCGGACGGATCGCCAATCGTGTGGAGGCGCCGTCAGTCAAACGTCTGCTGGCGGCGAATTTTGCCGGTATGGCGATTGTGTATGCAGTGGGATTTGTGTATTATTATCTGCTGTGCAACTATGTCATCCACACACCGGTCGGCCTGTGGCCGCTGTTTTTGTCAGCGGTAGTGATGGTGGCGCCGGGCGACATCGTCATGAGTATTCTCAGCGCTGTTCTCGCCAAACGGCTGATTCCCATACTGCACAGAATGGGGATCGGCGCTGAGGAAAAAAGAACCGCTGCCCAGCTTAAGTAAGGGATTTGCCGCTCTGGTGCAGCTCGCGGACAAGGCGTTCGCAAATGGATTTGAGAAGCATGGCGCCGAGAACGGAGATAACAGCGATAACCAGATTCATTATCAGTTGATACTGGTCGGTAGAGGAAATACAGTGACCGAATTTGATGAGGAGCTTTTCGTGCAGGAGGTAAACCTCCAGCGAGTAACCGCCGATCCAGATAAAGAATGCGGATAAAAAGGGAATCCGAAAGCGGGAAAAAAACGCCGAAAGCAGAAAAACAAGGGCGATCGTCAGCGGGCAGTAGGCGTAGCGAATGATGGTATAGCAGCCGAAAGGATTAGGATGCCGGTAAATCATAACCAATAGGAAGAGCGCTGCCGCTGCGCTGATAAGCAGCCAGATAAACGAAATCTTTTTGTGATTTTTAATCTTGTCAGCCAAAAAAGCGCCGCACAGAAAAACGGGGATGCGCGTTGTGGCGATTTCAATGTGGTCGTATCCTGTCGGGCAGTACCGCGCAAAAAAGATATTAGCGATGACAACAGCGGCCAGCATAAGAACAGCGGCAATCCAGTCCCATTTTTTGATGGCATGATAGATCAGGGGATACAGCATATAGAGGACGAGCAGCAGGGCAAAAAACCATACGATTCGCGTGCCTTGTGTGATAAAAGACAGCATAAAAACATTCGACAGATAGGCTTTTAATCCACCTGTGCCCTCAAAGGCAAACCAAATGATGGTAAACAGCAGAAGGGGCGGAAGAATGCGCAGCATTCTTCGTTTGTAAAAATCAGCGACGCATTCTTTTTTGGAAAAGGAGAAATACAGTCCGACTGCCGAGAGAAACAGAAAAATATCAACGCCGATGTTTCCGGTTTCCTGAATAAAGTTTAAAACCGGCAGGGATTCAGGAATGAGAATACTGGAATGAAAGAACAGAATGATCAGTGTCGAAAGTCCAAACAATACATTCCTCGCCTCGCTGATGCTGTAAAGATCCCACTGGCGTTTTATCATGATGTTTCTCTTTCCTTTCCTACGGAAAAATATAGGCTGCAACTGCTTTGTAAAACATATCATGTATTTTCGTTTGTGTCAACGAATCGGCTGTCAGACAGAGAGTCGCATAAAAATACAAGCAAAAAAGACAGGCTTTGCCTGTCTTTTTTGCTGCGTTTTGATGACGGAAGGCATCCCGAAGAGGTATTTACAAAATTTTCTCTTTTCCTGTCGTCGTTTTTGGCGGGGAAACAGGTCTTTATTCTTTGGAAAGGAGGACTGTGCTGATGGATAACAGTAATACAAAAGGAACCATATGTCCCCAGTGTGGCGAACGGTCACCGAAAAACGCCGCGTTCTGCCTTAAGTGCGGGGCACGTTTGATACCGGAAAAAACCATATGTCCACGCTGTGGGGAAAGGATTCCCAGAGGGCGGCTTTGCCTGCACTGCGGCTATATGTTGGCCGAACCATGTCCGTTCTGCGGGGCGGAACTGCTGGGCAAGGAAAAATTCTGCCCGGAATGCGGAAGGACTTTGTGCGGTCGGGGAGGCGTCAAATCCTAAACGCTTTCTGATCAAAATGACCTTATCGCACAAGGGAGAACGACGGGAAAGGAAGGGAAAGATAAAACAGAAAAGGCGCTCGTGTGCCTTGGTCTACTTCGTATTCCTACATGAAATTTAAAGGTATGCGTTTTGGTTCTGCCAGATTTGCAAATCGGCGGAAAATACGGTATTCTATACGCAAAGGGTGCATGTACGGAGGAGCTTATGGGGGAAATAAGGCGTCCGGACGGTGAACTGCTGGCCGGAGAGGAATTGGCGGAAAAACAGGCGGAGCAGCTGGATACGGTCACAAAGGCCATGCAGGGCGATAAGGAAGCCTTTTCACTGCTGTTTATGCAGAGCTATCAGGCAATGTATCATGTGGTGAGGGGCTTTCTGCAGCGGGATGAGGACATTTATGATGCGATGCAGAACGGCTACGCCAAGGCGTATAAATATCTGTCGCGTCTTCAGGCGCCGGAGGCGTTTTTTACCTGGCTGAAAAAAATCATGGAAAATGCGGCGCGGGATGTCCGGGCGGATATTTTAGGACATGAGGTATCCCGTGAGAATATGGCAGAGTTTGCGGACGAGCTTTCGATCGAATACGCCGAATCCTCTGAACGCCGGGCGGACATCCAGGATGTTCTGGAGCAGTTGGATCCACGTCATGCCGAGGTGCTGACCCTGCATTATTATGACGGCATGAGGCTTACCGAAATTGCCAAAATGCTGCATGAGCCGACGACCACGGTCCGAAGCCGGCTGGCGGCCGCGAAAAAGGCGGCGCTGGCTCTCTTCCGCGAGAAAGGGATTGATAAAACACTTTATGGCGGCAGTGTGGCAGCAATCCTCACCTGTGCGCTGCGCAACGCGGTGGGGTCGAGCATCCTCAGCGCCGTGGTGGCTCAGGATATGCTGGATCATATCCTGAACGGTCGCCGCAAGGACTCCAGGGAAGCGACGGCGCTGTATCGCCTGCTGGAGGAAAAACGCAACCGGGCGATCCGCCGGCTGGCCTCCCTGCTGATTGTACCGACCGTATCGGTGGTGCTCGCGGCGGTTCTCTTGGTGACGATGATAGGACGGACCGCCACCGGCCGTCTGCCGTTTGTGCCGGGAGGCACCGCCTCGGCTGTTTCCTCTCCGGTGTTCTTTCCGTCGGTAGAGTCCGATGGATCCGCTGCCCCACCGGTTCCGGAATCGTCTTTGCCGTCAGCGCCGGAAACGCATGCTCCCGGCAATCCTTCCGGCGGGGATATATCGGTTCCGTCCGGAGAGGAGGGCTGTTTCGACCGGGCGCTTTTGTCCTCCACGGAGAACTTTTCTGCGGCGATCAATGCCGCGGCGAAAATTCATGGCGACGCCGTCAAGAACTATACCAATGCGCTGGATATACAGCGCCACGAAGGGCCGTCACTGAATCCGGCAACCTATACCCGGCTGTATTCTGCATGTGGAGTGCATCCGATGCAGATGCATGAGTTTGTTCCGGAAAGCGATAGCTTTGATGCGGCCTTTCTCGACCGGTACCGAGAGCAGGACGAATGGTATTTTTACAACGTCAGCAACGAGAGCAGCGGTATTGCTGTTGCGGTCAACAACACGACCGGCGAACTGTTCATGCGCGGCATTCCGCGGAACATCGCTGTAATGGCGCCGTGGCTGATGTATCTCGTCTGTTAGGTGCTCCGGCCGGATCTGACGGAGGCCGGTGGGGACATCGCATTTTATGCGCAGGTGCTCAATGCCCTGCCGATCCAGTTCAACGCCGGCAATGGAGACGGTGAATTGCTGTCTGAGGATTCGGACGATTTCTGCCGGGAACGGGTTGATTGCTATCGTCTGACAAGGGAAATCGGCGGATACATGGTGGAACGATACGTATATCTGGCATCGGTTCCCACCTATACAGGGGAGGACGATCGGCGAAATGCGCTCGGCCACATTGTCTATTGTGCAACAAAAGATCAATACCAGTCCTTCGGTCAGGGCAGTTATACGCCCGAAAAACGCTGGCCGCTGCTTTTGGATGAGAACAGCCAGCTGCGCTATGTAACTACCGATCGCGGGAGTATCGATGTCAATATCGACAGCCGGATGCAGGTGGATGGGCAGCATCGCTTTGTGCTCTCGGTAAATGCCTGTGAGGCCTTCCCGGAAGGGACATTTCCGTTTACTTTGACGCTGTCTCCGTATGCGGATTTTGCCTGCTTTCAGATTGAGCAGACAATCCAGCTGCCGAGCGGGGAGTACAGTGGCACCCTCGCCCTGAATAAAGCCAAATGGGAGAATACTCTGACAGTTTGGCAGGGGATCGCTGAGCATCATTTGAACAGCGGTCTGCTGGATGCCCAGAGCATACAGTGGCTTAAGCAAAGCATTACTGTTGCGGGGAAGAGGGATAACGCCTTGCGGCAGTATTATGGTGCAGACGACCGTCTCGGATATACAGGCGTCATTCTGCAGCGGGATATCCATAACGGTATTGTTTCGGAATACGATACCGACTGGCCGCTGGATGAAAACAGGTGCTTTACTCTGACTGACGAAGTGGAGCTGTATTTTGTCCGGGATTGAGCAAAAGACCGGCCCGTATAAGCGGGCCGGTCTTTTGCGGCTTATTCCTCGATATGGATGACCGAAACCGGGCAGCTGTCCGCCGCTTCCGCGGCGCTGTCGGCCGTATCTTCGGTTGGTGCAGCGTATACCTCCGCCAGTCCGTCGTCCGCCATGTGGAACACCTCCGGACAAGTTTCAGCACAAAGCCCGCAGCTGATGCAGCCGCTGCGGTCAATAAAGACCTTCATCCTGTATCCTCCTTTTTGAACAGATGGCTTCAGCCGTAGTATCCCCGCATCAAAGCATCTTATTCAAATCCACACAAATCCACAGGCAGAGGCGTTTAAAACTAATTTTTGGCATTTATCTTGACAAATACGGAGTGAAACAGGTATACTTTGTGTGGATTTGATAGGAGATGATTGCATATGTTTGCGAATGAACGACGGGTCAAAATCGCGGAAATGGTCGCCCGGCAGCAGTCGGTAACCGTTGCCGAGCTGATGGAGCAGTTTGATGTGTCTATTGAAACCATTCGGCGGGATCTGGAATGTCTGGAAAAACAGCGGGTGCTCAGCCGGGTGCACGGCGGTGCGATTACGGTCCGGAAGATGCAGCGCTTTACGCAGCTGTCTGAACGCATTTCCGAAAACAGGGAATCTAAGCGTCAGCTGTCGCTGACGGCGGCTGAACTGATCGAGGAAGGGGACCGCATAGCCATCGATTCCGGCAGTACCGCCATTGAGCTGGCTCAGGTGCTGCGGGAGCGTTTCCGGGAACTGACGATCGTGACCAATTCGCCGGAGGTCTTCGACTTGCTTTGCCCGGTGGAGGGGTTCCGGCTTATTCAGGCAGGCGGCTTTTTTCTTCGGGAGGAGAATGCATTCTGCGGTCACCTGACGGTGGACACACTGCGCGGACTGCATGTGTCCAAAACGCTGCTGTTCCCGTCGGCGGTATCGCTTCAGTATGGCATAGGCGTGTATATTCCCGAATTGCTGGAAGTGCAGCGCGCCTTTATGGAAATTGCGGATGAAACGATTGCTTTGGCCGACAGTTCCAAGTTTGAAACCACGGCTGCGCTGAAGCTCTGTTCATTGTCCTCGATACACCGGTTTGTAACCGACAGTGCCCTTTCCGATGCGGTATACCGGCTGTATTTGGAAAAAGGCATACCGTTGCTGCGCTAAGGGGGAAGCCGGATGAGGGGGGATTTTCTTATGCGCGGTGCAGCGGGCGGCCGGTCTTTATCTGCCGGACAGCGAGTCCTGCTGCTGCAGTGTCTTTGCTGCATGGTTTATTTTGTCAGCTATCTGACCCGTACCAACTATGCCGCTGCACTGTCCGAAATGGTGAATGCGCTGCACATTTCCAACGAAACAGCGGGACTGGCAGTCACCTTCAGTTTTTTGACATATGGGCTGGGACAGACGCTGTGCGGCATGGTCGGCGATGTTGCCGACCCGCGGCGGATGATTGCCGCCGGCCTTGTCGCCACTGCCGGCTGTAATCTGCTTATGCCGGTGATGCCGAATATTTCCTGGATGACAGCGCTTTGGGGACTTAACGGCTTTTTTCAGTCCATGCTGTGGCCGCCGCTTGTGCGTATAATGGCAGAAAACCTGTCGGAAACCGATTACCAGCATGCCTGTGTGGCCGTGTCAACTGCGGCGTCGGCCGGTGCTGTTGCCGTTTATCTGCTGGTGCCGGTATGTCTTCTGCTGGCTGGATGGCCGTCTGCGTTTATCGTTCCGGCGGTGTTCGGTCTGCTGGCCACAGGGGTGTGGCTCACCGGCACGAAAGCCTGTACAGGAGAAAAGCGCGTGGAGACAGCAGACCGGCCGGCTAATGCAGTATCCGTTGTGCAGCAAACGGGGTTGTGGCCGCTTATCCGGCGCAGTGCGCTGCTGCCCCTGATGGGGGCGATTGTGATGATGGGTATCCTGCGTGACGGCATCACCACCTGGATGCCCACCTTTATCAATGAACGCTATCATCTGGGAACTTCCCTATCCATTCTTTCCGCCGCTATATTGCCGCTGTTCAGCATCTTCAGTGTTATAGCGGCCAGCTGGATATCAAAATGGCTGACAAATGAAGCGGCGGCTGCTGCGCTGCTGTTTGGCGGCGGCCTGCTGGCCGCCGTAGGGTTTAGACTGTCCTTTTTTGCAGTTCCAGCGGTTCCGGTGGCGTTCATGACGCTGCTGAACGGCTGTATGCATGGAGTGAATTTCATGCTGCTCAGCCGTCTGCCGCGGCGTTTTGCGCCGTATGGCCGAGTGTCCTTCATATCCGGGCTTCTCAACACCTTCACCTATGTTGGCGGCGGACTGGCCGCGTTCCTTATTGGGGCGGTGGCTGAACGTTTTGGCTGGCTGGTTGTCGCCGGAATGTGGGGCGGCGTAGCACTGGCCGGAACCCTGCTGTGTACCGCGGGAATCCGCCGTTTTCGGCGTTTCTGCAAAGAACTGCCGTGATGAGAAAATGCATCGGCCTGCCGGAGACAAAAAGGCTGTCGGCGCCCGAAAAAAGCAAAACAAAAGCGGAGCCTGGCAGACATGCCTGCCGGGCTCCGCTTTATTGGGGATATGCTGCGAAAAAGTTAACGGCTGCAATGCCGGCAAATACAGGCATGAAAAAACCTGCGGCCGCACAATGGCTCACCGCAGGTATGGAGCGGGGTACGGGAGTCGAACCCGCCTATTCGGCTTGGGAAGCCGACGCACTACCGATGTACTAACCCCGCAAACGTCTGTCCCATAGCATAGCACAGTTCCGGGGAAAAATCAAGGGGAATTTCCCGATTTTTTCGGATTTTTCCCGTGGATTTCCGACAGAAAAACCGGGTCCCGTTTAGGCAAAAAACGGGACCCGGCGGCGAAATTTTGTTACCGTGCCTTGTCTTTGATCTCTTTTTGGATGGTTTCGACGAATTCCGACAGGCGGCATGCACCGGCATCGCCATCACGGCGGGAACGGACCGAAATGGTGCCGCTCTCGGCTTCCTTCTCCCCGACGATGAGCATATACGGAATTTTCTGCAGCTGGGCTTCGCGGATTTTATAGCCGATCTTATCCGGGCGGAAATTTTTCTCCACCCGCACGCCGGCGGCCGTAAGCTCTGCCGCCACCTTTTCGGCGTAGTCGTTATACTTCTCCGAGATGGGCAGCACCTCGACCTGCACCGGCGCCAGCCAGGTGGGGAAGGCGCCGGCGAAATGCTCGATGAGAATGCCGATAAAGCGCTCGATGCTGCCGAACACCACGCGGTGGATCATTACCGGGCGGTGCTTCTCACCGTCCGCGCCGGTGTACTCAAGCGCGAACCGCTCCGGCAGCTGGAAGTCAAGCTGGATGGTACCGCACTGCCAGGTGCGCCCGATGGAATCCTCCAGATGGAAATCGATCTTCGGGCCATAGAACGCGCCGTCACCCTCGTTGACCTTATACTCCAGCCCGATTTCATCCAGCGCGCCGCGCAGGCCGGCGGTCGCCATCTCCCAGTCCTCGTCCGAGCCCATGCTGTCCTCGGGGCGGGTGGAAAGCTCGACATGATAGGTGAAGCCAAACAGCGAATACACCTCGTCGATGAGCGCGACGACCCCTTTGATCTCATCCTTGATCTGGTCGGCGGTCATGAAGATATGCGCGTCGTCCTGTGTAAAGCAGCGCACCCGCATCAGGCCGTGCAGCGCCCCGGACAGTTCGTGCCGGTGCACCAGCCCCAGCTCACCCATACGCATCGGCAGGTCGCGGTAGGAGTGCATTTCGGTCTGGTACACCAGGATGCCGCCCGGACAGTTCATCGGCTTGATGGCAAAATCGGTGTCGTCGATGACGGTGGTGTACATGTTGTTCTTATAGTGATCCCAGTGTCCCGAACGCTCCCACAGGCCGCGGTTGAGCATGATGGGGGTGGAGATTTCCTGATAGCCGGCGCGGGTGTGCACCTCGCGCCAGTAGTTGATGAGCTCGTTTTTGAGGATCATGCCCTTGGGCAGGAAAAATGGGAAGCCGGGGCCTTCGTCAAGCATGGTGAACAGCCCGAGCTCCTTGCCCAGACGGCGGTGATCCCGCTTTTTGGCCTCCTCCAGACGCGCCAGATAGGCGTCCAGTTCGCTCTTTTTCGGGAACGCGGTGCCGTAAATGCGCGAGAGCATCTTGTTTTTCTCGCTGCCGCGCCAGTAGGCGCCGGTGCAGGAGGTGAGCTTGACCGCCTTGACCGGCGCGGTGGTCATCAGGTGAGGGCCGGCGCACAGGTCGGTGAAGTCGCCCTGCGTATAAAAGCTGATCGCTTCGCCCTTGCCGGCATGCTCATCCATCAGCTCAATTTTATACGGCTGATCGGCCATGCGCTTATGCGCTTCCTCGATGTCCAGCCCAAAACGCTCGATGGGCAGCGCGGCCTTCGCGATCGCGGCCATTTCCTTTTCAATTTTTTCGAGATCCTCGGCGGTGAACGGCGTTTCCTTATCGAAATCGTAATAGAAACCGTTGTCGATGGCCGGACCGATGGCGAATTTCGTATCCGGGAACAGGTGCATGACCGCCTGTGCGAGGATGTGGGAGGCGGTGTGATTGAACGCGCGCTGGCCGTCCTCATCCTCAAAGGTCAGGATTTCCAGCGTGCAGTCTTCGGTCAGCGGGGTGCGCAGGTCGCGCACCTCGCCGTTGATGCGCGCCGCGCAGGCCGCGCGGTACAGGTTCATCGAAATGTCGCGGCAGAGCGCTTCGACGGTGGTGTTTTCCTCCACCTGACGGACATCGCCGCCCTTGAGTGTGATATTGAGCATAACCAAAACCCCTTTCTGTTTTATTGCGGCAGGACACTTACGGAAAACAAAACACCCCGTCCCGGCAAAGGGACGAGGTGCATTTCTCGTGGTTCCACCCTTATTCAGCCGTGCGCGGGCACAGCTCTTCAGGCGGCCGATAACGGAGCCGACCGGCACGCCTTAGGCCGGTTTCCGGCGGTTGGCGCGCGCTCCGGGGCGGTGGCTTTATCCGGACTTTCTGCGCCGCTTGCAGCAGATGCGGTGCTCTCTGGGAGAAAGCGGGCGGACAAGCGTCCCCATCAACGTGTTGAGATTATGTTAGCACGCCTTTTCCGCCTTGTCAAGCGGGTTTATGCGGTATTCATTTTTCCAACCATTTTTAGCGGCGGATTCTGCCTCTATTTTTGTGCGCGGCGATCGTCTACAATGGAAATTGAGGTGAAGCGCCGTGGAGTTTTTCATTCCCAAGCCATACAAAAAGGAAGCGGTCACGATTCGACTGGACAGCCGGAAGATTGAACAGGTGGACGCACTGGCTGCCCGTTTTTCGCTCAGCCGCAGCCAGTTGATTAACCAATGTGTGGATTTTGCCCTGTCGCAGTATGCGGAGGGAGAGGGCCGCGGTGCGGCCTTTAAGCCAGAGGAGAAGGATTCTGAATAGTACGGAGAGAATTGTTATGGAGCCAAACGAAATCGATCTGGCCAACCGGGGACTTGCCTGCGAAAACCTCTGGTGTCTGTACTGGCAGAAGGGGTTCTGCGTACTGGACCGGGTGACGCTGGATATACAGGGACGCTGCGACGAATGCGAATACCTCACCCCGGAGGAAAGTGAGCTCAACGCCCTGCGGGCAAAAGTGCTGCGGGACCGCATGAAATCGCCGGAGGAACGGCGGCATCCGAGCCGGCGTATACGGCGGCCGGCAGGGGGAGCAAAATAGTGGGCGCTGAAGCAGGCGGGCACTGCGCCGCGGCCTTGTGCAAAAGTATGTCTGCCGACATGCACTGAGCGGCTGGGGATATCTGCGCATAAAAACCCCGCCGGAGAATTCTCCGACGGGGAATCCGTTTTCTTATTCCGTTTTCGGTTGTTCTTCCTTCGGCAGTTCTTCCGCTGCGGGTTCGGATTCGTCCGCTGCGGGAGTGTTTGCTTCTTTCGAGATAGTATCTGTGCGAGGAGTTGCGGCCGCCGGTGTATATTCTTCCTCTGCTGTCTCCTGAGCGGGCGGCGTTTTCCGGCTGCGGCGCACCAGCGCGGCTATCCCTTTATACACTTCCATCACCACAAGCGGAGTGAGCGACAGACCGGCGACAATCAGCCACTGCACACCGGTCATTGCGGATACGCCGAATATCGGCGCAAGGAAGGGGAGCAGCAGTACCGCAAGCATCAGCAGCAGCGAGCCGGCAAACGCGCCGAGCATATATTTGTTCGAGAAAAAGCCCACCTTGAACAGCGAATGGGTGGAACGCACGTTGAAGGCATGAACCAACTGGCCGATCGCCAGCGTGGCGACCGCCATCGACTCGCCAAGCGGGATATTCAGTGCGCCGCCGTCGAGCGTGAAGATGCGGGAGCCCACAAAATAGGCAACCAGCGTCAGCAGGCCGATCATCATGCCCTGCCAGATAGCGGAAATCCCCAGACCGTGCGCAAAAATGCTTTCATTTTTCGCACGCGGCGCACGGGTCATGACATCCTTTTCCACCGGCTCCATCCCCAGTGCGAGCGCCGGCAGGCCATCCGTGACCAGGTTGATCCACAGCAGCTGGATCGGCAGCAGCGGTGTTTCCCGCCACAGCAGCATTGCAAGGAACACCGTCAGAATCTCACCGAGGTTGCAGGACAGCAGGAAATGCACCGATTTTTTGATATTGTCATAAATACCGCGGCCTTCGCGTACCGCCGTAACGATGGTGGCGAAATTGTCGTCGGTCAGGGTCATATCTGCCGCACCTTTTGCTACATCAGTACCGGTGATGCCCATTGCGCAGCCGATATCCGCCGCTTTGAGCGCCGGCGCGTCGTTCACACCGTCGCCGGTCATGGCGACGATCTCTCCGGCGCGCTGCCAGGCTTTGACGATGCGGATTTTATCGGTCGGTGATACCCGCGCGTATACGCGATAATGCCGGATGTTCCGGTACAGCTCGTCGTCGCTCAGCTCCGCCAGCTGTGCACCGGTGATCGCTTCGCTGTCATCATGCAGGATGCCCAGACGCCGCGCAATTGCCGACGCGGTTACCACATGGTCTCCGGTAATCATGATGGTGCGTATGCCGGCGGCGTCGCATTCGTGGATCGCGTCCGCTGCTTCCTGACGAGGCGGGTCGATCATGCCTACCAAACCGGCGAAGGTCAGGCCGCTTTCCAAATCCTCAGGCCGGTATTCCACCGGCAGATGGTCGATGTATTTATACGCGACCGCAAGCACCCGCAGCGCGTCCCGGCCCATCTCTTCATTCGCCTTTGCGGCAGCCTCAAGATCTCCGCTGACGCAGCGGGCGAACAGCACGTCCGGCGCGCCCTTGACCACCACAACCATATGGTCTTCGATCCAGTGGATGGTGGTCATCAGCTTCCGGTCGGAATCAAACGGGATTTCTCCCAGGCGGGGGTGATCCTCGCTGAGCTGTTCCTTGCTCATTCCGCATTTAAGCGCATAAGCAACGATCGCGGTCTCGGTCGGGTCGCCGATATGCGTTTCCCGACCATCCTCAATACGCACGGTGCCGTCGGTGCACAGTGCGGCGAGCTTGATGAGTGCCTTTATCCCTTCGCTTGGATGATCGTCCAGCTCCACCATATGTCCGGCCGCAAACACCCGGGTCAGGGTCATACGGTTCTGGGTAAGAGTGCCGGTCTTATCCGAACAGATCACCGATGCACTGCCGAGCGTTTCTACTGCCGGAAGCCGGCGGATAATCGCATTTTTGGCCACCATCCGCTGCACGCCGATCGCCAGCACGATGGTGACAATCGCCGGCAGCCCTTCAGGGATGGCCGCGACCGCCAGTGAGATCGCCGTCATAAACATATCCAGCAGCGGCAGTCCGTCGATAAGCCCCACGATAAAGATCACTGCGCAGATGCCCAGCGCCAGAAAACCGAGATATTTGCCCAGCTGCGCGAGCTTCTGCTGCAGCGGAGTGGCACCTTCCTCTTCGTTTTCCAGCATGGCGGCAATTTTGCCCATTTCGGTGTTCATGCCGGTATCCACGACTACCGCACGTGCGCGCCCATAGGTGACCGCACAGCCGGAATACGCCATATTTACCCGGTCTCCCAACGGCGCAATGGTTTCCACCTGTGCTTCAGCTGCCTTGTCCGCCGGCACCGATTCGCCGGTCAGCGAGGATTCATCGCATTTCAGGCCTGCGCTTTCAATCAGCCGGCAGTCCGCCGGCACCAGATCGCCGGCCTCCAGCTCGATGATGTCGCCCGGTACCAGATCGGCCGCTTTCACCACCGCTTTTACGCCGCTGCGGATCGCTTTTGCCGAGGGGGCGCTCATGTTTTTCAGCGCTGCCAGTGCGGCTTCTGCCTTGCTCTCCTGAATTACCCCCAGTATCCCGTTGACCACCACGATCACGAGGATGACAATCGGTTCAATCCAATCCGGTTCGCCGCCGGTCAGCGCATGGTATACACTCAGTCCAAGGGATACCAGCGCCGCAATGATCAGAATGATCACCATGACATCCTTCATCTGGTCGAAAAAACGCAGGATGAAGCTGCGCGGCGGCTTTTCCCCAAGCTTGTTTGCACCGTACTGCTCCCGTCTGTGCTGCAAGGTTTCTTCGGTCAGGCCGCTTTTCGGATCGGTTTCCAGCTCCTGACATACCTTATCCAGCGGTTCGCTGTACCAGATCATTGCCTATGCCTTCTTTCTGCAAAGTTAAGAATGTTTTTTACCTATCTTTTTATTAGTATAGCAAAGCCGGACAGGAAAAGCAAAAAAAGTTAGTGAGAAATTCACACGATATATATCTATACGCGAAAAAAGTATGGTATAATAAGAAAAAGGCAAACAGAAGAGGGAGATGATGCGGCAGATGGACTTCAATGCGGAAAAAATGTATCATATTGGGCTGGCACCTGATCAGGGGGCGCCGTATGCATTGCTGACCGGTGATCCCGGACGGGTGGAAAGCATCGCGCAGCGGCTCGATGAGCCGGTTTTTCTTGCCTGCAGCCGTGAGTACCGCAGCTTTGCCGGGCGCCTCGAGGGCGAACGGGTACTGGTGATCTCCCACGGGATCGGCGGGCCGTCCACAGCGATTTGTGCGGAGGAACTGTACCGCTGCGGTGTGCGCACGATGATCCGCGTGGGTACCTGCGGCGGCATGGCGCTGGATGTGGTCGGCGGCGATGTGGTCGTCGCTACCGCCGCGATACGCGCAGAAGGCACGTCACGGGAATATCTGCCGATCGAGTTCCCGGCTGTGGCCGATATGGAGGTTGCCGCGGCACTTGTGCGAGCCGCCCGTGCGGCCGGCCGGCGGGTGCATGCCGGTGTGGTGCACTGCAAAGATTCCTTTTACGGCCAGCATTCCCCGGAGGCCTCCCCGGTTTCCTATGCACTGCTCGACCGCTGGCAGGCTTGGCTCAGGGGCGGCTGTCTCGCTTCCGAGATGGAGTCGGCGGCACTGTATATTGTGGGCGCCTCGCTGGGATTCCGGGCGGGCTGCGTACTGGAGGCGGTCTGGAATCAGGAGCGTGAAAAGGCAGGTATGCCGAACCCGCGGGCTGCCGAAGGGGCGGTATCGGCAGCCGAAACTGCCGTGGAAGCGCTGCGGCTGCTCATCCGCGGGGATAAATAAGGTTACTTTTTGGGAATGGACAAGGTTTGAGAAATAATGGGAAAAAAGCTATGAATTTCACCGGCGAATCCGGTAAAATAGCTAAATACAACGGGAGATTACAGACGGGAACAAGGATCTAAAAAAGTAAGAGTTAAGGGACAGGGCTTATGAAAATGCGGAAAGGTAAGCGAAATACCCACAGGTGCAGAAAAATGCGGCTGTGCGGCTGGCTGGCCATTCTTGCCGCGGCCGTCCTGCTCGGCGGCTGCCACACGGTCGGCGGCGAAGCGGGCAGAATCCCCACTTTTTTGAACGAACAGTCCAGGACTACGTCTGATGCAGCAGACACAGCAGGGGCGACGCAGCCGTCCACCGCCCCGTCGGACGAAAGTACGACAACGATAACGTCTACGACCGAGAATCAGGCGGAGACGACGACGCAGCCGAACGATACTTCCGATTCATCGCCGCCGACCACGTCGCCGGTGCGCGGCAAGTGGAGCCAGACGGGCGAAAGCCCGGCGGATGTGGAGGTGCTGCTGCAGAATCCGGAGCTGCCTAGCGGCTGTGAAACGACAGCGGCGTCCATGCTGCTCAAGGCATACGGATATCCGGTCAGTATGGTCGGGCTGGCGGCGGCGATCCCCAAAACAGCCTTGGAATATTATAACGGGCGTCAGTATGCCCTGCATCCGAGCGAGGCGTTTTTGGGAAATCCGGCTACCGAGGGTGGATACGGTATTTTCCCCGGAGGGTTGAAAGACACAATACAGAGGTGCATTGATGAGGCCGGCGGTCCCCACGCGGTTCGGGTGTTTGAAGGGGCCTCCGAAAGCGATATTCTGGCTGTGGTGGACAGCGGACATCCGCTTTGCGTTTGGTCCACAATGTGGCTGGAGGAGATTGTGCCGCTGCCCGGCTGGTATATCAAGCGCGGCGGCGTGTATACGGATGAATACTTTCCGTGGCCGGGAAATGAGCACTGCATGGTGCTGCTCGGTTACGACGAGTCAACCGTGACGGTCTGTGATCCGCTGCGGGGAAGGGTCAGCTATAACCGTGAGCGCTTTTTCCGTCTGTTCCGGGAGCTGGGCGGCTATGCGCTGAGTTTGGAACGCGCGGAAGATGCCGAACCGGCCGGGGAGGAGACAAGCCTGTCGGCGGGTATGCAGGATACGACAAATTCGGCCACACCGACTTCGGCAACCGACGAGGAGCCGAATCTGCCGCCATCCGACAATACACAGACGGAACCGGCCATGCCGCCGTCGCAAAAGCAGGAGGAGCCGGCCGGCTGACAAATCATTGTTTACGAAAAAGAGGAGCCATATGTTTGCCTACCTTATCTGCGCGAGCGCAGCGTAACCGAAACAGTATTTTTTGCCGCACGATATGTGCTCGAATACAACCGGGTGCTGTTCCCCTGCCACAAATCGCAGTTTGCTTATCTGCCTAAAGCGGCGCAGCAGCCGGCGGATTTTGAACGGCTGGCGAATGCATTGATGGCGAAAAAGCCCCCGGAGTGCATGGAGGCGTTTTGTCAGGCGTTCGAGGCGTTTGCACCGGTCAAGCTCGATTTTTTGACGTGCATTACGCAGTTTATGGAGGACAGCGAGAAAAACTGGACGGACGGTCCTTCACCGGTGAAGGATCGGTAGATTTTTTGACCCGGGGAATCTCCCCGGGCTTTTTTATGGCCGAAAAAGGATCAAAACAAAATATTGCTGATGTCGGGAGAATATGCTATAATTAAATGTAAAACTGCCGTCGGGCTGGGTTATCCCGGTTTTGGGCGCGCAGGCAGGGAGGAGCGGGCGCGGTTTGATTATTTTCGGCATCGACCCCGGCTATGCGATTGTGGGCTGGGGCTGCCTGCGCTACGAGCGCGCACGGTTTACTCCGCTGGATTTCGGCGCGGTGCTCACCCGCGCGCATGAGGATTTTCCGTTGCGGCTTGAGCAGATTTACGATGAGCTGACGGTGCTGCTCGCCCGACATAAACCCGACGCACTGGCGGTGGAAAAGCTGTATTTCAAAAACAACCAGAAGACCGTCATCGATGTGGCGGAGGCGCGCGGCGTGATCCTGCTGGCGGCCCGCAAGGCGGGCGTACCGTTGTTTGAATACACGCCGCTGCAAGTCAAGAGTGCGGTTACCGGCTATGGCCGGGCGGAAAAGCCCCAGGTGATGGAAATGACCCGCCGGCTGCTGCGCCTCAAGGAAGTGCCCAAGCCGGACGATACCGCCGATGCGCTGGCGATTGCCATCTGTCACGGGCAGATGGGTGGTACCGCGCTCAAGCGCAGCATCGTGCAGAGGACGTTTTAAGTGCTGCTGCGGAGAACTGCCGGAACGGCCGACACCGCAGACAGAAGGATAAGGCCGGCCGTTAGTCAGGCGGTTTCCCGCCGTATGCTGCGGCCCGAACAAAGGAGGATGCGGCCATGCTGTACAGTGTCCGCGGAACGCTGATTCATATGGAGCCGAGGATAGCGGTGGTGGAGTGCGGAGGCGTAGGTTTCCGGTGCTATATCACGATGAACACCGCCCGTCAGCTGCCGAAAGTGGGGGAGGAAGCTTCCCTGTATACGATGATGTCGGTGCGGGAGGACGCTATCGAGCTGTTCGGCTTTGCCGATCAGGGCGAACTGGAATGCTTTAAGCAGTTGACTTCGATTTCCGGCGTCGGGCCGAAGGCGGCAGTTGCGGTGCTGTCCGAGCTGTCACCGGAAAAGGTGGCGCTGGCGGCGGCGGCGGGGGATTACAAGACGTTCACTCGTGCACAGGGAGTCGGGCCAAAGCTTGCGCAGCGCATCGTTCTTGAACTCAAGGACAAGGTCGGCAAGCTGCAGGCTTCCGCCGGCTTCAGTCCGGCGGAAGCGGGACCGGTGTCCGCCTCTGGCAATGCCGCGCAGGCGGTGGACGCGCTGGCGGTGCTCGGCTTTACGCCGGGCGAAGCAAGCGCGGCGGTCGGCCGGTTGGACAGCAGTCTGCCGGTGGAAACGCTGGTGCGTGAGGCGCTCAAGGCGATGGCGAAAAAAAGGTAAGGAAGGCGACAGGCGGGTATGCCGAAGGTGCCCAAGAGGAGCCGGCGGGAGAAAAATACACGGCGGCTGTGCTGCCGGAGAAATGGGCCGCCTACAGAATAACTGCCCGTAAGGGGACGGGCACCGGCAAAGGGAAGGAATGCCAGCATGGAAATGGATTATGAAAACCGCATGGTGTCGATGGAGGCGCTGCCGGAGGATGACGGCGACAACCCTCTTCGCCCGCGGCAGCTCAAAGAATATATAGGACAGCAGAAGGTCAAGGAAAACCTGTCGGTGTTCATCGACGCGGCTAAGCTGCGCGGCGAGGAGCTGGATCATGTGCTGCTGTACGGCCCTCCCGGTCTGGGCAAAACCACCCTCGCGGCGATCATCGCGGCGGAGCTGGGGGTCAATTTCCGCATCACCTCCGGCCCGGCGCTCGAACGTGCGGGAGATCTGGCGGCGCTGCTGACCAACCTCGAGCCGGGCGACGTGCTGTTTATTGACGAGATTCACCGGCTGCCCCGCACGGTGGAGGAAATCCTGTATCCCGCGATGGAGGATTTCGCCATCGATATCATCAACGGCAAGGGCCAGGGGGCGGCATCGATCCATCTGCCGCTGCCGCGTTTCACCCTCATCGGTGCGACCACCCGTGCGGGACAGCTTTCCGCACCGCTGCGCGACCGGTTCGGGGTGATTTTCCGGCTGGAGCTGTACACGCCGGAGGAGCTCGGCGAAATCGTCGCGCGCAGCGCGCGGATACTCGGCATCCCGTGCGATCATGACGGCGCGCTGGAGATCGCCTCCCGCTGCCGCGGCACGCCGCGTATCGCCAACCGCATGCTCAAACGGGTGCGGGATTTCGCGCAGGTGATGAACAACGGCGAAATCAACGCCGAAACCGCCGCAAAGGCGCTCGATCGCCTGGAGGTGGATGAGCTGGGGCTGGACATGGTGGATCGGCGGATGCTGCAGGCGATGATCAAGCATTACGGCGGCGGCCCGGTCGGGCTGGACACCTTGGCGGCGGTTATCGGCGAAGAAGCGGTAACCATTGAGGACGTTTATGAGCCGTATCTCATGCAGATCGGCTTCATCAGCCGCACACCGCGCGGACGCGTGGTGCTGCCGGCGGCTTATCAGCATCTGGGCATCCCTTATGCGGGCGGTGCACCCGGTGCGGGAGCGGTCCAGATGACCTTCTCCGATTAAATTTTGACGAAAGAGGTAACAGATTATGGGACGACTTTTTGGAACCGACGGCGCGCGCGGCGTGGCCAACACCGAATTGACCTGTGAGCAGGCGATGGCGATCGGCCGCGCGGCGGCGATGGTGCTCATCGAAACCAAGCACGGCCGCCCGCGGGTGGTGATCGGCAAGGACACCCGCGCTTCCTCCGACATGCTGGAGGCTGCGCTGGCTGCCGGTTTCTGTTCGGTCGGAGCGGACGTCGAGCTGCTCGGCGTGGTGCCGACCCCCGCGGTGGCGTATTTGGTCAGCCTGTATAAGGCGGACGCCGGCGTGATGATTTCTGCCTCCCACAATCCCTGTGAATACAACGGCATCAAGATTTTCAACGGCGAGGGATATAAGCTGTCCGACGCGCTCGAGGAGGAAATCGAGGCGATCGTGCTCGACGGCGCGCAGACGCCGCCCACCCCGGTCGGCGGGGACGTGGGCCGCATCTCCCGCTGCGATAAGGCGGTGGACGACTACGTGCGCCACGTGGCTGCAGTGACCGACGTCAACCTGCGCGGCATGAAGATCGCGGTGGACTGCGCGAACGGTTCGGCGAGCGCCACCGCCCGGCGGCTATTCTCCCTGCTCGGGGCGGACTGCGTTTTCCTTAACGATCAGCCGGACGGCGTCAACATTAACGAAAACTGCGGCTCCACCCATATCGAGCAGCTCGCGGAGTTCGTCAAAAAGCTGCACTATTTCGCCGGCATCGCCTTCGACGGCGACGCCGACCGCTGCCTGGCCGTGGATGAAGAGGGCAATCTGGTCGATGGCGACAAGATCATCGCGGCGCTGGCGGTCCAGATGAAGGCGGAAGGTCAGCTCGATGGCGACGCGGCGGTGGTTACCGTGATGAGCAATCTCGGTTTCTTCCGCTGCTGCGAGGCTAACGGGGTTAAGCCGATCGCGGCCAAGGTCGGCGACCGCTATGTACTTGAGGAGATGCGCGAGCACGGGTACAAGATCGGCGGAGAGCAGTCCGGCCACATCATTTTCCTCGATCACGCCACCACCGGCGATGGTCAGCTGTCGGCCGTGAAGTTACTTTCCCTGTGCCGCGAAAAGGGACAGAAGCTGTCCCGCGTGGCGTCGGTGATGGAGCGCTATCCGCAGGTGCTCATCAATGTGCGGGCGGATGCACAGCAGAAAGCTCGTTATGCCGAGGATAAGGCACTGGCCGATTACATCAGCGGCGCCAACGACAGCCTCGGCCGCGACGGCCGGGTGCTGGTGCGGGTTTCCGGCACTGAGCCGCTGCTGCGGGTGATGGTGGAAGGCCGCGATTTTGACGAGATCAACAAATGCGCGGTGGAGATCGCCGAGCGCATCAAGGCGTCGATTACGGCGGAAGACTAAAGGAGCGAATGAAAACGGATGAGAGCGGCGGACAGGTGGAAAGACTATGAATTGATCGACGCTTCGGATGGCGAACGGCTGGAACGCTGGGGTGATATTCTGCTGATCCGCCCGGATCCGCAGGCGGTCTGGCATACACCGCGCCGCGATCCCCGCTGGAAGCAGGCGGCTGCCCGCTACATCCGTTCGTCCTCCGGCGGCGGGGCGTGGGAAAACCGCCGGCCGCTTCCGGAGGTCTGGTCGATCGGCTACGGCGGGATGACCTTCCGCCTCAAGCCGATGGGCTTCAAGCACACCGGCCTGTTCCCCGAGCAGGCGGTCAACTGGGATTACATGAGCGCGCTTATCCGCGGTGCCGGCCGGCCGGTTAAGGTGCTCAACCTGTTCGGCTACACCGGCGCGGCCACCCTCGCGTGCGCGCAGGCGGGTGCGGCGGTGACCCATGTGGACGCGTCGAAGGGCATGGTGGCCTGGGGCAAGGAAAATGCGCAGGCATCCGGGCTGGCCGACCGGCCGATCCGCTGGCTGGTGGACGACTGCGGCAAGTTCGTGCAGCGTGAGCAGCGGCGCGGAAACACTTACGACGCGATTCTGATGGATCCGCCGTCCTACGGCCGCGGGCCGGGCGGAGAGGTGTGGAAGCTCGAGGAGCAGATTTATGGGTTGGTGGAGCAGTGCACGGCGCTGCTCAGCGATAAACCACTGTTTTTTGCGATCAATTCCTACACCGCGGGACTGTCCCCGTCGGTGATGCAGTATATTCTCGGCGCGCTCATTCTGCCCCGGTGGGGCGGACAGGTGCGTTCGGACGAGATCGGCCTGCCGGTGACCGCGAGCGGGCTGGTGCTGCCGTGCGGCGCGACCGCGATCTGGCAGCAGGATGGAAAACCCGGTGACGAAAGGAATGGGCGCACAGGTGGAAATTCGTGAGGAGGAGGCGATCCTCCGTACACAGGATGTGCATTTTCAATACGATATGGGTGAAAATGAGGAGCCCCTGACCGTACTCGACGGGATCGACCTGTCGGTACGGCAGGGGAGCTTTGTCGCGCTGCTCGGGCACAACGGCTCGGGCAAATCCACGCTCGCCAAGCATTTCAATGCCATCCTGCTGCCCTCCGGCGGTACGGTGTATGTCAAGAACATCCCGACGAGCGACGAGAGCCGGAAATTTGACGTGCGCCGCATCGTCGGCATGGTGCTGCAGAACCCCGACAACCAGCTGGTATCCACCATTGTGGAGGAGGACGTGGCTTTCGGGCCGGAAAACCTCGGCGTGCCGCCGGCAGAGATCCGGGAACGGGTGGATGATGCGCTGCGGGCGGTGGGAATGTACGACTACCGCCTGCACGCGCCGGACAAGCTGTCCGGCGGGCAGAAGCAGCGGGTTGCCATCGCGGGTATCATCGCGATGCAGCCGGAATGCATTGTGCTCGACGAGCCGACCGCGATGCTCGATCCGCAGGGCCGGCGTGAGGTGATGGACACCATCCACACCCTCAATCGTGAGCGGGGGATTACGGTGGTGCTGATCACCCACTACATGGACGAAGCGGTGCAGGCCGAGCGTGTGGTGGTTATGGACGACGGCCATGTGTTGATGGATGGCGCACCGCGGGACATTTTTTCGCAGGTGGAACGCCTGCGCGCGGTGGAGCTGGATGTGCCGCAGCCGACCGAGCTGTGTGAGCGCCTGCGCACTGCCGGCGTACCGCTGCCCGACGGGATCCTGACGGCGGAGGAATGCGCCGAAGCGCTATCATTGGTATGGGAGGGGCCGCGCAATGCCGCTGATTGAAACGAAGGGCCTGACCTATATCTATTCGCCGGGCACGCCGTTTGAAAAGACCGCGATAAACGGGGTTTCGCTGACGGTGGAGCGCGGGGAGTTCGTCGGGGTGATCGGGCACACCGGCTCGGGTAAGTCCACGCTGGTGCAGCACCTCAATGGACTGCTGCGCCCGACCGCTGGACAGGTGCTGCTCGATGGGCAGGATATTTGGAAGGAACCGAAAAAGATCCGGGCGGTGCGTTTCCGGGTGGGTATGGTGTTCCAGTATCCGGAGCATCAGCTGTTTGAGGAAACCACTTACAAGGATATCGCGTTTGGTCCGAAAAACATGGGGCTGAACGAACAGGAAATCGATGAGCGGGTGCGCGGTGCGGCCGAATTCGTGGGACTCAAGCCCGAACTGCTCGAAAAGTCGCCGTTTGAGCTGTCCGGCGGAGAAAAGCGCCGCGCGGCGATCGCCGGCGTGATGGCGATGGAGCCGGAGGTGCTCATCCTTGACGAGCCGACCGCCGGTCTCGATCCGAAGGGCCGCGACCTGATGCTCGAACAGCTGCGCCGCTACCGCCGCGAAAAGGATGTGACGGTACTGCTGGTCTCCCACAGTATGGAGGACGTCGCGCGGGTGGCCGACAAGGTACTGGTGATGCATCAGGCGGAAATCGCGATGTACGACCGCACCCCGGCGGTGTTTTCCCGTGCGGCCGAGCTGGAGGCGATCGGGCTGGCGGTGCCGGCAGTGACCCGGATATTCATGCTGCTGCGCGAAAAGGGACTGGATCCCGGCGACAACGCTTACACCGTCGGACAGGCGGTCGAGCGGCTGCTGCCCCTGCTGAAAAAAGGGGGTGCGCCGCATGCTTAACGGCATCACAATCGGTCAGTTTTTCCCCGGCAACTCGGTGCTGCACCGGATGGATCCCCGAATGAAGCTGATCTGGACCATCGGCTACATCGTGCTGGTGTTCATCCCGCGCAACTGGGTCGGCATAGCGGCGGCTATCGCGCTGCTGGTGCTGGCGGTGCTGGTTTCCCGGCTGCCGCTGCGGCTCATTTTCAAAAGCGTCAAGCCGATCCTGCCGATCGTCCTGTTCACCTCGCTGATCAACATGTTCTACGTCAAGGGCGATCCGCTGTTTGACTGGGGATTCATCCACATCACCGTGCAGGGCGTGGTGACGGCGGTATTCATCGCCATACGCATCCTCTGCCTGATCGCGGGCAGCTCGCTGCTGACCTACACCACCTCGCCGACCGCGCTGACCGACGGCATCGAGCGGCTGCTGCGGCCGCTGCAGGTAATTCATCTCAATGTGCATGAGCTGGCGATGATGATGACCATCGCGCTGCGGTTTATCCCGACGCTTATCGACGAAACCGACAAGATTATGTCCGCCCAGAAGGCGCGAGGCGCCGATATGGAAAGCGGTGGACTGCTGCAGCGCATTCGGGCGCTGATCCCGGTGCTGATCCCGCTGTTTGTATCCGCATTCCGGCGGGCGTATGAGTTGGCGATCGCAATGGAATGCCGCTGCTACCAGGGCGGCGCGGGCCGCACGAGGATGAAACAGCTGCACTATGCGGCGCGGGATTGGCTGGCGTTTGCAGTGCTGCTCGTATTTATCGGCGGCATCATCGCGCTGAACTTTGTGATTCCGGCATCGATCTGAACGGGCCAAGGAGGAAGACCATGCACAGACGACTGCTGATCCTGCGGTATGACGGGACGCACTACTGCGGCTGGCAGGTACAGAAAAACGCCGTTTCGGTGCAGCAGACGGTACAAGACGCGATCGAAAGGGTGACCGGGGTGCGTGCCGGGCTGACCGGCTGCTCCCGTACCGACGCAGGGGTGCACGCGGATATGTATTGCTGTGCATTCGATACCGAAAGCCGACTGCCGCCGGACAAGCTGGTGCTGGCGCTCAACGCCTGGCTGCCGGCGGATATCGCGGTTTATGGCTGCCGCGAGGTGCCGGCGGATTTTCACCCGCGCTATACCGCGATGGGCAAGCGGTACGTCTACCGCATCTGGAACGCGGCGGCACGCAATCCCTTTTGGGAGGGGCGTGCGCTGCACCGGCGCGGGCGGATGGATGAGGACGTGCTGAATCGTGCGGCGGCGGCGTTTATCGGCCGGCACGACTACGCGGGTTTCTGTGCGTCCGGCAGTACGGTGGAGGATACGGTGCGCACGGTGCGCCGCGCACAGGTTACACGAGAGGGGGATATGGTTCTCTTTACCGTGGAAGCGGATGGTTTTTTGTACCACATGGTGCGGATTATGGCCGGTACGCTGCTGGATATCGCGGCGGGACGGCTTACAGTGGAAGAACTGCCGGCGATCGTCGCTTCATGCGACCGCAGTCGCGCGGGATTTACTGCGCCGGCATGTGGATTATGGCTCGACAGGGTGTTTTATCCGACAGAATACGGGATAAACTGACGAAAGGAGGCGCGGGCGATGGCAAAAAAACAGGATTTACGGGTAAAAAAGCGGAGGAAACGGGAATCGCCGTATCAAAAGATCCGCGATAGCCTGCAGGTGCCGGCGGATGCACCGGATGAGGAAGGCGTCGAGTCTTCGCCCGTCCGAGAGGTCAGCCGGCAGTCTCGCCGGCGCCGCCGCCGGGTGCTGCGCGTTATTTCCAGGCTGATTATCCTGGCGGCGCTGGCACTGGCGGTATATCTGGTGTGGCAGAATTGGGATAAGCTGTCGCCGGCTAACCTGATTGTCTGGATCGAGGATACCTTTTCCGGCAAGGGCAAAAACGACAGTTTTCCGGTGGAGCTGTCCGGCGGAACAGTGGTCGGTATGGAAGAGGTGGGCGGCAATCTCGCCGTCCTGACCGACACAGATTTCCGGATGTATAAGGAAAACGGCACCGAACTGCTGCGCCGTACACTTGGTTACAGCAACGCACAGCTGTGTGCTGCCGGGGAATATGCGCTGGTTGCGGAGCTGGGCGGCAGCCGATTCCGGCTGGAAAGCCGGGCGGAAACGATTCTGAATGTGACCAGCAACAACCAGGCGGTGGATGAAAACAACAAGGTGGCGCAGATTCTGGATGTGCCGCTGGGCAATAAAATTCTGGCGGCCGATGTTGACAAAAAAGGGCAGATGGCCTTTGTCACCGCCGCATCGCAGAGTTTTCTGTCCGAAGTGGTGGTATACAGCAAAAAAGGCAAGCAGCTGTTCCGGACGGAGGACGCCGACATGATGGCGGTGGATGTTGCCTTGAGTCCGGACGGTACTCAGGTGGCGGTGGCAGGCGTATCCGCCGAGGGCGGTGCGATCACTTCGACGCTGAAGGTTTACGACCTCAGTGCTCCGGACAAGGCTCCCTGGACACATACCGAAAGCGAAACCATGCTGCTGGGGGTGGACTATTTTGCCGGCGGCACGGTGGCGGCGGTGGGCGACAACGCCATCTGGGTCGCCAAGCCGAACGGCGCTTTGTTTGAAAAGAAGACGTACGATGACCGGCAGCTGGCGGGATTTTCCATCGGCGAGGACTCTGCGGCGCTGGTACTGCAGAAGTACGGCAGCAGCAAGGGCGGAGAGCTGATGATGGTGCTGCCCACCGGGGATGTGTCCTTTACCGCGTCCTTTGACGAGGATTTCCGGCAGGTGGTGTCCGTCCACAATGGCGCATTGCTTCTGGTTTCCGGCGGGCTGTACAAAGCCGATCTCAAGGGCCTGGGCACACCAATCGAGGTGGAACAGGACTGCCAGCGGGTCGAAAAGGTGGGCAATACGCTGGTAACGCTCGGCCTGGCTGAGCTGCGCCGGGTGGGATAAAAGCAGAAAACGGGCAACCCGGGTGCCGGCTTTATGCCGGTATCCGGGTTGCCCGTTGCTTTTACTGCTTGCTGTACCGGCAAAACGGTGCGTATGCGGGTGTTGCCACACAATCCCTGCCATACAGCGCCGTCTTAAGAAAATCTTTCGGGATTATACACCGATTTTCCTGCGAACCGATAGTTGTATCAAAAAGAAAAATATGGTATACTGCGATAAGATAATCAGAGAAATCCGGCTCAGAATTGTTTCCGATAGTGGTTTTGCAGGGGCACAGGTTCGATTTTCCGGCGCATGTGCATATTCTGCTATACATAAGGCTTCGGCCTGAAGGAAGGGACGGTCAAACCACATGGCATATATACTGGATGCGGCGGTCATACTAATTTTCCTGTTGATGCTTGTGATCGGCTATAAACGCGGGCTGGTCAAGTCCCTGCTGCGGCTGGGCGGCAGTCTTCTTGCTATGCTGGCGGCTTGGGGAATCGCGGCCGCAGTGGCGGCGCCGATTTTTGATGCCGCGGTGGCGCCCGGTCTGCAGAAGCTTGCGGCGGAAAACATTACTGCCGCTGATGCGGCCACCCTCAATGAACAGCTCACGACGCTTCTCGATAAGCTACCGGGGCCGATCGCAAACGGTCTGGCGGCCTGTGGGGCAGGGTCTGCGGAAGAAATTGCGGCGCATCTGGGCGGCGTGGTCGGCACCACGGCCGATGCGGTGGCAGACGCTCTGGTCAACAACGTATTCCGTCCGGTCGGCGTGCTGCTGATCCGGATGGTGAGTTTCCTACTGCTGTTTATCGTGCTGATGATTATCGCGCATTTCCTCGCCAACCTGATCAGCAAGGTGTTCCGTCTTCCGCTGCTGCGGCAGGCGGACGGCCTGCTCGGTGCGCTGCTCGGCGCGGTAGAGGGTGTTGTCCTGGGGCTGGTCGCGGTCACGGTGATGCAGATGATGGCCGCTTCCACGACAGAGAATGCGCTCATTTCCCAACAGGATATCGAAAGTACCGTTCTCGTCAGTGCGGTTGCGCAGATCAATCCGGTTACCGGAACGCTTGAATCGGTGCTGGAGAACGTGAGGTAACATTCAGGCAGACGGCCGCAGGCCTTTTGCCGAAAGGAATTGTATTATGGTTTCGATTGAATGGAAAATGACCATACCCAATGCTCTGTCGCTGTTCCGTATTGCACTTGTCCCGGCATTTGCGGTGCTTTATCTGTGCAGCGGTCCGGATAACTATCTGCTGTACTGGGCGCTTGGTATCCTGGTGCTTTCAGGGCTGACCGATTCGTTTGACGGCATCATTGCCCGGAAGTTTAACCAAATCACCGATCTGGGCAAGCTGCTTGACCCGATCGCCGACAAGCTCACACAGGTTACGGTGGTACTTTGTCTGGCAATCCGCAATACCTATCTGATCCCGCTGCTGATCATCTGCGTGGTCAAGGAACTCGGCCAGTCGATCGGCGGGCTAATTCTGCTACATCGGGGAGAAAAAATACAGGGCGCAAAATGGTATGGCAAAGTATCTACCTTTGTTTTCTATGGCGTTATGGCGCTGATCGTCCTTTGGGACGGCATGCCGCTGTGGCTGTCGATTGTGCTGGTGTCGATTGTAGCGGCACTGATGCTGTTTGCGTTTTTTAATTACATGAAAGTATATTGCCGCATCCGGAAAAATCCGGTGCAGCAGGACAAGCCGGAGAATTCCGGCACATCCGCGTGAAAGCGGGGATGGATCATGCGGCGGTGAATCCGGCCGCCGGAAAGGTTTGGTAGGCGGGTATGGTTTGTTCACGGTGCAAAAAACGCCCCGCGGTGGTGTTTATCACCCGCATGGAGGGGGATAAATCGATCAACGAGGGGCTGTGCCTTGTCTGCGCAAAGGAGCTCGGCATCAAACCGGTGGAGGACGTTCTGCATCAGATGGGAATTTCGGATGAGGATGTCGAGCAGATGGATGAGCAGCTTACCGGGATGATGGCGCAGACTGAAGAAGAAGGGGAGGAAGGTTTTGTACCGGGCGGCGCAGCCACCTTCCCGTTTCTGCAGCAGCTGTTCGGAAACCTGCAGGGCGGTACCGACGGCGCACAGGCGGCATCGGGGCATCCTTCTGACGCCGGCGACAAGGCCGCGGAAAAAGAAAAAAAGAAAAAGGAAAAAAAGCGGAAATTTATCGGCCAGTATTGTACCGATCTGACCGGTCGTGCCCGCGAGGGTAAGATCGACCGGATTATCGGACGGGAACGTGAGATTTACCGCACCGTCCAGATCCTGTGCCGGCGCACCAAAAACAATCCCTGCCTTATCGGTGAGCCCGGTGTGGGCAAAACCGCAATCGCGGAGGGATTGGCGCTGCGGATTGCATCGGGTGACGTACCGCCCCGCCTGCGGGATAAGGAACTGCATCTGCTGGATCTGACTGCGCTGGTGGCCGGAACCCAGTTCCGCGGTCAGTTTGAAAGCCGCATCAAGGGGCTGGTGGACGAGGTTCGCGCGGAGGGTAATATTATCCTGTTTATCGACGAGGTGCACAATCTCGTCGGCACCGGGGATGCGGAGGGCAGCATGTCGGCTGCGAACATCCTCAAGCCGGCGCTCTCCCGCGGGGAGATTCAGGTGATCGGCGCGACCACCTTCAACGAATACCGGCAGCACATTGAAAAGGACGCCGCGCTCGAACGCCGTTTCCAGCCGGTCAAGGTGGAAGAACCTACCATCGACGATACAGTGGAGATGCTGAAGGGGATCTGCGGCTATTACGAGACATTTCACGGGGTTAAGGTGTCGGATGCGCTGCTGCGCCGGGCAGTCGTGTTGTCCGAGCGCTATATTACCGACCGTTTTCTGCCGGATAAGGCGATCGATCTGCTCGACGAGGCCTGTGCGGCCGCGGCGCTGCGCAACAAGGCGGCGGACGATTATGCCGATCTTAAGCGCCGCTGCGAGGAACTTCGGCAGGATGAGGAAGCCGAGATGGCGCAGGAAACCATCGATTACGAAAAGCTGGCCAACACCCGCGCTGAGCTGATGAAGGTGGAGCAGAACAGCGAAGCCATCCGGGTGCAGGCGACCGAAAACCCGCTGACCGAGGATGATCTCGCCGGCGTGATCGAGCTGTGGACCGGGATCCCCGCTTCCAAGGTGCGGGAAAACGAGCTGGCGCGGCTGGCGGAGCTGGAGGGCCATCTCCGGGAAAAAATTATCGGTCAGGATGAGGCGGTGGCGCTTGTCGCTGCGGCGATCCGCCGCAGCCGGGTGCAGATCAGTCCCCGCCGCCGGCCGGCCTCTTTCATCTTTGTCGGCTCCACCGGCGTGGGCAAGACTGAACTGGTGAAGGTGCTTGCGGCCGAGCTGTTCGATACGCCCGAAACCCTGATCCGGCTGGATATGTCGGAATTCATGGAGAAGCACGCGGTTTCCCGGCTTATCGGGTCGCCGCCAGGCTATGTCGGCTACGATGAGGCAGGGCAGCTTACCGAAAAGGTGCGCCGCAAGCCGTACTCGGTACTGCTGTTCGACGAGATTGAAAAGGCGCATCCCGATGTGCTGAACATCCTTTTGCAGATCCTTGACGAAGGGCGCGTAACCGACGCGCACGGCCGGGTGGTCAATTTTGAAAACACCGTGATCGTCATGACCTCCAATGCCGGCAGCCAGTTCCAGGAGAATCTGGTCGGCTTCGGCCGCACCGATGCACAGGCCTCCAAGGACAAGGCGATGAAGGCGCTGCGCGACTTCCTGCGGCCGGAATTCATCGGCCGTGTGGATGAAGTGGTTTTCTTCAAACCGCTCGATGATGACGCGCTGCTGCGCATCGCCGATCTGATGCTCGGCGAATTGAAGGGTCCGCTGGAGGAGCGCGGAATGGCGTTCATGTGGACGCCCGAGGCGGCGGCCAGGCTGGTGGAACTGGCGCACGGCAGCAAAAGCGGTGCGCGTGAACTGCGCAATGTAATCCGGCGGCAGGTAGAGGATAAGCTGGCCTCGCTGATCGTGGAGCATGCGGATGCGCCGCTGTCCGGTGTGTCGCTGACCGTTGACAAGGAAGGGCAGTTGACGCTGACGAGTTTATAACGGATATAGCGGAGGGAATACCATGAAGACGGTGCTGCTGGTGCTTGGCATTGTTTTTGCTGTGCTGACATTCGCCGGCGCGGGATACGTGCTGTATACCGGCGGCAGGGCAAACGCCGGTTTTGCGGTTATCCCGATGGTGTTTTGCCTGGCCTTTTTCCAAGGCTACCGTGTGAGCAGGAAAAAGGGGTAGCGGCTGCCGCGGAAAATCTGGATAAAGACGCGTTTGCGGCAAGGAAAAAGTGCTGATCCGGCCGCGAATGCGGCCGGATTTTTCCGCATATGGATGGAAAGATACGGGCGCGGAACCGTTTCCGCTGGCAATGGCGGTTCCGGCCGTCATTGCGTATTATCGGAGAAAGGAGGAAACGGGCATGGATGTGCGTGTAGGCGATACGCTGGAGATGAAAAAGGCGCATCCCTGCGGCAGCCATCGGTTTGCGGTGCTGCGGGTGGGAATGGATTTTCGGCTCAAATGTGAGGGGTGCGGCCATGAAATGCTCGTTCCCCGTTTGAAAATCGAGCGGCATATCCGCCGCATCGAACGGCCTGAGCCGCCGGCTGAAGGGTAGCGGTGTCGATTCACCCGGAAGGGGCATATGGCCTGCGGGACCGGTTTGCGGATTATCGGAAACCGGCTGCTGTGGGCACATCCGCCAGAAGATCGTAAAAGGGGAGAAATCGGCATGTTTGAAAGGCTCGGCGAAGTGGAAAAGCGCTATGAGGAAATTGCGCAGAAGCTGTACGATCCGTCGGTGACGGCGGATGTGGAGGAATATACCCGGCTGATGAAGGAGAGCCGGACGCTGGAACCGATTGTGGAGAAATACCGCGAATATACGCTGGCCTGCCGGCGGTGCGAGGAAGCGCTTGCGCTGCTTGAGGAAAGCGGCGGCGATAAAGAGCTGCGCGAACTGGCGGACCGCGAGCTGGAAGAAAACCGCACGCTGTCCGAAAAAAGCGCGGAGGAGCTGAAAATCCTGCTGTTGCCGCGCGACCCGAACGACGAGCGCGGCGTGATCATGGAGATCCGCGGCGGCGCCGGAGGTGAGGAATCCGCTTTATTTGCGGCGTCGCTGTTCCGGATGTATTCCATGTATGCGCAGGCTCACGGTTTCGCCGTGGAGGTGGTTTCGGCGCACGAAACCGAGCTTGGCGGGCTTAAGGAAATCCATTTTGAGGTCACCGGGGACGGCGCATACAGCCGGCTCAAATTTGAAAGCGGCGTACACCGGGTGCAGCGGGTGCCGGAGACCGAGGCCGGCGGCCGGGTACACACCTCCACCGCGACGGTGGCGGTGCTGCCGGAGGCCGAGGAGGTCGAGGTGGACATTGATCCCGCCGACCTGAAGATCGACACCTTCCGCTCGAGCGGGGCGGGCGGGCAGCATATCAACAAGACTTCTTCCGCTATCCGGGTGACCCATCTGCCTACCGGTATGGTGGTGGAATGCCAGGATGAGCGCAGCCAGTACAAAAACAAGGATAAGGCGCTGCGTGTGCTGCGTGCACGGCTGCTCGAAAAGGAGCGCAGCGCCCAGCAGTCGGCGATTGCGGCCGACCGGCGCTCACAGGTCGGCACCGGCGACCGCAGCGAACGCATCCGCACCTACAATTTCCCGCAGGGCCGGGTGACCGATCATCGTATCGGGTTGACCCTTTACCGGATCGATGCGATTATGAACGGCGACCTCGATGAGATCATCGACGCACTGATCACCGCCGACCGGGCTGAAAAGCTCAAATCGGCCGAGGAAGCCTAGTGCCGATGGGACAGAGATGCGGTTGAAGATGCAGACGGGAAACGAGAAACAGCAGAAGGAAAGGCGTATCGGAATGAAGCAAGGTGAAACGCTGCGGCTGTGCAGCCGGTCGGAGGACGTCACGCGTGCGGGTGAGATCCTGCGCGGCGGCGGTCTGGTGGGCATCCCCACCGAGACGGTATACGGGCTGGCGGCAAATGCGCTCGACGCACAGGCGGTCGGGCGGATTTTTGCGGCAAAGGGACGGCCGCAGGATAACCCGCTGATTGTGCATGTCGCGCGGTGGGAGGATATGCTGCCGCTGGTGACCGCGGTGCCGGAGGCAGCCAAAGCACTGGCCCGGGACTACTGGCCGGGACCGCTGACCATGATCCTGCCGCGCAGCGGCAGGGTGCCGGCAGTTGTCAGCGCGGGACTGGATACAGTGGCGATCCGCATGCCGTCCCATCCGGCGGCGCGGGCGGTGATTCTGGCGGCCGGCGTGCCGCTGGCGGCGCCGAGCGCCAACCGTTCCGGCAGTCCCAGCCCGACGACCGCACAGCACGTGCTGGACGACTTGGACGGTCGAATCGAAGCGGTGCTGGACGGCGGAGTCTGTTCGGTGGGACTGGAATCCACGGTGGTGGATCTGACCCATGATGTGGCGCGGCTGCTGCGTCCGGGCGCGGTTACGGTGGATATGCTGCGCCGCACCCTTGGCGCGATTGAGGTGGACGACGCGGTGACCCACCGGCTGCGTGATGGCGCCGTAGCGGCGTCGCCGGGGATGAAATACAAGCATTACGCACCGAAGGCGCAGGTGACCTTGGTATGCGGAACGCCGGAGGCTTTCGCCGCCTTTGTCAACGAACGCGCCGGCCGGGAGCCGGAGGTGACGGCGATGTGTTTTGACGGCGAGGAGACGGCGCTGCAGGTGCCCTTTGTGACCTACGGCCGCCGGGACAACGCGGCCGATCAGGCACAGCGTCTGTTCGATACGCTCAGGGCATTGGACGAACGCGGGGCAAAACGGGTATACGCCGCCTGTCCATCGGAAGATGGCGTGGGGTTGGCAGTTTATAACAGGCTGCTGCGTGCAGCCGGATTCGAGGTGATCCATCTTGATTGAAAAGGTTTATCTGGTAGGACTGACCGGTCCGACAGGCTCCGGAAAAAGTGAGGTTTCCCGCGTGATGGCGGAGCGGCATATCCCGGTGATCGACGCGGATGCGCTGGCACGGGAGGTTGTGGAACCGGGCAGTGAATGCCTGAAGCGTCTGGCGGAGGAGTTTTCCGAGGACATCCTGCAGGAGGACGGCAGCCTCAACCGGCGGCAGCTGGCCAAACGGGCCTTTGCTACGCCTGAGGATACCCGGCTGCTCAACAGCATCACGCATCCGTATATCATTGAGCGTACCAAGCAGATTTTGATGACTCTTGAGCAGATGCGTGAGCCGGCGGCCATTCTGGATGCGCCACTTCTGTTTGAAAGCGGCATGAACGCTGTATGCGAGTTTACCGCGGCGGTTGTGGCGCCGGCAGGACGCCGTCTGCAGCGGATTATGCAGCGGGACGGCCTGACCGAAGCGCAGGCGCGCGAACGCATGGCGGCGCAGCAGGGGGAAGAATTCTATATTTCCCGCGCTGACCGGGTCATTTACAACGACGGCTCCCTGGAGGAACTGCATGCGGCGGCCAATGCCCTTGCAGACGACATTCGGGAGTGGTCGCATGGCTGATACGCGCCGCCGCCGTATACCGGTATGGCTGGAACTTGTGCTGCTGCTCGTGCTGCTGGCTCTGGCGGCATGGGGGCTGCGTGTAGGCTACATCCGCTACATGCGCAGCGCGTATCCGGTGGAGTATGAGGCGTATGTGGAGGCGTATGCGGAGGAATACGAGCTGCCGCCATCTCTTCTGTATGCGGTGATCCGTACCGAAAGCGAGTTCAATCCTGATGCGGTTTCCTCCGCCGGTGCGGTCGGGCTGATGCAGCTGACCGAGGACACCTTCAGCTGGGCGCAGTATCGCTGCGGAGTGGAAGAGGAGCTGCCGCAGGAAAAACGCTTCGATCCGCAGACGAGCATACATTACGGTTCGTGCGTGCTCGCCCTGCTCGAGGAGATGTACGGGGTGCGGGAAACCGCGCTCGCCGCCTATAACGCCGGCATGGGCAATGTCAACCGTTGGCTGACCGACGAGATGTATTCAGACGACGGGCGCACGCTGAAGGAAATTCCGTATCCGGAGACGCGGCAGTATGTGGAAAAGGTGCTCAAGGCACAGGAAATGTATCGACATCTGTATGGCATAGAATGAAGGCTTTCGGCAGACAATAATACCGAGAACGGGAAAGGATGGATTGTACATGGAAAAGGAAAAAAGCGCTGCGGCGCTTTTGCAGGAGAAGCTTTGCTATAAGCCGACGCAGGCCGCGATGAAGCTCTCCGAGGAGGAAATCGCACAGGCCGACCGGTATTGTGAGGATTACAAGAAATTCCTCGACGCGGCCAAAACCGAGCGGGAAGCGGTGCGCGCTGCGGTGGCGGCTGCCGAAGCGGCGGGTTTCCGTGCCTTCGACCGGAAGGCGCCGCTGAAGGCCGGAGACAAGGTGTATTACAGCAACCGCGGCAAGTCGCTGGTGCTCGCGGTGATCGGCAGCCGGCCGATTACCGACGGTATTTCGATCGCGGCGGCGCATATCGATTCTCCGCGGCTGGATCTCAAACCCAACCCCCTGTATGAGGATCACAATCTCGCGTATTTTGACACCCACTATTACGGCGGGATCAAAAAATACCAGTGGACGGCGCTGCCGCTGGCGCTGCACGGCGTGATCGTCCGCCGGGACGGTTCGGCGGTGAACGTCTGCATCGGTGAGGATGAGAGTGATCCGGTGTTCTGCGTGACCGATCTGCTGCCGCATCTGGCGACAGAGCAGATGAAACGCACCGCGACTGAGGTTGTCCGCGGTGAGGATCTGAACATCCTCATCGGCTCCCGGCCGTTCCGGGACGACGAAGGCAGCGAAATGGTCAAACTGCGCATCCTGCAGCTGCTCGAGGAAAAATATGGCATGGAAGAGGCCGATTTCCTGTCGGCGGAGCTGGAAGCGGTGCCGGCGCTGCGCGCGCGCGATGTCGGGCTTGACCGCAGCATGATAGGCGCCTACGGGCACGATGACCGCGTATGCGCCTATCCGGCGCTGACGGCTATTTTGGGATTGAACAATCCGGCCTTCACCGCGGTGACCATTCTGGCGGACAAGGAGGAGATCGGTTCCGAGGGCAATACCGGCATGCAGTCGGCGTTCCTGCGTTACTTTATCGCGGATATTGCCGCGGCGTTTGGCGAGGAAGGGCGGCATGTGCTGCAGAATTCGGTATGCCTGTCGGCCGACGTAAACGCCGCTTTTGATCCGATCTATCCCGATGTGGCGGAACTGCGCAACTGCGCGCAGCTCAATCAGGGCGTGGTACTGACCAAATACACCGGTTCCCGCGGTAAGTCCGGTACCTCGGACGCTTCCGCAGAGCTGATGGGCCGGGTGCGCCGGCTGATGGACGGCCAGGGCATCATTTGGCAGATCGGCGAGCTCGGCAAGGTGGACGCCGGCGGCGGCGGTACGGTGGCGATGTATATCGCCAACCTCGATGTCGATACTGTGGACATGGGCGTACCGGTGCTGTCGATGCATGCGCCGTTTGAGGTTGTTTCCAAGCTTGACGTCTATATGGCACACAAGGCGTTTTCCGCACTGATGAACCGCGGGGAATAAATAAAAGCCCATACACTTTGGTACCATCGGTTAACAAAGGACTTGCGTTTTTTCGAGGTAAAAGCAGGCGCTGACAGCATTGTCCTCGTTGCCGGGCGCCAGCCCGGGGCGGCCTCGTTCGCCTTGTCAGCTTCCCTTTTTCCACTCGAAAAACTCTGAAAGACCGGATGGCGGAGCAGAAGTCTTGCTGACAAGGTCACAGGATGCAGGCGGGCTGACGCCCGCCGAATCCGAGAACGACGGCAGCGGGATTTTTGACCGCCATCCGGTGTAATTCCCCTTGTTAATCGATGGTATGTGTTTTTTTGGGAATAAAACAAAAAGACAGATGGTTTTAGCCATCTGTCTTTTTCCATAGAACAGCTTCCTGTTGGTATTTATTTTACTGGCTCAGCCGAGGGCTTAAGATAAGCGGGTTCGAGCCGGCTTATCTTATCTTCAGAGGACTGGTGCATAGGGAGTGCTTGAGGGCTGTACGATACTGGGAAGGGGTCTGCCCGGTTTGTGCTTTGAACACCTTATTGAAGAAGGAAAGATTATTGAACCCGACCGACAGCGCGATTTCGGTGATGCTCATGGCGGTGCAGGACAGATAATAACACGCTTTTTCGATGCGAAGGCGATGCAGGAAGCCGATAACGGTTTCGCCTGTACATTGCTTGAACTGTGCCGTGAGACTGCGCACGCTGTATCCGGAATCCAGCGCCAGCTTTTCCAGTGTCAGGTCTTCGTTATAGTGCTGTTCCAGATGATCGATGATACGGAGAATGTGCGGCGGACCGGCATAGTGTCCGACCGGACCGGCGTGTTCTTCCAGAAAGCGTCCGATGGTGTTGATCAGCAGAAAAAACAGCAGCAGGCAGGCGGCATCGCCGGTTGCCGAACGGCCCGAAGTTTCCCGATTCAGCAGGCGGATATAGGTTCTCAGAAGCTCCAGCCGCATAGGGTCGGTGATTGGGTGAAAGGGATACCGTTCGGCATAAGGCAGGGATGGGCTGAAAAGCAGCTGTGCTCCGGACAGATTTTCATTCATCTGTACAGGAAGATACCGAAGGATGGTGGGATCGAACAGAATGTTTTCCACTGTTAGCGGTTCTCCCTGCAAAGCGAAGGTATGCTCTTCCCCAAGATTGACCAGAAATACCTGTCCGGGCGACAGCGGATAGGAAAAAGCTGTGCCGTCGGGAAGCCGTACATGGTGAACGGCGTGACCGGACTGTACAACGGTAAGTTCCGCAAAATCGTGGGAGTGCATAACCAGCGTACTAGGACGTTCCACATGGACACAGTGCAGCACTTCAAGTGGAAAGGCGTGCGGAAGATACCGCCGGCCTAAAATGGTTTTCATGCACTTTTCTCCTTTCCAAATCGAATGATATAAGAAATTAATTCCAGTATAGACTATCCGCAAAGGATTTACAAATCCAGTTTTTTACATTTTATTGCCGGATCGCATGTGTTAATATAAAATTTTCTGCCGGATAATCCTACCTTTTCTTTTTCCGGATTGGTATACTGAAAATACAATCGACAGAATAAGGGGGAGACAGGATGAAACAGGGAAAACGCCGTTTTGCCGCTTTTTGGCGGGTGCTGTGTGCGTGCGTGTTTTTTGCCGGCAGTTTGGCTCAGCCGTTTTCCGGGCTGATCGCCGGTGCCGGAGCCGCCGATGTATCCGGTGACAGGGTACATTACGGGGTTGCGGCAGCAGATTTCCAGCTGGGATATACCGGCTGGGGCGATAAGATCGCATTTTCGGACAGCGCGGCCGGCGGGGTGACGTTCACGTTCAAAAATGCGGCGACCAATGTGCGCGGCGGCATGACCAGCCGCAGTTTTACGCTGGACGGTCTGCATCTGACGTTTGACAATCTCCGGGAGGTGCAGGCGGGCAAGGGCACGTTTGCTCTGATTATCGGCAATAAAACGGTTCCGGATTTTTCCGGCAACAATCCGGTGCTGATGTTCTGGATCGACACGGATACCGGTACCGTTACGGTTCAGCCGTCTTATGAAACCATTCTGCAAAGCGACAGACTCAAAGCAGAAAATCTCGCGGGTAAGGAATGGGATTTCAAAATCAGTGCTCCGGATATGGAAGGTAACCGGACGCTGACGGTGGCAGGGGTCAGCGGCACGCTGACCAGGGCACAGGTGGAGGCAGCGGTCAGTTTGACCGATCTGAGCAAATGTTATTTTTCGCTGTCAGGTTATGGTTCCTGTACGCTGTCAGTCGATCTGGCGGCGGTACACGACGGTGCCGCTCCCTGTCTGGCGGACTATGGTGAAGAAGACTTTGCCAAGGTGGATGCGGTGATCGAGAGCATCCGCCAGATCGGCACGGTGACGGCGGATGAAGCGTGCGGACGGAAGCTGGCGGACATCCGTGCGGCATATGAGGCATTGGGAGAACTGAAAGTGATGGTGGGGAACCTGTCCGCGCTCGTGGAGGCGGAAACGCTGTACCGGGTGCTGTGTCTGTCACAGCAGATGGTGGATTTCGATGAGGAGAACATCGTGCTGAGCTTCGGTGCGATCAGCGATACGCATAACAGCCCCAATGTCCCCACAGCGCTCCGGGTTTTGCAGGAGCGGGCAAAAAACGGGCTGGATGCCCTGATTATCGCCGGGGATATCACCGATAATGTTGTATACGGGGAATCGACCGCTGAGATTCCGGTGATCAGAAAGGTGTTTGAGGATAATCTGCCGGATGATCTGCCGCTGTTTTTCTGTCTGGGCAATCATGACAGTTCCGGCGGCTCCAACGCCACGGTGTTTTACGATATGCTCGGAGAGCGGTTCTATCGCTATGATCTGGATCAGCAGGCGGCCCGAGAGCAGGCCAACCGGCATATGAAGGTGGGCAATTACCACTTTGTAGCGGTGGAATGCGATTACACAGCCAAGGGTTACAGCGATGCCACCATCGCCTGGCTGACCGAAACGCTGAGCGATATTGTGGAAGACGCGGCATACGACGGCGAAGCCATCTTCATCGTCACCCATGCGCCGGTACGCAGCACCGTATACGGCAGCGACGGCGGCACGACAGGACTGAACAGCCTGCTCAAGCAGTATCCGCAGGCGGTGGTGCTCAGTGGGCATTCGCACTATGCCTTGGCGGATGAGCGGTCGATCATGCAAACCGATTTCACCTCGGTGCATCTGGGCGCCGTTCAGTATATGGGCATGCCGAACCAGTATGTGGAGTCGGTACCACCATGGCTGCTGGAGGGCAGCTACAGCCTGTCGATGGGTACCCTCATGGAGGTGGACGCACAGGGCAATATTCGGGTCACCCGGCTGAACTTCCTGGAGGATGAGGTAATCAAGCAGCCCTGGGTGATCCCCGCTCCGCAGGCGGACGGTTCTCACCTGCTGTATTACACCAGTGCGCGCGCACAAATCGGCGGCGCGCCTGAGTTTGAGAGTGGAGCACAGATAACCGCCCGCCAGGTCGGCGAGGAACGTGTGGAACTTACTTTTGGCACGGCGGCAGACGACGACATGGTGTTCAGCTATCGGATTGAGCTGCTTAAGGACGGTACACCGGTACAGCGGTTCGAGTCGCTGTCCGGTTTCTGGAAAACCCCGGATGTGGACGATATGCCCGATACGCATTCGGTCACGCTGAGCGGCGTCACGACAGCGCGGCCGTATACCGTAAAGGTAACCGCGCTGGATTCCTGGGAAAATGCGAGTGAGGCGATTTCCTTTGTGATGGAATCATCCGGTGAGGAGGATCGGCAGAAGGCGGAAGAGGTTTCGCAGCTGATTGGCCAAATCGGTATGGTGACGGCGGAAAGCCGGGAGGCGATTGCGGCGGCGCGCGCTGCCTATGATGCGCTGACCTATGACCAGAAACAGCTGGTGGAGGGACTGGACACGCTGGAAGCGGCGGAAGACGCGCTCAAGGCATTTTATATCGCGCTGGATGAACGGCTGTATTCACCGCATGCGGCCGATCATATCATCGGCACCAACTGGTGGCCAGAAAACCTGTCGTATCAGGATGCTCCGGACGGCGGAATCCGCTTTGCGTGGGAAAATGCCTCGAGCAATATGCGCATGGGCCTGTCTCCGGCCATTCAGCTGGACGGTCTGCACCTGCTGTTCCGCAACCTGAACGTCACCGGCGAAAATGCCCGACTGTCGCTGATTCTGGCGGATGCCGCCCAGAAGGATTTTGACAGCAGCAACCCGCCATATCCGACGGTGATGCTGATTATCAATTTTGCGGAGGGTACGGTGACTGCGGAACCCGGCGGGCAGGTGATTCTGCGGGATTCGCGTTTGACGGCACAGGCGCTCGGCAAGCGCGCCTGGGATGTAAAACTGACGGCGCGCGACGACGGTTCGTATGCACTGACAGTGGCAGGAGTTACTGGCGTGATACCCGCAGAAACTTTCACCCGCGCGCCTGGGCTGACCAGGCCGGAAGCCTGTTACGTGACCCTGTCCGCCTGGGAGGCGGCAAACACCTTCTCAGTCGATCTGGTCGGATTCCACGGCGGGGAAAGTCCCTGCTATGAAGGCCGGGATGTCCTGATTACCGAAGCGGAAACGGCAGCTGAACTGGTGAAAGCTATTGATGCCCTGGGGACAATCACCAAGGAAAGCCGTACCGCTATTGAAGAAGCAGAGTCCGTCTGGAAGACACTGTCGGCGGAAGCGCGCCTGCTGGTGAGCAACGCAGACGATCTGCTGGCGGCGAGAGAGGCTCTGGATAAGCTGCTTGCCGAAGATACCTCCGGCGGGGGTGCGGACACTGGTGTGATGGGAACTGCTGCCGGCGCAGCACTGCTCGCGGCAACAGCGATCGGCGTGCTGAAAGCCGGTCAAAAGAGAAAAAAGCATTAAGGATTTAAGATGAAAAGCCGGCGCTGTTTTTTGACAGCGCCGGCTTTTCACAAAAGAAGAAACTAAAATTTCGCTCCGCCGAATTCCGAAAGCTCAAGTCCTTTATTATGCTCGAGTGCCCAGGTGATGTTCCAGCTGTTGGTGAACAGCAGCAGGTAACGGTCACGGAAATCCTGTATAATTTTGGTATCCGAGGTGATATCAAGCGTTTTGACGTCGATATCCTCGTTCTCAATCCAGCGCAGGTACTGATACGGCAGGCCCTCGCGGATGATGTCCACTGCATATTCGTTTTTCAGCCGGTATTCCAGCACGTCAAACTGCAGCGTGCCCACCACACCGACGATCACTTCTTCCATGCCGGAACCCGGTTCATGGAAAATCTGGATGGCGCCTTCCTGCGCGATCTGGGTGGTACCCTTGACGAACTGTTTGCGCTTGAGGGTATCCACCTGCCGCACCCGGGCGAAATGCTCCGGGGCAAAGGTCGGGATGCCGCCGAAGCGTACCGGCTTGGCGGGGTCGCACAGCGTATCGCCGATCGAGAAAATGCCGGGATCGAATACGCCCATGATATCTCCAGCGTAGGCCTCGTCGATTACCTCGCGTTCCTGGGCCATGAGCTGCTGCGGCTGGGACAGACGCATGCGGCGGCCGCCCTGGGTATGCAGCACCTCCATGTTTTTATCAAACCGGCCGGAGCAGATGCGCATAAACGCGATGCGGTCGCGGTGCGCCTTGTTCATATTCGCCTGGATTTTGAACACAAACGCGGAAAAATGCTCATCGAAGGGATCCACCGCGCCGTCCTCGGTTTCCCGCGGCAGCGGCGGGGTGGTCAGCCGCAGAAATTCCTTCAGGAAAGGTTCGACACCGAAGTTGGTCAGCGCGGAGCCAAAAAACACCGGCGACAGCTTGCCATGCCGCACTGCGTCGTTATCGAACGGCACGCTCGCTCCGTCAAGCAGCTCGATGTCGTCGGCGAGCGTCTGCCGGTGATCTTCACCGATAAGTTTACCGAGCGCGGGATCCGACGGATCGGCATGCACCGCCTCCACCTCCTGCGAGCCGTTGTTCGCGACGAAGGAAAGGATTTCCCGATGCTCCCGGTCATATACGCCCTTGAACTCCTTGCCGGAACCGATCGGCCAGTTCATCGGATAGGTCGCGATGCCAAGCTCCTTTTCGATTTCATCGAGCAGATCGTAGGGGCTGCGCGCCTCACGGTCCATCTTATTGATAAAAGTGAAAATCGGGATGTCCCGCATCACGCAGACCTTGAACAGCTTACGCGTCTGCCGCTCGACGCCTTTGGAGGCGTCGATGACCATGACGGCGGAATCCGCCGCCATCAGGGTGCGGTAGGTATCCTCCGAAAAGTCTTGGTGGCCGGGGGTGTCGAGAATGTTGATGCAGCAGCCGTCGTAGTGAAACTGCATCACCGACGAGGTCACCGAGATACCTCTTTGCTTTTCGATCTCCATCCAGTCGGAAACCGCGTGTTTGGTATTCTTTTTGCCTTTGACCGTACCGGCGAGAGCGATCGCGCCGCCGTACAGCAGCAGTTTTTCGGTCAGGGTGGTTTTGCCGGCGTCCGGGTGCGAAATGATCGCAAAGGTACGCCGTTTTTCGATTTCTTGTTGAAGCGTCGGCAAGCTCAATTCCTCCAGGAGCAGAATTCGGCGTCTTGGCCGGATAAAGGATTTGCCAAAATCCTATACTACCATTTTTATCCGAAAAACGCAATGATTTTCCCGAAAAAGCCTGCCCTTAAACGCTGTCGGGTATCCGGGAACCGTCGGAAACGATTTGGCCGTCCTGAATATGCACCACGCGGTCGATGGTGGCGGCGATGCCGGAGTCGTGGGTGATGAGGATGACGGTATGGCCGTCTCGGTTGAGCGAACGCAGGATTTCCATGACGTCAGCGCCGGAGGCGGAATCCAGGTTCCCGGTTGGCTCGTCGGCGAGCAGGATAGGCGGGTGCGCCGCGATCGCACGGGCGATGGCGACCCGCTGCTGCTGGCCGCCGGACATTTCGGCGGGACGGTGCCGTATCCGGTTGCCCAGTCCCACGCGTTCGAGGCTCTCCCGCGCGGTTCGGCGGCGCTCTTCACGGCCGACGCCGCGGTAGATCAGCGGAAGCTCGACGTTTTCCAGTGCGGTCAGGCTGGGGATGAGGTTGAAGCCCTGGAAAATAAAGCCGATCTGCCGGTTGCGTATGGCCGAAAGCTGATGATCCGATAGAGTGGATACATCGCTGCCTTCGAGAATATAGGCGCCTTCACTCGGCGTGTCGAGACAGCCGAGCAGGTTCATCAGAGTGGATTTTCCCGAACCGGATTGTCCTACGATGGCGACAAATTCCCCTTTATGAATGGTCAGCGAAACATCCGACAGGGCGCGGATTTCGTTTTCGCCGGGGTGATAGATTTTACTGATGTGCTCGAGCCGTATGATCTCTTCCATTGTGCACACACTCCTTCGTATATAGCATGCCCATCCCTGTCAATTTCTTCCCCTTTCTTTGCCGGAGCTTGACCGGAGAATTGCCCGGAGTCTGTTCAGGGGCTTTTTGAAAAAAGCCCCTGAGACCCCAAAAACTTTTATTTCTTCCGGGGTTCCCTTAAGGGAACCCCGGAAGAAATCAGGGTTCTTTGAGATTTTCAAGAACTTTCTTTTAAGAAAGTTCTTGAACGGGGTTCGGGGCAGCGCCCCGATAAACTTCCCGGCAAAGAAAGGGGAAGAAATTGACAGGGATGCCCGGACAGGGTATACTGATAGGCAGAAATGGATAGGGGGATACAGCATGCTGACACAACAGTGGAAACATCTCAAGAGCGGAACCGATGTCCGCGGTACCGCATTATCGGTAGACAACAGTCCGATCGACCTCACGGACGAGGTAGTGCAGCGAATCGCGAAAGGTTTCGTCCGTTGGCTGGCCGGCTACACCGGAAAGGATGCATCCACCCTGAAAATCGCGGTGGGCCGCGATTCCCGCCTGTCCGGCCCGCGTATTGCGGCGGCGGTAAGCGAGGCGCTGACAGCCTGCGGTGTGCAGGTGCTGGACTGCGGCATGGCTTCTACGCCGGCGATGTTTATGACGACGGTGGATCTCGGCTGTGACGGATCGGTTCAGATCACGGCGAGCCACCACCCCTTTGACCGCAACGGTCTGAAATTTTTCTGCGCGGTATCCGATACCCGTATTTCCGGCGGCCTGGAAGGTGCGGAAATCGAAGAGATCCTGCAGTTCGCGCAGGATGGAGATTTTATAACGGGCGATGCGGCTGGTCGCATGGAGAAAGCCGACTACATGCCGCAGTATGCTGCCGGGCTGCGCCGCCGGATCTGTGACGCGCTTGGTACGACAGAGCAGGAACAGCCGCTGACCGGCATGCACATTGTGGTGGATGCCGGCAACGGTGCGGGGGGCTTTTATGCGTCGCAGGTGCTGAAACCGCTCGGCGCAGACGTCTCCGGCAGCCAGTTCCTCGAGCCCGACGGCCGTTTCCCCAACCATATTCCGAACCCGGAAAATGAAGACGCGATGGCGTCGGTCTGTAGTGCCGTGCTGGAGGCAAAAGCCGATCTTGGCATCATCTTCGACACCGATGTCGACCGCGCCGGCTGCGTGGACGCTGCCGGCCGGGAAATCAACCGCAACCGTCTTGTGGCGCTGGCGAGCGCGATCGTGCTCGAACAGTATCCGGGCGGTACGGTGGTGACCGATTCGATCACCTCGGATGGGTTAAAGGTGTTCATCGAGCAGGTGCTCGGCGGGGTACACTGCCGCTTCAAACGCGGCTACCGCAACGTGATCGACGAGGCCATCCGCCTGAATCAGGCGGGTGTTTGTGCACCGCTCGCGATCGAAACCTCCGGCCATGCCGCGGTGAAGGACAACTATTTCCTCGACGACGGCGCCTATCTGATGACGCTGGTGGTCATCAAAGCCATGCAGCTGCGCAAAGAGGGAAAGACTATTGACGACCTGCTCAGCGACCTGCCGGAGCCGCTGGAGGGCAAAGAGCTGCGGTTCGCGATTACCATGCCGGATTTTCACGCTTACGGTGAGCAGGTGCTCACCGGGTTGGAGGCGCATGCGGCACAGCAGGGTTGGCCGCTCGCACCCGACAGCCAGGAAGGCGTACGGGTCATTTTTGACCGGGAACACGGCGACGGCTGGGCACTGCTGCGGCTGAGCGTACACGATCCGGTGATGCCGCTGAACATCGAAAGCAACCAGCCGTTCGGCTGCCGCAGGATCGCGGAGCAGCTGGCCGGATATCTGACCGCGCAGGCGGGACTCGACTGCCGGGAACTGGAAAAATATCTCGAGTGCAGAAGGTAGGGGAAAGCTGTGGACGGAATGGACTGGACAGAGGTTTGCATCCGTGTGGCGACCGCCGACACCGACCGCGCGTCGGATATCGCGCATATGATGGTGCCGTACGGCTTATATGTGGAGGATTACAGCGATGTGGAGCAGGGGGCGCGGGAGATCGCGCATATCGACCTGATCGACGAGGAACTTCTGGCGCGTGACCGCACCCACAGCGTGCTGCATCTGTATCTGCCCCCGGACGAAAATCCGGCTGAGGCGGTGGCGTTCCTGCGGGAACGCTATGCGGCGGCAGGCATCGATAACGAGGTAATGACCTCGTCGGTGAAGGAAGAAGACTGGGCTTACGGCTGGAAAGCGTATTTCAAGCCGCTGCCGGTCGGTGAGCGGCTGCTCATTCAGCCGACATGGGAGCCCGAAGCCGAGGCAGGCGGACGCCGGGTGCTGACCATCGATCCGGGCATGGCATTCGGCACCGGCGGCCACGACACCACGAGGCTTGTGCTGGAAACGCTGGAAACGGCGGTAAAGCCCGGATGCACGCTGCTGGACGTGGGCTGCGGCAGCGGCATTTTGTCCATCGCCGCGCTGCTGCTCGGTGCAAAGCAGGCGGTCGGTGTGGATATTGATCCGCTGGCGGTGCGTACGGCAGTGGAAAACGGACAGCTCAACGGTTTTTCCGCACCGCAGCTCACCATCCTGGAAGGCGATCTGGTCGAAAAGGTGGAGGGCACCTATGACGTGGTGGCAGCGAATATCGTTGCAGACGCGATCATTCAGCTTTCCCCGGCGATTCCCCGCTTTTTGAAGCCGGACGGCGTGTATATCGTCTCCGGCATCATCGACACCCGCGAAGCGGATGTACAGAAGGCACTCACCGACGCCCGGTTTACGGTAATCGGACGACGGGAGCAGGGCGGCTGGATTTGTCTGTGCTGCCGCTATGCCGGCTAACAGGGAGGGCCGATTGGTGGAGGACTGGAGAGACCGCACGCAGATGCTTATCGGGGAAAAGGCGGTGAACCGGCTCGCGCACAGCGCAGTGGCGGTTTTCGGTCTGGGCGGTGTCGGCTCGTTTGCCGCGGAAGCGCTCGCGCGTGCCGGCGTCGGGCGGCTGGTGCTGGTGGACGGCGACACCGTTTCCCTCACCAACCTGAACCGTCAGCTGGTCGCGCTGCACTCCACGCTGGGGCAAAGCAAGGCTCAGGTGATGGCGCAGCGGGTGCAGGATATCAACCCGGACTGCCGCGTGGAGGCACATACGGCCTACTATCTGCCGGATCAGCCGCAGGATTTTCTCAGCGGCTGTGATTTCGCGGCGGACTGCATCGATATGGTGAGCGCCAAACTGGCGCTCGCGCAGGAATGCCGCGACAGGGCGATCCCGCTGATCAGCGCGATGGGCTGCGGCAACAAGCTTGACCCGACCCGCTTTAAAGTGGCGTTGATCGAAAAAACCAGCGTATGCCCGCTGTGCCGGGTGATGCGCCGGGAACTGTCGCGGCGCGGAATTGCCGGCGTGACGGTGGTTTATTCCGATGAGCCGCCGGTGCGTGCCGGCAGCCCGGAAAACGGCGGCCGGCCGGTACCGGCGAGCATCTCGTTTGTCCCGTCGGCGGCGGGGCTGCTGCTGGCAGGGGAGATCATCCGCCGGCTGACCGAAGACTGAAAAGAAAGGATGGCATCGCTATGCCGCGTTTTTTTGCCGCCCTTCCCGGGCGGCTGTGTGCCGGTGAACCGGCGCGCATCACCGGACAGGATGCGGTTCATATCCGCCGCGCCCTGCGCATGCGGGAGGGGGAGCATCTGATTCTTTGTGATGGCGCCGGTACCGATTACGCCTGCGTGATCGATGGGTTTGACGGCGATGCGGTGGTGCTGCGGGTGGAGGAATGCCAGGCGACAACGGCGGAGCCAACCGTGCAGGTCACGCTGTATCAGGGGCTGCCTAAGGGTGACAAGATGGACTGGATCGTGCAGAAGGCGGTCGAGCTCGGCGTGCAGCGAATCGTGCCGGTGGAAATGTCCCGCAGCGTCGCCCGTCTGGGCGCAAACGACGCCAAAAAACAGGAGCGCTGGCAGCGGATTGCGGACGAGGCGGCCGGGCAGTGCGGGCGCGGCATACAGCCGCGGGTTCTGCCGGCGGTGCCCTTTCGGCAGGCCTTGCAGGATATGGCGGGGCAGACGGTGATAGTGTTTTATGAGGGCGGCGGCCGGCCGCTGCGTACGCTGGCGGATGCCGGCATGCGTGAGGCGGCGCTGGTCATCGGTCCGGAGGGCGGTATCGATGACCGGGAAGTGGAACACCTCAGGGCGGCAGGCGCGGCTTTCGCCACTCTCGGACCGCGGATTCTGCGGTGTGAAACGGCTCCGGTCGCCGCACTTGCGGCGCTGATGGCGCTGACCGGGAATATGGAGTAAACAACAGGCGTTCCGGCCTCACGGCCGGAACGCCCGTTGTTCACTCTACGGCTTAGTAACCTTCACTTGACTTTAATTCGGCTCTGAGATGGCTTCATTTTTTATCCAGATAGGAATCCGGAATATCGACGTAAATGCAGTTTTACATAGGCCTTGCTGATCAATAGATAGTCTATCCAAAAGACAGTGTTCTTGTTTCCAATATATACAGAAGACATTTTGACAACATATAGGGTTTGACACTTCGTTCTCAATGTTTTTCATAAAATCACCTCATATATACATTACATCGGTATCATATAGATGTCAATATATATCATATGAGTTGCATACATAAATACGTCATAATGGTATCATACTTCAAAAGGAGTTGATCGTATGGCGGTAATTAAGACACAGTTCACTATGCGGTTGGACATTAAAACACAAGCCAAGCTTCAGAAGATCGCTCAGTTGGAAAACCGCTCTATGACGAATATGATTGATACATTGATTAAACGGGAAATTGAACGGTACGAAGAGGCGCATGGAGAAATCCAACTAACGGATGACGATATAGCCATTAAATGAATAAAAAAACGAGCGGCCGCATAGCCGCTCGTTTTGCTTTACGATTTATCGCCGGAGTGTGCGACAAGTGCACACAGATAGCTGAAAACAATCGCCGCGGCAATGCCGGCCGCTGTGCCGGTGATGCCTCCGGACAGTGCGCCGATCAATCCTTTTTCCGCGACGGCTTCCTGTACGCCTTTGGCCAGCGAATAACCGAAGCCGGTCAGCGGTGTGGCGGCTCCTGAACCGGCAAACTTGACCAGCGGCTCATACAGGCCGACCGCCGTAAGTGCAACGCCCAGAGTGACAAACAATACCAGGATCCGCGCCGGGGTGAGTTTGGTCAGGTCGATCAGCAGCTGACCGACAACGCAGATCGCACCGCCGACCAAAAACGCTTTCAGCAGCATCATCCAATCCATAGAAATGCTCATTCCTTTCCCGAACCGGGGCTTATGCCGCGGCAAAACGGCACAACGCCGCCTATTTCGCGGTTAGTGTTTTCCGCTTAGGGCAGATTATACATGAGCGCGCGTATGCGTATGAAAAAAACCTCAGGCAGATTTAATCTGCCTGAGGTTTTTTATCTTTGCGTTGGTCTGCGGATCAACCGTTGAGCCATGCCTGATAGTCGTCGTAGCTCTTCTGCATGATCTCAATATAAGTGTCCACCTCGAACCGCTTCATGTTGGAGATGTAGCGGTCCCATTCGTTCTCAATGCTGGCGGTGCCAAGCAGGAAATCTTTACGGGACGTATACTGAAGATCGTTGATTTCCGAACGAATCATATTGCTGGTCAACATATCCTCGAGCGAGGATTTCGACTTGTTCAGCGGATTCTTCGGCATCACCGGCTCATAGTATTCCAGCATCTTCTGTTCATTCTGCCGGCCGATTTTTTCCCGCAGGGTCATCTTGCTTTCGTCGGTCTCCTTGTATTCTGCCGCCATGAAGTCCTTGCCGCGGAAGTGGGGCATCGGGTAGCCCGGGGTATACTCATAAGCGCGTTCTTCAATGCTGCGGCCGTCTTCGCTCTCGGTGAAATGCACGAGTTTGTCTTCACCGACATACCAGATCTTATCTTCACCGGGAGGTCCGTAAAGCGCCGTGTAGCTGCCTTCCACGCTGTAGAAATAGTCGGCAAAACGCACTGCAATTTCCGGATACTTACAGGCCTTGGTCACCATGAACCACTCCGGCCAGATGGATTCGGTGTATTGACAGGTCCAGGTGCAGTTGCCCTGGTCGTCGGACAGCGGCGGGATAATTGCATATTCATCTACAAAGCGCTCCAGGCTGACAAGGCTTTCCGCTCCGCCGAAGAAAGCGCCGATGGTCGAAACCGGGCCATTGGCCTTCTGACGGACAGCGGTCATATCCTGATTATACCAATCCGGATCAACCAGACCTTCCCGGAACAGGTCGCGATAATAGGTCAGGCAGCGGCGGTAATTGTCTTCAATCGGCGCATAATGCACGGTGCCCTCGTCGTCGACATAGGTCAGCTCATAGTATACCGGCATACCGAAAGCACCGTAGGCACCGTTGGGCAGGCCCACGCGGTTGTTATCGAAATCCAGCTCCAGCGGAATTTCGTCCGCGATGCCGTTGCCGTTCGGATCGCCGGTTTTGAACGCACGCAGCACATCACGGAATTCCGTGGTGGTGGTCGGCACATCCAGGCCGAGGTTATCCAGCCAGGTCGTGTTGATGATCAGCGAGGAGGCATAACGGCCGGTGTCGTTGTCGTAATTGCGCGCCATCGGCAGCATATAGATATTTCCATCATAACCCTTGCAGAGGTATTCCGCCTGCGGCACTTCCTGGAACATCTTGATTACATTCGGAGCGTATTTGGTGAGGTAGGGGGTCAAATCCCAGATATCACCCGCCTCGATGTGTTCCCAATGGAAGTCATAGCCGAGCGGGGCCATGCCCATGAAAATATCCGGCAGGTCACCGCTGGTATAGGCCAGAGTGGCCTGATTATTGACTTCCCAGCCGCCGGGGACAATAATCCACTCAAGTACGATGTTCATATTGTCCTTGACCCACTGATTGATCGCCATGTTGGTATAGTCGGTCAGGCCGGAATAGTCTTTTACCATGATTTTCAGTTTGGTCTGCTCCTTGGCAATCGGAAAGTTTGCAGAATAGCAGTTGTTTTCCAGCGTTACCTGATCGGCGGGAACCTGCGAATTCCCATCCAGACCAGTGCCGCCGGGAGCAGCCGTGGAGCTGTCGGTGCCGCCGCTGCAGCCTGCCAGGCAGGAAACTGCCAGCGTCAACCCGGCCAGCATAGCCAAAGCTTTCTTCATAGTCTGTTTCACCCTTTCTGTTCCCCTCCGGGGGAACGGCTGTTTTGAAAAAACGCGCGGTATTTGGTTATTTAGACGCCGGACGGCGCTTTTTCACGACAAGTACGATGACCACAACGGCAGCGGCTACCACGACAACACCGGCGACAATGCCGATGATTACCGGCATCGGAAGCGCATTTCCATCGGTATCGGTGGTTTCCGACTGCTGTGCCGCGGTGGTGGTCGTCCCTTCGGTGGTCGTGGTGCCGAGACGGCCGACTGTGGTGGTGGTCGTGTTCGGATCTCCGGTTGTGGTCGGCTTTGTGGTGGTCGGTATAACTTCACCGAACTTCAGGCCATTGAAGGAAAACGCCTGCTGCCCGCCGACACGCAGATAGGTGGTACCGGCGTTATCGCCGGTATGATGCTCGAGGAATTTATTGAAATTCACCGCACCGAGCGGGGCACCGTCAAAGCATAGATAATAGCCGTCGAATTTCTCCTGGAACGAAAGACTGTGCGGCAGGGTAAAGTCGAAGTTATCCAGTGTCATCATAACCGCCTCGCCGCCGCCGTTCCACAGCGACAGAACAAAGGTGTTATTCGGCTTATGCCACAGGATCAGCTCGATCCGGCCGCACGCTTCATTGGCCTCCATCGACTGCAGCATTTCAGCATCATCCATGCCGGAACGGTCGGTGGTTGAAGCAAAGCTCACATAAGCCCACATTTCGGTCGCATTCGGGTCGGTCGACCAGGCATCAAAAGTAAAGTTAACTTCTGTTTTCAATATATCAAACGTTGTCTGATAATTGACCAAACCGACACCCGTGTCTCCTGGGCTGGAAATCGTATACCCGGCGTCGCTGCCGTTGATGACCGGCAATCCCTGCATGGGCCACCAGTCATCCAGCGCTGCCGAAGCGGACATTGCGCTGCCGGCGGCAATGACCGCAGCCATGCCCGCCGCCGCGAATGCCTTGCGGATATGTTTCACAGTGAATCTCCTCCTTAAAAGTGGCGCACATGCGCCTGCCCTCCGCTCACACGGAGAAAAGACTGCAGCCGCAAAGAAACAGGGGCTTGATTCTTTGCTGCAGCACAGGGGGAAGTATATCTATGCTTACGTGTTTATTTTATAGCGATATGCTATAGATTACAATGTCGTTTCTTGCAAACACTTATGCAATTTTTGCACGGAGCCTTGGCCTGTAAATTATCCTTCATATACTTAAAGTAGTATTTCTTAAAATGACTAGCAATTTACGGTCAGACAGCATTTGGCAATTATGCAATTTTGGCTGGTATTGCAAGAATCGCCTTTACTAATGCAACATTTGCCATTGTTTTTTGAAATTCTTTTTGTTACATTTGTACTGTAACGGGTGGGGCTTGCCCGTTCGGCGGCGTATATCTATGCAGTATGTATCCGCTTTCCATTATTTCACGTTTGTGAAAGGAGATATTTTCATGACGAAGCGCAAAGTTTTGGCTGTCGTGTCGGCCTGCGCGCTGCTGCTGACTATGTTTGTGTCGCTGATCCCGGTCTATGCCGGGAAGCCGGATGACACGACCGGGTGGACGCTTGGTGAGGGCAGCACGATATCCGGCAACGCCGATTATGGCTGGTCGCTGAATCAGGCGGGCTGCAACCAAGATCGGCAGGCTAAATTTCAAAACAAATATGAAACCGATATTTCGCTGCGGGATCTGCAGATGCAGTTTGTGGCGAATTATGCGGCTGCTGGACTGTGGACGATCAACCTGTCGGATAAGGATATGAATCCTCTGCCGGGAGTGAATGATCTCGGTGAAACCGGTTTGTGTCTGATCCTTGAAAAGCGCAACGACAGTGTTTTGGCTGTGCAGCGCTGGTCAAACGGCGCCCCCGGGGCTGCTGGCGGCGTCTATCTTTATGCGAATGATATATCGTTTGACTTTACCATTCCGCACACACTGCATTTTGTGGAGCGTGACGGGAAATGGTATGTTGCGCTGGACAACACGGTGTTTGAAGCCGATGGCATGGATGTCACCTCGATTCTTGCTGCGATGGACGGCAAGCGGGTGATCATGGAATCTTTGTCTGATCCCAGTGTCAATTTCCCGTACATCAACTTTGCTGATGCGAAGAAAACGGCCGACTGGAATTACACCTCGCAGGTGGCCGTCGCCGGCAGCGAGGAACGCGGTTTCACAATGATCGGCAAAGAAGGCGGCGACGGTTATGCGGTTTATGGAAAACCGGTCAGTCTGCTGAACAACGAGTTCCAGGTGCGCCTTGATTTTGACAGCAACTGGGCTTATTTTGGTTTTGATCTGACAAACGATGGACAGACGCATTCCAAGTTGAACGCTGATATTGACATGCAGTTTTATTATAAGGACGGCAGAATGGATATCGGCCTGTTCAGTGGTGGCGGTTATGTCACTGACAAGCTGTATTCGAAAGAAAACTTTGATTTTGATGCAGTGCATGTGTTCGGTTTTGTTGAAGAAGATGGAAAGTATTATCTGACCGTTGACGGCGAAAAAGCCAGCTATAACGAAGTTCTTTCCAATCACGTGGCCGAAATGAAGGATTCCGCCGTATACTGGCGTGTGGGCGCCGGTAATGGGAGCACCGTGCAGTATTTCACCGACATTAAGGTTTTGGGCTGGAATGTCGGCGAAGGCAGCGCTCTGACCGGCGGCAATGCGGTCGGATGGCAGCTGCAGCAGTCTGCGGATACCGGAAAGCCCAGCTCATATCAGACTGGCTATTCTCTTAAAGACTTGCAAATTAAGTTTACCGCGAGCTATAACGATAATGTTTGGATTAACCTCAATATCGGTACGGCGCAGATTAACGCTCTGCCTAACAAGAGTACACTTGACGCCGCGAAGGGCATGTCGTTTATCCTGGAAAAGAAAGGTGACGACGGCAGTTATCTGCGGTTCCAGCGCTGGAGCAGCGAATCGGCGGGCGGCCCTTATCTGGCCACCACCGACATCAAGCCGCTTGATTTCAGCCAGGAGCATATTTTCCATTTCGCGGAGAAAGATGGGCGTTATTATCCGGCAATCGACGACACGCTGCTGGATACGGATGTCACCGAGATCATTCAGCTTTATGAGAATGATCCGGCTCTGCAGCCGATGGTAACCCTTTTGAGCTGCGATGCCGTCAGTTTTTCCGCCCTGAAGTTTGCCGAGGTGCCGCATACGGTTATCGGTGGCTGGAATGTTAACGATGCAACCGTTACCGGCGATGCGGCCAACGGCTACACTGTTACCGGCGGCGCAGGGGCCAAAGCTTCGTATCGGATGCCGATTGATCTGTCTGCGCAGTCGGTGCGCATGCGGTTTACTCACGAGGCTGGTAAATGGCAGGGAATAAGCTTCAATGCAGTGGATGATACGCCAACCGGAGTCGAGTCGCCGACGGCGGATAAGCTTACGTTGATTCTGGGCCGTGATGGCGACGAACTGCGCGCCTCTGTTTTTTTGGCCAGCGGCGAAGGCTGCGTGGTTCGTATTCCTGACTTTGCTTGGGATGAGGAACACGCCATCGGTTTCACCAAGGTAAGAGATAACTGGTATCTCAATATCGATGGTGTAGTGTACCGCGCCTGCGGAAGATAGCAAGGGCATTACCGCTGCGGTGAATACGGCCCTCAACAATATGGCGGCGAAGAATACCTACGTTACGGTCATGAGTGAAGGACAAACCCCGCTGAATGTTTCTGGCTTCCGCTTTGTGGAGACTACGGTAAATGAAGATCCATCTTCGGATTGGAAGCTGAACGGATCGGCCACCATCGAGGGCGATGCGGCGAACGGGTTCACTTTGGTGGGCGACAGAGGCGTTGAAGCCAAATATCAGAAGGCCATCAACCTGTCCACGCAGTCGGTGCGGCTGAAGTTCAATCATACCGCAGCCTGGCAGGCAGTCAACTTCACTACCACGAGCGATCCTACCGGTCTGCTGGATGCATCGGCCGACAATCTGACGATGCTGCTCAGCTTTAACGGCGAGACGACACTGCGCGTGTCTGTATGGCTTGGAGGCAACGAGGCCGAGAGCGCGATTGCCTATATTGACAACTTCGATCGCAATGCAGAGCACACGATTGGCTTTACCAAACGGGAGAATAACTGGTATCTGAACTTTGACGGCGTGGTGTATACCGCTCCGGCAGAGGAAAGCAAAGGGATTACAGCCCGGCTTACGCAGGCGCTCAACAATATGAGTGCAAACACGGCATATGCAGGCTTGCACAGTGCCGGCGGGGAACAGGGGACAGAAATCAATGTATCCGGTTTCCGCTTTGTGGACACCACCGTCTCGCAGGTTGGTGACTGGCGCCTGAGCGGCACGGTCACCATTCAGGACAACGGTGAAAACGGCTTTAATCTGGCGGGCGGCGGCGGTGCGCAGACCAAGTACCAGAAGCCGATCAATCTGTCCGCCCAGTCGGTTAAGCTGCAGCTGAATCACACCGGCGAGTGGCAGGGCATCAACTTTACCACCAGCCGTGAGACGAACGGCGTTACGAATCCGTCTGAAAATGCGCTTACGCTGATTCTCGGCCGCGAGGGCAATGAACTGCGCGCGTCCATCTGGATCGGTGATGTCGCCGGCGGCCAAAGCCAGGGCGAGGGCTGCGTCGTCCGCATTCCGGATTTTGCCTGGAACGCAGAGCATGCTTTCGGTTTCAGCAAGGTAGAAGATAGCTGGTATCTGAATATCGACGGCAGGGTGTATACCGAGCCGCTGGAAGGCAGCAAGGGCATCACCAGTTATGTGACGGCAGCGCTGGAAAATATGGTGACCGTTCCCACCTATGCCGGCGTGATTAGCGCCGGCGGCGTGGACCTTGCCATCACTGGATATCGTTATGTCACGACGGAAACGCCGGAGGTACAAACCGACTGGCGGCTCAGCGGCACCGTGACGGCAGAAGGCGATGCCACCAACGGCTATGATGTGGCCGGCAATGGGCAAGCGACCTATAAAACGCCGCTCAAACTCGGCGAGCAGTCGGTGACCATGACCTTTGATCCCGGCGTGGGCAACTGGCTTGCGCTGAGCTTCGGCCCGGATGACGGGTTTGGCGGACTGGCGGATCTTACGGAAAATCAGTTCGCGCTGGTTATCACCCACGGCAACGGCACCGAAATTCCGGATACTTCCTTGCGTGTTTCACTGTGGAACAGTGAAATCTCCAAGGAAGAGGCCATTGTGATTATTGATAATTTTGATTTCACGGCGGAGCACAGCTTCGGCTTCTCCAAAGTGGACAACAACTGGTATCTGAATGTTGACGGAAAGCTCTACACGACAGCAGAAGCCAGCGTGACCGAAAAACTCACGAAGGTTCTGGACAATATCGCTCAACAGAACAGCTTTGCGGGTATGCAGGCTTCCAGCGGGACGCTTGCGATCTCCGGTTTCCGCTTCACTGCCACTCAGCACCCGAGTGATGACAGCGACTGGAAGCTCAGCGGTGAAGCTAAGGCTGAGGGTGACCGTGAAAATGGCTATGCACTTTCCGGAAACGGCTATGCGGCGTACAAGGTTCCGTTCGATATGGCGACCTGGTCGGTAAAGATGCAGTTTGTCCCGACCGTCGGCGGCTGGCAGTCTCTTACCTTCAGCGATATATGCACGGTCGATACCAACGTTTTGCCGGGTCTGGCGACCCAGGGCGGTGAGCACAATGCGCTAACCTTTATCCTCGGTCGCGGTACCGGCAACGAGGGCGATGCGGCAACCACCGATCTGCGCCTTTCCCTGTATATGACGTACATGGAAAACGGCGAAGAAAAACAGGCGGAACGTGCGATTGCGTATATCAGCGAATTTGACTGGAATGCGGAGCATACTTTTGGCTTCGCGAAGATCGGCGACAGCTGGTATGTGGTTGTCGATGGCAAGACCTATACCTCCCCGCAGGCGGACGGAGCCGACCGGCTGATCACCAACGCGATTACCGAGGTGCTCAACGCCATGCAGGGTAAGGACGCTTATGTCCGCGCGTTCGCGAGCGATGCACTCAGCATGCCGAAATTCAACCTGGCGGAAACCGGCCTGAATGAAAAAGAAGAGGGCGAATGGGATCTGACCACCGACATGACCGCCGAGAAGACCGGCAGCGGCTGGACCGTGTCCGGTATCCCCGGTATAGCTGGCTGGAAAGAAGTGTTCGCGGTGGATAAGGATATCTTCCGTATGCAGTTCAAGCCGGAGGTCGGCGAATGGACCTACTTCAGCATTGGCGACACCTATTCCGTGTCGGCGGAGCAGTTTATGAACCCGGGCAATGCGAACAACATGATCTGCTTCATCCTCGGCCGCGAAAATGAAACCACACTGCGACTTTCGATGTGGAACGAAAAAGAATACGCGATGGTTTACCTGAGCAACTTCGACTTCGACAAGACGCATGACTTCCAGTTCGTGCAGCGGCGCGGCAACTGGTATCTGTCCATCGACGGACGCGCGATTCTTGCGCCGCAGGGCGATGGCGAGGAGAAGATCATCACCAGCTGGATTACCGAGGCGGTCAACAACCTCAAGGGCAAAGAGGCCTACGTACGTGTGTCGGCCAGTGCCGGTAAGGAGACAACCATGACCGGTATCCAGATGATCGGTGAAGGGCACGACAACAGCAGCGGCAGCCAGACCGGCGTGGTCTTCCCGATCGCGGCGGTGGCAGCGCTTGGCGTATCCTTCCTGGCGGTGCTGGTTCTGCGCAAGAAGAAGCAGGCGTAAGACCAGATCGACAGCAGTAAAAAATTGATGCGGCGCCCGCAGATCAAACGGTCTGCGGGCGCCGTTCTGATTTCGGGAGGCAAGAATGGCGTGTACGTGTGCAACATTTATCATTGATATTCCGAGACGGTTTTGGTACATTTAGACTGAAAGAAAAGGGGCGCCGCCGGATAAAGAAACATGAGCGGTGAGGCCGGACTTTCCAGGGCGGTTTTTGCCTGCCGTACAGCAGGTTTTTCCGCAGACGGGAAGGCGAAAGGATGCGTGAGGAAAATGGATTTGTCCCTGTTTGGGAACGGTACGGTGTTTAAGGTGAAAGATTACGGTGCGGCTGCCGACGGTGTGACCGATGATTTTGCGGCGGTGCATCGGGCACTGGACGCGGCGATTGCTTCCGGGGCGCCGGCGGTCGTGGAGTTTGAAAAAGACGGCCGCTACCTGATGTCGGACGGTGCGGGCGCACGGACTATTTTTGATTTCCAGTTTCAGCGGGATCTCACCCTCAAAGGGGACAACACGACCATTATTATGGACATGGAAAAGGGCCTGCGCAGCTATCTGAACATCAACGAAGGAACCAATATGTCGGTACAGGGCTTCAACTTCAAGACCCTGCGCCCTGTATATGCGGTTGCGGATGTGGAACGGCTGGATGAAGAAAACCGTATTGTGGATATCCGCACAAGAGAGAGCCTGGGCATCACCGAGGATTTCCATACCGATGCAGGCGATTGCTTCGCGCTGCCGTATACCGGTGAGGATGTCAACCGTATGCATCTGTTTTATAACGACATTCAGGTGCTGGATGCGGATGCCCATCGCTACCGTATCCAGTTCCGCAATGAGGATTTTTGTGATATCAAGCTCGATTACATGCGGCGCACGGGCAGCCAGCTGCTGACCCCGATGCCTAACTGGGGGCAGATCGAGTGCGGGGCAGTGGTGGTTACCCACACCACCAACCTGTATTTCAAGGATTTTAATCTCTGGAGTGCAACCCACTTCAATTTCCATATGCGCTACAACAAAGGCGAGTTCCTGCTCAAAAACGTCAACCTGACGCCGGAACCGGGCACCGATATGGCGATGGTCGGCTGGCGCGACGGCTTCCATATGAAGGAAAACCGCGCGAAGATCGTGTGGGAGGACTGTACGCTGGAAAAGGTCTTCGACGATGTATTCAATCTGTCCTGCACCATGCTGCAGGTGACCGAAGTGATTTCGGATACGGAGTTCGTTATGGGCTGCCGTGAGTTCGGCGGCACCTATTGGATGCCGCTGCGTGCGGGCGACAAAATTACGGTGTACAACGAGAAAACCGGCAAAATGATCGGCCGCACCATCATCAAAGAGGTGGTCAATCAATCCGGGCCGGACAATCACATCATTGTCGAAGATCCGCTGCCCGGCAACTGTGTCGATACCTCGGTCGGCATCGACAGCGTATCCCAGCCCGGGTCGGTGATACGCCGCTGCAAGGTGAGCGGCAGCTATCGCTTCCGCACCCCGCTTACGGTGGAGGACTCCGAGCTGAACACCATGTTCGCTTGGCTGGATAACCTGCCGTTTATTGAAGGGCCGGTGCCTGAGCATATCCATTTCAAAAACTGCAAAATTCATAAGGTGATGCCGCCGACCAAACCGGAGGACAGTTTTGTGCTCACCGGCGAGATGATGGTTATCGGCAACTATACCACCACCGGCGCCCGTGCGGAATTCCGCAGCGAAGACATTGTTTTTGAGGACTGCGATGTCGAACTTGATCGCATTCGGTTTATGCCGGACGCCGACGTACGTTTTCTGCGCGGCGGCGAGGAATACTACCATCACGCGATCGCTTTTTGAAGACAGGCGGACAAAAAGGAGAGTGCATGCGAATGAGAAAGGGTTTACGATTTGTAGGCGTGCTGCTGGCGGCAGTACTGCTGCTGGGTGCGCTGGCGGGATGCGGTAAGGAAACCGCGTCTTCCGGCGCCGGTTCTGCCGCTCCGGACGGTAGCGAGGCACCGGCGGAAGCGAAAGTGTTTCATGTAAAGGACTACGGTGCGGTCGGCGACGGTGTGGCGGATGATTACAATGCGGTCAAAAAAGCGCTCGACGAGGCGATTGCTTACGACGGCACCAAGGTCGTACAGTTTGAAAAGGATGCCACCTACCTGATGGCCACCCGACCGAAAAACAAAAATGCATTGGATATTCAGAAGGCCAAAAACCTGACCGTTCAGGGGGAAAACACGACTATTGTCATCGATATGGACAAAAGGGTCAACACCTATTTCAACATCAACGAATGCGAGAACGTCAAAGTTAAGGGGTTTAATCTCAAAACGCTCAAGTCGGTGTATGCGATTGCGGATGTGAACTCCATCGACCGCGCGAACCGTACGATCGAGTTTACGACCGACCGCTCACTGGAAATCGACAGCACCTATTATGCGACGATCGGAGACTGCTTTGGCCTGCCGTATTACGGCGAGGATCTCAACCGCATGCATCTGTTCTTTGACGAGATGGAAGTGGTGGATGCGTCGGTCAACCGCTATCGGATCCAATTCCGCAATCAGGACGATGTGGATACCAAGCTGCAGTTCATGGAGCGCACCGGCTGTCAGTTCCTCGTACCGCGTCCGTACTGGGGTCAGGAGGAGTGCGGCGCGTTCATCGCTACCAACAACGAAAATCTGGATCTGGAAGATATCAACCTGTGGAGTGCTTCCCACTTCAATTTCCATATGCGGTACAACGAAGGCGTTGTCAACCTGAAAAACGTCAACCTGACGCCGGAGCCGGGCACCGATATGGCGATGGTCGGCTGGCGCGATGGGTTCCATCTCAAGGACAACCGCGCGCAGTTTATCTGGGACGGCTGTAAGTTGGAAAAGGTCTTTGACGACGTGTTCAACATCTCCTGCACCATGATGCGGGTGACTGAGGTGATCTCGGACACCGAGTTCAAGATGGAGTGTCCGGAATTCGGCGGCACCTACTGGCTGCCGATGCAGGCCGGCGACGAACTGACGGTATACGACGAGAAAACCGGCGCCTTTATCGGCCGCACCACCATCAAAGAGGTGGTCAACCAGAAGGGCAAGGATAATCACATCATTGTCAACGATCCGCTGCCGGGCAATGCGGCGGGCATATCGGTTGCACTGGACTCGGCGGCGGCACCGAATTCTGTCATCCGCAACTGCGATGTCAGCGGTACCTATCGTTTCCGTGCGCCGCTGCTGGTCGAAAACTGCGAACTGAAAACCATGTTTGCCTGGATCGATAACCTGCCCAACATCGAAGGCCCCTTCCCGCGGGATATCCACTTCAAAAACTGCAAAATCACCAAGGTACAAACTCCGGATCCAAAGGACAGCTATGTGTCCCCAACCGCGATCATGGTGCTGGGCAACTACACCACCTCCGGCGCGATGGCGCAGTTCATCAGCACCGGCATGGTGTTTGAGGACTGCGAAGTGGATCCGTCCGCAATCAACTATCATCCCGGAACCGTCGAGGTGAAATTCATCCGCGACGGCGAGGTGTATCAGCAGTATCCGAGCCAGGGCTGATCCGCGGGCGCAAACCGATCGGATGAAAAGGAGTGTACAGACGCAGATGAAGATAAAAGGATGGAGAATGCTCGGCCTGCTGCTGGCAGCGGTGCTGCTGCTCAGCGCGCTGGCAGGGTGCAGCAAGACCGATGGGGAGTCTTCCGATGCCGGTTCCGCCGCTCCGGACGGCAGCGGTACGCCGGCGGAAGTAAAGGTGTTCAACGTAAAGGACTACGGCGCGGTTGGCGACGGCGTGACCGATGATTACAATGCGGTCAAGAAAGCACTCGACGAGGCCATCGCTTATGATGGTGCCAAAGTTGTGCAGTTTGAAAAGGATGCTGTCTATCTAATGGCCACCCGTTCCCGAAACAAGAGCGCGATGGAGATTCAGAAGGCGGAAAATCTGACGGTTCAAGGGGAAAACACCACTCTTGTGATCGATATGGACAAAAGGGTCAACACCTATTTCAACATCAACGAGAGCAAAAATATCAAGGTTAAGGGCTTCAATCTGAAAACGCTCAAATCGGTGTATGCGATTGCGGATGTGAATTCCATCGAGCGCGCGACCCGCACGATTGAGTTCACCACCCCGGATTCGCTGGGGATTGATGCCACCTACTACGCGTCGATCGGGGATTGCTTCGGTTTGCCGTATATCGGTGAGGATGTCAACCGCATGCATCTGTTCTTTGACGAGATGGAGGTGGTGGATGCGTCGGCCAACCGCTACCGTATCCAGTTCCGCAACGAGGACAATGTGGACGGCAAGCTGGAATATATGCAGCGTACCGGCAGTCAGTTTCTGGTGCCGCGCCCGTACTGGGGACAGGAGGAAGGCAGCGCCTTTGTCGTGACCAACACCGAAAACGCAGATCTGGAGGATATCAACCTCTGGAGCGCTTCCACATTTAACTTCCATATGCGTTATAACAGCGGTGTTGTCAACCTGAAAAACGTCAATCTGACGCCGGAGCCGGGCACCGATATGGCAATGGTCGGCTGGCGCGATGGCTTCCACCTCAAGGACAACCGCGCGCAGTTCATCTGGGACGGCTGCAAGCTGGAAAAGGTGTTCGATGATGTGTTCAACATCTCCTGCACCATGATGCAGGTGACCGAGGTAATCTCGGACACCGAGTTCAAAATGGAATGCCCGGAGTTTGGCGGTACCTACTGGCTGCCGATGCAGACGGGCGACGAGCTGACGGTGTACGACGAGAAGACCGGTGCCTTTATCGGCCGCACCACCATCAAAGAGGTGGTCAACCAGAAGGGTAAGGACAACCACATCATTGTCAACGATCCGCTGCCGGGCAACGCGGCCGGGGTTTCGGTTGGCCTGGATTCTGGTGTTGCGCCGAATTCCATCATCCGCAACTGCGAGGTGATCGGCACCTATCGGTTCCGCGGCCCGCTGCTGGTGGAAAACTGCCAGCTCAAAACCATGTATGCCTGGCTGGACAATCTGCCCAACATTGAAGGGCCGGTACCGCGCAATATTCACTTCAAGAACTGTGAGATCACCAAGGTACATCCTGCCGATCGGAAAGACAGCTTCGGGTCTTCGGATTATCTGATGATCATCGGCAACTACACTACTTCGGGTGCTATGGCACAGTTTATCAGCACCGGCATCGTGTTTGAAGACTGTGAGGTCAACAAGGACGAAATTGCCTTCTATCCAAGCTGCGAGGTGCAGTTCATCCGCAACGGTGAAGTATACGATCAGTATCCGAGTCAGGGATAACGGGATCGGTCATTGGAAAATCGGGAAACGCGGGGATGCGGTTGGATGCGTCCCCGCGTTTTTGGATAAGCAGAAAGGAAAACGGCATGAAACGCAGTATTATGGCTTGGCTGGCGGCGGGCGCGCTGCTGGTCGCCGGCCTGACAGGCTGTCGGGCAAACGAGGAGCCGACCGGAAGTACGCCGGCAGCTTCCTCCGTTTCCCCGGGGGCATCCGATTCCGCAGCGGAATCGGGAACGACCGTGCCGGGCGAAACTTCCGGAGAAAGCGGAGAATCGTCTGTGCCGGGTACAGAGGTATCGGAACCGTCCGCTGAGCCGGCGTATCCCGATTATGTGCCGCAGCCGGAAGCGTATACGCCGGTGATCGATCCTTTTGTACCGGCAGAAGATCCGCTTGTGTTCCGTGTGAAGGATTACGGGGCGAAGGGAGACGGCGAGACCGACGATTTCGCCGCTGTGCATCGCGCGGTTGACGCCGCCTGCGCCTCCGGCGTGCCGGCGATGGTGGAATTTGAAAAGGATGCCGTGTACCGTATGTCGGATGGCGGCGGGGCCAACGTGATCTTTGACCTGCAGTTCCAGAGCGATCTCACCCTCAAGGGGGACAATTCCACCATCGTGATGGATATGTCCAAGGGGCTGCATACTTACGTCAATATCAATGAAGGCAAAAACATGGCGGTGCAGGGGTTGAATTTCAAGACCGAAAAATCGGTGTATGCGATTGCCGATGTGGAACGGATTGACATCGCCAACTGTACGCTGGATTTCAAAACCGACCGTTCTCTGGGGATCGACGACAGCTTTTCGTTTGCAATCGGGGACTGTTTCGGGCTGCCTTACACGGGCAAGGATATCAACCGCATGCATATGTTTTTTCAGCAGATCGAGGTGCTGGATGCTTCCGCTAACCGTTACCGCATCCAGTTTATTAATCGGGACGATCTGCAGAACAAGATGAAGTATATGCAGCGCACCGGCTGCCAGTTCCTGGTGCCGGTGCCGAACTGGGGACAGAAGGAGTGCGGGGCGTTTGTTGTTACCCACACCACCAACCTGCTGCTGCAGGACATCAATATGTGGAGCGCATCGCATTTTCACTTTCATATGCGGTACAATTACGGCGATTTCCAGATCCGCCGGGTCAACCTGACGCCGGAACCGGGTACCGATATGGCGATGGTCGGCTGGCGCGACGGTTTCCACATGAAGGAGAACCGTGCGCGGATCACCTGGGAGGACTGCTTCTTTGAGAAGGTGTTTGACGATGTGTTTAATCTGTCCTGCACCATGATGCGGGTGTCCGAGGTGATTTCCGATACGGAATTCAAGATTTACTGTCAGGAGTTCGGCGGCACCTATTGGATGCCGCTGCGCGCCGGCGATCGGGTGACGCTGTACAACGAAAAAACAGGCCGTATGGTGGGACGCACCACCATCAAGGAGGTCGTCACCCAGAGCGGGGCCGATAACCACATTATTGTCGAGGATCTGCTGCCGCGCAACAATGTGAATGTATCTATTGCAGTCGACAGTGTATCGCAGCCGGGATCGATCATCCGCAATTGTACCGTCAACGGCACCCTGCGTTTTCGTTCGCCGGTGACAGTGGAAGACAGTACCCTCAACCTGATGTATGCGTGGATCGACAACCTGCCGAATATTGAAGGACCGGTGCCGCGGGACATCCATTTCAAAAACTGCAGGATTACCAAGGTGCAGGCGCCGCTTGCTGTAGACAGCTACGTATCCCCCGACCGTATCATGGTCATCGGTTCGTACTGTACCGACGGACGGGTGCCGGAATATAAGTGCACCAATATCACGTTTGAGGATTGTGAGGTCAATCACAATGCCATCACCTTCTACCGCAGCAGCGAGGTAACCTTTGTGCGCGACGGAAAGGTGTATTATCAATTCAGCGGAAATTGAGGGGCGGCATTCCAGCGGGCAGACATTAAACAGCCGCGCAGCATATCCTTAATGCTGCGCGGCTGTTTTTGGGCGTTTTGAGCGATTTTTGCACAGTTCAAAAAATGGCAGTATGGCAGAAGAAAACACGGCATACCGCGTATTTTTGAAATGTGCAGGCTGAGGGAAGGCCATTTTTTCGGTTTGATAATAAGTGTGAAAAACAGCAATTTTCGCCAATTTGGCAGAGGGGATATAAACATTTGACAAATTTAAATTTTTCGACTAGTATTAAGACAGGAAGATAATTAATCAGACAGGTATCGGGGTGATGGAAATGCCGGAAGAAAACGGGAAAAAGGGGACTGCGCCGAAACTGGAATTCCAGATGGACTACCAGAACGTGAAGTGCATCATATCCGAGGATTTTGACGACGAATTCCAGGCGTTTCTGGAAGAAAAGGAAAACGAAGACAAGCCGGTACAAAAGGTCTATTGCTATACGGCCGATGAAGAGGCGCGCCAGATGCCGTTCTGCGTCACCGCAGCGGCGGACTGGACGGTGGGGAAAAAGTATTACACCAATCGTCAGGGGATTGAAAGCTATCAGTGCATCCTGACCACCGGCGGCTGCGGCTACGTGGAAACCGAGGGAAAGGTATACACCTGTTCGCCGGGGTCGCTGCTGCTGGTGGACTGCTACAAGCCGCATCTTTACCGGACGGCACCGTCCGATTACTGGGAATACAAACACATCCACTTCACCGCGCCCGGCGGGCAGAAGGTGGTGGACCGCTGCATCGGTTTTCTGGAATATTCCGGTAATGCGGCCTACTATTTTGACAGCATCCTCAATGAGTTCACCAAGATCGACCGGGATTCCTGCTTTATCTTTTCCAACCTCGTGTCGGCGCTGCTGACCGAGATCATCGTGTTGCAGTCCCGCCAGAAAAAGGCCAACAGCCACAGCGAGCTGCTGGAAAATGCGGCGGTATATCTGCAGGAGCATTACAGCGAGAACATCAACATTTCGGAATTTGCCAAGAACCGTTACATTTCGCCGTACTACTTCATCCGGCTGTTCAAGGAGAGTTTCGGCATGTCGCCGTATAACTATCTGGTCAACTACCGGATCAGCCGTGCCAAGGAAAAACTCATCCGCAACGGCTCGGTGGAAGAGGTGGCCAAGTCCTGCGGGTTCAGCGATGTCAATAACTTTTTCCGGGTATTCAAGAAGTATACCGGAACCACGCCGAATAAATTCCGCGATCAATATTACCAGAATGACGACGAGTATTTGAAATAAACGGCAGTAGGGAATGAGGTGCGGTTTATGAAAGCGCTCAAGCGGATGCTCCTGGGGATTGTGCTGATTCTGCTGGGAATTTGGGGCGCCATCGCGTCGACGATCAGCAGCAGCTGGGTAAACATCTTGTCGTTGCTGCCGATCCCCGGTATAATCGTTTTCCTGTGGGGCTTTTTCACGCACGCCGATAAATCCTGAAACACAAAGACCCGCCGTCAGGCACAGCCTGACGGCGGGTCTTTTCGGTAAAGGCATCAATCGAACACGCAGTAGCGGCTCATGTAGTCCTCCATGCGGGGCAGCAGCTCGGCATAGTCCGCGCGGCCCTTCAGGTATTCGTAAATATCCTGCACCGTCACAATCGCATGCACGTCGATGCCGAATTGCTCGCGCACCTCCATGACCGCGGTTTTTCCGGGGTTCTGGCCGACTTCGCAGCGGTTGACCGAGATGAACATATCCGGTACGGTCACTTTGGCGCTTTCGAGCAGGAGCGGCAGAGTTTCACGGATTGCGGTACCGGCGGTGATGACGTCCTCTATGATGATGATGCGGTCGCCGTCCTGCGGCTTGTAGCCGACCAGGCTGCCGCCCTCGCCGTGGTCCTTCGCCTCCTTGCGGTTGAAGAAATACGGCTTGTCGATACCATAGGCGGTCGCCAGCGCGCCGGCGGCCGTTGTGACCAGCGGGATGCCCTTATACGCAGGGCCGAACATTGCGTCGAACCGGTCGCCGCAGGTTCCCTGGATCAGAGCGGCATAAAACCGGCCGAGTTCGGCAATCTGCCGGCCGGTGCGGTAGTTGCCGGTGTTGATGAAATACGGAGTGTTCCGTCCGCTTTTGGTAACGAAATTGCCGAAGCGCAGCACGTCCGCGCCCATCATGAATTCAATGAATTCCTTTTTGATGTCCTGCAAAATTCTCTCTCCTGCCTGTTTGTAGTCTTTTGGGAGAAAAGCGGGCCGCGCGGTCTCCATCTTCCGCTGTCGGAAGCGACACCGGTGCGCACCGGTTTTTTCCTGCTTTAATGGTACAACAAAACGGCGGCGGATGCAACCCCTCAAGCGGTATTGCGGATTTGCCGTCCTTCGTGGTTGAGGGTATAGCCTTCGGTATAGACCATTTCGGAGGCCGGCAGAAAGGTGTAGCCCTCCGCGAGAAGCCGCTCGATGATGATATCCAGTGCCTCGGGAGTGTTTTTGACCCCGTTGTGGAACAGCACGATGGAGCCGGAGCTCACCTGTCCGGTAACCCGTTTGACGATCTCCTCTACCGGCAGCTCCCGCCAGTCGAGCGAATCCACATCCCACTGTACGCACTGCATGCCGGCCGATTCCACCGTCTCGATGAGCGCGTTGTCATAATCGCCGTAGGGTGCCCGGTGCAGGGTGGGGCATACCCCGGTGATGGCCTGAATTTTGTCGTTGCAGGTGCGCAGCTCCCGGAGCATCTTTTCGCGGGTGAGGTCGGGCATGTGGGGATGGGTGTCGGAATGGTTCATAATCTCATGGCCAGCGTCATGCAGTGCCTTCACCGATTCCGGACAGCGGTCCACCCAGTCGCCGGTGGCGAAAAAAGTGACGCGCACATTGTGCTTGCCGAGGATATCGATGAGCTGCCCGGTATCCTCATCTCCCCAGGCCGCGTCGAAGGTGAGGGAAACCACCTTGTCGGCCCGGTCGGTGCAGTAGATCGGCAGCCTCCGCCGGGCATTGGCCGAGACGCCGGCCAACAGGTCCGGCAGGGCCATTGTCAGGGAAACGAGCAGTACAGCGGCCAGAAACAGCCCGGTCAAAACACAGGCCATGTGCCTCTTTTTCAGCAGCAGATAGGGCTTCACAGACGGATCCTTCCTTTCTCTATTCACGCCGGCCTGGTCCGCGGAACCGGATATAGTGCTGTTCCTCGGACAGGGACTGCTTATATATATGCGGGCCGGCCTGTCCGTTTGACCGAAAAAACCGCTGGGGATGCGAAAAGCGGTTGTCACCGGCGGGCAGAATATGGTATACTGAGACAACGCGGCATATTCCGGCGAAGCCGGTGCCGCTTTTCCGGACCGCAGAAAGGAATGAGTCGTTTTCATGGACGTTACCCGTGAGCATATCCGCAATTTCAGCATCATCGCCCATATCGACCACGGCAAATCGACCCTTGCCGACCGCATCTTGGAGAAAACCCAGGCGGTGGCGCTGCGCGATATGGAGGATCAGCTGCTGGACAGTATGGATCTCGAACGCGAGCGCGGCATTACCATCAAGGCGCACGCCGTCACCCTGTCCTACCGCGCGCAGGACGGGGTGGATTATATATTCAATCTGATTGATACACCGGGCCATGTGGACTTCAACTATGAGGTATCGCGGTCGCTGGCGGCCTGCGAGGGCGCCATCCTTGTGGTGGACGCGTCGCAGGGCATAGAGGCGCAAACGCTGGCGAACACCTACCTTGCGGTGGACCACGGTCTGGAGATTGTGCCGGTTATCAACAAGATCGACCTGCCCTCGGCAGAGCCGGAGAGGGTGCGGCAGGAAATCGAGGATATCATCGGCATCGACGCTTCGGATGCGCCGCTGATTTCCGCTAAAATGGGCACCAATATCGAAGCGGTGCTCGAAGCGGTGGTACGGCATGTACCCGCACCCGGCGGCGACGAAAAGAAGCCGTTGCAGGCGCTGATTTTCGACAGTTATTACGACAGCTACCGTGGGGTGATCGTCTACATCCGCGTCAAGGAGGGCGAGGTGCATCCCGGTGACGCGATCCGCATGATGGCCACCGGTGCGCAGTTCGATGTGGTGGAAACCGGCATCATGCGTCCCGGCCGTCTGGAGCCGTGCAGCGGCCTGTATGCCGGCCAGGTCGGCTATATCGCTGCGGCGATCAAGACGGTGCATGATGCGCGGGTGGGCGATACCGTGACCCTGCGCGACCATCCCGCGGCAGAGCCGCTGCCCGGCTACCGCAAGGTCAATCCCATGGTGTTCTGCGGCGTGTTTCCGGCGGACGGTGCGCATTATCAGGATCTGCGCGAGGCGCTCGAACGTCTGCAGCTCAACGATGCTTCGCTGACCTTTGAGCCGGAAACCTCGGTGGCGCTCGGCTTCGGCTTCCGCTGCGGCTTCCTCGGCCTGCTGCACATGGAGATTATTCAGGAGCGGCTCGAGCGGGAATACGATCTCGACCTGATCACCACCGCGCCGAGCGTCATCTACCGCATTACCCTCAACGATGGTACCGTGCTTTACATCGATAACCCGACCAACTATCCCGATCCCGCGTCCATCCGCAGCGCGGAGGAGCCGATCGCGGATGCGCATATCCTTTCGCCAAAGGATTATGTCGGCAACATTATGGAGCTGTGCCAGGAGCGCCGCGGCGTGTTCCGCGACATGAAATATCTCGATGACGTGCGGGTGGACATCCATTACGAACTGCCGCTCAATGAGATCGTGTACGACTTTTTCGATGCGCTGAAATCCCGCACCAAGGGGTATGCGAGCTTCGACTATGAGTTGAAGGGCTATGCGCAGTCGGAACTGGTCAAGCTGGACATCCTCCTCAATGGCGAGGCGGTGGACGCGCTGAGCTTCATCGTGTTTTCCGGCAGCGCGTATGCGCGCGCCCGCCGGATGTGTGAAAAACTCAAGGACAACATTCCGCGCCAGCTGTTTGAGGTGCCGATTCAGGCGGCGATCGGCGGCAAGATCATCGCCCGTGAAACGGTCAAGGCGATGCGCAAGGATGTGCTGGCCAAGTGCTACGGCGGCGATATCACCCGGAAGAAAAAGCTGCTGGAAAAACAGAAGGAAGGCAAAAAGCGGATGCGCCAGCTCGGCAGCGTAGAGGTGCCGCAGGAGGCGTTTATGGCAGTGCTCAAGCTCGACGACGATTGACAATGGTTGCGGCGGGCATACATCCGGATGTCCGCCGCAGGCTGTTTGATTTTTGGAGCAGATTTGCGGCAGAGGCTGTTTTTCGGTTGTTCCGGAAAGCCGATATGGTGTGAACCGTTGCATAAACCGGGCGGACGACCGAATTGACCGAATAGCGACGGGAAGCCTGGAAAGGGGCGGACGATGATTCCAACAGCGTGGACGGAAAGTCTGGCGCCGGCGAAGGTGCTCAAACGCCTCGGCGGCGTGTGGTTTCTCGGGTGCAGCCTGATCGTCTGGCGGGAAGGCGGCTTCAGCCGCCCGCTGACCGGCAGCGACATCCCGCTTTTGGTGATGCTTGGCGGGCTGTTGCTGGGCTTTGTGCTGCTGACGCTGCTGGGCCGCCGGTTCCCGCATGCGCATGCCGACGACTATCTGCTGGTGTGCGCTGCGCCATTTTATGGCTGGAGTCTGGTATGGCATTATACGGGGCAGTATCCCTGGTCTTTCTGCGTGGCAGTGCTGGCGGCGCTGTTTCTGGTGCTGGCGCCGCTGTTCCGGCAGAAGGACTGGAAACTGCTGCCGCTGCCGGTCGGACGAAAGTGGTGCCTGACAGCTTTTACGGTATGCGGCGTGTTGTTTATTGCGGTGGTGGGCGCCATTGGCTGTCTGCGGTACCGCGGCTATCTGGCTCCGAATTTTGACTTCGGTGTGTTTACGCAGATGTTTCACAACATGCGGGAGTCTTTCCTGCCGATAACCACCTGTGAGAGAAACGGCCTGCTGTCTCATTTTGCGGTGCATATATCCCCGATCTTTTATCTGCTGCTGCCGTTTTATGCGCTGTTTCCCTCGCCGCTGACTTTGCAGATCGGGCAGGCGGTCGTGGTGGCGAGCGGGTTGCTGCCGCTGTATTTTCTGGCTCGCCGGTATGGGCTGTCACATAAAGCCACCGCCGGCCTTGCGCTCATTTATGCGGGTTATCCGGTGCTCAGCGCCGGCTGTTTCTATGATCTGCACGAGAATTGTTTCCTGGTGCCGCTGCTGCTGTGGCTGTTTGCTGCCTTTGAATACGGGCGGTACCCCTGGATGTACGCCGCGGCGGTCGGCGTGCTGCTTGTCAAGGAAGATGCCGCAGTATATGTGCTGCTGTTTGCGGTGTATCTGCTCATCGTGCGTCGGCAGCGTCGGCATGGGCTGTTTCTGGGCGGTCTGGCGCTTGGCTATTTTGCGGCGGCGGTCGGTCTGCTGTACACTTTTGGAGAAGGGGTGATGGCCGGACGGTACGCGAATCTGATGGAGGGCGACAGCGGACTTGCCGGCCTTGTAGCCACCTTACTGCGCAATCCCGGTTTTTTTCTCACCCAACTGTTCCGCACTTCTGATAGAGACGCAGGGAAGTGGCTGTATCTGCTCCAACTGCTGCTGCCGTTGGGGCTGGTGCCGCTGTTTTGCCGCCGGCACGGCCGGTTTCTGTTGCTCGCGCCGGTGCTGCTCGGCCTGCTGACCACTTATGCGTACCAGTATAACATCGGTTTTCAGTACAGCTTCGGCGTGGCGGCATTCCTGCTGTACCTGCTGATTATGAATCTCGCCGATTTTACCCCATTCGTGCGGCGGGGGTTGTTGGCTTTTTCGGCTGCGGCAGCCTGCCTGACCTTTACGGCGGGCGTCCTTCCGGAGCTGGAGAAAACAGCGGCCAATTATGTGAACAATCGCTCTCTGTACCGGCAGATGGATGCCATTCTGGAAACGGTTCCGCAGGAGGCGTCTGTGACGGCTTCCTGCATGTTGGTGCCGCACCTGACTCAGCGGGCGGAGATATATGAAACCTTTTATCATCCTCAGCCGGATACCGATTATGTGGTGCTGGACATGCGGCCGGGCTACCAGAAGGATGCGCTGGAATACCGCGCGGCCTGTGTGGAGGCGGGGTATACCCCGGTGGGCGGCAGCGATGATGTAATAGAAATTCTGAAAGGCCCGGGGCGGGAGCAAACAGGTTCTGAAGGTCTCCGGTAAAAAATCGGAAAAGACCCTTGACACTGCCTTTGGCGTGTGCTATACTTTATCACGCGCTGAAAAGGCATCTGCGGCTTTAGCTCATCTGGTAGAGCGCCACCTTGCCAAGGTGGAGGTAGCGAGTTCGAGCCTCGTAAGCCGCTCCAGACCTGCGGTCGGCAATTCGCAATGAGTTGCCGGCTGTTTTTTTGTGTATTGCTCGACTGGAAGTGCGGACTTATCCTGTTGTGCGCTGTTCCTGCGGTCGGCAATCCGAAATGAATTGCCGGCTGTTTGTGTACGGTTTGGTCGGGAAACCGTGTGCCCTGTACCGCATCATTGGTTTGAGAAATCCCTTTTCACCGCGCAGCAGAAAAAGAAAATTTCTGTGAAAAAACGCAGTTTACCCCGCGTAAATCCCGGTGAAAACTTAGCAGAATTGCGGAAATACGGGTTTTTCCGAGTGGGGGCTTGTCTTTCCTCAAAACAAGGTGTATAATGATATAAGAGAGTCTGTGGCTTGTTTGTGGGTTCACAGACAGTGACTTGTTTGTAACTTGGCTTAAAAAGCGTTCTCCCGCGTTCCGGTGCGTGCTTCGGAACGCGGGGGATTCTGAACGCGGAGCGCCGTCAGGCGCTTTTTTCTTCTGTGTCGGCAGCTCGGCAGTCGGTGCAGTCAACTTATTCGGGGGTGTCAACGTGTCCAGCGACCTTCATTGCCACACCAAAATTTCCGATGGCTCCATGGGAATTGAAGAGCTGATCGCCACGGCTAAAAGGCGGGGAATAACCACATTGTCGGTGACCGACCATGATACGACGGCAGCGGCGACCCGTGCGGTGATTATCGGTCGGCGTCAGGGGCTGCGGGTGATTTATGGCGTGGAGTTTTCCACCATCGACAGTCAGCGCGGGAAAAAGGCGCATCTGCTGTGTTATCTGTGCGATACGCCGGATCGTCTGGAGGGGCTGTGCCGGCGTACGGGGGAAAACCGGAAAAAGTCGGCGATGGAAATGGTGCGCAAGGTGCTCCGCTACTATCCGATCAGCCCGGATTTGATTGTGCGCTGTGCTACCGGCAGCACAAATATCTACAAGCAGCATATCATGCATGCGCTCATGGACGCGGGTTACGCGGACTCCATTTACGGAGAACTGTATGACAAACTGTTTTCCGCGCAGGGCGTGGCGCGGGTGGAAACCGAATATCCGGACACCCGCGAGGTGCTGGATCTGATTCATTCGGCCGGCGGCGTGGCGGTGCTGGCACATCCGGTGCCGTATAACAATATGGATCTGCTCGAGGAGCTTGCTGAAAATGGTCTTGACGGTGTTGAGGTCTGGCATCCGTCGCATACCGAAGAGGACAGCCGGATGCTGCAGGAATTCGCTGCCGAAAAAGGGCTGGTGATGACTGGCGGTTCGGATTTTCACGGTATGTATTCCCGACGGGCGCGGCCTATCGGCAGCGTATCGGTCGGGGACGACTGTGTGCAGGCTCTGCTGGCCTATAAGGAAGCACGCAAACGGAAAAACGCCTGAGCGGCGGGACGTACGGCCTGCAGGCATTACGGTATTTTGACTGGCAGGGAGGTTCTCTGGTATGACGCATCAATTTCGTCCGCGGGGCGTCTGCTCCCGGAAAATTTCCTTTGATCTGGAAAACGGTATCATCCGCAACGTCCATTTTGAAGGCGGCTGCAACGGCAACACGCAGGGACTTGCCCGGCTGGCAGAAGGCATGCCGGCTCGGGAACTAGTGCAGCGGCTGGCAGGAATCCGCTGCGGGCTGAAGGATACATCCTGCCCCGATCAGCTGGCACAGGCGGTAACGCAGGCGCTGCGGGAAAATGCATAATTCAAAATCGGACAGTGAAGGCTAAAGACAGAAGGTGGTGTCTGCATGCGGCATGAAGACGACAGCGATATGAAAATTGCCGGCGACGATTTTGACGATATACTGGAACCGCAGGGGGAAAGTGCGGAAGCGGTTGCCCGCCTGCTCGAGCGGGAGAAGGCGAACGGCAATCTGAGCCGGGCGAGGCGGCTCGGCGCAATCATGGCGGATGAGGTGTCGGCCATTGAAGGCGGCGACAGCCAGCCGGCGGAGGATATCGGTTCGCTGCTCACCCAGCGGCGCATTCTTCTTGCCTTTGCGGTGGAGGTCGGGCTGGATGCTTTTCTGCCGAACAATCTTGTGGCGCAGACGGCACAGAACGTGTTTTATAACACTCTGCATATCACGGCGCCGGCCTTTTATGACGACCTGCAGGAGTCGGGCGCTTTTTCGTTCTATTATATGTATGTGCGCGGCGGCAAGCAGGTGGAGCGCCGGGTGGGCGAGACGTTTGCGTCGCTGTGCGGGAAAAAAGGCGACGAGACATACACCCATATGGGTGAGGAGCTGTATCTGCGGTTCATCGCGCAGGTCAAGCATTTTACCGATACGCTGGAGTTTGTCCGATCATGAGACGATGGCCGGGAAGCATCCTTACGGGTGTTTCCCGGCCTTTTCAGAAGGGAGGCCGGGAATATGGCGACACAGGAGAAGATTCTGTCGGAACAGGACACATTCCCGGTGGAGGTGTTCATCCGGCGTAATTGTGAGGATCCGATGCGGGCAAACCCGCACTGGCATGACTGCTTTGAAATTCTTTACGTGCTGAGCGGTCAGGCCGAATATTTTGCGGAGGATCAGAAGTGTGAGATCCGGCCGGGTGATTTTATTCTCATCCGCTGCGGGGAAATCCATACTGTTGTATGTCCCGAAGGGGGCGATGCCGACATCCTGGTGGTCAAGTTCATGCCGGCGGTTATCAGCTCGCCCTATCACAGGCTGTCCGGTTCCCGGTACATATCGGCTTTTTTGAACAATGACAGCGTTTACCATCTGGAAGCGGATGAGCAGACGGAGATTCGGCAGATTCTCGGAGAGATCAACCGGGAGTATGCCGAGAAGAAACCAGCGTATGAACTGGTTGTCCGCGGCGGCGTGTATCGGCTGATTGCAGCCTGCATCCGGTATCACATGATCGTATTGCCGGAGCATGCCTCAACCGAGCAGTATGACGCGCTGCTGCCGGTGCTGCAGTACATCGAGCGGCACTATGATGAGGAAATCACGCTGCGGCAGATCGCGGATATGCTGCATCTGAACTACACCTATACCTCGCGCTATTTCCGTAAAATCGTCGGCCGGAGCTTTAAGCAGTATCTGGATTACATCCGGGTCAGCGAGGCGGAAAAGCAGCTGCTGCGGGGCGGGGATTATGCCTATATCGTCGCCCGCCGCTGCGGTTTTTCCAGTCAGCAGACCTTTATCCGGACCTTCAAGCGCCTGCGCGGCTATACCCCCAGGGTAAAAAAGCGTTCAATTCCGGACAAAAACTGAATCGTTTTTTTCTCTCTTCTCCGCTATAATGGAAAAACAGCCGGGGAGCCGTTTGGGGCCGCCCCCGCAGCCAGAGCAGGGAGTGAAGTGGAAAATGCAAGCGTTTGTACCGGACTACCGTCATATTGTTCAGGCAGCAACCAATCAGGAACCGGAACGGCTGCCGCTGTATGAGCATCTGATTTCACCGAAAATCATGGAGCAGGTGCTGAATACGGAGTTCGCCGCACTTATCGATGGGAACGAGTCGGAACGGCTGGAGTTTTTCCGGCAGTACTGCCGTTTTTTTCAGACGATGGGATACGACACCGTATCGTTTGAATGCTGCATCGGTGAAGTAATGCCGGGCAGCGGGTGCCTGGGCGCGCATAAGGAACCCGCCATCCGCGATCGGGCGGATTTTGAGCGCTACCCCTGGGATGAGGTGGAGGAGCGTTATTTCCAGAAATACACCCCGTATTTCCGTGCGCTCGCCGAAACCATGCCCGCCGGCATGAAGGCCATCGGCGGGGTGGGAAACGGGATTTTTGAATGCGTACAGGATATCGTCGGCTTTATGCAGCTGTGCTATCTTTCGGTGGACGACCGTCAGCTGTACGAAGACCTGTTTCGCCGGATGTATGAGGTCAGCCGCCGGATATGGGAACGTTTCCTCCGGGAGTTCGGGGATATCTACTGTGTGGTCCGTTTCGGCGATGACTTGGGGTATAAGGTGAATACGCTGCTGCCCGCCGAGGATGTCCGCCAGGTCATCCTTCCGTGGTATCAGCAGCTGGTGGCGCTTATCCATTCCCGGCATAAGCCGTTCCTTCTGCATTCGTGCGGCTGCATATTCGAGATCATGGACGATCTGATCGGTACGGTGAAGATTGACGCGAAGCATTCCAACGAGGACGCCATTGCGCCGTTTCCGGTGTGGGTGGAAAAATACGGCGACCGCATCGGCAATTTCGGCGGGATCGATACCGATGCCGTATGCCGGCTGAGCCGAGTGGAGATGAAGGAATACATCACGGATGTCATCCGCCAGTGCCGGGGGCGTGGCGGTTTTGCCTTCGGCAGCGGCAATTCGATTCCGGATTATGTGCCGGTGGAGGGCTATCGGAACATGGTGGAAATCGTTCGGGAGCTCCGCGGTGATTTTCGGGCTTAGCCTTTTGTATTGTGAGGACAGAAAAGGAACAGCGCTGCCGACCGGCAGCGCTGTTCCTTTTCGATATTAGGATTATCCGCACATCAGGATAAAAACAGCTGCCAGGGAGAAAAGCAGCGTACCGATTCCCCGCCGGGTGGGTCTTTCACCGGCCATCCAGCCAATGACCAGGGAAAAAAGCAAAACACCTCCGGTAATCAGGGGATACTGCGCCGATGCGTCTGCGGTCTGGAGAGCCAGCAGTGACAGCAGATTCCCCGCGCCGTTGGCCAAGCCGTAGCCGCCCATGTACAGGCAGGTGCGTCGTGTCGGCCGAACGGGAGCGCGTTTTCGTCCATGCAGCAAAAGTATAGGCACAACGATGCCCACGGAAAACAGACTGTAAGAAAACAGGAAGCCGCTGCTGGTCATATGTTCACCAGCGCTGCTCTGGTGGAGTTTGGACAGAACGCCGACCATGCCGTTGAGAAAAAAGGCGGCAAAGCAGTACCGCATTCCTGTCTGCCGTCCGTTTCCCTTTTCGGTGTTCAGCAGCAGCGCCGCCAGGGTAAGCAGAAAGCAGAAAATCTTGGGGGCATTCAGCTCTTCGTGAAAGAACAGTATCCCCACAAGCGACGGCAGGAACATGCCGCCTAGCATCATAAAAGCGGAATAAACCGATAAACGGATGTGGGTTAGAGCTTTCAGGCCGCAGTACAGGCAGGCGATATTGACCCCTGCCAGCAGGAAGGCCAGACAGAAGGCGCGCCGGGAGGCACCGTACAGCAGACGGCCGTCCATAAGCTGCATCACAGGCAGCATGACAAGACAGATGACGAGGTTGGCGCCGAGCGAAAACAGTATAGCGGCGTGAAGACCGCTTCCTTTTTCGGCCTGAAACTGTCGCTGAAACAGGAACTGCAGGCTGAAAAGCATAGCGGCGCTGCCGACGAGCAGATAACCGTTCATTTCGTCTCTTCAAGTGAACGGATCCAGGCATTCCGTATGCCGGCGTATATGGCTTCCTCGATGTCCGGATTTCCTTTGGAATAGCTGGGGATCAGCTGATCACCGGCCACCTTGGGATCAGTACACATGGTGTCATGACGCCAGAGGTCACGCTCGGCCTTATTGCGCAGATTCGGGATCTCCATCGGGATGCCGCCGTTGAGTACCGAACGGTAGGCAAACATACCGGGCAGGAACATGTCGAGCGCCTCATAAACGCCGATCACATCCGCGTTCTGATTGCCCCGGATTTTTTCGATGAAGTTATACATGGTATAGAAATCCGAACTTCCGTGCCCGAACGCCTTGGCTTTTTCAGCCAGGTCATCGGTGGGCTCGTAGGTGACGACCTCGCCGTTATTCTGCCCCTCATATTCGTCGCAGTTACGGTAAATCCGGGTGAAGTCGCCGTTCTGTGCGTCCTCCCGCGCGCTTTCCATACGGCCTTTGCTGCCGTAAATGCTGTACCAGACCGAGTTGCGGGCGGCGTTGCCATGAATGCTTTTGAGAATCGCACCATTCTCCAGGGTAATCATTTCAATCCCACAAGCCCCTGCTTTCGCTCCACACCGGGCCATACGCGCATCAAACGGCAGTTCAAATCCGGTTACTTTGACCGGACGCTGGCCGGTGATGTGGATAAGTGGACCGATGGAGTGGGTGCAGTAAAAGTTTGCGTACATATTGTTGCGCCAGTGATCCGGATTACCCTGCGTGATCTGCGGCCAGATGGACTCGCAGTTGTGCATGTATTCGCCTTCGCCGTATTCAAACTCACCGAGCATCCCCTGCCGATATAATTTACGCATTTCCCGGGGAGCGGGCATGAAGCAGTAGTTTTCGCCGTAGGCATAGATCCGGTCGCTGCTTTCCACCGTTTCCACCAGTTCGACCGCCTCCTGCATGGTCTGCACCGGCAGCACCTCACTGAAAACATGCTTGCCCTTTTTAAGACAGGTCATCGCGAAACGCGCGTGCTCATTGGCATAGTTGGCCAGCACCACCGCATCCATATCGTGCTCGATGAACGCATCAAATGAGGTGAAGCAGGCAATGTTCGGGTTGTTCATCTGCTTCTCGAAGCGTCTGAGCCCATCCTCCCACTTGTCACAGACTGCAACGATTTCCGCATTTTCGCTTACTGTAAAGAATTCCGACAGGGAGGCGCCGCGGCCTACGCCGAAAACACCGACTTTGACTTTTTTCATAAGCTTCTTCCTTTCCTTGAATCTGCTATCACTATATCAGGATATAGAAGAAAAGAAAATGGAATAATTCCATTTAAACATGGAGATAAAGCATATTTTTTCTTGACTTTGTCTGGTGGAGTGATTACACTGAAAACCAGATTCATAAGGAAAGGGCGGGAAAACGGATGACCGACGGCAATGTGTGCAAATTTGTGCCGGTGTCGAATACAGCCGACAGCCTGCACGCGCTTAATTTTGTTTACGAGAAACAGGGGACACGCGCGGACGGTTTTACGATGCTGTCCGCCTTTACCGCGGGACTGGTAACCGGCGGTGACGGGATACTGCATACCATGCAGCGGGATTATGCTCTTGCGGCCGGGGATTTGTTTTTTACTTTTCCCGCCGTCCCGTTTGCCCTGGAAAACCGGAAAGAGCTTACCTATATGTATATAACCTTTCTTGGACTGCGGGCGAACCGGATTTTTGAACGGCTGGGGGTTACCAAAGCGAGTCAGGTGTTTTCCGGTTACGGGCATCTGACAGCGTTTTGGGAGGATGCACTTATGCTGGCAACGGGCAACAATATCGATATGCTGGCGGAAAGCGTGCTGCTGTTTACTTTTTCCAACATGTGCCGGACAATGGAACAGCCGATACCTGCCCCACGGTCTGCCGAGCTTGTTGCGGCGGTCAAGAAATATGTGGATGAGCAGTATTCCGATCCGGAACTCTCTCTGGAAAGTGTAGGTCGTTTATATTCATATAATATCAAATATCTGTCCGGCTTGTTTAAAAAGGTAATGGGCACCTGCTTCATGGAATATCTGCAGACGATACGCATCCAGCATGCCTGCGAACTGATGCAGCAGGGGCTGACTACGATCAAAGATATTGCCCGCCTGTCGGGATATAAGGATCCGCTGTATTTTTCCAAGGTATTTAAGGAAAGGATGGGAATGTCGCCCAAACAGCATATCCATGAAATGGAGGCACAGGCCGGGACGAATGAATCGACGGTCTGACCCGGGCTTTTTTTCGTGCCGGCCGGTGCGGCGCACATATTCCGCCTAGTGGGATCATAGACATACAGTATGAAACTGGTGCGGGGGTGTACGGAATGTTCGTTTTCTCAGTGAAGACGTCAAAAAAGCAATTGCTGGCGGCGCTGCTGTGTGTGCTGCTGGTTATAGCGGTGATTATCGTTGTGGCGGTGTGGCCCTCCGGCGGCGCATCGGCACAGACCATGGGGCCGGTGGCGGCCGCAGACGATACCGAGCGCATAGCCTTTCTGCGTTCTCTCGGCTACGAGGTGACGCCGCAGGCACTGGAGGTGCGCGAGGTGCTCATCCCGGATGAGTTTGACGAGGTGTTCCAGCAATACAACGAGATTCAGGCGGCGGCCGGTATGGATCTGGAGCCGTATCACGGCAAGCGGGTCAAGTGCTGGACCTATGAGGTCGTCAATCATCCCAGCGGGGAGGAAGTGCGGGCACATCTTTACGTATATAAAGACAAAATAGTGGGTGGAGATATTTCATCCACGGCACTCGATGGCTTTATGCACGGCCTGACGGAGATGACCATGACCGGTTGACCGCAACCGCTTTCCTGTGGTATACTATATACATATGGTATACCACAGGAGGCGGAGCGATGGAGCGGCTGGACAGAATTTTGGCGTCGCAGGGCGTCGGCAGCCGCAGCGAAGTGCAGCGCTTGATCCGCAGCGGCAGGGTCACGGTGAATGGTGTGATCTGCCGGTCGCCGGCCGAAAAGGTGCCGGCGGAACAGGCGGAGATCGCTGTGGACAGCCGTCCGCTCCTGTATCAGAAGCATCTGTACATCATGCTGCACAAGCCGCCCGGCATCCTCTGCGTATCCCGCGATCCAAAAGTTCCCACGGTGATCGACCTGCTTCCCCCCGAATTGAAGCGCCGCGGCCTGTTTCCGGCTGGCCGGCTGGACAAGGATACGGTGGGACTGGTGCTGATTACCGATGACGGCGATTATGCCCATCGTCTGCTTTCGCCCGCACGGGCGATTTATAAACGGTATCAGGCGATCATCGACGCGCCGGTGACTGCGGAGCATGTGCAGCAGTTTGCGCAGGGGACAAGCCTTGCCGACGGTACCCGCTGCCTGCCGGCAAAGTTACAAATTCTGCACGGCGGAGAGCAGCCTTTGGTGGAAGTCAGTATCTGTGAAGGCAAATATCACCAAATCAAGCGTATGTTTGGTGCGCTCGACCGCAAGGTATTGTGGTTGAAGCGGGTGAGCATGGGTTCGCTTGAACTGGACGAGAATCTGAAAGAGGGAGAATGCCGCCTGCTGCAAGGCGGGGAAACCGCTTTGGTGTTCCGCTGATGCGCAAAAAAATTGTTTATTTTGCACGTGAGCAAATTAGATAAACTTGCGCAAAAAAGTTTGTGGATATCAAGGATGGTTATCCCGTGCAAAATCTGTTATAGTATTAACGTGCAATAGGATCTATTTTCGTCTGTGTGTCAATATTTGGGAGGTTTGGATATGGCAAGCTTGTCTCTGAAGAACATTTACAAAAAGTATCCCGGCGGCGTTGTTGCGGTTTCCGATTTTAATCTGGAAATCAAAGACAAGGAATTCCTTGTTCTGGTTGGCCCTTCCGGCTGCGGTAAATCGACGACTCTTCGTATGATCGCCGGTCTGGAGGAAATTTCCGAAGGCGAGCTGTATATCGGCGATAAGCTGGTCAACGACGTGGCGCCTAAGGATCGCGATATCGCGATGGTGTTCCAGAACTACGCGCTGTATCCGCACATGACCGTTTTTGAGAATATGGCGTTCGGCCTGAAGCTGCGCAAGACCCCGAAGGATGAGATCAAGCGCCGCGTGGATGAGGCCGCCCGCATTCTGGATATCGCCCACCTGCTCGACCGGAAGCCGAAGGCACTGTCCGGTGGTCAGCGTCAGCGTGTTGCCCTTGGCCGTGCCATCGTGCGTGAGCCGAAGGTCTTCCTGCTCGACGAACCGCTGTCCAACCTGGACGCAAAGCTGCGTGCGCAGATGAGAACCGAGCTTTCCAAGTTGCATAAGAGACTGGGTACCACCTTTATTTACGTTACCCACGACCAGACCGAAGCTATGACCATGGCTGACCGTATCGTTGTCATGAAGGACGGCTTTATTCAGCAGGTCGATACCCCGCAGCATCTGTATGACATGCCCTGCAACATGTTCGTTGCCGGCTTTATCGGCAGCCCGCAGATGAACTTCATCGAGTCCAAGCTCCTCAAAGAAGGCGATACCTTCTATGTGGAATTCGGCTCGGAGGATACCAAAACCACCCGCGGCGTGAAGTATCGCATCCCGTTGCCGGCGGAGAAGAATGCCAAGGGCGCGCTCGATGAGTATATCGACAAGCCGGTTATGATGGGCATTCGTCCGGAGGATGTGCACGATGAGGCGCGTTATCTGGAGGCTTTCAAAAACTGCATCGTTAAGGCGGATGTTGAGGTTACGGAGCTGATGGGCGCTGAGACCTTCCTGTATCTGAACGTGGAAGGCTTCAATTACACGGCGCGTGTTGAGCCGACCTCCACTGCCCGCCCGGGTGATAACGTGGAAATCGCGCTGGAAAACAGCAAGATCCATCTGTTTGATCCGGAGACTGAGAAGACCATCTGCAACTGATTATTACCGGTCGTTTACAGCCGGCACCGTTTTGGTGCCGGCTGTTTTTTGCTGTTTTGGTAAAGATACGAGGGAAAAGTGGTCAATTTGGGGACGAGATTATGACGAATTTGTAAAATTGTGATTTCTATCGGGAGAAATTTGCGAATCCCTGCTTTTTTCACTTGAAAAAACACAAGTAATTGTGTACAATACTCTATATACTTGTTATAACTAGGGGTATAGCGTCTTTTGCGCGCTTTTTTGCACAAGCAGATGCAGCGCTAAGATGCGGCTTTCCGGTTATCGTTAAAAGGTATGGAGTTTCAGAATATGCAAGAAGAAGGGGTAGGTAAGGTATGTCTAACAGACTATTTCAAGGCGTCGTTCATCAGATGCGGGAGGCGATTGACCGCACGATAGGCGTTATCGATGAGACTATGTCCGTTATTGCCTGCAGTGATTTGGGACGCATTGGGGAGGTTTCCGATTCGGTTACCGCCGAATCCTTTTCCTTGCAGGAAGCCTTTGTGAAGGACGGCTATACCTACAAGCCGTTTGGATCCCGGCCGCGTGCGGAGAACATCCTGTTCGTGGAGGGTACCGACGAAGAGGCGGGCAAGTTTGCTGCGCTGCTGGCGGTTTCGCTCTCGAGCATTAAGCAGTATTATGACGAGAAATATGACCGCGGCAACTTTGTCAAAAACGTTATTCTTGATAACATCCTGCCGGGAGATATCTATCTCAAGGCGCGTGAGCTGCGTTTCAACAATGATGTCTGCCGCGCGGTGCTGCTGATTCGGATTGCTGCGCGCACCGATATTTCGGCGTATGATGTGGTACAGAATCTGTTCCCGGATAAGAGCAAGGATTTTGTCATCAACATCAACGAAACCGATATCGCGCTGGTTAAGGAAATCCGTGCCGGCATCGATTCGCATGACCTCGAAAAGCTGGCCCGTTCCATTGTGGATACCCTTAGCAGCGAATTTTATACCCAGGCGACCGTCGGTATCGGTACCGCCGTGGAGGGGATCAAGGATCTGGCCCGTTCCTTCAAGGAAGCGCAGGTGGCGCTGGAGGTCGGTAAGGTGTTTGATACCGAAAAGACCATCGTCAGCTATGACAACTTGGGAATCGCCCGGCTGATTTATCAGCTGCCGACGACGCTGTGTGAGATGTTCCTGCGTGAAGTCTTCAAGAAAGGTTCGATCGATTCGCTTGATCAGGAAACGCTGTTCACCATTCAGCGGTTCTTTGAGAACAACCTGAACGTATCCGAAACCTCGCGTAAACTGTTCGTGCACCGCAATACCCTGGTGTACCGTCTTGAAAAGATTAAGCGCCTGACCGGCCTGGATCTGCGCGAGTTTGACGACGCCATTGTGTTCAAGGTGGCGCTGATGGTCAAGAAATACCTGATGGCCAATCCGGTTAAATACTGAGTTTTGGTTGGGGCGGGAGGTGCCGCCCGGCTCCCCCGCCCGGCGATGTGTTTCGCTGTGCGCCGGCCCGCTTGATGCCGGCCGGCGCACAGTTCTTTATCGGCCTTCTCGGTCTGACGTTTCGGCCGGGAGGGCATAGCTTTTATTAACGGCCAACTTTGGAAATATTTGTAATACGTCCGGCCGGCAGGACAGGAAAAAGTCTGTGTCGTGCCGGTGGTACGGCAGAAGAACCGAATGGAAGAGGACAGACGTCCTTTTCGCCGGATGGTGGGCTGTCCGGTACAACTTGGCAGACTGGCCGCCCGACGGGCGGAAAACGATAGAGCCGCATTATGCGGCAGAATACGCGGATCAGTGGGAGTAAAAACAGCGGCTGCCTGCGGCGCAGATGCCCGGACAAGCCGGATGCGTTTTTCTGTACTGACCAGCGAAAAAGGAGGGGCGGCAAATATGTACGCAGCCGCATGGCGGATACCGGAGGGCTGCCGGTGCCGTGCGGTGGGATAAGAGCAGGCATGGCCTGCTGATGAGAAAAAGGGGAGGTGGCCTTTTGATCGAGTTCAAAGGGGTACATAAAACCTATGGGACAGGTGTTAAGGCATTAAAAGATGTCAATATTCACATTGATAAAGGTGAGTTTGTCTTTATAGTGGGCGCTTCCGGCGCGGGAAAGAGTACTTTTCTCAAGCTGATTATGCGTGAGGAGGTTCCCAGTGCCGGTGAAGTGATCGTTAACGGCTATAAACTGAGTAAACTGAAAAAACGCGAAATTCCTTATCTGCGCCGTACGATGGGCATTGTCTTTCAGGACTTCCGCCTGATCAACACGATGACGGTATACGACAATGTGGCTTTTGCCATGCGGGTGATCGGGGCATCACAGCGCGATGTGCGCAAGCGGGTGCCGTACATTCTTGGACTGGTGGGGCTGCAGAATAAAGCGCGCAGCTTTCCGGTTCAGCTTTCGGGCGGCGAACAGCAGCGCGTGGGCCTGGCCCGGGCGTTGGTGAATAATCCGGCGCTGATCGTGGCGGATGAACCCACGGGCAACATCGATCCGGAATTGTCCTTTGAGATCGTTGAACTGCTCAGCGAGATTAACCGCCGCGGCACGACGATTCTGATGGTAACGCACGAGCATGACCTGGTGCAGCAGTTTGACCGCCGGGTGATCGAAATCCGCGGAGGGTGCGTTGTTTCGGATACGCCTCCCAGAGGCAGTTATGAAGGGGAGGGGTACGGCTATGAAATTGAGTAGTATGCGGTACCTGACCCGCGAAGGCTTCCGCAGTATCTGGCAGAACCGGTTTATGGCGCTTGCGTCCATCGGTGTGCTGATTTCCTGCCTGCTGCTGACCGGCGGCGCATATCTGGTATTCAAAAATATCGACCACATGTTTGACTGGATGAACGGACAGAACGTAGTGGCGGTTTTTGCGGAGGAATCCTGTGACGACGAACAGGTGACGGCGCTTGGGGAAAAAATCCGCAGCCTCAGCAATGTGGAAAGCGTAGAACTGATCACCAAGGAGGAGTCGCTGGAAAAGTACGGCGACAGCCTGCCGGAAGCGCTGTTTGAGGAATACCAGAATGGGGATAATCCCTTCCTGGATTCCTTTGTGGTGACTTTCAAGGATCTGAGCCTGTTTGATGAAACAGTGACCCAGCTCGAGGCCATTGAGCATGTGGATTCGGTGGAGCAGGACGGCGGAATCGCGGAAATGCTGCTCAAGGTGCGGCATATCGTGCTGATTGCCGGCGGCTGGATTATCGGCATGCTGCTGCTGGTTTCTCTGTTCATCATCGCCAACACCATCAAGCTGACGGTATACAGCCGCCGGCTGGAAATTTCGATCATGAAGGCGGTTGGGGCGACAAATGCCTTCGTGCGTATGCCCTTCATCATTGAGGGCATGGTGCTCGGTCTTGTGGCCGGCGGCGTATCCTATGGCCTGCTGTACCTCGTTTATGATAAGCTGGGTGATCTTCTAATGGACAGCATGACTGGTGCACTGCAGGTGGGAACGGTGCCGTTTGCCTCGATGTGGTGGCAGCTGCTGGTGGCGTTCCTGTGCGGGGGCATGCTTGTGGGTATGATCGGCAGTGCAATATCCATGCGGAAATATCTTAAGGAAGCGGGAGGCGGCCTGGATGACTAAAAATTGCCAAAAGACAGGTAAACGAACCCTGCTGCGCGGTGTGGCGTTTGTGTCTGCGCTGGTGCTGCTGACGGCACTGCCGGCTGGTTTTTCCCAGATGCGGGTGCGCGCGGCGGATACCGATGCACTGGAGGATCAGCTGAATGACCTACGTAATCAATCTCAGCAGCTGCAGCAGGAAATTAATTCGCTGTCCGGCGATCTGGATGCTGCTCAGGAGCGGCTGAACCTGCAGAAGAGGCAGGCGGACAATGCCAGAGAACTGTATCAGAAGCTCAGCCAGCAGATGGAACAGCTCAACGCACAGATCGGTGAAAAGGAAGAGGAAATCGCGGCGAAGGAACAGGAGATTGCCGATCGGGAGGCGGACATTGCTGACCGGAAAGAGCTGCTGAAAAAACGGCTGCAGGCAATTTCCAAGAGCGGTAATCTGACGGCATTTCAGATGCTGTTCAATACCGAGAGTTATGCGGATTATCTGATTAAATCCAAGATGATGGAGCGTTCTTCGGAGCAAGACAAGGCGCTGATGGATGAGCTGGAGGTCGAGATCGCGGGGATCCAGAAGGAGCGCGAGGAGCTGGAAGCGGACAGGAAGTCGTTGGACGACGACAAGGCGGCGCTGGAGCCGCTTCGTCAGGAGGCGGAGGATAACGCCAGAAGACTTGAGCAGGTATGCAAGGAGATCGAACGCGACGAAATGACCCTTGCGGAAAAAGTGGCGGATGCGAAAAGAAAGCAGGAAGCACTGGATGCGGAAGCCGCCAAGGTGCAGGAGCTGCTGGATCAGAGCAATTACGAAGGAAAATATTCCAAGATGTATTGGCCGGTGCCCGCAGTCAAAAATATTTCTTCCGGTTTTGGCTATCGCTGGGGCAGCATGCACAAGGGTATTGATATCTCCGAAGGTGCCGTGCCGGTTTACGGGCAGTCGATCTATGCGGCGGCCGACGGCGTGGTGCTGTATACGGTGACCTCCGGCTGGGGCGGCGGCTTTGGCCTGCACGTGGTAATCGATCACGGCTATGACGCAAACGGCAAACGCATTTCCACCCGGTATGCCCATTGCTCGCAGGTGTTGGTGTCTCCCGGCCAAGTGGTCAAAGGCGGAGAAACCATTATCGGTAAGGTGGGCGATACCGGCGATGTGACCGGCCCACACCTTCATTTTGAAGTAATGGAAGGCGGCGTGCTGGATCAGGTGGATCCGGTGGCCAATGGATATGTCCCGAACTATCGCAACGGGGTAATTGTTGGCTGATTTATACGGCAATGTACGGCGCACCCGGATGGGGCGCCGTTTTGCCGGATATGCACATGTTTGTCCGGAGCGTTTTCGGTGAAAGGAATAGGTGGCATGAATAAAAAGATCTCCATCGGTGCAACGATTGCACTGATGATTATCTCCATTGCGCTGACCATTTCGGTGACGATGGTGGTGGCGATGCGTATCTTCAACTCTTCGGTCAACGATGTCACCCAGCGCCGCACTATGTATCAATACGTGACCGAGATCGACAAGGCTGTACGTCCGCATTATCTGGGTACCATCGATGAGGAAAAGCTGCGGACTGCGCTGGCGCGGGGCTATGTGGACGGCATCGGCGACCCGTATGCCGCCTATCTTTCGGCGGATGAGTATAAGGCGGTGCAGCAGGCGCGTTCGGGAAAGCTGACCGGCTATGGTATCGAGCTGTCCCGGATGGAAGACGGCATGCCGCAGATCACGTCCGTCAGTAAGCAGTCGCCGGCCGCCTCCGCGGGTGTGCAGAAAGGGGATATCGTCGTTTCTCTCGATGGCACGGAGGTGACGGCCGACAGCTACGATACGGTGGCGGAAAAGCTGGGAGTTACCACATCCGGAGACAAGGTGCTCATTGGACTGCGCCGCGGTGACAGCGAGCTTTCGGTGGACCTGACCAGCAGCAGCTTCGACGTGGTAACGGTGGAAGGACGAATGGTCGGCGATATTGCTGTAATCCGCATTGCTGCATTTACCGAAACCACACCGGCACAGTTTAAATCGGTTTATAACAAGCTCGATAACGAAGGAGCTGCCGGTTTTGTCTTTGATCTGCGCAATACCGAAAACGGCGTGCTGTCCGCTGCACAGGAGATCATCGCCTACCTGATGCCGCGCGGCAGCTATGCGAAGCTTACCGAGCAGCAGACTGACGGGACCTCTCAGACCACCGAAATGACGGCAGAGGATACCTATCAGATGAGCAAACCTTCGGCTACGCTGGTCAACAGCCGTACGTCGGACGGCGCGGAGCTGTTCGCCGGTGTCCTGCAGGAATATGCGATGACGACGGTTATCGGCAGTGTCACTGCGGGTCATGGTATGGTGCAGGATTACTATACGATCGCCACCGACGGTGCGGCAATCCGGCTTTCGGTGGCTTCGCTGGTGCTGAAAAAGGGCGGCGAAATCGAGGACGCAGGGATTACGCCGAACAAGGAAGTCCTGCTGACGCCGGAACAGGAGGAGAAACTGGGGCTGCTGACCGATGAAGAGGATTTGCAGCTGCAGGAGGCGCTGACCGCTGTCCATTCGGGAGGTACTATCATACCGCCGGTTACCACACCGCCGGAGAACGAAACCACGACAGGGGAAGAGACTACCACTACAGGGGAAACCGAGCCGACTGAACCGGAAGAGGAGTAAGAAAAGCAGGGGGAACCGCTATGCAGAAACGTTTTTCGTTTAGCGACAGGAGAAAGAGGCTGCGTGTCGCGGCCGTATTGTCCGCTGTTGTGCTGCTGACTGCCCTGCTGTGCAGCGTGATGCCGCTGTCGGCGAGGGCGGCGGATACCGATTCCCTGGAAGAGCAGTTGAATGATCTGCGCAGCCAATCCCAGCAGCTCCAGGGAGAACTGGATGGCATGAGTGCCGACTTGGAGGATGCGCAGGCACGTCTGGATGTACAAAAGGAAAAAGCGGAGGTTGCCCGAAAGAGTTATCGGCTTCTGCAGCAGCAGATGGATGAGCTGAACGGGAAAATCGCAGAGAAGGCGGCGGCGATTTCCGGGCGGGAGCAGGCCATTGCCGAGCGGGAGGCGGATATTGCCGAACGAAAAGAATTGCTTAAAAAGCGGCTGCGGGTGATTTCCCAAACCGGTAATCTGTCGGCATTTCAGATGCTGTTCAATACGGAAAGCTATGCCGATTACCTCGTCAAGTCCAAAATGATGGAGAGAATGTCCCAACAGGACAAGGCACTGATGGATGAGGTGGAAAAAGAGATTCGGGAAATCCAGCAGGAACGAGCCGCTCTGGAAAAGGAACGGGAGGCGCTGGATGCCGATAAAGCGGCGCTCCAGCCGCTGTACGATGAGGCGGAAGCCAATGCTGCGGAGATCGAACTGCTCTGCCGGCAGATTGAACGGGAAGAATCGGACCTGCAAACCCGAATTGCCCGGACAAGGGAATCGCAGGAACGGCTTGAGCGTGCGGCAGAGCAGATTCGTGAAGAGATCAATAACAGCCGGTATGATGGTAAGTTCGGCAAAATGTATTGGCCGGTTCCGGCGGTGAAAAATATCGCCTCGCCTTTTGGAACCCGTTATCTGGGCGGCCACAGTTTCCATAAAGGCATCGATATTTCGGAAGGTTTCGTGCCGGTTTACGGCAAGCCGATTTATGCGGCGTCCGATGGGGTGGTGGTGTCTGCCATTAACTATGCCAATACGAGCGGTTATGGTTATTATGTGGTAATTGATCACGGCTACGATGAAAACGGTGTGAAGATTACCACGCTGTATGCCCATTGTTCGGAAATTCTGGTACGAGCCGGCCAGACGGTGGTCGGCGGCGAAACAGTGATTGCCCGTGCGGGTGATACCGGTGATGTTACCGGCCCGCATCTGCACTTCGAGGTGTGGGAAAACGGTGTGGCGGTCGATCCGGTGGGTAACGGCTATGTACCGAACTATCACAAGGAACAGATCATTGGCTGAGAAAAACGCCGGCATTCTGCGGAATGCCGGCGTTTTTGGTGAGAAATTTACGCATTTCTGGACTTTTTCGAGGGGATATGTTACGATACGCTTAAGGGGAATTAGAGGAGGGAAACATCATGATAAAATGCAGTCATTGCGGAAAGACCATAGCGGACAGTGTGCGTTTCTGCCCGGCCTGCGGCAGGGAACAGCCGGAAAAGACGGTGCAGGAAGTGCCAGCACAGCCGCCGGCACCCGTGCAGCCGTATGTATATCCGCCAGCGCCGGCAACAGTGGAGGAAACGTCACCCGGGTATACGGCGGCGTCCGTACAGCAGCAGCCCGGTGTGCCGCTTGGCGGCGGAGCCTATCTTGGCGGCACGCCGGTTCCGGTTGAGCCGCCTGTTGTGCCCAAGAAAAAGCGGCATCCGCTGCGGGCGGTTATAGCGATTGCCGCCGCGGTTGTTGTGGTAGCAGCGGGTGCACTGGTGGGGACGAAGTTTTTTGCCCGTGACATCACCCGCACCCTGCTGGGGGATAAGCGCTATGCGGTTGGCATTGAGGAGAGAATGCTCGGCGCTATGGCCGAAAACGGCAGCGAGGCGCTGGGTGAACTGGCTACGCTGGTCGATGAGGGCGGAAAATCTGCCGCTACCGTGCAGATACAGGGGGAAATGGACGAACAGCTGCGTAAATGGATCCGCAGCGAAGGCGGCGAAGAGGCTCTCGACATGATCGACCCTCTGCTTGCCTATGTGAACGCCCTGTCCTATTCGGCATCCGTGTCCTATCAGGGCGGTAAATCTGCGGCAGAGTTCCATATTCAGAAGGGCGATGCCGCTCTCCTTGGGGCACAGTTCTGGCAGGGAGACGGCCGGATGATCTTCCAGATGCCGGAAATTTCGGAGAAATATATTGTACTCGACGGCATGCCGCAGAGCAGCTCGCTTGAACTGACGCCGCCGGATGAAAAACAGCTTAAGGCCAGCCTGAAAAAGATTATTGCCGCTTATGTGGAGGTTTTGCAGGAGGCTGAGGCGTCCACGGAGAAAGATCAGACGCTGGAAATTGATGATATTCTCGTTAAGGCGGATAAAACCACCCTTGAGCTGGACGGAAAACTGACGGTGCGTGCGCTCAAGGCGGCGGTCAAGGCGATGCGGGATGATGAATACCTGCGGAGCTATATTACCGAATTGATGCAGAGCTATATCGACTGGCTGAACGAACAGGGTGTTACCGGCACGGAGCTGGAAGACGATTTCTACCGGGATGCCTGCGATGAGCTGATTAAGGCCATTGATGGCCTGACGGATGTTGTGCGCAGCGTGGAAATCAGCGTGTATATGGACCGCGGCAACCGTATGGTGGCTCGGGAATATGTGATCCGACCGAAGGAAAAAGGAGACGGCGACCTGACGCTGCGCATGGCGATGCCGAACAGCGGCGCGCAGAAGGGGGCGCTGGCGGCTTCGCTGACGCTCGGTAAGGAGGAACTGGTCTGTGTTTCTCTGGTTCCGACCGGGAAATCCTCGGGAGAAGGACTGATCCGGTTCGAAGAAGACGGTAAGGTTTTCGGGCTGGAGCTTACCTATGAAAACTATGCGGAAAAAGCGTATCGGGAAGGAAAAATGATCACCGGGACCTTTACCGTTTCGCTGTATGATCCGGATGATGTGCTGAAAAATGCTGCAGAGCTCGATTCTTCCCCTTTCCCCGATCTGCTCGATTCTACCCTTGTGCTGACTTACGATGTGGAGGGAGATACTCTCCGTGAGAAGATGGCGCTGAACCTAAAGGGGATCGGAACCATTACGATGACAGCTGATTCCTCCGAGGAAAAAACGGCCGAAGTCACGCTGCCGGAAATCAGCGGGGATAATGCCGTTGTTCTGCGGGTAAACGGTTCTGCGGAAGAACAGCAGCAGGCGCTGGCGGAACTTGGTGAAGAATATGGCTGCGGGGCGCTCAAGCATCTGCAAAAACTGATGAACGAGGATGCCGAGCTGGCTGCCCTGCTGGAAAAGGCCGGCCTGACGACGGAAATGCTGGAGGAAGCCATCGAAAACGGCGATTTCTCCTTTGGACCGTCGGGCAACGATCCCTGGGATGATCCCGGCTGGACCGGCGAAGAAGGAATGATGACCCTGGAGCAGTACGCGGCTGCCGTGCAGGAGCAGGTCAGTCAGCAGCAGGATGAGATGAGAAGGGAAAGCGGACTGGAGGTGGAAGTGCTGGCAGAGGGGCGTTCTCTGGTCTACCGCTATCGCTATATCATTGATGTCGGGGATTTTGCCAGCGCGAAAGCCGCCCAGGAAGAGGCGCTGGATGGGGTGGCAGATACTTTTATGCAGTCGTTCACATCGATACAAATTGTGGTGCCGGAGACCGAGTCGCTTGTTGTGGAGTATTGGACTATGGACGGCCAGCTGCTTGTCTCGCGAGAGTTTAAAAATACGGGCATCTGAGCGCCTGAAGGAAAAACAGGGCTTTGTATTGCGGCCGGAACTGTCTCCCGGCGGAGGACATCCTCCGCCGGGGCGTTTTTTGTAAAAAAAGAGTTGACAATTCCTCCCCCGCTGGTGTATATTTAAAATAATATCGGTTCAAAAAGCAACGACGGAGGACAAGTACGTTGTGCCGCTTCTCCAGAGAACTGCCGGCTGGTGCGAGGCAGCGGGGCGCACAGGGGAAAATCACCTCCCGAGCTGTCCGCTGATTCCCCTCGGGGCGGTAGGTGAGAACGGGCTTCTCCCGTTACAGAGAACGGCATTCGGCCCATACGGCCCGATGCGCAGAGCGGCTCGGCAGGAGCAACAGGAGTGGTACCGCGGAGGATATGCCTTCGTCTCTTTGAGTGAGGAGACGAAGGCTTTTTGTTATCTCTGTGCGGAAGACCAAAAGAAACAGGCGGGGCGGAAAAGGCTTTTGCCGTAGGAAAGGAATGGTTTCGCAATGCAGATGAATGGTTCAGATATTCTGGTGGAATGTCTGCTGGAGCAGGGCGTGGATACGGTGTTTGGCTATCCCGGCGGCGCGGTGCTCAATATTTACGATGCTCTGTATAAGTACAGCGACCGCATCCGCCATGTGCTGACCGCACATGAGCAGGGTGCGTCGCATGCGGCGGACGGTTATGCCCGCGCAACCGGAAAAGTGGGGGTGTGCATTGCCACCTCCGGCCCGGGTGCGACGAACCTAGTCACCGGTATTGCCACGGCGTATATGGATTCCATACCGGTTGTGGCGATCACCGGAAACGTATCGGTGCCGCTGCTCGGCCGTGACTCCTTTCAGGAGGTGGATATTACCGGAATTACCATGCCGGTGACCAAGCACAATTATATCGTCAAGCGGGTGGAAGATCTGGCGGATACGGTGCGGGAGGCGTTCCGCATCGCGGCGAGCGGGCGGCCCGGCCCGGTGCTGATCGATATCCCGAAGGATGTCACCGCCGCGCTGACCGACTATCAGCCGAAACCCTGCGCCGGCCCGCGGCCGACGCCGGCGCCCAAAGAGGAGCGTATCACCCGGACGCTGGAACTCCTCGCGGAATGCCGGAAGCCGCTGATCTATTTCGGCGGCGGCGTATTGTCGTCGGGAGCGGAGGAGCCGCTTGTGCGGCTGGCGGAAAAGCTGGATATTCCGGTGTGTGCATCCATGATGGGCCTCGGCGGTTTCCCGGCGGACCATCGGCTGTGGCTCGGTATGGTGGGGATGCACGGCACCCTCGCCGCCAACCGTGCGGCACGGGAATGTGATCTGCTGCTGGTGTGCGGCGCGCGCTTTTCCGACCGGGTGGCGGGCAGCCGTACCGGCTTTGCGCCGCATGCACAGGTGGTGCATATTGATATCGATCACGCGGAGTTTGATAAAAATGTCGCCGCTGCGGTACGGGTGGCAGGCGACCTGAAAATGGTGCTCAGCCGCTTGGCCGATGAGGCTTCTCCGGCGCAGCGAACCGCATGGGTGGAGGAACTCACAGCGCTGCGGCGCACCTTCCGGGCGGATATGTCCGATCCCGACGCCCGGCCCGATCCGCTGGCGATTCTGCATATGCTGCGGGCGCTGACCGAGGACGACGCCATCATCGCCACCGATGTCGGCCAGCATCAGATGTGGGTGGCGCAGCATTTCGAGCTGCGGCATCCGCGTACGCTGCTCACTTCCGGCGGGCTTGGCACGATGGGCTACGGCATGGGAGCGGCCATCGGCGCGCAGTTCGGCTGCCCGGACCGGCGGGTGGTGCTGGTGTCGGGCGACGGCAGCTTCCATATGAACCTCAACGAACTGACCACGATGGCATCCTATCGGCTTCCGGTCGTAATGCTGGTGATGAACAATCAGGTGCTCGGCATGGTGCGGCAGTGGCAGAAGGTGTTTTACGGCAGCCGTTTTTCCGCAACCGACCCGCACCGGCGCACCGATTTTGTCAAGCTGGCGGAGGCTTTCGGCTGTACCGGCATGCGCATTGAGAAAAACGCCGATGTTGAACCGGTGCTGCGCGCAGCGCTGGCCAATGGCGGCCCGGTGCTGGTGGACTGCCGGATTTCGCCGGATGCCAATGTACTGCCGATGATTCCGCCCGGCGGTACGGTGGATGACATTATTGAGGAAATGTGAGGAGGATGGACGCGATGCAGGAGGAAAAAGTGGTGTTTTCGGTTCTCGCCGTGAACCATCCGGGCGTGCTGCTGCGGGTGGCGGGGCTGTTTTCCCGCCGCGGCTTCAACATTGATTCCATCGTGGCCTGCAGCACCGAAACGGCGGAGTTTTCCCGTCTGACGCTGGTGGTCACCGGTGACGAGGCAACCTTCACCCAGATGATCCGCCAGCTGCTCAAGCTGGAGGACATCGTCAAGGTCAAGCGGCTCGAGCCGGAAGAGTGCTCAAACAGCGAGCTGCTGCTGGTGAAGGTAAAGGCCAGGCCGGAAGAGCGCAACACTGTGCTCAAGACGGCGCAGCGCTACGGCAGCCGGGTGCTGGATATCGGGGAAGAAACCATGACCATTGAAATTACCGGTCAGACCGAAGAGGTGGACCGTTTTGTCGGGCGTATGGAGCGGTTCGGCATTGTCGAGATGGCGCGCACCGGCATTGCCGCACTCGAACGCGGCGACGAAACCATCCACGCCTGAATACGGCCGGAAGGGGGAAACAGGATGGAACAGACAACCAAACGGGTGGAAATTCTCGATTCCACCCTGCGCGACGGCGCGCAGGGTGAGGGGATTTCCTTTTCGGTTGAGGATAAGCTGGCGATTACCCGGCGGTTGGATAAACTCGGGGTTCCCTATGTGGAGGCCGGCAACCCCGGTTCCAACCCGAAGGATTTGGAGTTTTTCCGCCGGGCGGCGGCGATGAATCTGCAGCATACACAGCTGGTCGCCTTCGGCTCCACGCGACGCAAGAATATCGCGGTGGAGGAGGACGCCAATGTGCAGGCGCTGCTGACGGCGGATACTGCTGCGGTGTCGCTTTTCGGCAAGTGTTGGGATCTGCATGTGCGGGATATCCTCAAGACCACCGAAGAGGAAAATTTTGCGATGATTGCCGATACGGTGGCCTTTTTCAAGCGCCGCGGCAAGCGGGTGATCTTCGATGCGGAGCACTTTTTCGACGGCTATAAAGCGAATCCGGAATTTGCGCTGACCGCGCTGGAGCATGCCGTGCAGGCGGGGGCGGATGTGCTCGCCCTGTGCGATACCAATGGCGGCAGCTTCCCGCAGGAGGTGTATGCCATCACCCGCACCGTTGTGGAGCGGTTCCCGGCGGTGATAGTCGGCATCCACGCCCATAACGATGCCGGTATGGCGGTGGCCAACTCGGTGATGGCGGTGGAGGCGGGTGCTGCCCATGTGCAGGGAACCTATCTCGGTTTCGGCGAACGCAGCGGCAATGCGAATCTGTCGACCATTCTCCCGAACCTTCAGGTTAAGCGCAGCTATATCTGCATTCCGCCGGAGAATATGGTGCGCCTGACCCGCACCGCCCGCAGCATCGCGGAGATTGCGAATGTGCGTCTGGCCAAGGGAGAGCCGTATGTCGGTGCGAGCGCGTTTGCGCATAAAGCCGGCATGCATGCCGACGGGGTGCTGAAAAACTCTGCCACCTTTGAACATATTGCCCCGGAAGCCGTAGGCAATGAGCGGCGTTTTCTGATGAGTGAAATCAGCGGACGTACGGCGATTCTCGAAAAGATCCGCCGCTACTGTCCGCAGGTGACCCGTGAATCCCCGGAACTTGGGCAGATTGCAGAGCGTCTCAAGCAAATGGAGCTGGAGGGCTATCAGTACGAGGGGGCAGACGGCAGTTTTGAACTTCTTGTGCGTCAGGTGACCGGAAGTATTCCCAAATTCTTTGAATTGGTGTATTATCGTATTACCGGAGAAAACCCGCATGCCGACGGTCAGAGCGCGATGGCAGTGCTCAAGGTGAAGGTCGGCGAGCAGTACCAGATCGCCGCGGGCGAGGGAAACGGCCCGGTCAATGCGCTGGATATCGCGCTGCGCACCGCGCTGGCGGGCTTTTATCCGACCCTAGCGGATGTGCGGCTGGTGGACTATAAGGTGCGGGTGATGGATTCCCGCCAGGCCACCGCGGCCAAAACCCGCGTGCTGATTACCTCAGCGGATGGGGAAAAGGAATGGACAACAGTGGGTGTCAGCAACGACGTCATCGAGGCCAGCTGGGTGGCGCTGAGCGATTCCATTGCCTATAAACTTATCAGTGACAAGGAGGAAACAGAAGAATGGGTATGACCATGACACAGAAGATTCTGGCGGCGCATGCCGGCCTGCCGGAGGTCAAGGCGGGGCAGCTGATCGAGGCGAAACTCGATTTGTGCCTCGGCAACGACATCACCTCGCCGGTGGCGATCAACGAGTTTGAGCGCTGCGGAGCCTGCGGGGTGTTCGACAGAAGCCGGGTGGCGCTGGTGATGGACCACTTCACCCCGAATAAGGACATCAAGGCGGCCGAGCAGGTCAAACGGGTGCGCGGCTTTGCCGACAAGTACGATGTCGAAAACTTCTTTGATGTCGGCCGTATGGGTGTCGAGCACGCGATTCTGCCGGAAAAGGGCCTGGTCGGCCCCGGCGACTGCATCATCGGCGCAGACAGCCACACCTGCACCTACGGCGCGCTCGGCGCATTCTCGACCGGTGTCGGCTCCACCGATCTGGCTGCCGGTATGGCCACCGGTATCGCGTGGTTCAAGGTGCCGTCGGCGCTGAAAATCGTGCTGACCGGCAAGCCCGGCCGCTACGTCAGCGGCAAGGACGTGATTCTCGACCTGATCGGCCGCATCGGGGTGGACGGCGCGCTGTACCGCTCGCTGGAGTTCACCGGTCCGGGTGTCGCGAATTTGTCGATGGACGACCGGCTGTGCATCGCCAATATGGCGATTGAAGCCGGTGCCAAGAACGGCATCTTCCCGGTGGACGAGGTGACGCTGGCGTATGTCAACGGCCGCTTCCAGCGTGAAGTACGGGTGTTTGAGGCGGACGCCGACGCGGAATACGACGAGGAGATCACCATCGACCTGTCTGCACTTCGCCCGACCGTGGCTTTCCCGCACCTGCCGGAAAATACCCATACCGTCGATGAGTGCGGCGGCAAGGTAAAGATTGATCAGGCGGTCATCGGTTCGTGCACCAACGGCCGTATGGAGGATATGCGTGCCGCAGCCGAGATCCTCAAGGGCCGCAAGGTTGCCAAAGGGGTGCGCTGCATCGTGATCCCGGCCACGCAGCAGATCTGGCTCGATGCCATGCACGAGGGCCTGTTCGACATTTTTGTGGAAGCGGGCGCGGTAGTGTCTACCCCGACCTGCGGTCCGTGTCTGGGCGGGCATATGGGCATCCTGGCCGCCGGCGAGCGCGCGGTGTCCACCACCAACCGCAACTTTGTCGGCCGTATGGGCCATGTGGACAGTGAAGTGTATCTGGCCAATCCCTACGTGGCGGCGGCTTCTGCCGTGGCCGGCTATATCGTGGATCCCGCGACTTTGGATTGAGGAGGAAAGACAACATGATTGCTCAGGGTAAGGTACATAAATACGGCGATAACGTCGATACCGACGTCATCATCCCCGCGCGCTATCTCAACACCTCCAGCCATCAGGAGCTTGCTGCACACTGCATGGAGGACATCGATAAGGATTTCGTGAATAAGGTGCAGCCGGGCGATATTATGGTCGCGGAGAAAAATTTCGGCTGCGGCTCTTCGCGCGAGCATGCGCCCATCGCGATTAAGACCAGCGGGATTTCCTGCGTGATCGCCTCCACTTTTGCGCGCATTTTCTACCGCAACGCGATCAATATCGGTCTGGCGATTCTCGAGTGCGACGAGGCGGCGCGGGATATCAAGGCAGGCGACGAAGTCCGGGTGGATTTTGATACCGGCCTGATCGAAAACCTGACCACCGGCAAAACCTATCAGGCGGAACCGTTCCCGCCGTTTATCCAGAATATCATTGCCAAGGGCGGCCTGCTGAATTCGATTCAGGACCGGCTGTAAGCCCGGCGGCAGAAGAAAATACCCGTCTGCTGCCGCAGGATGCTTTGGCGCCTGCGGCAGCAGGCTTTTAGGGGAGAGGAGCGCTGTGCGATGGTGTTGGACATTACCCGGGAGCTGACAAATGCGCCGGTGTATCCCGGTGATCCGGCGCCGCGGCTGGAGGCGGTCAGCCGTATGGCCTACGGCGACAGCTGTAATCTCAGTGTGCTGCACGCCTGCCTGCATAATGGCACGCATATGGATGCGCCCCGGCATTTTGTGCCGGACGGTGCGGATGCGGCGGAGATCCCGCTTGAGCGGTGTGTGGGGGCGTGCAGTGTGGTGGAATGGCAGGGGGAGGTAACCGGCGAGGACGCGGAAAAGCTGCTGCCGCATGTGGAGCGCCGCCTGCTGTTCAAGGGGGAGGCGGAGCTGACGCCGAGTGCCGCTTTCGTGTTTGCTGATGCGGCGATGCTGCTCATCGGGGTGGAGCCGCAGTCGGTGGCACCTGCCGCCTGCTCCGTTCAGGTGCATAAAGAGCTGCTCGGTGCGGGGGTTCTGCTGCTGGAAGGGCTGGATCTGTCCGAAGCGGCGGAGGGGCGGTACGATCTTGTCGCCGTGCCGCTGAAAATTGCCGGTGCAGACGGCACGCCGGTGCGCGCGTTCCTGATGCCACGGACAATATGAAATCCGCCTGCGTTTTGCCGGAAAAGCAGGTAATTTGCTGAAACGAAAAATTTTTTGAAAAAACACTTGCATTTTGGGAAAAGCGTGTTATAATGTAACTCGTTCCCCAAAAACAGGAACAAATAAGTCGGTGCCGATGGCGGTGAGGGTACACCCGTTCCCATCCCGAACACGGCAGTTAAGCTCACTTGCGCTGAAGATACTTGGCTGGAAGCGGCCCGGGAAAATAAGCAGGCGCCGACACACAACCGTCCGATCAATCGATCGGGCGGTTTTTTTATACCATATCCGTCCCATCCGGCATATGCTTTCCGGTGCGTGCATATTCTGTGGTGAATAGGCACACCCTGATGGGGTGCTTCCGGGAGGAGACGGACATGCTGGCAGTGCTGCAATTGGATACCCCGCCGAAACGCTCATTCTGGCGGCGCCGTGTACGGCGGAAAAATCCCGTGCGCACGCAGGTGATGACGATCGGAACCAGTGGATATCTGCAGATTACCGCCGTGCCCGACCGGGAAGGCCGGATCGACTGGGAAGAGGTTCGGCAGGCCGCGGGACGGGAAGCCGGGCGTATGCTGTTTCCCGCAGGGGTTCGCCCGCCGGAGGGGTACGGTTTCGGCTTTTTCAACGGAAACGCACTCTCCCGCGCACTGATGACCGCGGCGGCACAGCAGCTGCTGCGCATGGCATCGGTGCCGCCCAAGCATATGAGTATCGGGCTGTATGACCCGTCCGGCAGCCTTGCCGCGCTGGTGCCGGCGCTGCTGCCGTTTGCGGCGGATGTGCGGGTGGTCACCGGCCGTCCGCAGGCCTATGAGGGCGCGGAGCGCATCGCCATGGCGATGTTCGGCGCCGCACTGCCGGTTACCCGGGAGGCGGAAACGCTCACCGGCTCCAAACTGATCCTTGCGCCGGAAGGGCTTGGCCATATCCGGCCGCGGGCGCGCGGGCTGGTGCTGTCCGGCGTGCCGGACGACCGGCCGGGCGTGGTCGGCGGCTATGTCCCGCGGGTGCCGGCACAATGGCTGCAGAACGCGCCGGACCGCTGCGATATCTGGCGTTTTCTTGCAGGGTTGTATGAACTGAGCGGCCTGCGCGATATTGCCGCGGAACCGCCGCAGATGCTGTATATCGGCGGGCATACTTTTTCACTGCGCGATGCCGCCTGGAAGCTGGCGGGACTTGACATCGGCATATCGGTTTAGTATAATAAATCTATTGCTCAAAACTACATTCCGGGAAGGGGAGGACCCTGCATTATGGTAAAGCAGACCGTCATCACCGATGAGGGCTTAAAACGCCTTGAAAGTGAACTGGAAGAACTGAAAACGGTAAAACGCAAGGAGATTGCGGAAAAGATCAAGGTCGCGCTTTCGTTCGGTGACCTGTCGGAAAACAGCGAGTACGACGAGGCGAAAAACGAGCAGGCGATTATCGAGGGACGCATTGCTGAAATTGAGGCACAGCTGAAAAATGTGCGGGTGCTCGACGAAAGCGAACTCAACAACGAGATGGTGCATGTCGGCTCGAAGGTGACCATCTGCGAGAAGGGCACCGATACGCCGGAGGAGTATAAAATTGTCGGTTCCACCGAGGCGGATCCGTTCAACGGCCGTATCTCGGACGAGTCCCCGATCGGCAAGAGCCTGCTGGGCCATGCCGTCGGCGAGACGGTGGAGGTGGAGACGCCGGGCGGCGTGATCTACTTCGTCATTCAGGGCATTTCGAAATAATGGCCGGAATTCGGAAAAATTCCGGAGGATAGCCAGAACAGCTCCGGCCGCGCGCCGGAAAACGATGGGCGCGGGCGGCTGCGGAGTCGCCCGCCCTTTTTTGTGATAAAAAATACGGACGGCCGTTCCCCGGAGCGGTTCGCCGGGACAAGGATGTTGAAGCATGAGCGAAGAAATCACCAATCAGGCCGCTGAGGAGCTCAGCGAAGAGCAGCTTTCGGAGCTGCTGCGGATCCGCCGCGACAAGCTGACCGCGCTGCAGGAAGCCGGGCAGGATCCGTTTGCCATCACCAAATTCGATGTGACGGCGAAAAACGCGGACATCCGCGCCCGGTTTGATCAGCTGGAGAATACCGGGGTGACCATTGCCGGCCGTATGATGAGCCGCCGGATCATGGGCAAGGCCAGCTTTATGGATGTACGTGACGGCTCCGATCGGATGCAGGTGTATGTCCGTAGGGACGATGTGGGCGAAGAGGATTATGCCGCTTTTAAGAAATGGGATATCGGTGACATTGTGGGGGTGGAAGGCTTTGTGTTCCGCACCCAGAAGGGGGAAATTTCGGTTCACGCCCGGAAAATCACCCTGCTGTCCAAATCTCTGCTGCCTCTGCCGGAAAAGTTCCACGGTCTGAAGGACACCGACACCCGTTACCGGCAGCGATATATCGATCTGATTGTGAATCCCGAGGTGAAGGATACCTTCCTCAAGCGCAGTCAGATTCTCCGCGAAATCCGGAATTATCTGGACGGTCTGGGCTATCTGGAGGTGGATACCCCGGTGCTCCATACGCTGGAGATCGGGGCGGCGGCGCGGCCGTTTGTCACCCATCACAACACGCTGGATATGGACATGTATCTGCGCATCGAAACAGAGCTGTACCTCAAGCGGCTGATCGTGGGCGGTTTTGACCGGGTATACGAGGTGGGGCGTATTTTCCGCAACGAGGGCATGGATACCTCGCATAACCCCGAGTTCACCTCGGTGGAGATGTATCAGGCGTATACCGATTATCACGGCATGATGGATCTGATCGAGGATATGTATACCACCATCACCCGCAAGGTGTGCGGTACCGATATCATTACCTATCAGGGCACCGAGATTCGTATGGCCGGTCCCTGGGAGCGGCTGACGATGGTGGAAGCGGTGAAAAAGTACGCGGGCGTGGACTATTACGCCTGGGCAACCGATGAGGACGCGCGTGCGTGCGCCAAGGAAAAAGGCGTAGAAGTGGATGAGGGCGCAGCGGCCACTAAGGGTCATGTGCTGATCGCTTTCTTTGAGGCATACGTTGAGGATAAGCTGATCCAGCCCACCATCATCTACGATTATCCGGTGGAGAATTCTCCGCTCGCCAAGCGCAAGGCGTCGGATCCGGCGTTTACCGAACGGTTTGAGTATTTCATCTATAACCGGGAGATGGGTAATGCTTTTTCGGAGCTGAACGACCCCATTGACCAGCGGGAGCGCTTCGTCCGTCAGGTGGAGCAGAAGAGGGCGCAGGGTGCCAACGCCGAGGTGGATGAGGACTTCATCACTGCGCTGGAATACGGCATGCCGCCCACGGGCGGTCTGGGTTTTGGCCTTGACCGGCTGGTGATGCTGCTCACCGACAGCGCGTCTATCCGGGATGTGCTGCTGTTCCCGACAATGAAACCGCTGGGATAAAAAACGGCAAAAAATCCCGAAATAACGAGATATAAAGAGATTTAGAGGGCAAACTTACGCCGATTTACGCCAAACTTACGCCAATGAATGTTTGCTGCGATGCAAAAAAGGAAATACATTTTGACTTTTTGGAAGAGTCTCGTGTTTATTACGAGGCTCTTTCTTTTTGCTTTGCTCCTAATATTTGTTTTTGAAATTTTGGCGTAAAGAGTGGCGTATAGATATAAAGAGCTATTAAGGAGAATTTTATGAAAAGACATGGCATTCTAATTTATAATTCTGATACTGATAGAATGGACATACGATTTGGGTTAGAGGATTATTATGGTGGGCTTCATTGTGGTACACCTATGGAAGTATTCGTAAATAATGAATGGATACCCACTCGGATCGAAATGAATGATGACTGGTATCTGGTTGGAATTAAGATATCTCCCATTTCAGGATTACAAGTCCGAATGTAACAATTTAATATTGTGGGCAGCCCTTCTTGAGATCGATGGAGCTGCCCTATTTTTATGCAAAAATTGAAGAAAGGAGTTTGCCGTTATGAAATGCTTGCTGAAATATCAGTGGGTCAAACTGCAGCGAAATCGTCTGCCTGAAGGCAAAGGTGTTATGAGTGCTTGGGCAAAGTTGGCATCACGAGCAGCATTCCGTAAGGGGCAAGCATCCTATTGCGGGCATATTAACGCTGTAACCCCCGGAATGTGGGCCGGAGGGATTGTAGGGCTAAAAAGCATTCTCGGCACCAGAAGCCGCGCTATAGCGTTGGAAACGCTTGATAAACTGTCCGGGCTGGGATACATTCAGTATACCCTTGATGAAAAAACAAAGAAGTTGACCTATCAAATCTCAGACTGGGTTGTAAAATGCTCCGGCGAAGGTTGTATGGACAGTGCCGTATATGCAACAGACGGATATGGATTTCTATGCCTTCCCCGCAGCATCACGCAGAGGCTCATAGATAACAATTACATATTTGATGAAGCTGACGCATGGCTTGATCTTTGGTGCCACACGGTATTTGAGGATCCAAGCAATGCGTTTTCTTTTTTGGCACCTGCAGTACAATTCCGGCACGAAGGCGCCCTTTTAACTTTGGAAAAACTTGGGCAACGCTGGAACTGGGAAAAAACGAAAGTATGGAGATTTTTCAAAAAGCATGGGGATGTCTTTACTCTATACCGACTTCCCGGTTCTTACGGCTGTCTGGTTTTCAATATATCGTATCCGATGGATACACCGGTTTTCTTGCCTGAACAGTCAGCAGTTCTGCGTATTCTTGAGAAAATACGCACTTTAGGTGCAAATGCGTATAAAATCGGCAGCGATCATCAGCATATCAATCGCCTGATCGCATGGTACAGCAAATACACGGTGCAAATTGCGACCCCCAAGGAGGACGAAAATCGCGTTGCACTTTCCGACCATATAATATGCGCGTATATTTCTCATTGTTGGAATTGTAAGAATTGTAATTATGACTGCCAGAGTAACAGGTATATATCTATTACCATGCAGGAAACGAATAAAATCCGAGGCCCGTGTCGGTCTGTGGATATCACAAAAATCGCAAAGGAGTATTTTACATATGAGAAAGCAGGACGATTTGCTGTATGAACAGCAAGAAAAGCGCATACAGGCGCAGTCAGACGCCTTTATTACACTTCTGACAAAGCGAGGGATTCTTGCAGATCAACAGATTGATGACGAGAAAAAACGGGTTGCTAAGCAGGAAAAGTTAAAAAACAGCTATCACAACACCTTATTGCTTTTGCAGCACTACCGTACTCTCGTCTGGATGCTGGAGTGTTTTCCGCAAACGGTGGCGGCAGAACTGGATAAACCTTTTGAGGGTATTGATAAGTTGCTTGAAGATGTGGATGTGGCAGTCACACTGGGAAACAAGAAGATTGAGAGCCGCATTGAGGGTGTGCAGCGTTCCCGTCTGTTGATGGATCGTGTCAACGAGGCTCTGACGGTGCTAAAAAAGAAACCGGAAAATGGTGAGTGCCTGTATAATCTTATTTACACCACCTACATCATCCCGGAAAAACTGAGTCATCAGGAGCTGTTGTTTCGGCTGAATATGTCTTCGCGTCATTATTATCGCCTTCGTCAACAGGCAATCACCGTTCTTTCCATTCGTCTGTGGGCAGCTCCCGCATCGGATGTAGACTTTTGGCTGGAAATGCTGACACTGCTGGAGGGATTGGAATAGTATGCCTATAAAAAGGCAAAAAGTTGGCGGAGTAAAGCCGATGACACGAGGATGGGAAAATGCTAAAATGATAGTGTCCCAAACTGGGATCGGGCAATGGTGATGCCGTTTCTTGAGCTGAAAAGCTGAGAGGAACGGCATTTTTTGTTGCCTAAATATCAGAGAAAGGAGATACGCAGACATGAATAAACAACTCAAACTGGGCGGTGATAAGGTGAAAACCGCCTACTGGTCGATTGTGAGTATCGCGTCGGCTATGCTTGTTTCTGTGCAGCCGGTAATGGCCGCTGATACCATCTGGGATCGTTTCTCAAAGATTATGCAGGATTTCTACGGCGAACTCGTTGCGATCAGTACGATTGTGGCAGTCACTATGGCCGCCGTTGCTCTGTTGGTGCGAATGATTTCGCGCAATCAAAGGGCTGTCGATGAGGCGACAAGCTGGTTAAAGCGCATAGTGGTGACTTGGATTGTTATTAACTCGCTTGGCTTCGTCGTGGCATATCTGCAGCCTCTTATCAGCGGCGGCAACTATTCACCCGGCGGCGGTTCAGGCGGCGCGGTACAAATCTAATCATCCATGTCAAGCAGGATAGGAGGTGAACACATATGCTTGACTGGATATTTGAAGGAATTATCACTTGGGTGAGCAGCATTGTATCCGACATGATGGATGCTGTTTCCGGGTTGTTCCTTCAGGCGTTAGGTACGGATATGACAGCGATGGAAGAATACTTCCCGTTTGTTACCAAAGCCTTTACGGTTATGCAGTATACTGCCTGGGCAATATTGTTTTTGATAACCATCTGGCAGCTATTCCGTATATTTGGTGGACCGATAACCGAAGCTGAAAATCCGTGGACACTGATAGCACGAAGCGCACTATTTGCATTACTCATTTGGTATGCAAAACCGATTTTTTCAATGACACTGGATATTGCAACAGCACCTTATACGGCGCTCATGGATATTCAGATGACGGCAGAGGATTTTACCTTTGCCGGAGTAGAACAAGCATTGAAGAATGGGTTGACAACGCTCATAGCCTCCATCTCGGTGGTTGGGTTGCTGCTCCTTGTCATACTGGAAATAGCGTTAGGCTGGAACTACTTTAAATTATTGCTTGAAACAGTAGAACGCTATATCGTGGTAGGCGTACTGTGTTATACCTCTCCGCTTGCTTTTTCTATGGGAGCGTCCAAGGCAACCATTCCGGTGTTCCGATCCTGGTGCCGGATGGTCGGCTCACAGCTACTGCTGCTCATTATGAATGTATGGTTCCTTCGAGGCTTTTCCACCTCAGTCGGTCAGTATATCGGTACGGGAGGCACATTATCAAACGGTCACGGGAATGTATTTTTGTGGCTGTTCTGTGCTATCGCCTTCCTCAAGACCTCCCAGAAATTTGACAGTTATCTCGCAGCAATGGGACTCAATGTGGCTCAGACCGGTTCCGGAATGGGTATGGAGTTACTGATGGCTGCCAGAGTGATTACCGGTGTTGCCGGTGGAGCTCGCAGCGCTGGTAATGTGTTCCGTGGCGGAAGTGCGACAACCGGGACAGGAGCCGCCGCAAGTGGTTTCGCATCCGGATTTGCCAGTATGTTTAAGGGCAATAGCTATGTCAGAGATGCGGTGGTTCAAGGCGGAACCAAAATGGGTATGGGCGGTACAGTTGGGTTTGTTGGTCGTGCTTTTGGCGGTATCGCCGCCAGAAACGGTGCAGCCTTAACAGGAGATTCCATTTCCTCGGTTGCTTCCCGCACACCCAATGTGTCCGGTACGATCGGCGGAGAAATTGCTGATCGCAGTCTCGCAAATTATATGCCTCATCTTGGTGGTATGCAGCTTTCCGGTACCAACATAACCGGCGGTCAGATATCTACAAAGAGTGTTGGCGCCGACGGAAAGGAAACGGCTATCGAGATGTTCAGTGCTGCCCAGTACGACAGACCGGATTCACCGCATGCTGTGGTGAATGCAGCTGACGGAAGTCAGTGGTATCAAATGGCAAGCGGATCTGGAGCCGGAGAACTTTATGATGCTCCTGTTTTCACCGGTGCTGCCGGTGAAGCGGCGCAGGTACAGGCGACCTTCCCAGATGCGGCGGACGGTACGACTCTCAGAACCGTTGGTGACGGTGTTATCGAAGCATCGGCAGATAGCGGAACGACAAGATGGTACAACAGTGCCTATTATGATGAGCCTGACGCGCCTTACTCGACTATGCAGGCAGCGAATGGAGTTGAGTGGTATGCGATGCAGCAATATGCGGAAACGCCTCAGTTTGAGACTGGCGAAGCAGCTGCTGCGTATAATCAGGCTCAGTTCCGGAACTTTATGCCGGGCTATGAGCAGCCGGTTGCGAGCGTGGATGGGACAGAACGCATGGAAGGACATTTTGAGGTCCGTCACGAAAACGGATCCGGCACAATGTTTTACGATACATCCCGGTATGCGCCTCCCCGCGGAGATTATCAGGTATATGAAGACAGTAGCGGCAATCAGTGGTATGCAGTACGAGGCGAAGCTGCAGTTGAACGCAAACCGGTTTATGAAAACGGAAAACCAGTTTACGATGGCGAGAATGTTCGTACCGTATCTACAGAAACAGTACGGTACAAATCCACTTCGTCCCGTTACGGTGATCCAAAACCCCGTGATCATACGGCCATCAAGCCGCCGAAACGGAAGAGATAAATGGTCGGCAGCCGAATCGGAGATAGTAATCCGGTTCGGCTGTTTGCCGCATAAAACAGAAAATTACACTGCTTTGGCAGTTTAGATACGGAGGTGTGAAAATGGCAGAACCTCAAAAGCAACAAATGGGCGATGGTTCTGATAATTACGGTCAAGCAGTTGGTCAAGCGGCGAAGGCAGCAAAAAATATAGGAAAAGAAACCGCCAAACAAGCGGCCACAAAAGGGGCTGAGGCAGCAGCCAATGCAGCGGCAGCAACGGTTAAGGCAGGCGTTGAGGGCGGTAAAGCAGTTGCGGAAATTGCTGCCGGTACTGCTGCGGGAGGCCCGTGGGGTGCAATTTTATCCGCTGCATGGGCTATGCGCCATACGCTTTTCAAAATCCTTATATGTATCTGCCTGTCGCTGGTTTTCCTCATCGTTATGATTGTGGAGCTCCCCGGAATCGTTATCAATAAAGCTCTTGGTATTGATGGCAATAAACCCACTTCTCCGATTGTATCAGTTTATGAAACGGTGACCGATGTGATTTCAAGCATTATCGGACTTGGATACGACTCCTCTATGGCACAGGTTGAAAAATTGATCGCGGATGGCGGATATGATTATGATTTGTCCATGAATGCGCTTATCAATTACGCACAAAGCTCGGCGGGCTATGATGTGGCCTATATCATGTCTGCTTATTCCACATCGGTTGATCAGCTAAATATTGATCAGAGTGATATGGAGTCAAAATTGTCCGCTGTATCGGCAAATATGTTTCCAGTCACTTCTGTGGAACGCCAAAACGAGGTCATCACTCCGGTCGCTTACTATACCTACAAGCCGATCACGATGACTGTGGTGACGAGGGTGATTAGAACCGGCACTATTAACGGGGTTCCTCAATATCGCTATGAAACTACCGAAAAAACCTATTATGTGCAGGATGAGCAGATAACCTCCGATGTTGAGGTGGAAGTGGATACTTACACGGCTGTGAATATCATGTTGCCGGTCTATTCCAATGGGAAAGTCATCGGTACAAGAACAGCAAGCTATTACCAGACCACCGGAAAAGAAACGCTGACTCCCGAAAAGAAAACCGTCAAATATCTGGAATGCACCATTCAACCCTTTGATAATACGGTGGTTTCCAATGCTTTCGGGCTGGATCTGAACGCCAGCTATAACGATATGAATACAACTTATGGTGAAGTGATTGATAGCCGGGCACTCGCAATGAAACAGACTCTTTATGGGGCAGCCGAAAACGGCGGCGTTGTTCCGCTTACAGATACGGAACTGATCGATTTTCTTGCAAAGCAAAATTGTAGTGAAACGAGAAAGCATATCGTCAAAACCGGACTCTCCTTGGTAGGAAAGGTACCATACTTCTGGGGCGGCAAATCCGCTGCCGGTTGGAATGATGAATGGAATACGCCAAAGCTCGTTACTGCCGCCGGATCAACTACAACAGGTACTATCCGTCCTTTCGGACTGGATTGCTCCGGATTTTCCGACTGGACCTATAAAACGGCTGTAAGTGTGAGCTTATACGGCGGCACATGGAATCAATGGGACGAATCCTATGCCATTACATCCGAGCAGCTCCTGCCGGGTGATTTAGGTTTCTTGATGAACGATGACGGCAATGGATGGAACCATGTACTTATCTTTGCTGGATACGGCGAAAACGGTGAGAGAATGTGGGTACATTCTTCCGGCGGTGAAGACGTTATTTTCAATACACCGAGCTATGAAGCTTCTCTCTCCCTTCGTCGTGCAAAAGGCGTGAGCTTCGGGGATATGGTTTCCGGCCGCATGGTTGCTATTACAGAATAGGATGGTGAAAGAATGGAAGAGAAAGAATACAGCAATCTGTTTGCCATTCCTGCAAACTATACAGACTCCGGTAAAATACTTGGTGGTATGTTGGAGCCGAGAAATGCCATTGAAGCAGTTATTCTGCTAATTGTGGTGGGATATCCGGAACTGATGCTGATCCCACTTCCTGGCACCATACGCATTGTGGTGATGACAATTACCTTAATACCGCTTGGTATTCTTGCTGCTATGGGCATTGATGGGGATTCGCTGTTTCAATATGCCGGTCACATCATAAGTTATCTGGCCGGCAGACGAAAATTACATTTACGAAGGGTGGGATATAAATATGACCAAAAGCAGCTCCGAAAAAAGAAACGGAGCAAAGCGAAGAAAAAAGCCTGAAAAACTGAGTTTTGTGCAGGATTTTATTCCGATCAAAAGTATTAAGCACGGTATCATTGAAACTACTGATGGACGATATATTAAAATCCTTGAAATCGAACCTATCAACTTTATGCTTCGCTCAGACGAGGAGCAATATAATATCATCTGTTCTTTTGCCAGCTGGTTGAAAATCTCACCCGTACAGCTGCAGTTCAAAAGCATTACCCGCAGAGCCGATTTGGATAAACATATTGCTTTGCTTCGTCATGATTTGGAAGCAGACGAGAGCGAACAGTGCAAGCAGCTTGGCGACGGGTATATTCAACTCATAAAAGATGTAGGAAGCAGAGAAGCGCTGACAAGGCGCTTCTTTTTAATTTTTCAGTATGAGGAGATGCGGCGCGGCGACAGCAATGATTACGGTCAGGTTTGCAGTATGCTGCAGACGGCTGAACAAAATGCCAGATCCTATTTTATGCAGTGCGGAAATACCCTCCTGCAGCCGAAGGATCCTGATGAAGCTACTGCGGAAATCCTTTATATGTTCTTTAATCGGCGCACCTGTGTGGATGAGCCGTTTGCATCCCGTGTGGATCGTGTCGTTTTGGACACAATGGCAGCAAAGAACAAGGTCATCGGCATAGACCCCGTTCCCAATATCCGTATGGCGCATTTTATTTCACCGCGTGGTATTGATTTAACTCATCACAATTACATTATTATGGACGGGCTGTATTATTCGTTTTTATATATCAAGGGGAACGGATATCCCAATAAAGTGCGTGCCGGTTGGATGTCCGCGCTGATCAACGCCGGCGAGGGCATTGATATTGATGTCTTCTTAAAGCGTGAAAACCGCAGTAAAACCGTTGATAAGGTAGCTCAGCGCATTCGACTCAATCGTACCAAAATCAAGGGTATGCAGGATACTTCAACCGACTATGAGGAGCTCGCAGGCTCTATACAGGCCGGCTACTATATCAAACAAGGAATTGCTAATTACAACGAGGACTTGTTTTATATGTCTATCTTCATTACGGTATCTGCCAAGACCTACGAAGAACTGCTGTGGCGCAAGCAGCAGATGACCGATATGCTCAAATCACTGGATATGTTCGTCAGCGATTGCCGCTTTCAGCAAGAGGATGCGCTGAAAACAGTCATGCCGTTCCTAAAGATTTCTCCCAAACTGGAAAAGAAGTCAAAGCGAAATGTGCTGACCAGTGGAGCGGCATCCACTTATATATTTACCTCTTTTGAAATGTCAGATGATAACGGTGTTTTGCTTGGTATAAACCGACACAACAATTCCCTATGTGTCGTGGATTTATTTGATACCAAGAAAAACAAGAACGCCAACCTGAATTTACTGGGAACAAGTGGCGCGGGTAAAAGCTTCACCATGCAGCTCCTCGCCTTACGAATGAGAATGCGTGGAATTCAGTGTTTCATCCTTGCCCCGATCAAAGGTCATGAGTTCAGACGAGCCTGCAATCGTATCGGTGGACAGTTTATCAAGATTGCACCCGGCTCTCCACATTGCATCAATATTATGGAGATCCGACACACTATCACTCCGGAAATGGAACTGATTGATGAGCTGGATTACAGTGAACTGGATTCGATGCTGGCACAGAAAATCCAGCAGCTTATGATTTTTTTCTCGTTGCTTATACCGGATATGACGAATGAAGAGGAGCAAATGCTGGATGAAGCATTGATTCGTACCTATGGAAAAATGGGCATTACGCACGATAACGATTCGGTGTATCTGGATCGTGAGGCGTCTCCGCCGAAAATGAAGACAATGCCGACTTTGGGAGACTTGCATGAAGAGCTGAACAAAAACGATATGACCAAACGAATTGCTGTTATCGTCAGTCGCTTTGTCACCGGTTCGGCGCAGTCATTTAATAGACAAACCAATGTGGATCTCTCGAACAAATACATTGTGCTGGATTTATCAGAACTGAAGGGCAAGCTCCTTCCCGTAGGCATGATGATTGCTCTCGACTATGTGTGGGACAAGATCAAGAGTGACCGCACAAAAAAGAAAGCCATTATGATCGATGAAATCTGGCAGCTTATCGGCGCCGGATCCAACCGAATGGCCGCAGAGTTTTGCCTTGAGATTTTCAAGGTTATCCGTGGCTTCGGCGGCGCGGCTATTTCCGCTACACAGGACTTATCCGACTTCTTCGGTCTTGAAGATGGCAGATACGGACGAGCCATTATCAATAACTCCAAGAACAAAATCATTCTGAACCTGGAACCGGATGAAGCTGAATTTGTTCGGGATACGCTGAAGCTGACGAATACGGAGATACGCTCTATCACAAGATTTGAGCGCGGCGAGGCTCTGATATGCTCCAACAACAGCAAGGTTCCGGTCATCATCAAAGCTTCTGCGGAGGAGCAGGAGATGATCACCACCGACCGTGCTGAGTTGGAAACGATCCTCAAAGAACGGCAAAAAAAGCAGGAAGCCCATGCATGATTGTACGCATAAGACACAAAAATACGCATTTTGAAATAAATAAGCATAAAAGGAGGTGCTTGTGTTGCTGCTGACAGACGAGCGTTATGTAGTAAAATGGCTCTCACAATATGGAGCCTTACCTAAAACTCAGATTATAAAGATGTTGAAGAAACCGCCTCAGACAGCCGAAAAAATCCTCCGCAATTTGAAAAAGCAAATGCGGATTGCGGATGTCTCAGGCGGTTATTATGTCGGACTGGATTCTATGTGTCAACCTGATCAAAGGCTGATCCTTGCAGTGTGGGTACTGTTAAAATTTATTGACGATGTGGAGCCGATGGCTCACTATCCGGCGGTATATCCGTCTCAACTCTTTTTCCTCAAAGAAAATATGGGTTATGAAATTGTGGTTTTGTACGACGGTGAGCAGAATTTACTGAGGCTATTACAGCCACAGGAGGAACTGAAATATATCATTGTTGTGCCGCATATTTCTATGGCAAGCGATATGCTGCTGCCCGGAGTCCCCTGTCTGTTTGCCACAGTAGATTTTCACGGAGAGGAAGAGCCGGAAGTGATTTTCTATTCGGAGGAGGCGATAGACGGTGAATAGTGAAAGCAATTACATAAAGACTCTCGATAAAGTGGTCAGCAAACTCAAACGGATGCACGAGCAAGCAGATGCTGTTCGGTGGCTTTATGATAACGGCGATGTTGAAGGAAGTTATCGACACGCCTTAAAACTGGAGGAGATTTCCGAGGAGACTGTGCTGCTTGCCCGCGTGCTTCCCGCCTATACGGGAGCAGCGAATGCACTTTCTGAAGTGGAAACGATTATTTCTACGATCATTCCTATAGAGATTGGATATACCGCTGAGGGCTGGTTTTCAGTACGCATTCCGGCTCTGCTTCCTAAAAAGGCGTCCGGTTCCGCAGATTATATCCGCACCTATCTGTACCCGGCGATGCGTAGATTTTTTGATGGCAAGGAGCCGGTCCGGTTTCACGATTGTGTGCTCGCATACCGCCATGTATATGACCGTGACCGGCCGGAACGAGCCATGCGGGATCACGATAATATCGAAACGAATATGGTAACGGATATTGTGGCGATGTATGTACTGCCGGATGACCATCCGGCAGTATGTTCGCATTACTATTGCAGCGCAGCCGGAGAGGAAGAACGGACAGAAATCTATATCATTCCAAAGCACGATTTTCCTATGTGGCTGGTAGAAGAAAAAACACTGCCGGATAAGGGGGTGAAACTCTATGAAACGCTGGTTTTTTGAAGCGAAAATCTTATGTAAAAATGGCCGGATTTTGTCGCCGAAAACTTACACAAAAACCGAAAATCCGAAAAGTCTTGGTATTGCGGCATTTTGGGGGCGTCTGACTACTGGAAATTCCGACAAAGAGAGCAGTCATATGGTCGGAATTTCTTCCAAAGCGAGGTGTGTTCTTAATGCTGTACATCCGCCCTGGCAGTCAGGCCCAGCAGCTCATCACACTGCTTTCAATTGTCGGTGAATATCCGGTTCGTTCGCTTCATCTGCTCGGCAACGAGCGTGTCTATAAGGCTCTGGTCCATAAGCTGACCACCGCCCAGACTTACCGTTTACCTCAGACTGAAACGAAAATGACAACACGGCTACTTACTATTACCGGCAAGTCAAGCAATAAAACTATCCGGCTGTACAAGAGCGCTCTCCCCATACTGGACTGGATTCATCCGGATGCTTCACGATATTATCTGCATGCATTTTGGAATCATCGCTTTCCGGGCAACGAATCCCATATCGACCGAAACCATCGGGTTGCCGAAGCGGTTGCGATGTGTATGCGCTCTGGCATCGAATGCCGCCCATATATGCTGCCGACGCTGCAAAACAGGCAAATCATCAAACGGATTCCCGAAACACCGTGTTTCTATCTTGCAAAGGATATCAAGAAGCTTGGCGAATCGGAGATGAACAAGACTATGTTTACCCGTATGGTCGGAACGGCATTTATAGGCGGCAAAGCTTATGTCGTATATAACACGCGAAGCAATGTCATGAAATGGAGTGGCAAAGGTGAATTCAAAACGCTGCACAGTATAGCAGATGTTTGCAGGTTGAATGCCGGATTTGATGCATTGCCTTTAGCGATACTTTTCGGTGAGTCTGAGAGCGTAGCTCTGAACACCCTGTTGGAGTCAGATAGATCCAAACGACCGGAGTTCCGGTTCGATATCGTATACCGGAATATTTACTTTATTCCTATGGACGAGTCCGGTATCCGCCAGCTTCATATCCTGTCTGTCCCAGACTGGAAAGAAAAGTTGCTTGATCTTCTTTTCGAGCCTGATATCAGATCTTATGACAGAGGGCTCTTTGAATACGATGCCTGTGTAAATGGTGTCTATGTCTTATCGCATCTGGATGGAGACCTTGCGAGGCTCGTCCGTTTCAGGGAAGCTATAGAGAATCAAAAAGGAAAGTTTGAGGTTCTGTGTTTTCCTCACCAGATGCACTTCCTCCGGGAATACCTGGGCCAGCTTGTTACGATCAAAACCATCGACATGGACTCGGTGGAAGCAGAATTTGGCCCGGAACGGAGAAACCTATTTGAAGGATAAGAAACGCATGGCAGCAATTATCGTTGCTGTCATACTGGGGTGTGCGGGACTCCTTTATCTTGGCGGGATGCTCTCCCAATTGCTCACCAACTATTCAATTTGGATGTCAGGCGGCGGTATCACAGGCCGGTCTCAAATGAAACCGGTAAGCTGGAACCCGCTGATCTGCTTTCCGATGGCGTTCACCGGAAACGGTATCAAGGGAATGCTTTTCATTCTTCTCGTGGCAGGCGCCATATTCGCTTATGTGAAATTTCACGATAGGTTTGACGGTAAGCAGTATGACCCGCGAGGCTTCACAAAAAGCAAATCGGGGATCTACGGTACTGCCTCGTGGATGGAAGAAAAGGAAATGAAAGAGGTACTGGAGATATCTCCGGTCGCTCAGGCGGAAGGCACGATTCTCGGTGAGTATAAGGGCAAAGCGGTCTGTATGCCGAAAGACACCAGACTCAACCGCCATATTGCCATCTTCGGTGCATCCGGTACCATGAAATCCAGAGCCATTATTCGAAACGCACTGTTCCAGGCACTCAAGCGCAACGAGTCGGTAATCGTTACCGATAGTAAAGGGGAAATGTATGCCGATACATCAGCGCTGTTCCGTAATGCAGGATACGATGTCAAAATCTATAATCTTGTCGCACCCGAACACAGCGACTCCTGGAACTGTATGTCAGACTTGAATGGAGACACCTTGATGGCGCAGGTATTGACCAACGTCATTATCGGCAACACCAGTTCGGGTAAAGGCGACCACTTCTGGGATAACGGTGAAGGCAATCTGCTAAAGGCACTTATTTTGCTGGTAGATCAGGATCGCACTCGCAGCCCGGACATAAAGCATTTGACAGCAGTATACCAGCTCCTGACGCAGAACAGCGAACGCCAACTGACAGCTATGTTCGATAAGCTCCCGATGGATCATCCGGCCAGAGCACCATTTAACTTGTTTGCACAGTCCAGTGATACAGTCAAATCCGGAATCATACTGGGTTTGGGCACACGCCTTCAGGTGCTGCAGAACCAAGCGGTCCAAAGAATCACGAGCCGATCCGATATTGACCTTACAGCACCTGCAAAGAAAAAGTGTATTTACTACATTGTGCTGAGCGATCAGGATGCGACAATGGCATTCCTGTCATCGCTCTTTTTTTCATTCATGTTTATCAAACTGACCCGTTATGCGGATAGTCGTCCATCAGGCCGCTGCGATGTACCAGTCAATCTGGTGCTGGATGAGTTCAATAATATCGGTCGTATCGGCGGCGCCGAAGACGGATCTGATTTTGCCCGTTCACTTTCTGTTGTCAGGTCGAGGGACATTCGAGTGATGCTGGCGGTACAGAGTCTTGGTCAGCTGCAAAACCGATACCCCAAAAACCTTTGGGCAGAAATCATCGGCAACTGCGATATTCAATTGATGCTTGGTTGTACCGATGATGTTACGGCCGAATATATTTCAGCCCGATCCGGCGATATGTCCGTACAGGTAAACTCGACCATGACGGTCCGGCAAACCATTGCTATTGCACAGGTGATTCCACAGTATCGCCATACTGAGGGACAAGGGCGCAGAAGGCTGCTTACTCCGGATGAGGTCCTGAGGCTCCCAAACGAAGAATTGCTCTGTATCATACGGGGACAAAATGTGCTGAAACTCAACAAGCTCGATTTCACGCAGCATCCTATGTCAAAGCAGATTGTGAAAGCATCTGTATATGATTATAAGCCGGAATCACAATTTGCCTCTCCACTCCCAAATGCGTCTGTTACAGAACAAAAAACCGAAAAGAAACCCGCCCGAAAGAAAAGCTTATACAGCTCGGCCACACCGCCGAGTGAATTTTAATTCAAAAGGAGGACGAACCTATGGCAACCAAGAAACAAGCAGAGAATCCTGAGGAGATGATGATTCCTGTGGAGGAGCAAGAACCCCAGACCGGAGAGAATCCGGAACTGGCGCAGATGCTCAGCGATGAAGAGTCAAGTGAATTCCAGGAAAACATCACGCCTGTTCAGACTGATTCGGAACCGGCAGAAACCCCTGTTCCTTCAGAAAGCACAAATCAGCCCTTAGAGGCAGCGGCTTCTCAGACTGAAACTGAACCTGTAAAAAAGGCTCGCCGACATAAGAAGACCGCTGCTGAGTCAGCTCAGTCTGATACAGAAACCGATCCTGACTCGAATGCTGCAGATGACGGCGTCGAGCATCAGTCGAAATCTAAAATAAAACTCTCATATCCCAGACCGAATGTGAAAGTTTTATCCATTGATGAGCGGCGCACAGTTGAAACCGAAACGGACAGAGCAAAAAACGATTTGCTCGATCTTATTGAATCACAAAAAAGCGGTCGTATTTTGACTGATACGATCCAAGGCGTTGAAACATCGGTGGAAACCCCCGGACTTTCCTTTGCAGTCCTATATCACGGTGAATTTAAGGTCATCATACCTGTAACCGAAGCAGTCAATCCCCCGGTGGATTATCGTGACCAAGATCCGGATGAAGTGCATCGCTATATGCTCACCAAGCGGTTAGGCGCTGAGGTGGATTATATCGTCAAGGGCATCGATCCGACATCCGGCATTGCTGCCGCCAGCCGTTTGGATGCTATGCGGGCCAGGCGAAAGGAATTCTATTTTGGAACGGACCGTGATGGCAACAACCTCATTTATCCCGATGTGTGCGCAGAAGCGAGAGTCGTTTCTGTCATCCGCGCCGGCATCTTTGTTGATCTGTTTGGTTTGGAAATCTATATTCCGCTTAAAGAACTGAGTTATCAAAGATGGCTGGATGCATCGGCTCATTTCCAACCCGGTCAAAGAACTCTGGTTAAGGTGCTGGAAGTGGATCGCAGTGACCGGAATAACATCAAGGTCACTGCCTCAGTAAAACAGGCGAGTGAAAACCCATATGAAAAGGCGCTTCGCAAATACTCCATCGGAAACCGTTATGTCGGTACCGTCAGTATGGTGGATACCAACGGCGTATTCGTTGCTTTGGACAGCGGCATCGACTGTCTGTGCAGCTATCCCAAACGCGGGCGGCCGCCAAGAGGTGCCCATGTAACCGTAAAAATTCTCGGTATCAATCATGAAACAAATCGAATCTGGGGTGCCATTACACATATTGCGATACCGAGATAGATGCCCCAGTAGAAAGGAACTATCATGATACATTGTGACCTGAGTCAGATCGAACAAAAACGGAGACGAGAAATTGCTTTGAACACAAGGAAGATGATTGTTTCCCAGTTCCACATTGACAGTCAGGACGAAACATCACTGATGACGGATTACCGTGACTATTATCTGCAGATATCTTTTTCCGAACTGCATCCGTTGATGGTTTTCTGTCTGGCCAAGGCGCTCACGCATCCCAGTACCCATAAGCAGTGTGAGATCACGAATGATTTGAATCTGAGAAGTGTCCTGGGAAGTCACGCCATCAATGATGAGGTGGGCTGTTATTCCTATCGCGCAACACATTGGCTGGATACTGAGCTGGATGCCTCTCGCTTTTATGAAATTCTTGACAGGTGTGTCGATGAGGCTGACCGTGGCTTCTTTAAGCTTGCCGGTTAAAAGTTGTAATTCTCCAGACTCATTCGTGTAATGTAAATAAAACACGGCACTGTAAAGTAAAGATGAAAAAATAGGACCCGAAAGCAGCGAAAAATGCTAC